>Ga0307318_10000046_pt1 | contig 36755 bp, 37 predicted proteins | sample ER_DNA_367_FD_194500 | JGI IMG/M metagenome (GOLD analysis project Ga0307318, IMG submission 194500) | Bulk soil microbial communities from the East River watershed near Crested Butte, Colorado, United States - ER_DNA_367 | ecosystem: Environmental > Terrestrial > Soil > Floodplain | place...
GCGACCGCTCCGGCGCGCTGCCCGACGAGATCGTGATCTACCGCCGGCCGCTGGAGCGGGCGTTTCGCGACCCCGGGGAGCTCCGGCGCCAGATCCGGATCACCGTCCTCCACGAGATCGGGCACTACTTCGGGCTCGACGAAGACAGGATTCGGGAACTGGGGTACGGGTAGCTGCAAACGGGAATGCGAGACCGCCCTGTCTCGTTTTTCTGGGTGTGAAAACGATCGATGACATCCGTGCCGAGATCGAGCGCGCCAGCGAGGACCGCGCCGCTCTTCTGCACCGTCTGTCACAGGGACATGACGCCGTCCTCGCCGCGGAGCTCAGGGAGCTCGACGAGCGCATCGCCGAGCTCTGGGACGAGCAACGCGAGGCCCGGGCTCACGCGCGCTTCGGCGATCGCGACGAGATCATTCGCCGCGCCCGGCTCGAAGAGCGCATCGAGCGCGCGGCCTAACCCTTCACCTAGAACCGCATGAGACGAGGAGGGGCGCCGAAGCGCCCCTCCTCTCCGTTCTGCCGTTGTTGCCTAGTCGTCCTTCGGCTTGACCGCGACTGTCTCGTGCATCACCGAGGAGTGCCCGAGGGCGTCGGTGACCTCCACGCGGACGTCGTAGGTCCCGCGGTGCTGGTACTTGTGCTCCACGCTCGAGTCGCCCGTGACATAGGGCGTCCCGTCGCCGAAGTCGTAGCGGTACTTCGTGATCGCCGCGTTCGTCGACGACGCGGCACCGACGCTGACCGTGGCCCGCTTGCCGTTCCGGACCTGCGAGCCGACATTGACAGTCAGCTTGTCGAGCAGCCAGTCCACCGAGCGGTCGCCGAGCTGGGTCACTGTCGCGAGGCCTGCGCCGGCCGTGAGACCCTCGATCCCGAAGCCCATCGAGAGCGTCCGATAGAGGTACTCACGCCGCTCCTGCTCGAGCGTCGGCTCCGAGGAGCGGGTGTGCGCGACGGCGCTGCCCGCCGGAGCCGTGCCGCCGAGCTGCCGGAAGGCCGCCTTCGTCGTGTGCGGCGCGTTGTAGGTGTCCGTGTTCGGGCTCGGCGAGTATGCGTCGATCGAGCTCTGGCTGAGGCCGATCGTCATACCCGCGAACGGCCCGGCCCCATTGGCGGTCGGTACCGGCGCCGCGCCCGGGTACACGCTTCCCGCCTCGTAGGCGAGGCCGAGGTAGCCGCTCGTGATCCGCCCGCGGTCTAGCCGCGAGTGGTACGTGCCGCTGTCCTCGGTCAAAGCGAAGTTCCGCCCGACCGCCCACAACCGGCCGCCGCTGTCGAGCCAGTCGGCGAGGGTGTCGTGGTCGGTCGTGAAGAACCCGCTCGTGTTGAAGCTGTCGTTGTCGCCCGTGAAGACGATCACCGCCCGGTACTTGTTCAGGTTGAACCGATTCGGGAACGCCGCGGTGCCGAAGTCGAGCGTCTCGTACGTGACGGCGAGCGAGTCCAGCATCGCCTTGTACTGCGCCTGGTAGTTCCCGAACGCCCCCACGAAGGCCGAGCCGTCGTCGTCGACGAGCAGCACGTCCACGCTCGGCGGCGTCAGCACGCGGAGCCAGACGGGGATGTGCAGCCGCTTGCCGGTCGCCCGGCTGACGAGCACGACGGAGCCCTCGTAGTTGCCCGCGGCCGCGCCGGCCACGGACTCGACCGTGACCGGGATCGTTCCGGTCTGCAGGTCGCCGAGCGAGAGCGACGCCTTGCCGGCCGTGATGTTGAAGTTGGCCGTCTGCGCCGGAGTGCCCGTCTCGGTCGTCGTGACGTCCCACGTGTCGGCCGACCCGCTGACGTTGCGGGCACCGACCGTGAACGTCTTCGACTGGCCGGCGGTCGTCTCGCCGCCGGAGAGGCTCGGCTGGTCGACCACGAGGCCGGGGTCACCGGCCTGCGCGAGGTCGATCCGGCCCGCGCCACGGGCGAGGACGCCAGCCCTGGTCGTGCGCGCCGTGGTGGCGAACACGTCCTCGGTGGCGGTCGTCATCAGCGCCGACTTGACCATCGCCGGCGTCCACCACGGGTGGAGCTGGAGCAGGAGCGCGGCGGCGCCCGCGACGTGCGGGGTCGCCATGCTCGTGCCCGAGACGGAGCCGAAGCCCGTGAACGGTCCGGGGAACGGCCCGGTGCCGTAGCCCGACGAGAGGACGTCGACACCCGGAGCGGTCACGTCCGGCTTGATCGTCTTCTCCTGCGTCGGGCCGCGGGAGCTGAAGCCCGCGATCACGTCGCCCGGGTTCGGGCCTGAATGCGGGTTGTGGAAGAACTCCGCCTGTGCCGTCGCCGGGTTGGCGTTGTAGTACGCGATCATGTTCAGGCCGTCAGTCCGCCGCATGAAGAGCGACGGAATCGTGACCTGGTTTCCGACCGCGCCCCCGCCCATCGCCTGCAGGGCGTCGCCGCCGCCGGCGTTGTTGTAGATCAGGGCGCCGATCGCTCCGGCGTTCTGCGCCTGGAGCACCTTGAAGCCGAACTCGCAGACGCCGCGCTCGATCAGCGCGATCTTCCCGGTCATCGAGCCGGCCGGGTACGCCGCGCAGCCGTTCGGGTTCCCGCCCGGGAGCGCGACCTGGGCCGGGATGTACGCCGCCGGGCCCGTGTGCGTGACAGCGGGGCCGAACTGCGCGGGGCCGGTGTCGCGGTTCACGAGATTCGCCGGCACCGGGGTCGGAGCCGTGACGTTCACCGTCGAGTCGATCACCGTCGCGTACTTCGTGACTGCGCCGACCGAGATCACCTTGTCCGACGACGACGGCAGGTTGCCCGTGCCCTCGGCGGGGCCGCTGTTGCCCTGCGCCCAGACGCCGACAACGCCGGCGTCGACAGCGGACTCGGCCGCCTGCACCATCGGATCAGGCCAGTTGAGCGTGTTCTGGTGGCTCGAGCCCCAGGAGTTCGAGAGCACGTCCGCGCCGTCGGCGACTGCGTCCTCGATTGCCTTCACGATCTCGACGACCCAGCCGTTGCCGTTCTCGAACCCATCCGGGCTGTTGCTCGGATAGAAGATCCGGTAGTTCATGAGGTACGCCTTGGGCGCGATGCCGCTCAGCGTGAGCCCGTTGCCGACGGTGCCCGCGTTACAGGCGACCGTGCCGGACGTATGCGTGCCGTGCGGGCTCGCACCCGGCCCCTGCACCGGCGTGTCGTTGCCGGCGGTGGGTGGGTCGCTCGGGCGGAAGTACGCGCGCGCCGCGATCACCTTGTTGTTCGTGAAGCGCGTGTCGCCCTTGGGGTAGCCTGCGGGCATCGTGTAGCCGGCGTCGTTGAAGCACGCGTTGCCGGTGTAGTTGCCGGCCGCATCCTTGGTGACGAAGATGCCGCTGTCGATCACGGCGACCTTCATGCCGGCACCCGCGTTCGACTGGCCGCCGACTGCGGCCCACAGCGCGGGGGCGTTGATCTGCGCGGGCGTCGCGTACATGCTCAGGTGGTACGGGACGTCCGGCGTCACCGCGCGGACCCCCTTCATCCTCCGCACCTTGGCGGCCTGCGCCTTGCTCATGCGCACCGCTATACCGTTCAGGGTCAGGCGGTACGTCCGCTCGACCCGGACGCCGCGGAACGAGCCCCGCAGCTTCGCCGCGAAGCTCCGCTGCGTGCGCGCCAGGCCGTTCAGGTAGCGGCGGTTGGCGGCGGCCTTCAGGTCGATCTTCGCCGGCCGCTGCATGCCCGCATAGGTGATCCCGCGCTTGACCCGCGGGTACCGCGCGAGCGGCTTCGCCTTGAGCTGGACGATCCAGCGCGTGGCGTTGTAGGTCGCGAGATCGATCCGGGCCGAGGCCGCCTTCGCCTTCTTGCCCGTCGTCCTCGCCGTCGCGGCGCCTGTAACCGTCACCGCGAGCAGGCAGAGCAGAATCGTGCCCGCAAACAGGACACGTGTCCTCATCGAAACCTCCCCAACTCTCCCCAAATGACTGAAACCCCGGTGAAGCCAGCGGGTTGTAAACCGGGAGGTAGGCAGAAGTCAATGAACGTTTCTCGATAGACGTTCCTATGCCTCTAGCCGGGGTGCACCAGCCCCGACTCGTAGGCGAAGACCACGGCCTGCACCCGGTCCCGGAGGCCGAGCTTGGTCAGGATCCGCCCGACGTGCGTCTTCACCGTTGCGTCGCTCACGAAGAGCGCGGCGGCGATCTCCGCGTTCGAGAGGCCTCGAGCGATCTGCTCGAGGACCTCCCGCTCCCGGTCGGTCAGCTCCTCGAGCTCGGGCGGTGCCGCCTGCGCGCCCTGCGGGGGGCGGCTGATGAACTCCTCGATCACGCGCTTCGTGATCGACGGTGCGAGGAGCGCGTCGCCGGACGCGACCGCGCGGATCCCGGCGGCCAGCTGCTCCGGCGGCACGTCCTTGAGCAGAAAGCCGCTCGCGCCGGCACGCATGGCCTCGTAGACGTACTCGTCCATGTCGAATGTCGTCAGCATCACGACCTTCGTCGTGACGCCGTCCCGCGCCAGCAGCTGCCGCGCCGCCTCGATCCCGTCCATTTCCGGCATTCGCACGTCCATCAGGACGATGTCCGGACGGAGGCGCTCGACCTCGGTGATTGCCTCGGCGCCGCTCGACGCCTCCCCCACGACGTCCATGTCCGGCTCCGCGTCCAGGATCATCCGGAATCCAGCGCGGACGAGTGCCTGGTCGTCGGCGATCAGAACGCTGTACGCGGCTGCCGGTGGCTCCGGCACCGACAGCGGCGCCTCACCGTCGTCGAGCGTGCGCAGCGGCGGGAACTCGAGCGGCAGCTCCGGCGCGACGAGCTGGTACATCTCCACCGGACGGTCGAAGTCCTTGAGCCGCCGGGGGCCGAGCTCGATGAGCGTCATCCCGTCGTGTTCGTCCTCCTCGTCCTCCAGCAGCGTGTGTGAGGTCTGGGAGAGGAGGATCTGCCCGCCGTGCCCCGCCGCGCAGATGCGAGCGGCGCGATGTACGGCGAGACCGTGGTAGGTGTTCTCCGTGAGCGAGGCCTCGCCCGTGTGGATGCCCATTCGAACGCGGACCTCAACCTCGTCCGGCCACGGGTGTGAGCGGAGCGCCCGCTGGCCGGCGACCGCCGCCCGTACGGCGTCGCGCGCCTTGCGGAAGCAGAAGAAGAACGAGTCTCCCTGCGTGTCGATCTCTGAACCGCCGTGCGCTTCGAACGCTGCGCGCAGGAGGCGCTGGTGATCCGCCAGGACCGCGGCGTAGCCCTCCCTGAGCCGCCGAAGCAGGACCGTCGAGCCTTCGATGTCACTGAAGAGAAAGGTGACCGTGCCGGACGGAAGCTCCGTCATACGGCAAGCCTGACATGCTGGGCGCGTTCGGCCTAGGCCCTGGGCAATCGCACCCGCAGGCGGTACCCGCCCTCGGGGACGGGGCCCGCTTCCAGCTCACCGCCGTAGACAGTCACCCGCTCGCGCATCCCGACGAGGCCGTGCCCGCCGCTCTCCGAGGTTCCATCCGAGGATCCGCGGCCGTCGTCCGTCACCTGCAGCTCGACAGCGTCGTCGCGGTAGCGGACCACCACCTCAGCGCGCGTGGCCTGCGCGTGCTTCATCGTGTTGGTGAGCGCCTCCTGGACGAGGCGGTAGGCGGTCAGGTCGACGCCTGCGGGAAGCTCCGTCGCCTCGCCCTCGACCTGCACATCGACCGGCAGCCCTGCTTCGCGTGCCTGCTCGACGAGGCGCTCGAGGTGCTGCAGGCTCGGCTGCGGCGCGAGCGCCGGAGCCTCCTCCGGCCGCCGGAGGACGCCCACGAGCCGCCGCATCTCCGCCAGCGCCTCGCGTCCCGCCTGTTCGACGACGAGCAGGGCTTCGCGCTCGCGCTCCTGATCGGGGCGTAGGAGCCTGCGAACACCCGAGGCCTGCACGGTCATCACGCTCACACTGTGGCCGACGACGTCGTGCAGCTCGCGCGCGATCCGCGCCCGCTCCTCCGCAACTGCGGCGCGCGCCTCGGCCTCTCGCTGCCGTTCGATCCTCCCCGCCCGCTCCTCTGCCTCGCGCGCCTGCTCGAGCTTCCGCCCGAGGCCGAACGCCAGAAGCCAAACCGTGAGGAAGAGGAGCGGCGTGAAGAACGCGTCGCCGCTCTCCCGAGTCGGATCGTTCCAGAGCACGATCGCGAGGGCGGACTCCACGATCGCGAGCCCGAGAAGCGCCTGACGCCGCTCTTCCTGGAGCCCCAGCAGGAAGCAGGCGGCGAGCGCGAGAAGGAAGCCCCCGGCCGTGTAGGTGACGAGCCTGCCGTCGACGAACGAGAGAACGGCCGCCGCAACGAACGTTCCGGCCGGCGCGCCGAACGGGAAGCGGCGGCGGAGCAGGAGGATCAGCGTGAGCCCGACCTCGAGCACGATCGAGAGGGCAACCGGCAAAGTCGGCGCGTCAGGCGAGCTTTGATTGAGCGCGATCTCCAGACCGCCGCCGATCGCACCGACGACGATCAGCAGGTCGAACCAGAAGCGCTGCACCAGCGGCCAGACCGTTTTCTCCATGCGATCAACGTACGCCGCCGTCCTGGTTTTCGCGTCGGCCGCCATGAGGATTCAGCATCCTCCTCAGGGCTGATTCGAGCAAGCGCCGACTACACTGCGAGCCGACGGGGCGTTAGCTCAGCTGGGAGAGCGCCGGCTTTGCAAGCCGGAGGTCACCGGTTCGATCCCGGTACGCTCCAACGAGGAAGGCCCTGGAATCGGGGCCTTTCTTTTGCGCGGTTGTTTGCACATCCTGCAGCGTGCACCGAGTGCGGAACACTTTTCGGAACACCGACTGGTGGCAGAAGTTGGGCGTCGGCGCGCCGCGCGTCGGACGCCACGACTTGAACCTCCACGGGGTTCATAGGGCAGTGGCGTTCGGTCCGGGGACGTGGCGGGAAGTGGCTTCGCTATGCGGCTACGGCCGTGCGAAGAGGTCCCGTCCCGCTTTTCCTGCGTGACCCGGTTCTCAGGCGTTTGGGCACGGATCGGGCGCTGGCCTTCACGGCCTCATCTGGCCAAGACGCCCACTAGGTGGTGGCCCTTGCCTAAGGGCCTGATGGACTTCGCCTCGGAGACGCTCAAATCGCGGCAACTCCTCCGGATCTCGCGCTTCAGCGAGGACCGCTTCGAGCGCCTCAAGTTCTTCTCTGCTGAGTTCGACGTCTTTGCTCATCTCGCCACGGTCCGGATCACGATCCGCCTCGACGCGGATCTTCCGGGACGCCGATTGAGCAGCGAGCGAGCGCTTGCGTGCGAGCAGCTTGGCGAGCTCAAGCGCCTCCTCTTGCGAAAGGCCAGGGCCGGCACCCAGCGCGAAGACCACGTGTGCCATGTTCGGCACGAGGCTAACACCGACGTTTTGCCCGCCAAGGCGCAAAGGGGACCCGATGACCTTCATGTTCCAGCTAGAGACGAGGACGACGCACCCGCCGACCTGCCGAGGCTGCGCTCGGCCGTTCCGAACTGGCGGGCGGGAGACGTGATTCCGCTCCCGCACCGGTCGCTTCGGGCGGTAGAGGTGCAGGACGAACGACGCGGATCAGGCGCCGACGTTGGTGGTCGAGGACGTGCCGTAACGGACCGCCCGCCTATGCGTTGCAAGACATAGAGGGGGCAGCGCCGAGCAGCGTGGCACTGGGACTAACGGGGCAGGCGTCGCCTCCTCAGTTACTGCGCCGGCCTACCTACCTCTGACGTGCGACTCGATCTAGTCGAGCGCGAGTGATGTCGAGAGGTCGCGGTAGGCATCGACCTGCGCGAGCAGGTCGTTGGCCTTCCGCTCGACGGTCTCGACCGCGTCCGCGCCCGCAACCCAGCGCAGCGGCGGCTGCTCCTGGTCAACGACGGTGACCAGAGCCTTCGCGAGCTTCGCGGGGTCGCCGCCCTGCTTGCCGCTCATCGCTTCCCAGGCCGGCCGGGTTTGGGCGGTGCGCTCGGCGTAGTCGTCGATCGACAAGTCGGCGTAGGCCGTTGACTCCTTTTCGAGCAGCTCGGTGCGGAAGAAGCCCGGCTCCACGATCGTAGTGTGGATGCCGAACGGCTCGACCTCGAACCGCAGCGACTCCATCCACCCCTCAACCCCGAACTTCGCGGCGGCGTAGGCCGAGCAGAACTCCTGCCCGACGATGCCAGCGGTCGACGTGATCGTCACGACGTTCCCCGACCGCTGCTTGCGCATCACGGGCAGAACCCTGCGCGTGACGTTCATCGGCCCGCCAAGGTTCGTCGTCAGCGACCGCGCGATCTGCTCCGACGTCAGTTCCTCGAAGAAGCCGGCATAGAAGTTGCCGGCGTTGTTGACCAGCACATCGATGCGGCCGAACCGCTCGAGCGCCGCCTGCACAGCCGCCTCCGCCGACGCGAGGCTCGTGATGTCGAGCTCGACGACGAGCAGGTCATCGGCTTCGCCGATGGCGTCGGCCACGGCTCCGGTGTTGCGTCCGGTCGCGACGACTGCGTGGCCGGCGGCGAGCGCGGCCTGCGCGATGTCGACGCCCATGCCGCGGCCGGCGCCAGTGATGAACCAAACCCGGTTGTCGGCCATCTACTTCAGTCCCTTCTTGCTGGCTGTTGTGCGGACGGGCTAGTGAGCGACTGCGGGGTCGCTTCACGAGCGTACTGTCGTTAGAGAAGCACGCGGGGGTAAAGACAACTCTGGAGTTGCTAAGGGTCACGACTGAAGCCAGGCTGTTCGGTTCGGGTGGGTTCCCCGAAGGAGGTAAGTCTGTTGAGCGTTGAGACATTCATGGACGGTCTCTCAGCGGCCCGTCGCGCTGGCCGGATCAGCCAGGACTTCTACGACCAGGTCACACCTGGCTGGGCCGTGCATGAAGCCCAGCGGATCGCGGATTCTCTCGGCGACCCCGACGACGACACGTTCGAGAATCTGGGAGACGTTCGCGCGGCCCTACTCAACGCTCTTGAGCAGTTCAGGGTGCTAGGGCCGCGCACAGCCGAGGATGTCAGGCCGTGAGTCCCCGAGGACAAGCCGGGTGGGAAGCGAGCGGTCGCGGCCCCTCGACGACGAGGTAGCGGTGTATTGCCCGGCGTGCGACGAGCCGGAGTTCGGCTCCTCGAGCGGTTGCCGATGAAGATCGTCTCGTTGCCTGGCATCGCGAGCGTGGTCGGCTTAGTGGTTGCGGTGGTGGGAGTCGTCGCCGGTCTCGGCTTCCTCGTCCTTGGCGAGGGCCTCGATGCGATTAGCGACAACACCGCCGCGAACCTGGGGGTCGTGAGCATTCTCTGTTCTCTGATAGCGATTCCGATCGGAGTCATCGGCTGGCGATGGGCGGAGAGACGCCGCCAGAATTCCGTCTTGGGCCAGGCTGCGGCGCTCTTTGGTGTTGGAACATTTGTGGCTTGGATAGTGCTGTTCGTCTACGCCCTAGGGAGGGATACGCCCTAGCGATGCTCCGCTCGGCCGTCCGCTCCCAGCCGGAAACGGAAGGGAAACCGAATGGCGTTTCTCTACAGCTCGAGGACGAGGACGGCTCATCGGTCGAGCCGCACACGTTCGAGACGGCGGTTCCAAACTGGCTGGCCGGTGACTTCAATGCCACACTCGACCAGTCCGAGTTCCGCGACGTGCTCGGCCGGGGGTACTACGACGCGGCCGAGCGCATGGGTGATCGCCTGAACCCGACCTGGCCCGCGATCCGCGGCAGACCGCTACCTGCCGGTGACGATCGATCACATCCTCTATGACCGGGATCGGGTCGGCGTGCTCGACTACGACGTCCTCGACCTGACCGGCAGCGACCACCGCACGGTCTACGCGGAGCTTGTCGTGCGTTCGAGCTAGGTGGCCTAGTACTCGTCGTGGCGGCGGAGCCAGATTGGCTCGTCAGCTCCCTCCTGCCGCCCCTTCGGGGTGCGGTCGAGCAGGCCGTAGTAGCCCATGGCAGGTCCCTCGAGCCCTCGCGCGGTCGTCACGTAGGTCCGGTAGATGGTGCCGTCGGACAGCGTGTAGACGCTCAGTCCGGGACCCTCCGTGACGTACCCCTTCACGTCAGTCCCGGAGAGCTCCGCCATCTTCTCGACCGCGGGCGGGATCTGGCCACTCTCCAAGAAGGGCTTCAGTTCTTCCTCCGTGTGCAAGAAGCCGAGCTCGCGGTTGAAGTCGTCGCCGACGGTTGAGACCCAGTCCAGGTTGTCCCAGCCCATACGCTCCTTGTAAGCCTGGAGCCTGTCCAGGGGAGCGCGCGAGACGACCAGCACGGTCACATCGCCGGCGTTCAGGTGCGGGGCGTTGGCGTTGATGTTGTCGGCAATCGACGAACAGACCGTGCAGCCCGCCTCGTAGGGCGGGCCAAACATGAAGTGGTAGATCATCAGCTGGGAGCGCCCGGCGAAGAGGTCCGCGAGCGACTTCGTCCCCTCGCTCGTCTCGAAGGCGTAGTCCTCCTCGACCGGGACCCAGGGGAGTGCCTGCCGCCTGTTCGTCAGCTCGTCTCCGCGGTGGGTGAGCTCCTTCTCCTCGGCGAGCAGCTTCTCCCGTTCTGCCTGCCATTCCTCGGGCGTCGCGATCCTGTGGTCCGTCATCGGTCTTCCTCCTCGTATTCGTCATGGCGGCGCCACCAGTCGGCGGACGTCTCCTCATGCGGCCCAGCGGTGCCCGGTCGAAATACTGGTAAGTCCCCACCAGTACCTCAACCCCGCGGTCGTAGGTTCGAGTAGGTGTGATGGACGACCCCGTCGTCGAGCGCAAAGGCTAGACATCCACTCGACCTCGCGGTCGACGACACAAGCGAATACGTCTGGGCCGTCGACTCCACTGGAGCAGTCGTTCGCGTCAAGCAGGGGGTCACTGGTTCGAGCCCAGTACCGCCCGCCCAAGGCGAAAGGCCCTGGAAACAGGGCTTTTCTGTTGTCTCGGGTGACGCGCTACGCAGCTCAGACGGATTGGTTGGAACAGAAATGGAACACCGGCGTGCCGAACAGGGAATCGCGGCCCCTGCGCGACGCATGTTCGTCCCCGGTGCCACGCACGGCGGCTCGTGCGCCGACGTCATTTCGGCATAACCATGTCACCTCCACAGCGCCTGGCGACCCCAACTACACCGGCGCTTGGCACGTCATCCGTGTCACCCCAGAGCCTAACTTCGACATCGCGAAGATGCCCTACACGAGCGAGAACGAAGTGCTCTTCGGCGCAGCCGCCGGGGAACTACTGCTAGCGGACACTGGGGCGAGCGTCCGCGCGTCGGTCGTGCTCGGGCGCTAAGCCGACGGGTAACTTCGCGAGTCGACCTCAGCAGGCGCGGCGGGCGGTCTCGACGTCGCGCCCGGTGTCCGGGCGTAGTTGCAGGATCGCGTCGCGCGCCGTCGTGCGCATCGCGCCGACGTTTGGGATCGGGAAGCGGTCGTGCGCGCGCCGGCGCGCGATGTAGCGGCGGCCGAACGTGACCGTGAGAGTCCGCTTCGGGTCGAGCCGGCCGACGAGGCGGATAAGGTCGGGAAGCTGGTCGCGCGGGATATCGGTCCGTACGCTCGATTCCACGATCGACGCCAAAGCGCCGAAGTTGCGCAGCACGCTGACCACGTCGAGCTGGTTCGCCATGGCAGTCAGGAAGCAGCGCTGGCGGTGCATCCGCGTGTAGTCGTCCGAGTCCTTGCGCGAGCGCACGTACGCGAGCGCGGTGCGCCCGTCGAAATGGTAGGCCCGGCCCGGGTACACGTTGATGCGCGGGTTTGTCTCGCCCCACGCTGGTCGCGTCACTTCGTCGAAGATGCGCTCGCGCACCCGGATCTTCACTCCGCCGAGCGCGTCCACGAGGTCGCGGAACCCGTCCAGGTCGACCATCGCGTGGTAGTCCACACGCAGGCCGAGCAGGCGTGAAATCGTTTGCTTGAGCGCAGTCGCGCCGGGATCTCTCCCGCCGGGAAAAAGGTCGGGACGCTCCTCGTTCGCGAAGCGGTACAGCGCGTTGAGGAGGTCAGGGAAGCGGCGCGGCCCTGCTCCCGCGCGCCCGCCGAGCCGAACGTTGACGAGGTTGCGCGGAATACCGAACGCGACCGCGCGGCCGGTGTCGCGCTCCAGCGCGGCGAGGATCATCGTGTCGGTGCGGTCGCCCGCCCGGCCGGGGCCCTCGTCGCTTCCGAGCAGCAGGATCGTTACCCACGGCCGCTCGAGCGGCGTGTCCGTCTGAACGAGAACGTCGCGCGTCGCGGAGAGCCGCCCGGCCGGAAGCGGCGCTGATCGGGGCAGGTCGAGGGGGCCCACATCGGGCGCGGTGCGGTCGCTCCTCCGCAGGAACACACCGCGCGCTGGCAGGACGTCCGACGGCTCTTCGTCCGCGAACACGCGCTGCAGCGTGACCTCGCTCCGCACGGTCACATAGCCGGCCGCGACGTGCGGTGTCGCGGTCAGCACCGCGATCGCGCCGGCAGCCGTGAGTGCCGGCACGGTCTTGGCGAGCAGGCCCATGCGCCAAGCGTCGAGCGCCGCGAAGAGCCGCAGCGCGAGCAGGAAGATGTTGACCGCAAGCGCTGCTGGGAGCAGCCGACCCTCTAGGAGCCAAGCCGCCGCCCGGACCGGCACAGCGGCAGCGACGAGGACCGGCACTGCCCCGAACGCGAAGAGCGCGAACAGGACGAGGCCGCGCCGCCAGGCGCCTGCGAACGCCTGGCCGGCGCCCGGGACGATCATCGAGAGAAGCCCGGCGACGGCTCGCCTGGCGACGTGTGGATCATCGGCGCTGACCGGCGGAACGAGTGGCATGCGCGACGCGGGCACGGTAGCCGTCCCGTCGGCGCTTCGGCGCCCGGCACCTCCCGTCCACTAGACACGTGGTGGACACCCTAAAAAACGCGTGCCCGAGGCCCCCTTTTCCGGACATCCGACGAAGGCGCACCCAATATCAGCCGGCCAAAGTTCGACGAGCTCCAACGCGGCGATGGCATCGGACACCGAATCCCCTGACGGCTTGAAAACGCGTGCTCAGAGGTAGGCGGGCGCACTGGGCGCGTGCCGGCTGCCTCCGATCGTGGGCGCCCATCCCCGCGGCCGGCAAAAATGCCTTCGGTGCTAGCCGTCGCCCTCGTTGCTGCCGCTGCCGCGCTTGCCGCGTCAGCGGCCGCACCGCCGCCGAACGCTCCGCTCCCATCCGGCGCCGCACCGATTGCTGAGCGCCTCGCGGCCACGACAGCGTCGCTCTACACAGCCGTCGCCATCTGGCGCACCTCCGGAACTCCACGGCCGCCGCGCGAGCTTCGCCTTTGGGCGCTCCACCAGCAGCGCCTGTATCTCACCCTGGGGCTCGCGCGGCCTCAGGCCGGCGAGGCAGTCGTCCAGCGGCTTCCTCGTGAGCTGCACGCAAATGCACGCGACGTGCTCACCGCGCGACGGGCGCTCGTCCGTCTGACGCCGCCGACGACGCGACCGCTCTCGGCCTTCCGAACGGGTCCGGCAGAGCCGGCTGAACGGCTCCTGCGCTATTACCGCCAGGCGCAGCGTCGCTTCGGCGTGCGCTGGCAGGTCCTTGCCGCTGTGAACTTCGTCGAGACGGCGTTCGGCAAGGTCCGGTCGCCGAGCACGGCCGGCGCGCAGGGACCGATGCAGTTCCTGCCTGCGACGTGGCGCACCTACGGACTTGGCGGCAATATCTATGACCCGCACGACTCCATCCTCGGAGCCGCCAACTATCTCCGCGCCTCAGGCGCGCCCGGCAACCTCCGCCAGGCCCTCTACGCGTACAACCACTCGAAGCTCTACGTCGAGGCTGTCCTTGCGTATGCCCGTGTGATGCGCCGCGACCTGCGTGCGTTCTACGCCTTCCAGGCCTGGCAGGTGTTCGTGCGAACACCGGACGGCTACCGCCGGATCACGAGCCCGTAGCTGGCGTGGACGCGTAGGTCGGTGTCTGAAACCGGCGCCGAGGCACATCGCCGGCAACGGCGGCGCCGATCGTCTCCTGACGGAGCAGAATCCGGCGATTGCCACCGCAGCGACTGAGATCAGGAGCGCAGCGAGTTCCACAGCGGCCGCCGCTGGTGCCGAAGTCGTCCAGATCGAGGCGTTCAGGGAATAGCGGCGACCCGAGGCGACCCCCGGCGGCGCTCGCGCTGAGTTTGCAAGCCGGAGGTCACTGGTTCGATCCCGGTAGTCCATCAACACTCACCAAGCCAAATCGCAACAAAACCCCAGCAACTCGGCAACTTTCAAATTGACACGCCCGAAAGGGCGTAGTAGCTTCGAGCGCGTTAGACGCGAGGAGGGTCGGAAGGGGGCGTCGATGCGACGAGTTCCGATCCCGGAGTTGCCGCGGTACAGGGGTAGGGCCGGGTTCAAACGAGGTTTCGCGGCAGTGCGGACGTTCGGCGGCCGCCGCTTCGTCGTCGCTGTCGCCGCGGTCGCAATTCTGGCGCTCGCACCAGGCGCGACGGGCGACGTGCCGCTCGTCAACCTGAACGTGTACGGGACGCTCGGCCAGAACGGCTGGTATGTCAGCAACGTCACGCTCAACTGGTCGTTCAGCGGGCCCCTCTATTCGTCGACCGGCTGCTCGAATACGACGCTCACCGCGGATACACCTGGAACGACGTTTACCTGCACGGCGACGAGCCTCGATCGGTCGACGACGACGTCCCTCAGCAAGACGATCAAGCTCGACAAGACGCCGCCGACGCTGTCGAAGCTCGCTGTCCGGGCGGGCACCCGCCGGCTCGATCTCAGCTGGGCGGCCTCGTCGGATACGCAGGTCGTTCAGGTCATGCGGACGCCGAACGCCCGCGGCAAGTCCGGGCTCGTCTACAGCGGGACCAGGGCGAGCTTCCGCGATACCCGCGTCAAGGTCGGCACGCGCTACCGCTACACCGTCACGGCGATCGACCAAGCAGGCAACCGCGCCGCTAAGACGCTCACTGTTGCCGCGCGGACGCTCTTCGAGCCGATGCCGGCCGAGCGCGTCTCGCGTGCGCCGGTCCTCAGGTGGACGCCGGTCAAGCGCGCCCAGTACTACAACGTTCAGCTCGTGCGCGGCAAGAAGATCCTCAGCGCGTGGCCTGCAACGACTCACTTCCGGGTGCCGCGCTCGTGGGTCTACCATGGACACCGCTACCGGCTGCATCGTGGCGCTTACCGGTGGTACGTCTGGCCCGGCCTCGGCACCTTCTCCGCGAACAGATATGGACGCTTGCTCGGCGGCAGCTCGTTCGTGTTCTCACCCGCCTAGCGGCGCCCGCGGCGCCGGAAGGTGCGAGTTCGCGATACCGGTGGATGAGGAGGGGCATCAACCCCGTGCGACTTGGCGCTAGGTCGGTGCGTGAATGGCCTCGATCTGTTCGGGCGGAGCGACGGCCTCGACCGTCCCGCCCGTGACCCTTACGAGCGTGACCAGCTCTGTAGGCTCGAACTCTGTCGCCTGCGTCACGACGCGGCCGAGCCGTTCCTTGAACTCGGCCGAGCTCTTCCAGGCGCTAATCGCGTCGGCGTCCTCCCACCCGCCGACGCTGAAGAACCGCCGTGCGTTGCGGGTGTCGCGGACGAGGCGCAACGTGCCCGCGCCGGGCCTTGTACTCACCCACACTGCAAACTCTGACCACGCGTCAACGAACGCCTGCTCGTTGCCCTGCTCCACCTCGAACCTGCCCTGCGTGAAGATCTCGTACATCGGCCCTCCTTCCCCGTGAACGATGCTACGCCTCCACCGACGGCGCAAGCGGGCCATAAATGGCTCCGACGCTTGAGGGGCCTCAGACGACCGCACCGCCCGTCTCTCGTTTCAGCAGTACGGGCGAGAACGCTCCGCGGTCAGGCTCGGCGGCGGCCGAATGGGGAGCCCGCCGGGAGTCCGGAGTCCTGGTGCTCGGTCGCTTCCAGTTCGGCTTGCGAGTAGCCAGGTCGCGAGGTGAGGCTGCGGCGAATGTCCGTAATGAGGGAGGCCGGGAGCCGATTCCCATTCGTCGCGACGACGATGACTGTTTGGCCTTTGCGTTCGAGTCGGAGGAGCGGACGGAACGGTTCCCCGCACCGGCTAGGGCTGGGGATGCGGTCTAGGCACCGGGGCAGGCGCTTGAGGTGCCCGGTGTAGGTCAGCACCGTGATGCGCAGCCGCCGGCGGCCAAGCCGCGACTCGGTAGGACGCAGCCCTCGCCAGGCGTAGTAGACGGCCTCGAACGCGGCGCCGGCCGGTACCGGGTTCCCGGACCGCGGTCGGTCTGCTTGCACCTCGGCGACCGCAGCGCGAAAGCGCGGGCCGAGCCAGAAGCCGACCTTGTTGCGAGACATCATCTTGCGCCCGGCGACGAAGTTCCTGGCTGCCTTCCGGTCGAGCCATCCCGTAATCGGCGGCGGCCGCACGCCCGGGTCGAGCGGTGTGCAGGCGCCCTCGGAGAGAAGCACGAGCGTGCCGTCACCGTTCTGGCAGGCATTCCAAGAGCCCCCGATCAGGTCGAGGTACTCCGGCGGCTGGATGTCTTGGCCTGGAAGCCAGCCAGATAGGCCCGGGTTGCTGGGCGTGAACGGAGCGGGTTCGCCGGTCGAACCACTGTCGAACTCGTACACCTCATTGCCGAGGTCGAAAACGATGTCGCAGTCGCCGTTACTGACAACCGCGGCCCGTCGGCTAATGAACCCGTAGGACATCCCGGCGGTCGAGGGATCGAGCGACCCCTCCGGGTACGGGGCGCCGTCCTTCGTGCCTCGATTCCAGGCGTCCACGCAGACCTCCGGCGTCGCTTCGCTCCCGCCGAACGGGTTGCACGCGGCCCCGAACAGCCCGAGCGCCGCCAGGAGCGTACCCACGACGAGGCGAGGGAACGCGCGAATCGGATTCGTCGGGCGAACCCTCACGCGCTCAGCGTAGGCACTCTGCTTCTCGTTCTCTTGGGGACGGGCTCGAGGCCGACGCCGGCAAAGCCGGCATCTGCGCCGCCGTCGGCGAAATCCCTCTTCCCGACACGGAAACCGCTTGCCCTGTTCTTCCGTACCGTCGGTTTTCTACGTTGTCTGCGGCCAGTTGAAGGGGGGACTATGTCGAGACGACTTGCACGCGCGATGGCGACCTTGCTGGCGGGCGGCTTGGCGCTGGCACTGGGAAGCGCGGCTGTCGCCGCGCCGGTCGGCGCGCTGAAGCAGTTCAAGGTGCCGACGGCCAACAGCCAGCCGCGGGCCATCACCAACGGCTCGGACGGCAACCGCTGGTTCACTGAGGGGACCGAGTTCCCCAACGCACCGGCCAAGATCGCCCGTATCACACCGCCCGGGGACATCACCGAGTTCGAGCCCAATGTGGCCGACGGATGCAACTTCTGCATCATCAGCGACATCGCCCAGGGCCCCGGCGGAATTCTCTACATCACCTCCAACGACCCAGCCCTGATGCGGTTCAACGTGGCGACCCAGAGCTTCGAGACTCCGGTGCAGATGCCCAACACCAGTGCGCTGGGTGGCGATCTGGCCGTCAGCGCCACTGACGTATGGATCACCGACTTCAACAACGACGTCGTGTGGCGCTACACGCTGTCGAACGGGCAGTTCACGTCGTTCCCGGTTTCCGACCCTGCCGACGCCGCCGTGGACGTGGCCGGCAACGCCTGGTTCACCCAGCCCGGTGATGTCAACGCACCCGGCAGCAGCAACATCGGCCGGATCGACGCGGCCACCGGAGCCGTAACGATGACCCCGACTACCGACGGCTCGACCACGGTGGCGCCACACAGCATCACCGTGGCGTCCGACGGGCAGATCTGGTTCACCGCGAGGTTCGTTCCAGAGGGCGTCGGGCGCCTGAATCCCGCCACCAACGTGGTGACCATCTTCCCCACGCCGAGCAACCCCGGCCCCGAGGGCATCGCCGCCTCACCGGACGGAACCGTCTGGTTCACCCAGACCACGAAGGGCTCGATCGCGCGGATCGACAACGCCGGCGTCATCACGGAGGCGAAGGTCGTCAGGGGCAGCGAGCCGTTCGGGATCACCGTCACTCCCAACGGCGACCCCTGGTACACCATGTTCGCCGCCGACAAGATCGCCACACTGCAGCTCCGGTAGCACCTTCTGAATCGCTGTCCGGAGGGCCTAAAGCCCCGCGAGTGCGGGGCTTTCGGCCCTCCCGCAACGTGACGAATCGCACGCTACCCGGATCTCCCAATCCGGTAGCTGCCCGTACCCGTACCGCAGCGAGAAAGACGACCCACACCTACGCAAGGGGGTATGAGTGATGGGACGGCATCCTTCAGGACGCCTGGCGGGCGCCTCGTTCATGTTGGCGCTCGTGCTCGGCGCCGCGCTTGTGGTGGCCTCGCCGCTGACGGCCGCCGAGCGCAACTCGTATACGGTCACCCCACTGGTCTCGGACCAGCCAGGGACCGCCGCTCACTTCGACCCGAATCTCGTGAACGCCTGGGGCCTCACGGCCAGCGGGAGCTCGCCGTGGTGGGTCTCGGACAACGGGACCGACCGCTCGACGCTGTATCTCGGTAACGGAACCCCGCTGGCCCTCGTCGTGCGAGTCGACGGGGGCCCGACGGGAGCCGTGTCGAATCCGACTACGGCTTTCGTGTTGCCCACGGGCGGCCGGGCTGCGTTCCTGTTCGACAGCGAAGACGGAAAGATCCGCGCCTGGAACGGGGCCCAGGGAACAACGGCCATCGTGGTCAAGGATCGCTCCGGGGAGGGGGCGATCTACAAAGGGCTTGCGACCGCCGACACGCCTGCTGGGCCACGCCTTTACGCGGCCGACTTCCACAACGCCCGAATCGACGTCCTCGACGCGAGCTTCGGTCTCGTTCCGGGCGGCTTCGAGGACCCGGCATTGCCGCTCGGCTATGCGCCGTTCAACGTCCAGACGATCGGCAACCGCGTCTTCGTGGCGTACGCCAAGCAGGACGAGGAGGGCGAGGACGAAGTCGCCGGTCAGGGACGGGGCTTCGTCGACGCCTACGACCTCGCCGGAAACCTGCTCGGGCGGGTAGCCCAGCACGGGCAGTTGAACGCGCCGTGGGGACTCGCGCTCGCTCCGGCCGGATTCGGCCGCTTCGGCGGCGACCTGCTCGTCGGCAACTTCGGCGACGGACAGATCAACGCGTACGAGGAACTCCAGAACGGGCATTTCCAACACCGCGGCGAGCTCCGCAGCTCAGACGGTAGCCCGCTCTCGATCGACGGACTGTGGGCGCTCCGCTTCGGCAACGGTGGCAACGCCGGCCCGACGGGAACGCTTTTCTTCACGGCCGGGCCCGACGAGGAGACCCACGGGCTCTTCGGCTCGATCACTGCAGACTGAGTGCACTTTGCGGCGGCGCGCGCCAGCGCGCGCCGCCGCAGTTATTCCTCCGGTTGCTTCGGAACCTCGGTCAGTCGAGCTGCTGCGCCACCTCCCAGATGTGGCCGTCGGGGTCGGTGAAGCTCGCCGTCCGCATCCCCCACTCCCGGTCGACCGGGCCGTTCAGGTGCTCCACGCCGGGCACGGCCAGTTGTGCGCAGACCGCATTCGCGTCCTCGACCCAGATCGTCAGCTGGAACCGCGAGCCCGCATCCGCCGACGCGACCGACGCCGGCTCGATCAGCTCCCGCGCGGCGGGCGTCGCGAGCAGATTGACGATCAAGTTGTCGAACCTGAACGCGACTGAGCTCTCGTCCTCGTAGATCGCCGGTGCGCCGAAGACCTCCTCGAGAACGCCTTCGACCGCTGCGGGGCCTCGACGAAGAGCGTGATCGCGCCGACGCTCGTGAGCGGGCCGCTCATCGGGCGTGCTCTTCGAACTGCGGCAGGTCATCCGTGATCTCGTACCACGGCGCCTTCGAGCCGACGAAGATGTGGTGCGTCGGGCGGATGCTCGGATCGTCGACCAGCGATCCCAGCGCAAGATGGACGTACTCACCATCCCGCACGACCGAGTAGAGCAAGGAGCCGCACCGTGCGCAGCGCGTGTCGTTCAGCACGTCCTCGCCGTGGATCAGGAGCAGATCCTCGCCGGCCGTCAGCTCGAGCTTTTCGCGCTCGATGCCGGCCATCGCCTTGAAGGCCGACCCGGTCGCTGCGCGGCAGCGCGAGCAGTGGCAGTTCATCGCGTAGCGGAACTCGTCTGTCACGCGGTAGCGGACGGTGCCGCACTCGCACCGACCGTTCAGCAGTCGCGTTTCCACGCCACTAAGACTGCCGTTCTGGGCCGAACTCATCGGTCAAGGTAAGAAACCGGCGCCGGGCGACACCAACCCTCCGAGACCCGAAATGACAAGGAGGACTGGATGCCCTGGGGTGACTGGATCAACGAGCTGCCGACCGGCTTCTTCCTGGCCGTGCACATCGCGGCCTTCGCGATTGGCGCGTTCTTCGCCTGGACGGCGTTCAAGCGCGAGCTTCCGCTTCTCGGGACGGCGTTTTCGCTCTTCGCCGCCGCCGAGCTGACCTACATGACCTACCACCTCGACTGGACCGTGTTCCTCTTCGCCCACACGATCGCCGAGGTGCTCGATCTCGTCGCGTTCGTGCTCGTGTTCGCGGCCGCCGTCTGGCAGGTCGCAGCCGCCCGCCGGCCGGCCTTCGAGGCCGGCCGCTGATGCGCGTCGCGCTCGCCGCCCTCGCGCTCGCCGCCGCAGCCGCCGGCTGCGGCGGCTCGGGCGACTCCACACCGGTCGCGACGAACCACGTGACGATGGTGAAGAGCTATCGCTTCGACCCGGAGAAGGTCGTCGTCAAGCCCGGGGACACCGTCACCTGGAAGAACGACGACAACTTCACGCACACCGTGCACGTCGACGGTCAGGACGACCATACGGTGGAGCGCGGCGAGAGCGTCTCCATCACCTTCCCGAAGGCCGGCACGTTTCACTACGTCTGCCGGCTGCACAGCCACGACATGCAGGGCGAGGTGATCGTCCGCTGAAACGGGACCTCGTGATCGTCGCCTGCGCGATCAGCGCGGGCATCCACGCCGCGCTGGCGCCGGAGCACTCCGCGGAAAGCGCGGCGATGGGCGTGGCCTTCGTCACGTCCGCCGCGGCGCTGGCCGTGCTCGCCGTGCTCCTGACCGTCGACGCCACCACCGAGGCGCTGGCCGCGGCCGCGGGGCTCTTTGCCGCGCTGATCGTCGGCTACGTCCTGGCGATCACCACGGGGCTGCCGGTGCTTCACCCGAACCAGGAGCCCGTCGAGGGCATCGCCCTCTTCACGAAGGCCGTCGAGCTCGCCGGCCTGATCGCCGCCGTCGAGCTGATCCGTCGCCGTCACGTCTCGCGCCCGATTCCGATCGGGCTCACCGCGCTGATCGGCGTCTTCAGCGCTCTGGTCGCACTTTCCCTCTCGGGAGCCCCGCATGCCCATGGGTGAGCCGTCATGAGCACTGTTGCAGCACCTATTGTCGCCCGCGTGAAACCGGCTGTGCGCGCAGCCAAGCCGACACTCGATCCCGAATCACGGCGGTGGCTCGAGGAGCTGCGCTCCAAGGGCGCCGTGCGCGAGGAGGCGGTCGCGCGCCTGCACGACTTGCTCCTCCGCGCTGCCCGCTTCGAGGCTGTGCGGCGCGGCGCGACGGCGGCCGAGCGCGATGAGATCGCCGAAGAGGCGGCTACGGACGCCGCCGTCAACGTTCTGCGACGGCTCGACGACTTCCGGGGCCACAGCCGCTTCACGACCTGGGCATACAAGTTCGCCCTGCTGGAGGCCGCCGTCAAGCTCCGCAAGCGGGCGTGGCAAGACCGCGAGATCCCCTTCGACCGCGAGACCTGGTCGTTGATTCCGAGCAGGGACGCCGAGCCGCCCGTCGAGGCCGAGCAGGCCGAGCTGCTCGCGACAGTCCAACAGGGAATCCGCGAATGCCTGACGCCGCATCAGCGCAACGTGCTGCTCGCCCTCGCCGTGGACGGCGTCCCGATCGACGTGCTCGCGGACAAGCTCGACACGAACCGCGGCGCGCTCTACAAGACCCTGCACGACGCGCGGCGAAAGCTGCGCGCCTACCTCGAGGAGACCCAATGACGCTCGACCGCCTACTCGGGCCCGCGCAGCCGGAGATCGGCTGCGACGCCTGCTTCGAAGAGCTCGACCACTACGTCGAGGTCGAGGTCGCCGGCAAGGACGCGGACGCCGCGGTGCCCGGCCTGCGCGCCCATCTCGAAGGCTGCCCGGCCTGCCGTGAGGAACACGACAGCCTGCTCGCGTTCGTCCGGTCGGAGGCCGAAGCGTGACGGAGATCGCGTTCGCCGGCCTGCCGATCCTGACGGCGCCCGGGCGGGTGATGACACCGCGCGATGCGAGCGAGCAGCTCGTCGCCGCCGCCTGCGCGTGGGTCGGTAGCGGCCCGGCGCGCATCTGCGACGTCGGGACGGGCTCGGGCGCCATCGCGATCGCAATCGCCCGCGAATGTCCAGAGACCGTGGTCTGGGCGACGGACACGAGCCGCTGCGCCGTCGCTCTCGCCCGGGCGAACGTCCGGCGGCACGGGCTCGAGGGGCGTGTCGTCGTGGAACACGGCGACCTGCTCGACCCCGTCCCGGGCGAGCTCGACGTGATCGTCGCGAACCTCCCCTACCTCCCGCTCGAGCTCGCCCCGCGGCGGCCCGAGCTCGCGGCCGAGCCGCCGGACGCCGTCTTCGCGGCAGGCGACGGGCTCGGCCCGTACCGCCGTCTCCTCGCGGCGGCGCCGGAGCGGCTCGCACACGACGGCTGTCTTCTGCTCCAGCTCCACCGGCGGGTGCACCCGTTTGCGCGCCCCGCCCTTGCGGCCGCCTAGCCGCCGAGCGTGACGATCTCGTCCACGAGGTCGAGTCCCTCGGGCCGGTGTGTGATCAGCAGCACCGTGCGACCCTCGGCGGCGGCGAAGACGTCCCGGACGAGCGCCTCCGCCGTCTCCGGGTCGAGGTGGGCAGTCGGCTCGTCCAGGACGAGCATAGGGGCGCGGGTTAGGAGCGCCCGTGCCAGCGTCAGCCGCTGGCGCTGTCCGCCCGAGAGCCGCTCTCCCTCCTCGCCGACCGGCGTGTCGAGCCCGTCCGGAAGCGTCGAGACCCACACGTCGAGGCGAGCTTCGCGGAGAGCGCCCCACAGCTCGCCCTCCGTCGCATCGGGGCGAGCAAGCTGGAGGTTGGCCCGGATCGTCGAGTTGAAGACGTGCGCGTCCTGGCCGGCGACTGCGAACATCCCACGGACGTCGTCCTGACGGTATTCGCGGATGTCACGGCCGGCGATCGTGACCCGTCCCTCCTCCGGGTCCAGGAATCGCAGCAGGAGGTTCGTCACCGTCGTCTTGCCCGCGCCACTCGGGCCGACGAGCGCAGTCCGGCTGCCAGCTGGTAGCGGGAGCGTCAGCCGCGTGAGCACCGGCTCGTCCTCCGACGCATACCGGGCCGTGACGTCCTCCAGCGCGATCGGGGCGCGCCGCTGTGGCGCTGGGACCGCTTCGTCCGGATCGCGGACGAGCGGGCTGCGGTCGGTCAGCTCCACGACCCGCCTCCCGGCCGCCCGCGTCGCCGAGAGCTCCCGGGCGGCGGCCGTCAGCGGTGTGACCGCCTCGAAAGAGGCAAGCGCGAGCAGGGCGAGGGTAGCCACGAGCACGCGGTCGATGTCGGCCGCGACCGAGACGGCAAGCACGGCGGCGACGGTGACGCCGGTCGTCAGGACGACGAGCGCGTCGCCCAGACCGGCGGCGAGCGCCTGCCGCCGGCTCAGCCGCGCAAGCTCGTAGTCGGCCGCCCGGAGCCGGGCCAGCGTCTCCCCCTCCCGCCCGTACGCGACCAGCTCCGGCGCGCCCCGGAGGACCTCGACCAGTTCGGCCGTGAGCTCAGCGCGCGCCGCGACCTGCCGCCGGCCGGCCCTCCGCGTGACCGCCGCCGCCACGAGCGGGACGGCCGCGCCGGCGGCCAGCAGGCCGCACGCGAGCACGAGTCCCGACCCCGGCAGGAACGCGGCGGTCACGATCACGCTCGTGGTCCCCACGACCAGCGCGACCACCGTCGGCCCGAAGCCCCGGACATAGAGCCCCTGGAGGGCGTCCACGTCGCCCACCATCCGGCCGAGGAGCTCGCCCGAGCGGTACTGGGAGAGCTCGGCCGGCGCGAGGGGCTCGATCCGCTCGTAGAAGCGCGCGCGGATGCGGCCGAGGGAACGCAGGGCGGCGTCGTGCGAGGCGAGGCGCTCGAGATACCGCGCGAGCGGCCGGGCGAGGCCGAAGAAGCGGACGGCGACGATCGTGACCGTGAGCGAGAGGATCGGCGGCTGTTCCGCCGCGCGCGAGATCAGGTACCCGGCCGTCGTCATCAGCGCAACGCCGAAGGCGACCGCGAGCGCGCCGAGGCCGGCGGAGAGGACGAGCGCGGTACGAGGCGGGGCGGCGAGGCTCCGGAGCGGCGTCATGCGCGCACTCCTTCGATTTCGGAGACGCGGCCGACCTCGAGTCGCAGGATCCGATCGGCGCGCGCGGCCAGCGCCGGGCGGTGGACGGCGAGCAGGATCGTCCGCTGGCCGCGGAACCGCTCGATCGCGTCTGCGACGCTCTCCGCGCGCCGCGGGTCGAGGTTCGCGGTCGGCTCGTCGAGCAGCATGAGCGGAGCGTCGCGCAGGAAGGCTCGCGCGAGCGCGAGGATCTGAGCCTGTCCGGCGGAGAGGGCGCGGCCGCCGTCGCCGACGACCGTCTCGTAGCCGTGCGGCAATCGCGCGACGAAGCCGTCGGCCCCCGCAAGCTCGGCGGCGGCTCGCACGCGCGCGCCGCTCGCCGCGGGGTCGCCGAGGCGGATGTTGTCCGCCACGGTCCCGCGGAAGACGGTCGGCCGCTGCGGCACCCAGGCGACCTGGTGCCTCCACGCGGCCGCGTCGACGCCGGCGAGTGCGACGCCGCCGACGGTGATCCGCCCGCGCCGCGGTTCGAGCAGCCGCAGGATCAGCGCCAGGAGCGTGCTCTTCCCCACCCCGCTCGGCCCGACGAGGGCCACGAGCTCGCCGGGCCCGAGCTCCAGCTCTGCCTCCGCGAGCACCGGCGCCTCGCCGTCCGGGTACGTGAAGGACACGCGCTCGAGCCGCAGCGGCGCCTCCCGAATGCTCGGCGGGTGGGCAGCGCCGGAGGAGATCGTCGCCGGGGACTCGATCGCATCGAGCAGGCGCGCCGCTGCGGCGGACCCATCGGCGCCGGCGTGGAACTGCGCCGCCATGTTCCGGAGCGGCATGTAGAGCTCCGGGGCGAGGACGAGCACGGTCAGCCCCGCCTGGAGCCCCAGGTTGCCGTCGACCAGCCGGACGCCGACGGTGACGGCAACGAGCGCGATTCCCAGCGTCGCCGCGAGCTCCAGCACGGCGCCCGAGAGGAACGCCACGCGCAGCGTCTCCAGCGTCGTCACGCGGTACCGGTCACTCACCTCCGCAAGGAGCGCTGCCTGCTCACGCCCACGGTTGAACGCGCGAAGCGTCGGCAGCCCGCGGACTACGTCGAGGAAGTGGGAGCCGAGCAGCGTTAGCGCCTCGAGCCGCTCCCGCGTCCGCCGCTCCGTATACCGGCCGACGAGCCACATGAAAACCGGCACGAGCGGGAGCGTGAGGAGCATCACGCCGGCCGAGATGGGGTCGATCGTCGTCACGAGCACGAGGACGGCGACCGGAACGAGCACCGCGAGCACGACCTGCGGCACGTAGCGGGCGAACGTCACCTCGATCGCGTCGGCGCCGGCGACGGCTGTCGTCGCCAGGTCGCCGCTGGAGGCGGTGCCAAGGCCGGTCGGGTCGGCGCGCAGGCGCTGCTCGACGAGGTCGAGTCGGAGGCCGGAGACCACGTCGGTGGCTGCGCGCCGTCCGACCGTCTCGAACGCCCACGCCGCCGCCGCGCGTCCCATCGTCACGAGCACGAGCGCGGCAAGCGGCGCCCTCACCTCCTCGAGCGACGCTCCGGCGAATCCGCTCGCCGCGACGTCCGCGATCAGGACCGCCTGCGCCAACACGAGCAGTGCCGCAGCGAGCCCGATCGCGGTGTCGACGGCGAGCAGCCGGCGCACGGATCGCGCCCGCCGCGCGAGCCGGGGGTCGAGGAGCCGCATGAGCTACGCGCCGGTGGCGCGCTCGACGACCGCGACCGGGCTCTCGACTTCGTCGCCGCCCACGCGCGCCCGGAAGACGTAGAACGTCCACCCTTGGTAGAGGAGGACGAGCGGAGTCACGATCAGCGCGACGACCGTCATCACGCCGAGCGCGTAATGCGTCGATGCGGCGCTCTCGACGGTCAGGCTGTTGCCGAAATCCGTGCTCGAGACCATCACGCGCGGGTAGAGGCTCGTGAAGAGCGTCGCCACGCCGGCGAGGATCCCGAGCGCCGTGCCGGCGAACGCGAGCCCCGGGCGACCGCGGAAGACGAGCAGCGCGGCGGCCGCGAGCAACGCGATGCCGAGCGCGGCGGGTAGGACGGGCGGGAACAGATCCTTGTCGTTCCGGTCGATCGCGATCGCCACGGTCCAGACCAGGAACACGGCTCCGAGGGCGACGGCCGGAACCGCGAGCGTGCGCGCGGCGCGACGGGCCCGGTCGCTGAGGTCGCCGACCGTCCGCAGGGTCAGGAAGATCGCGCCGTGGAAGGCGAAGAACACGACCATCGCGATCCCGGCCATGACGGTGTAGACGTTGAACAAGTCGAGCACGTTGCCCGTGTAGTGACCGTCTGAGTCGATCGGCGTGCCGTACAGCAGCGCCGCGAGCCCGACGCCCCACACGAGCGGTGTACCGAAGCTCGCCGCCACGTTCGCGCCGAGCCACGCGCGGCGCCAGCGCGGGCTCTCGCTCTTCTCCCGCCACTCGAAGGAGACTGCTCGCACGATCAGCAGCACGAGCACGAGCAGCAGCGCGAGGTAGAAGCCCGAGAACATCGTCGCGTACCAGGCTGGGAACGCGGCGAAGGTGGCGCCGCCGGCGACGACGAGCCAGGTCTCGTTGCCGTCCCAGTGCGGCCCGATCGTCTCGAAGAGGACGCCGCGCTCGCGCTCGTTTCGCGGCACGACGGTCTGCAGCATGCCGACCCCGAAATCGAAGCCCTCGAGCACGAAGTACCCGCCCCACAGCACGGCGATCAAGCAGAACCAGAAGATCTCGAGCGTCATCAGAAGCTCACGGCCGGCTCCGGCAGCTCCTCGCGCGACTCGCCCGGCCCCAGCCGCGCGTAGTGGCGCATGAGCAGGAAGTCGACGATGCCGAGCCCGAGGTAGAGGGTGACGAACACGCCCAGGCTGACGCCCAACGTCGTCGAGCTGACGTTCGGCGACGGCGCGTCGGCCGTCTTCAGCAGCCCCTGCACGATCCACGGCTGCCGGCCCATCTCGGTCAGGATCCAACCCGCCGACGCGGCGATGTACGGAAACGCGATGGCGAGGATCGCCGTCCAGTGGAACCAGCGCGCCCGCTCGAGCCTCTGCTTCCAGTAGAGCCAGGCGCCGACGGCGGCGACGAGGAACATCAGCACCCCGGTGAGGGCCATCACCCGCATCGACCAGTAGATCACCCGCACGTTCGGCATGTAGTTGCCGGGGCCGTACTGGCTCTGCTCCTGCGCCTGGAGCTGATTGAGGCCCTGTACCTCACCCTTGAACGAGCCGGTCGCCATGTACGAAAGGACTCGCGGAACCGTGATCGAGAAGCTGGGGGTTTGATCTTGCTCGGTGAACCCGCCGAACTGGATCAGCGAGAAACCGCATGGCTGGCAGGTGTTCCACTGTGCCTCGGAGGCGGCGATCTTCATGCTCTGCGCGCTCGTCACGGCCTCGCCGAAGCGGTTGCCGACGACGAGCTGGAGGAGCGTGACCGGCACCGCCACGATCAGCGCCAGCTTCGCCGCCTTGCGGAAGAGGTCGACGTTCTGGCCGCGCAGGAAGTTCCAGCAGCAGATCCCCAGCATGACGATCGACCCGAAGATCAGGCCGGCGAGCATCGTGTGCAGGTACGCGCGCAGCGCGAACCCGTTGGACATGAGCGCCCAAACGCTGGTGAGCTGCGCCTCCCCGTTGACGAGCTTGTAGCCGACCGGGTGTTGCATCCACGAGTTCGCGACCAGGATGAAGTACCCGGACAGCCACGTTCCGGCCACCGCGATCCACAGCGTGGCGAGGTGGAGGCGCGGCGAGAGCCGATCCCAGCCGAAGACCCACAGGCCGAGGAACGTCGCCTCGAGCATGAAAGCCGCCAGCCCTTCGATCGCGAGCGGCGCGCCGAAGACGTCACCGACGAACCTCGAGTAGACCGACCAGTTCATGCCGAACTCGAACTCCTGGACGAGGCCGGTCGCGACGCCGATCGCGAAGTTGATCAGCAGCAGCGTCCCGAAGAACTTCGTCAACCGCAGCCACGCCTCGTCGCCCGTTCGGTGCCAGATCGTCTGCATGACCGCCACAAGCGGCCCCAGCCCGAGCGTCAGCGGGACGAAGAGAAAGTGGTACAGCGACGTCGTCGCAAACTGGATCCGAGCAAGATCCACGGCGGATGCCGCGACCACAGGCACGATTCGATCCTTCGCCCCGAAGGGGCCGATCTCATCGTCCAGACGGGGTGATTCCAGCGGCGCCTGGCCGGTGTAGCGTGGCGTCATGATCTCGACGATCGTCGTCGGCTACGACGGTGCAGACCCGGCGAAAAAGGCGCTCGACCGAGCCATCCACGAGGCTCAGTCGGACCGCGCCCAACTCCTTGTCGTCGCCGTCGCCGAGATGCCGCTCAACCCCGAGGGGCCGCAGAATTTCGGCACGCTGGACGACACGCCGGCCCGGATGATCCCGCTCGTCGAGCCGGCCGAGCTGGAGCCTGTGCTCGCCGAGGCCCGCGAGCGGATCGAGGCGGCCGGTCTCACCGCTGAGTACATGTGGGCCGCCGGCGAGCCCGCGAGCGCGATCGTCGGAGCTGCCCGCGATCGCGGTGCGGAGCTGATCGTCGTGGGCTTGCACCATCACGGCCTCCTTGCTCGGCTGCTCGGTCCGGACGTCGCCACCCAGGTCAAGCGCGACGCCGGCTGTGACGTGATCGTCGCGGACTAGCGCTCCACGCTCATGTCCGCGCTCTCGACGGACGACATTCTCCTCGGCCTCGGGCTCGTCGTCGTCCTCGCCATCGGCTCCCAGTTGCTCGCGCGGAGGCTCGCGATTCCCGCGATCGTGGTGCTCCTGCCCGTCGGGTTCATCGCCGGGATCGCGACCGAGGACGTGCAGCCGGACAAGCTCCTGGCTGCGCTGTATCAGCCGTTCGTCTCGCTCGCGGTGGGCGTCATCCTGTTCGAGGCCGGCCTGAGACTGTCGTTCCGCGAGGTCGCCGTCGGAGTGCACAAGGTTCTCCTCCGCTTGCTCGCGGCCGGAGTCCTCGTGACGTGGATCGGCGTCGCCGCGACGGTTGCGCTGCTCTTCGACGACATGGATCGCGGCGTCGCCTGGCTGATCGGCGCGATCCTGGTCGTTTCCGGTCCGACGGTCGTGCTGCCGTTGCTCGCATTTATCCGGCCGACGCGGAACGTCCGGTCGCTGCTCAAATGGGAGGGGACGCTCGTCGACCCGATCGGCGCACTGCTGGGTGTCGTTGTCTTCCACGCCGTCCGGTCGGAGTGGCAGCCGGGCGACTTTCTGCTCGCCATCGGCGCCGGGGCGTTCGTGGGTGTGGCGGGCGCGGTCGTGCTGCAGCTCCTCTTGCGCGACCTCCACCTGAACGCGCCGAGACAGGCCGTCCCCGCAACGCTGATGGTCGTCGTCGGGTCCCTCGTGGTTGCGGACCTCCTCCGGGATGACGCCGGCTTCGTGGCGACGGTGATCATGGGAGTCGCACTCGCCAATCAGCGTCGAATCGACGTCTCACTCACGCTCGAGTTCCAGGAGACCCTGGTCCAGCTGCTCGTCGGCGTCCTCTTCGTGCTCATCGCCGCGTCGGTTTCCCCGGGCGACGTCGAGGCGGTGCTGCCCGAAGCGATCGTGCTCGTCGTCCTCATGGTCGTCGTCCTCCGACCGCTTGCGGTGGCGCTCGCGACGGCGCGCTCCGCGTTCACGTTGCGCGAGCGGGCGTTCGTGGCCTGGATGGCGCCGCGCGGGATCGTGGCGGGCGCGACCGCGTCGGCGTTCGGCCTGCAGCTCGCCGAGAAAGGGGTCGCCGGCGCGGATGCAGTGCTCCCGGTCGTGTTCGTCGTCATCTTCGGCACCGTGTTGCTGTACGGGCTGACGGCTCCGCTCGCCGCGCGGTTGCTCGGCGTCGCGGGCGCGGGCTCGGGGCTCGTGCTCGTCGTCGGCGGCCATCAATGGGCGCGAGAGATCGCTCATGCGCTCAAACAGGCGGGCGTCGACGTGCGCATGTGGGTGGGAGCACCCGCAGACCGAGAGGCCGCTCGCGCCGCCGGCATCGACGCAGACCGGGGTCGGATGATGGTGGATTCGGTCGGCCGGGAGGCCGAGCTCGAGGACATCACCGACGTCTTGCTCCTGACCCGCAGCGACGACTTCAACGCGGTCGCCGCAGCCGAGCTCCGCGGCGAGCTGGGTCACGGCCACGTGTTTCGGGTCGCCCCCGACCCAGAGGAGCCGGATCTGCTGCCGCCGGCGACCGAGGGAGGCATCCTGGGCGGACAGGCGCTGACGTTCGCGGAGCTGAGCGGCCGGTTCGCCCACGGCGCGCGCCTCGTCGCACGCCCGGAGCACGAACAGCTCGATGCGACGGACGTCCCCCTCTTCGCCGTCTCGTCCGACGGTCGGCTCAGCGTCGCGGCGGACGGACGTTCCCCCGCCGCGCTGCCGGGCGGCACGGTGATCGCCCTGCTTTCGGGCTAGGCCTCGACGCTGATGCGGGCCGAGCGCTCGTGCGTGAAGCCGGCCCACGTCCACTCGACCACGGCCTTGGCCCGGCCTTCCCCCGTCGAGAGGAGCGCGAGGTAAACCGAGCCCCACGCGAGCATCGTCGGCTCGCACCATCACGGCCTCCTCGCCCGGGTGCTCGGTCCGGACGTCGCCACCCAGGTGAAAGCGTGATGCCGCTGCGACGTGATCGTCGCCGACTAGCTCGAGTTCAGCTCGCGCTCCAGTCGATGCGCGGCGTGTCGATGTTCGCCGGATCCAGGAGCTCGGCCGAGCGGTGGTGTGGCCGCACGTAGAACTCGTCTGCCCAGGCGAGGAAAGCTTTCACCTCGACCCCGGCGTTCGCGAGCAGCTGTGCGTGCACTCCGAGCCAGGCCGCGAACGCGATCCGTCCGTGCAGCTCGTGGCGGTGTTCACCGACCTCGGCGACCGCGGCCTTCCGGCCGATCATCGCCATGATTCCCTTGTCGTGGTAGTGGAAGGGCCGGCCCGGCTTGCCTTGGATGCCGGCGAGGATGTTTTCGGCTGCCCAGCTGCCGGACTGCTGTGCGACGCTCCCGAGCTGAGGCAGTTCATTCTCGCCCCCGACTGGAATGTTCGCGAAGTCGCCGAGGGCGTAGACCTCCGGGAAGCCTTCGACGGTCAGGTCGGGCTGAACGTCGATCCGACCGCCCCGACCCTGGGTTACACCTGAACGGGCGCCGATCGGAGCAGCCATGAGTCCCCCGCCCCAGAGGGTCAGGTGCGTCTTGATGGTCGTCCCGTCGCTCAGAGTGACGTGGTCGGCCGCGATCTCCTTCGCTGAAACGCCCAGCTTGATCTCGACGCCGCGCCGCTGGAGTTGCTTCGCTGTGTAGGCGTGCGCCTCGTCGGAGAACGGGGCCAGGACGGCATGGCCGAGGTCGACCAGGATCACCCTCGAGCCCGCAATCGCGAGGTGCTTGTACACGTGGGGCATGACGTTGTGCGCCAGCTCCGCGAGGGCCCCGGCCGACTCGACCCCAGTCGCGCCGGCCCCGACGACGACGAAGTTGAGCGCACCGTTCTCGACGAGCCCAGGATTCGTGCTCGCGTCTTGAAACAGCTGAAGGACGCGCGTGCGCACGCGTTTGGCATCGTCGAGCGAATAGAGCGGGAAAGAGAACTCCTCCGCCCCCGGGGTGTGGAAGAAATTCGGCTGTGAGCCCGCGGCCAGAACCACCACGTCACCCTCGATCTCGCTCTCGTCCGCGAGCGTGACTGTCCGCGTCTCAGGGTCGACCGAGACGACGTTCCCATTGCGCACCTCGACGTTCGCCTGGTCGCCGAAAATCGCTTCGAGGTCGAACGCGATGTCGTCTGGCGTGAGCTCCGCAGTGGCGACCTGGTAGAGGAGCGGCTGGAACTGGTGGTAGCCGTTCCTATCGAGCAGCGTGACGCGGACGCCCTGCTTGCCGGCGAGGCCTTTCGCGGCGGCGACCCCCGCGAAGCCTCCGCCGACGATCAGCACGTGGGTGTCGTTCCCTTCGCTCATCGTCTGCGCCAGCTGTCGTTGCCAACCTAGTGCGACCGGACTGGCTCGATCATCACCCGGAGGGGGTGATTCCTTCGGTGAGACATGTCAGGTCATCCGGTTCGCATGACGACAGGCGGAGGGCGTGGAGCGACGATCTTCCCGTCGTGATCAATCTCGAGGTCTTCGGCGAGTCGGGGGCGATGGCGACGGTCGCCGACCGCCTCGACGAGCTGGTCGATGTCAGCCGCGTCAGGCTCGTCGATGCTACGCGGGCAAGGCACTCCGTCGTCTCGGGGGCGGTTCGCCCCAGGGCGGTCGACACGACGCTGGAGGAGGTGCGCCGCCTCGGCGTTCCCGATGCAGACATCACGCTTACGCGCGTAGAAGTCGTCGGCTCGCTGGCGACCGGAAGGGCCGACGCGAGCCTGGTGTGGGCCGATGTCATCGGCACAGCCTGGCTGAACGCGCGCCCGGTCGGGCGCTACCTGGCATTCATGTTCGCCGCCGGGGTGATCGGCGCGTACGGCGTGATCGACAACAACTCGATCCTGATCGTCGGTGCCATGGCGGTCAGCCCGGACCTGCTCCCGATCACCGCGATCGGCGTCGGCATCGTCGCCCGTCGGTTCGGGCTCGCCGCCCAGGCTCTCCTGACGCTTGCCGTCGGTCTCGGAGTCGCGGCGCTCGCAGCGACCGTGGTCGCGTTTCTGCTGGATCGGTTCGACGCCCTTCCGTCCGGCTTCGACATCGAGGTGAACGGCGTACTGGGAGGCCTGACGGCGGTGAGCAACGAGACGATCGCTGTCGCGCTCGTCGCGGGAGTGGCGGGGATGCTGGCGCTCGAGACGCGGGCCAGCTCGGGCGTGGGGGTGGCGATCTCGGTGACAACGATCCCCGCGGCCGCCTACCTCGGCGTGGCAACCGGCCTGGGCGAGCTCGACAAGGCTCGCGGCGCGTTAGGGGTGCTCTCCGCCAACGTCGCGATGATGGTGATCGGCGCCGTCGCGACGCTCGCGCTTCAGAATCTGCTCGTGCACCGCGCGCTCGACCGAAAGCGGCGCGTCACCGTCCCGTCCGAGCGACTCTCCGCAAGCGAATGAGCCCCGCCGACGAGCGCCGCGTAAACGTGTCCGCTGCCGAGTTCAGGGAGCTCTTCGACGCAGTCTCGAACTGGGGGCGCTGGGGCGAGGAAGACGAGCTCGGGACGCTGAACGAGCTCGGCGCCGATCAGGTCGTCGGAGCCGCCGGTCTCGTTCGCGCCGGGGAGAGGGTCACGCTCAGCCTCGCGATGGACACCGAGAAGAGGGTCGACAACCCGAATCCGGCGGTCCACCGGATGACGCAACTCCATGACACCGAGGCCGGGTCAGGACTGCGCTTCGCCACGGACTACGTCGGCGCCGATTACCACCATGACGCGCACACCCACATCGACGCGCTCTGCCACGTCGCCTTCGAAGGCGCCCTCTACAACGGCAGGCCGGCCGGCGCCTACACCAGTGACGGCGCAGCGGCGAACACGATCGAGGTCGTGAGGCGGGGCCTCGTCGGCCGCGGCGTCCTGCTCGACGTGCCGCGGCTGCGCGGCGTCCCCTGGCTCGAGCCCGGTGACCACATCTTCGCTGAGGACCTCGAGGGTGCCGAGCGCGCACAGGAGGTGACGGTCGGGAAGGGCGACATCCTCCTCGTGCGCACCGGCCACGTCCGCCGCCTGCGTGAGCTCGGCCCCTGGGACACGGCGCAGGCGAAGGCGGGCCTCCATCCGACCACGATGCTCCTCCTCGCCGAGCGGCGCATCGCGGCGCTCGCGTCGGACGGCAACAGCGACACCGCGCCCAGCAAGACGGAGGGCGTCGGGTTCCCGGTTCATGCGCTCGCGCTCAACGCGATGGGTCTCCACCTGCTCGACTACCTCCAGTTCGAGGACCTGGTCCAGGCGTGCGAGCGGCTGGGGCGATGGGAGTTTCTGTTCGTGGGAGCTCCGCTGCGAATCGTCGGCGGGACCGGGTCGCCGCTCAACCCGATCGCGATCTTCTGAGGCCGATCACGAGGGGCTGATGCCCCACGCGCTCGTGACCGAGGCGCCCGGCTCGATCCTGATCAGGCCCTCGCTTGTGCGGAACGCGTTCCCCGGACAGGTCATCGGCTCGACCGCGAGACTTCGTCGGTCGACATCGGGGAGCGGGTCGCCGGTGAAGAGCTGCAGATACCCGTAGGACTCGTCGACCCAGAGCTCGACGGCTTCACCGGGGCGCAGGCCGGACAGCGCGACGCGAGCGAGGCCGTCCGCGTCGCGTACAAGATCCGTGAACGTGTGGTCGAGCTTCGTCGCGCCGACCGGCCGCGGCCGCCGGAAGTCGTAGTCGGTGCTGTCCACGGGCTCTCCGGCCAGCGGGAGACCCCGCTCGTCTGGGTGCTGCACGGTCGAAGCGGGAACGTGGAGAATCAGCGCGTCGACGGTCTCGGTCCCCACTGCCAGGTAGGGATGGGCGCCGGCTCCGTACGGGCATGCGACCTCACCGACATTCGTCGCCGTGGTGCGAACGGTAAGGCCGTCCAGCCCGAGCGAGTAGTCGATGCTGAGCGCCAACCTGAACGGATATCCCGGACGGGCCGGGAGCACATGCTCCATCACCGCACGGTGCGGCTCACGCTCGCGAACGGTCCAGCGCTCCCACCGAACGAGCCCGTGGATCGCGTTGTGGTGCTCCGGCTCGTCGATCGGGAGCGCATGGCTCTCACCGTCGAAGTCGTAGCGGCCGTCCTCGAGCCGGTTCGGCCATGGGATCAGCACCTGCCCACGACCCGAGCTGCACGGCTCGTCGGGGGCGTACCCGTCGAGCAGTTCTCGACCACCCGCCGAGTACGTGCGAAGCCCGCCTCCGACCTCGACGACCACCGCGTGCTGGTCGCCGTGGACGAGCTCGAACTGCTCTCCTGATGGACGCGCGGTCAAGCGTCCTCGGCATGGTACTGGGCGAGTAGCCGTTCTTCCTCGTCTTTCCTCGGGAAGAGGAAGAAGACGAGGACGGCGCCGAACACGATGGCCACGGTTCCCGCCGTGGGCGCCTACGAGTGGGCCGCGGAGCCGGGTGCAGCAGGGAGCCGGGCTGACACGACGTAGGAGACCACGACGGCGACGATCACGAGCGGCATCAGGGTCAGGCCGTCGGCCTGGAGGAACACACTCACGATCAGGACGGACGTGAGCGGCAGTCCCAGCATTGCGACCATCATCGCGCCGATACCCATTGCGGCGCCCGCGATCATCGGCAGGCCGGGAAGGTGAGAGAGCGCAATGCCGCCGGCAGCGCCGATGAACATGCTCGGGAAAATGGGGCCGCCTCGGAAGCCGCTCAGCGCAAAGCTGTACGCGAGGCCCTTGCAGAGGACAACCATCAAGAGCGCGCCCACGGTCCAGCCGGCAGCGCCCTCGATCAGGCCCGGGAGCTGATTCTGCCCCGAGAAGAGCACCTCGGCCGAGCTCCTCCCGGTTACTTCAACGAAGATCAGCACGACAACACCAATCGCGACGCCGACAACCGGTGTCAGCAGCACCATCCGGCGTTCGACGATCGGCTGGAGCAGCAGCGCCAGCCGCTTGATCCCGGCGCCGAGGATCGCCGCGATGACGCCGATCACGATCGCCCACAGAAACTCGGACACACTGGGGCTGCCGGCCGGGGGGATGTCCGGGACCGCGAGCGAGAACGTGCCGAAGCCGGTCCAGTTGTTGAGCCCGATGAAGATCAACGAGCCGACACCGGCAGCGAGCAGCCCGGGCGTGAGCACCACTCCGAGCATCGCGCCGCCGATCCCGGCCACCTCCATCATCAGAAACGCGGCCGGAAGGGGCGAGCCGAGGAGCGTGCTGATCGCGGCGAAGCTCCCGGCGGCGCCGATCACGACGCTGGCCATCTCAGGCGCGTCGCGCTTGACCACGTGGACGGCGAGGACTCCGAGGCCGCTGCCGATCGCGATCAGAGGCGCCTCCGGGCCAAGGACGACCCCGAGGCTGAGCGTGGCGAACGAGGCAATGACGATCCCGGGGAGCTCGATCGGCTGCACGGGTCCGGATGCCTTGAACCCCTCCGCCGGCTTGTGCCCTGCCGTTCCCGGCAGGTACCGGATTGTGAGCGCCACCAGCAGGCCGCTTAGCGCAAGCAGGGGAATCGGCCACCAGGCAGGCTGGCTTTCGAAGCCGAGGTCGCCGGGCAGGGTGCCGTACAGATACTCCTGCAGCTCCGTGAAACCCTCGAGGAAGGAGTAGGCGGCCGCGGCCACCGGCACACCGATGATCGCGCCGAGCACGAGCAGCACGACGTACGAGCGGCTCCGGAGAAGCTCGAGCGGACTCGGCGTAGCCCGTGTCGATGGCCCCGTGTGCGCGTCGCGGTGGCCCTCTTGTTCCACAGCTGTTCTCAGCCCTTCTCCGCAGCCCGCAACGCCGCGACACTTCCGCCGAAGCCCCAGCCGACATCCCCTCCATGGGCAACGGAATTTCTGACCTCCACGAGCTCGTTCATACGTGCATGGATTGGGGAACCGTCCGGGAGGGTGACGCCGTCCAAGACCTCATCTATCCCAAGCCGACGGAAGACCCCTTTGA
>Ga0307318_10000049_pt1 | contig 34992 bp, 37 predicted proteins | sample ER_DNA_367_FD_194500 | JGI IMG/M metagenome (GOLD analysis project Ga0307318, IMG submission 194500) | Bulk soil microbial communities from the East River watershed near Crested Butte, Colorado, United States - ER_DNA_367 | ecosystem: Environmental > Terrestrial > Soil > Floodplain | place...
CGTAATGAGAGCCTCGCGCCGGTCGGGCGTGACGACGTCGTGCGGCGGAGAGACGACCGCATCCAGCGGCCCCACCGTTCCAGGGTCGTAGCGAAGCGCCCGAAACGGCTTCAAATGCGGCACGACGCGGCACGTTACCATCCGTCCGCGGACCTAGAATCGCCTCGTGATCGCCGAGCTCGCCGAGGATCGCGTGGTCGACGGCCTCTTTGCCGTCGCGCGCAAGCAGCGCCTGAGAACGCGGGGCGGGAACCCGTATCTCGCGCTCGAGCTCGTGGACTCGAGCGGACGGATCGACGCGCGCGTCTGGAACGACGTCGATCTTCTCGACAAGCGCTTCCGGGAAGGAGACGCGGTTCGTGTGCTCGGGCGGGTGGAGCGGTTTCGCGACCGGCTTCAGCTCGAGGTGCGCTCGCTCGAGCCCGCGGAGGCAGATCCCGCGATGCTCGTCCCCGAGGCGCGGCGCGACGTCGAAGAGCTCGACGGCTTCTTCGAGTTTCTCGCCGCGGAGATCTCGCATCCCGGCCTGCGCGCTGTCGTCGACCGCTTCGTGGGCGATGCGGTCTTTCGCGAGCGGCTGCGCACGCTGCCGGCAACGCCCGATTCGCACCACTCCTATTCGGGCGGCCTCCTCGAGCACACGGTGGCAGTGGCGACCCTGAGCCGCGATTCCGCGCAGCTCCACCCTCGCCTGCGCGCGGATCTCCTTCTCGCCGCGGCGCTCCTTCACGATGCCGGGCGCGTGCGAGAGCTCGACCGCGGCCCGCTCTTCCTCCCGACCGCCGAGGGCAAGCTCCTCGGACACGTCCACCTCGGCCTGCGCCTGATCGAGGAGCGCGGCGAAGGGCTCGACCGGGCCGTTCTCGCCGAGATTCTGCACGCCGTCGGCTCACACCACGACGCCCGGGCCGCGAGGACCGCAGAAGCGGCCGTCCTCTACCACGCGAACCAGCTCGACGCCGTCGCCGCTACGCGATCGGTGGATCCGGAGGCCTGAGCTCAGGCGATAATGGCGCGATGGAGCGCGTCGCGCTCGTCTCGGGCGGAAACCGCGGCATCGGCCGGGAGGTCGCACGCCGGCTCGCCGGAGAGGGCTACCGCGTCGTGATCGGGTCGCGCGCTCTCGAACGCGGCGACGAGGTCGCCCGCGAGCTCGGCGAGAACGTGACCCCTCGGCAGCTGGACGTCACAGACGAGGAGAGCATCGTGCGCTGCGTTGCCTCGGTGGCCGAGGACTTCGGCCGCCTCGACGTCCTCGTGAACAACGCGGGGATCGCGGGCGGCGGCTGGAGTACGAACGCCGTCGACGCCGACCTGGACGAGGTGCGCCGCACGCTCGAGACGAACCTCTTTGGCGCCTGGCGGCTGACCGAGGAAACGATTCCGCTCATGCGGAGGAACGGCTACGGCCGCATCGTCAACATCTCGAGCGGCATGGGGCAGCTCTCGGACATGGGCGGCCACTCGCCCGGGTACCGGGTCTCGAAGACCGGGCTCAACGTCCTCACCCGCATGCTCACGGCGGAGCTCGGCGACGAGAACATCCTCGTCAACTCGGTGTGCCCGGGCTGGGTGCGCACCGACATGGGCACGCAGTCGGCGCGGCTCTCCGTCGAGGAGGGCGCCGACACGCCGGTCTGGCTGGCCACGCTTCCGGACGACGGCCCGCGCGGCGGGTTCTTCCGAAACCGCGAGCCGATTCCCTGGTAGCTAGACGTTGAATCTGACGTTCAGCACGTCGCCGTCCTCGACGACGTAGGTCTTTCCCTCGAGACGCTGAAGGCCGCGCTTCGCGGCCTCCGCGTGCGAGCCGGCCTCGACGAGATCGTTCCAGCGGATCACCTCGGCGCGGATAAACCCCTGTGCGATGTCGGAATGGATGCTGGCCGCGGCGTCGAGAGCCGAACGGCCGCGCTGCAGCGTCCACGCCCGCGTCTCCGTCTCGCCGGCCGTGAAGAAGGTCAGGAGGCCCGCCGCTTCGAAGACCCGGAGCGCCACGTCCTCGAGCGCCGAAGGCCCGTCGCGAAACTCCGCAGCCTCCTCCACGGGAAGCTCGGCGAGCTCTGCCTCGAGCTTTACGTCGACCCCCGAAGCCCCGTTCCAGATCTCGACGAGCGGTTTCGTCGTCAGCGGCTCGAGCTCTGGCGGCAGCTCGCCCTCGTACTCGGAGAGCGACCGTCCCGCCTCGAGGTGGGCGAGGACGCGCTCCAGCTCGCCGACCTCGGCGCGAAGGCTCGCGTCGCCCGACTTCGCCTGCTTCTGTACCCGATCGAGGCGCCGCTCGACATGATCGCGGTCGGCGACGAGAAGCTCGAGCTTCAGCGTCTCCAGGTCGTCCGCGGGATCACGGGTACCCGACCAGTCGTCGAGAACGGCCAGAAGGGCATCGACCTGGCGCAGATTGCCGAGGAGCTGGGCACCCGTTCCGGGTACGTCGACCACCCGGATCGCGGCCGGAGTCACCTTCTTCGCCTTCACGACCTCGGCGATCTGCGGCAGGCGGTCGTCCGCGATCGGTGCCATGCCCACGTGCTCCTTGCCGGACACCCCGGCGCCGGCCTGCGTGAGCGCGTTGAAGAGCGTCGTCTTGCCCGCGTTCTGCAGGCCGACGATTCCGACCTCGACCGCCATCAGCCCGCTTCGGCGAGTTGGCGCTGCAGTGAACCGAGCGCACGGTGCTGGAGCGACTTCACTGCGCCCTCGCTCTTGCCGAGGATCGTGCCGACCTCCGCGTTGGAGAAGTCGAAGGCGAACTTGAGCGTGAGCACCTGCTGCTGGTCCTCGGAGAGACTCTCGATCAGCTCGAACATGCTCTGCTGTCCGATTGCGCGAAAGGCCTCGTCCTCCGCCGAGCGCTCCTCGCTCCCGGGCGGCTCGGGAGGCTCCTCCTCGGGCTGCCAGCGCCTTCGCGAGCGGAAGTGGTCCATGGCGAGGTTGTGGGCGATGCGAAAGAGCCAGGCCGAGATCGGGACCTTGCGCCACTCGAAGCGGTCGATCGACTCGATCATCTTCACGAAGGTCTGGTTCGTGAGGTCCTCCGCATCGTGCTTGTTGCCGACGCTGAGCTGGAGGTAGCTGTAGATCCGGTCGAAGTGGAGGAGGTAGAGCTCCTCGAAGGCCTCGCGGTCACCCTGCTTCGCGCGCTCGACGAGCGCGCGGACGTCGTCGGTCTCGGGCGGCAAGCTACGACGTCGAGCCGAAGCCGATCTGCGTCTCGCGCGCGCTGCGTTTGACGTAGACGACCTTCCCGAGCGCGACCAGAAAGTTCCCCTCGAGCGCCTCGAGCTCGAAGACGGGACCGCTACCGGCCATCGCCTCGTGGAACGCCTTCGAGACGGCGGGAGTCACGGTTCCGCCGATGATCTGACCGCCTTCGAAGGCGATCTCGAGCCGGATCTGGTCGTTCTCAGCCACCAATCACCTCCACGAGCGCTCCGTGCACGGAGTCCGGATGAACGAACGAGACAGCGTGGCCGTCGAGCCCGGTGCGGGGCTCCGGGTCGATCACGTCGGCACCGGCCGCGGCGAGCTCGCCGACAGCTGCAGCGACGTCGGGGACCTCGTAGGCGACGTGGTGCATCCCCGGGCCGCGCTTGGCGAGGAAGCGCCCGACAGGCGTGTCCTCCGCAAGCGCGCTCATGAGCTCGACCCGGCCGGACCCCACGCGCAGATACGCGGCCTCGACACCCTGGTCCTCCATGCGCCCGCGCAGCTCGACCTCCGCGCCGAAGAGACGCTGGTACGTGCCGACGGCCTCGTCGAGGTCGGAGACGGCGAACGCGACGTGATGGACGGAACGGACGTCCACGCCCCGATCCTATCCGCCGGGGTGCTTAGTTGGACTCGGCGTGGGAGATGACCTGCGGGGTGCCGACGCGCTCGGACGCGTCCGACTCCGGCCGCACGTCGACCAGCAACGCCTCGAGCTCGGGACGCATGAGCGTCTCCTTCTCGAGCAGCGCCGCAGCCAGGACGTCCAGGGAACGGCGATGCTTCGTGAGCAGACGGACGGCCTCTTCGAAGGCGTGGTCGCAGAGGCGAGCCTGCTCCTCGTCGCGCACGCGCTTCGTGTGCTCGGAGAGCGCGTAGTTGTCCGCGCGCATCGTCCGTGAGGACACTTCGTCGCCCATTCCGAACTCGAAGATCATCTCGCGGGCGAGATCGGTGACGCGCTCGAGGTCGTTGGCGGCCCCGTTCGTGACGGCGCCGAAGACGATCTGCTCGGCGGCGCGGCCCGAGAGCAGCACCTTCATCAGGTCGAGGAGCTCCTCCTTCGTGTGGAGGTAGCGGTCCTCCTGCGGCGTGTTCAGCGTGTACCCGAGGGCACGCCCGCGCGAGACGATCGTGACCTTCTGGACGGGCTGAGGGCTGCCGACGAGGTGGGACATGAGCGCGTGCCCGCCCTCGTGGTAGGCAAGGATGCGCTTCTCCTTCTCGGTTACGACGCGGCGCTGCTGCAGGCCGGCGACCACTCGCTCCATGGCGTTCTCGAAGTCGAGCTGGCGGATGTGACCGAGCTCTGCGCGGCCCGCGAAGATGGCTGCCTCGTTGCAGATGTTGGCGAGGTCGGCGCCGGTGAGGCCCGCGGTCTGGCGCGCGATCACCTCGAGGTCGATGTCAGGCGCCATCGGCTTTCCACGAGTGTGCACCTTGAGGATCGCCTCGCGGCCGGCAAGATCGGGCGGAGCGACGAGCACCTGCCGGTCGAACCGGCCGGGGCGAAGGAGCGCAGGGTCGAGATCCTCGAGGCGGTTGGACGCGCCGATGATGACGACGCCGTCAGGGCCGCGGAAGCCGTCCAGCTCGACAAGGAGCTGGTTCAGGGTCTGGTCGTGCTCGCGGTTGAAGCTCGTGCCAGAGCGGCGCATCCCGACCGCGTCGAGCTCGTCGATGAAGACGATCGCCGGCGCGTTCTTGCGCGCCTTGTCGAAGAGCTTGCGGATTCGGGCGGCGCCGAGGCCGGCGAACATCTCGACGAATGCGGAGGCGCTCTGCGAGTAGAAGGTCGCGCCCGAGGCATGGGCGACAGCCTTCGCGAGCAGCGTCTTGCCGGTCCCGGGAGGCCCGTAGATGAGGATCCCCTTCGGGACGCGCGCGCCGAGGACGGAAAAGCGCTTCGGGTTCTGGAGGAAATCGACGACCTCTTGGAGCTCGGCGGCGGCCTCGTCGACGCCCGCGATGTCTTCCCAGCCCACGGCCGACTTCGAGTCTGGCTCGACTTCCGTCGGCTTCACCCGCGGCATGAATGCGAGCATCCGCCAGAAGAAGTAGACGAGCAGCCCGAGGAAGATCAAGGGCAGCCAGGTGAACAGCTGGTCCTTGAGGTAACTCAGAAAGTCCACGATCAGCTCCACCCCGACGGTCATCGGCGTGAGGGTGCAAAACCTTAAACCACGATTTCGAGACGCTCGTTCGGCCTGTAGCGACGCCCGACCTTCGCGGACGGGAGGCCGTCCGTGAGGACGACGTCGCCGGTGAAGTCGTTCTGACCGCGGATGAGAGCCGAGCCGACTCCGTACGAGTCGACGGGCACCCCGCGCTCCTCGAAGGACCGGATCTTCTCCGCGTCGAAGCCGCCCGAGGCGACGATTTTGATCCGCTCGAACCCGGCCTCGTCGAGCGCGTTTCGGACCTTCCACACGAGGCGCTCGTTCACCCCGGTCGGCCTGAAGTCGCCCATCTCCTGCCAGAGGGATTGGTCGACGAGGGTCTCCGAGGTGTCGAGCCGCACTCCCCAGAGCCGGTCGCCGAGCGCGCGGGCGACCTCGAGCGCCGTCTCGACAGAGTTGTTCTCGAAGTCGACGAGGACGGTGACGTTGATGTCGGGCGACTCGCGAGCGGCCCATTCGGCGAACTTCGTCGCCGCGAGCACGGTGTTGCCGCCGTAGGCCGAGATGAGCGCGTGCGGTACGGTGCCGACGCCCCGTCCACCCCACCAGGACGCCTGGGCGTCCGTGGTCATTCCGATGGGGAAGTCGATGGCCGCGCCCGCCACGTGGGCCGCGTATCCGTCACCGGTCTGGATGCTGTGATGATCGTGGCGGGCGGGCATGAAGATGATCGGCTTCCTGCTCGCCGCCTCGATCACGCGGCGCGTGTTCGTGGAGACGAGCGTGCGGCGCGCCAGAACTCCGAGGTAAACGGTCTCGAGGTGGGCGAAGAGAGTGAAGTCGCCCTCGATCGTCATCACCGTCTCGAGGGGCGCAACCTCGTCGCCGTCGTAAAGGGCGTGAACGGTGAGTGCCTCCCAGTCGTGCGAGCAGAGCTTGAGGACGGCGAGCGCCTCGTCCATTCCGCCGAGCACGGCCTCGTTCTTCTGGAAGACCTGCATGACCACACGCGCATGCCGGCCGTCCGCGAGCAGCGTGTCGCGGGCGTGGTTGAAGTAGGCGTCTGTGTACCAGCCCTCCCGCATCTTCTCGACGGGGAGGTCGAAGATCTCAGGTGGGAGGCGCTTCCTCCGCTGCTCCGTTATCTCCATTTGCAGCGGATTCTAGGCGGACGCATTCGTCTAGAGCGAGGTTCGCGACCTCGAGCTGCTCGGGCGTGGGCTCGGCGGTGACGAAGCGGTGCTGGAGCTCGTGGCCCGGCATCGCGAGTGCCCGGGCGAGCGGGTTCTTCTCGTTCTGCACCATCCAGGAGAAGAGCTCCACCGAGGCCGCGAGCGCGCCGACGCCCGCCGCCACGCGAGCAGCGGGACGCAGAGACGACGGCGCCCGCGCGACGAGCGCGTTTCCGACCGCAGAAGTGAGGAGGAGCGGTCCGAGTAGGTGCGAGCCGCAGCGCTCGTGCTCCTTCGCACGTTTCTCGCCGTGCTCGTACGTCCCGATGGAGATGTGCTCTGCTCCGTGGTAGGAGGCGAGGTTCGAGCCGCGCATCGCAACTGCGGCCGGGCCGACGGCCAGAGCGGCCGCGAGGATTTCCTGCGCAGCCATAGAGAGCCTGCTGCCGCGGACGAGGCGCACCGCAGCCGCACTCCCGACCATGGCCGCCACCACCGCGGGGCGCTGGAACGGAAGCTGCGCCGCGGGAAGGCGACGCCGGATCTCGGGCAGGAGCGCGAAGATCTCCGCCATCCGCGCGGGGCCTCGGATCAGGCGGTTCTCGATCTCGGACGCGCGCAGCGGCTTGAGCCCGGAGGCCACCTCCACGCCACCGTCCTCGAGGCGGACGGCGCAGGCCCAGTAGCGGGGCCCGTGCACCAGAACCCCGTTGGCGAGAGCCATCCCCCCGAGCCGAACCTTGTCCCTGCTCACTCTCCGAGTGTACGTGCCACGTGCATGAGGAAGCGAGTTCCGAGCTCGAGGTCGTCCACCGGGATGCGCTCGTCGGCCGAGTGGATCAGCGCCGCCGCGACCTCGGACTCCATTGCCCGCATGGGAAAGAACCCGTAACAGACCGTCCCGAAGGCCGAGCGCATGAAGTGGCTGTCCGTGAATCCGGCGTTGACGATAGGTGCAAGCACGGCGCCCGGCTCCTCCGCATCGACGAAGCTCTCGATCGCACGCCAGAGTGGAGTATCGAGCGGCGATGCCGTGCCGCCGACGCCCTCGACCCAGACGAAGTCGTAGTTGTCCTCGCCGAGCGCCGCCCGGATTTCGGCCTCGGCCTCGGCCTGCGTCTCGCCCGGCAGCAGACGGCAGTCGCAGACCACCGTGCAGAGCGCAGGGATGACGTTCGTCTGCTTGGACGCCTCGATGATCGTCGGCGAGATCGCGTGCGAGAGCATCGGCTCGACGACCGCGCGGAGCGGCCGCTCGAGCTCGTTGGGGTCGCTCGTCCCCACGAGCCGGAGGAAGGCATCGGCCTCGGGCAGAGCCCGGGTCTTCGGCTTGTACTCCGCCAGCCGCTGGATGAGCCTCGCAGCGCGCACGAGTGCGTTGTCCGCGATTCCCGGCATGGACGCGTGCCCGCTCCGGCCGTGCACGCGGAGGACGAATGGCGAGCTCATCTTCTCTGCGGTCCCGCACAGGTAGGCCGGGCGCCCGTTGATCACCAGCCGGTCGCCACCGCCCTCGTTCACGCAGTAGTCGGCGCGCACCGCGTCCGGATGGTTGGCGCAGAGCCACGAGAGACCGAAGTCCTCGCCGACCTCCTCGTCGGCAGAGGCGACGAAGATCAGGTCGCCGGCGGGCACGAAGCCTTCCCGGGCCAACGTGGCGACGGCAACGGCCGCGGCCGCGACGTGGCTCTTCATGTCGAGGGCTCCCCGTCCCCAGATCTCCCCGTCACGAAGCTCGCCCGACCACGGGTCGAGGGTCCACTCCTCGGGATCGGCGCGCACCGTGTCCGTGTGCGAGATGAGCGCCAGCGTCGGGCCGCCGCGGCCCGGAATCCGCGCGACGAGGTTCGCCCGCTCCGGCACCTTGGCGTAGAGCTGGCATTCAACTCCTGCGTCCTCGAGATACGCGCGGAGGAGCTCGGCGGCGAGCGTCTCGTTCCCCGGCGGGTTGACCGTGTTGGCGCGCAGAAGCCCCTGCAGGAGCTCGGTCGCTTCGTCGCGCACCGGGGCCGTGGCCATCGCGTGAGCATACTTCCCACCGTGAGCGATCTCTTCTCCGACGCAGCGCACGGGCGTCTTGACGACTTCGCGCCTCTGGCCACGCGGCTGCGGCCGCGGAGGCTCGACGACTTCGTCGGGCAGGAGCACGTGGTCGGCCATGGCTCGGCGCTCGCCCTCGCAATCGCCGGGGACCGCATCGGGTCGGCGATCTTCTACGGGCCGCCCGGAAGCGGGAAGACGACGCTGGCTCGAATCGTCGCCGAGACGACAGGCGCGGACTTCGAGGAGCTCTCGGCCGTGTCGGCCTCGGTCTCCGACGTACGCGCCGTCCTCCAGCGCGCGACCGAGCGGCTGGGGACGAGCGGGACCCGGACCATCCTCTTCCTCGACGAGATCCACCGCTTCAACAAGGCCCAGCAGGACGCGCTCCTGCCTGCCGTCGAGTCCGGGCTCATCACGCTGATCGGCGCGACGACGGAGAACCCCTATTTCGAGGTTAACTCGGCTCTTCTCTCGCGCTCGCAGATCTACGAGCTCGAGCCTCTGTCGGACGAAGACCTGGAGGTCATCGTCCGCAGGGGATCGGAGCACATCGGCGTCGAGCTCGCGGACGACCTCGTGACACTCGTGGCCCGCAGGGCAGGCGGCGACGCCCGCGCCGCGCTCAACACCCTCGAGCTCGCCGCCCAGACCGCCGGCGCCGAAGGCGTCGCGCTCGAGGAACGGCACGTCGAGGACGCGGCACGGCGTCGCCGTGTCGTCTACGACAAGGGCGGCGATGCCCACTACGACTTCACGTCGGCGTTCATCAAGGCGATCCGCGGCTCCGATCCCGACGCCGCGCTCTACTACCTCGCGTCCATGCTCGAAGGCGGCGAGGACCCGCGCTTCATCGCGCGGCGCCTGATCGTGCACGCCTCCGAAGACATCGGCATGGCAGACTCCCGGGCACTTCTCGTCGCCGTCGCGGCGGCGCACGCGGTCGAGCACGTCGGCCTGCCCGAGGCGCGGCTCAACCTCGCGCACGCGACGATCTATCTCGCGCGCGCGCCGAAGTCGAACGCCGTGATCAAGGCGATCGGCGCGGCCTCCCAGGACGTGCGCGAGCACGGCGCTCTCCAGCCGCCGAAGGCGCTTCGCGACGCCCACTACCCGGGCGCGAGGAAGCTCGGCCACGGGCAGGGCTACGTGTATCCGCCCAACGACCCGTCCGGATACGACGCCGACTACCTCCCGGACGAGCTCAAGGGGCGAACGTACTACGAGTCCGAGGAAGACGCGTGAAGCTGAACACCTACGAGTGGGGCGACAAGAGCGCAGCGCTCGTCGTCTGTCTCCACGGCGTCACAGGGCACGGGCTCCGCTTCCGCAAGCTCGCCGAGGAACGGATCGCCAACCGGTTCCATGTGGTCGCCGCCGACCTGCGCGGCCATGGGCACTCCACCTGGGACGAGCCGTGGGACATCGCCACCCATGTCGCGGACCTGCTCGAGACCTTCGACCGGCCCGCGTACTGGATCGGGCACAGCTTCGGCGGGCGGTTGACCATGCAGGTCGCCGCGGTCCGCCCTGAGCTCGTGCGCCGGGCCGTTCTGCTCGACCCGGCCGTCTTCATCCCGCCCCCGCACTCGACAGATCTCAGCCGCGAAGCTCGCCAGGAGGAGACGTACGCCACCGTGGACGAGGCGATCGAAGCGCGGATGCTCCGGAGCGGGCTCGCCCACACGCCCCGGGAGATTTTGGAGGAGGAGTTGAGCCAGCATGCGTTCACCGGCGAGGACGGGCGGCTGCACCTGCGCTACTCCTGCGATTGCGTCGCCGACGCCTACCTCCAGATGGGCACGCCGCCACCGCCGTTCGGCGCGTTGCGCATTCCCACCCTCGTCGTCGTCGGATCCCTCTCGGTCGTCATGACGGCCGGACAGGCCGAGCTTTACCGGCGCGCGCTCGGTGACCTGCTCACGCTCGAGGTGGTGCCCGGCGGGCACAGCGTCCTCTGGGACGCGTTCGACGAGACCGCAGCTGCGATCGACGCCTTCCTCGAGGCTTAGAGAATTGTCTCGCCGAGGGCGCTCGCCACGAGCTCGACGGCGAGCTGGGCGGTAGCGTTCTCGCGGTCGAGGATCGGGTTGACTTCTACGACGTCCATGGAGCCGAGGAGGCCTGACTCGGCGACGAGCTCCATGGCAAGGTGCGCCTCCCGATAGGAGAAACCGCCTCGCACCGGGGTGCCCACTCCAGGAGCTGCCTCGGGGTCGACCACGTCCATGTCGAGGGAGACGTGGACGAAGGCCGCGTCGGCCACGCCCTCGAGTACCTCGCGGACGACGGGCTCGACACCGCGCCGGTCCAGGTCGGTCATGGTGTAGACGGACATTCCGAGCCGGCGCACCAGCTCGCGCTCGCCGTCGTCCAAGGAGCGCACGCCGATGAGGAAGACGTGCTCCGGCTTCACGGCCGGTAGCGGCCACGCATCGCTGCCGAAGGCGTCGTCTGCCAGGCCGAGCGCGGCGGCGAGAGGCATCCCGTGGACGTTTCCGCTCGGCGAGGTCGCCGGCGTGTTCAGGTCGCCGTGCGCGTCGAACCAGAGCACTCCGCCGGCCCCGTGGGTCGCGGCGAGCCCGCCGAGCGTCCCGAGCGCGATCGAGTGGTCGCCGCCGAGGACGATCGGGACGGAGCCTTCCTTGGCCACGGCCGCCACACGACGCGCAATGCGCTCGCAGGCGTTCTTGATCTCGGTGAGAAAGCGAGCACTCGGGTCGCCGGACGCGGTCGCCTCTGGGACCACCGTCTCGACGTTGCCCCAGTCCGAGCACTCGAGCCCGAGCCGCGTCAGGCGCTCGTCCAGGCCCGCGTAGCGGATCGCGGAGGGCCCCATGTCCACGCCGCGACGGCCGGCGCCCAGGTCGAGCGCGCCACCGATGACTGCGACCTTTCTCTTGTGCACGGACAGGAAGCTAATCAGCCGCTGCCGCGGAGCGCGTCAAGAGCCGAAGCGACGTCCGATACTCTGTCCCCCGCGCGGCGAGGTAGCTCAGTTGGTAGAGCACACGGCTGAAAACCGTGGTGTCGCCGGTTCGATTCCGGCCCTCGCCACTCGGCCCTGCCGTCAGGAGAACGCGAAAAACGACGTCCGGGCCGGTGCTACCGTGCCGCGGACGTCGCTTGGCCAGGATCCTAAACGGGGTCGGCCCGGGCGGCAAGGACGGCGACGCCGACTCCCGCCGGGAGCTCCTGGACGTCCTCGAAGCCGACCTCGCCGAGACGGGCGCGGAGCTTGTCGGGTGGAACCCAGATCGGCGTCTCGGCACCGCGCGAGAACGCGAAGATAGCGTGGCCGGCCGGGCCGGTGACCCGGCCGAGCTCCTCGAAGAACGGGATCATGTTCTGAAGGACGACGAGGTCGAACGACGCGTCCGCAAAAGGCAGGCTCGATCCGTCCGCGACCTGGAAGGAGACGCGACCGGCGAGCTCGGCCGGAAGCAGGCGCTGCGCCTCCTCGACCATCTCGGGCGCCAGGTCGACGCCGACCACCTCGGCGTCCGGGAACCGCTTCGCCACGACGCGCGCCGCCTTTCCCGTTCCCGTTCCGAGGTCGAGCACCTTGCGCGGAGGCTCGCCGAGCCTGTCGAGGGCGGCGCCGAGCGGGACGAGGCCCTCCGGGCCCATACGCCCGTCCCAGGTCGACGCCAGCGAGCCGAATTGCCGGCGCATGGGCCTGCGAAAGAGCCGCCAGAGAACCGGCCGGGCCACGACGACCTGCGTGGTGAGCCGGGCGAACCGCCGACCGGCCGCCTCCAGCCGCTGTCTCACGACGGCGTGAGGCGCAGCTCGTCTCCGACCCGAACGCCGAACATGCGCGCCGCGTCCCCTCGGTTGATGGCGAGTGCGATGTTGGCGTAGGCGTCCTCGTAGAGCACGATGTCGCCCATGCGCGCGTCCCCGAAGGTGCGCGCGGCGACGGCGAAGTAGCGCTCGAAGCCGACCTCGACCTCCACGCGCGTGCCGGGGTCGATTCCGACACGCGAGAGGTGCTCGGAAGTGAGGTTGAGCTGAACGTTGCCGTAGCGATCGACGTAGAGGACGGTGGCCCGGATCCGCGCTTCACCGATCGACGGCTCGGGGAACTCGAGCCGGTGCAGCCCAGCGGGGTCGAGCGGAGGCCCAAGCTTGGCGAGCTCGACGCCGCTCGCCAGGTGCGCGGCGGCCGGCGAGAAGATGTCGCGCCCGTGAAACGTGTGGGAGATTCGCTCGAGCATGTAGGCGGCCTCGGCGATCTCGACCGCTTCCGCAACGCCGCCGAACCGGTCCGCGGCTACGAGCAGAAGCCCGTTGTCGGGCCCGACGTAGATCCGATCGTCACCTCCCCGCAGAGCGATCGGCTTCCGCTCGCTGCCGACGCCCGGATCCACGATCGCGACGTGCACACCGGTCGGCATGTACGGAAGCGTGTTCGCGAGGACGAGTGCGCCCTGCAGCACGTGCTGGGGCGGGATCCCGTGTGTGATGTCGATCAGCTCGACGTCTGGCGCGATGCGCTTGATCACGCCGCGACACGTTCCCGCGAAGTCGTCCTCGAGGCCGAAGTCGGTCAGGAGGGTGATGAACTGGCGTGCGATGCGGCGAGCTTAACGCCTGCGACGAGACCGTCGAGGTCGTGGCTCTCGGCTTCCACGACCACCTCGAGACCCGCGTCGCGCGCCTCCGCCGAAGTGACCGGCCCGATGCTCACGCAGGCGAGGTCTCTTCGAAGCGCGGCGAGTGCCCGCGCGGCCGACGCCGAGGCGAGCACGACCAGGTCGGCGTCGGGGAACGACGAGACCTCCAGCTCGACGGTGCGATAGAGCGGCACGAGCTCGGCGCCGAGTTCGCGGACGAGCACGTCGCGGGCGTCCTCGGCGGCCGCGTGCAGGACGCGGCCAGGCGGCTTCGGGAGCTCGTCGACGAGCCCCTCCTGGGTCGAGCGCTCGGCGACGAGGGTCGGCTCGATGCCGTGAGCCCTGAGCGCCTCTGCGGTCCCCGGACCGATCGACGCGATCCGGCCGGGCAAGCCCTGGAGTCGCCGCAGAAGCGGCTCGACTGCGTTCCGGCTGGTAACGAGGATCCAGTCGTAGCGCTGGGGCTCGATGCCTGGCCCGTCGATCTCCTCGATGCGAATCAGCGGCACCGCAAGGACCTCGAAGCCGTCCGCGCGCAGTCGCTCGACCAGGCGCTCGTCCGTGCCCGTGACGGCGACTCTCACGGCACCGCGGCGAGGAGCTCGTCAGCGAGAGTAAGTGGATCGTCGCCGCGCCTGCGCTCGATCCATGCGCCGTCCTCAGCCGCGATCAGCGCGGTCAGCGCCTCGCCGTCGTGATGGGCCGCGACGGGAGCGAGGCAGCCGGCGCCGATCCGTGCAACGCATGCGCGCTCGGCCGTCACACGACGCCGCGTCTCCGGGTCGTCGATACCCACGGCGAGCTCCTCCTCGCCCGCACGCACCTGGAGCGCAACGGCGCCTTGCCCTGCCTCCGGCACGAGCTCGTCCGGGTCGAAGCGATGGCCGATCTCGTCCGAGAGACCCAGCCTGTCGAGCCCGGCCGCCGCGAGCACGATCGCGTCGAGCCCGCGCTCGCCGCGCTTCCGCAGGCGTGTGTCGACGTTCCCGCGCAGCGGCTCGATCGAGAGCTCAGGCTCGAGCGCGAGAAGCTGCGCGCGGCGACGCACAGACGCCGTCCCGATCCGCATCCCGGGCGTGAGCCCGTCCGCGCCGCACAGTGCATCGCGGGGATCCTCGCGGGCGAGGAAGGCCGCGACCGCCAGCCCGTCCACGTCCGTGGACGTCATGTCTTTCGCAGAATGGACGGCAACGTCGATGCGGCCGGCCAGGAGCGCCTCCTCGATCTCCTTCACGAAGACCCCGCGCTCGCCGATCTCGCCGAACGGCTTCGAGCGGTCGCGATCTCCCGCGGTCGTCATCGGGACGAGCGCGACATCGAGTTCGGGATTGACGGAGCGGAGCGCGTCGGCGGCGATCTCCGCCTGCGTCAGCGCGAGCCTACTCCCCCGGCTGCCGAGCCGAAGAATCACGGTCGTCGAGGTCGAAGAGGTGGCGCACCGCGTCCGCGTAGAGAACACCGTCGGCGGCCGCTGCCGCCTGCTTCATCCGAACGGTGGGCGCGTGCAGGAGCTTGTTGACGATCTGCGCGGTGAGAGACTCGACCGCGCGCCGCTCGCTCGGGCTCAGGGAACCGAGGCGGCCCTCGGCACGTTCGAGCTCGCTCGTCCGGATCGACTCGGCGCGCGCCCGGAGAGATGCGATCGCCGGGACGACGTCGAGCGAGAGCTGCCAGGCGCGGAAACCCTCAGCCTCCTCGGCGACGATCGCTTCGGCGCGCACGGCCTCCTCGCGCCGGCCCGCCACGCTCTCCTCGACGACCCGCTCGAGGTCGTCGACGTCGTAGAGGTAGCAGCCCTCGATCTCGTTCACCGCCGGATCGACGTCGCGTGGGACGGCGATGTCAACGAAGAAGATGGGACGCCCCTTGCGAGTGCGCATTGCACGCTCCACCTGCTCGGCCGAGAGCACGTGGCCGCGCGAGCCCGTCGAGGCGACGACGATGTCCACGTGCTCGAGCTCGGCCTCCACCGCGTCGAGGCCCGCAGCGCGGCCGCCGAAGCGGCGCGCGAGCCGCTCGGCCCGCTCGACGGAGCGGTTAGCGACGAAGACGCTCTCAACCCCGCGCGAGATCAGGTTCACGGTGGCGAGGTCGCTCATCTTCCCCGCGCCGAGCACGAGGATGCGCCGTCCCTCGAGCGTCCCGAAGACGCGCTCGGCGAGCTCGGCCGCCGCGGAGGAGATGGAGGCCGGGTTCTCCCCGATGGCCGTTTCGCTCCGCACCCGGCGACCCACGCGGAGGGCCTGGCGGAAGAGGCGGTGCACCAGCTGCCTCGCCGTTCCCGCCTCCTTCGCAGTCTCGTAGGCGCCGCGCACCTGGCCGAGAATCTGTGCCTCGCCGGGGATCATCGAGTCGAGGCTCGCCGCCACGCGGAAGAGGTGCATCGCGGCCGCCTCGTCGGTCAGCGTGTAGAGCGACGGGGCGATCTCGCTCTCGCTTAGTTCCCCTAGCGCTGCAAGCTCCGCGAAGGCTCGCTCCTGGGCGGCCTCGGGATCGTCGTCGACGACGTAGAGCTCGGTGCGGTTGCAGGTGGAGAGCGCGACCGCCTCGCCCTCCTCACCGGCCAGCCGGCGGACGAGCTCCGGGTTCTCAGGCGCGCTGACGTAGAGCTGCTCGCGGAGCTCGACGGGGGCCCGGTGGTGCGAGGTGCCGACGAGGACGAGGTGCATGGCTAGAAGTGGGCCACCGGGACGAGGGCGACGGCGACGAGGGCAAAGGCGGCGAGCGCGAGGTAAGCCGTGCGGCGGCCGCGCCAGCCCGCTTCGTAGCGGAGGAACAGGAAGGCAGCGTAGGCCACCCAGGTGAGCAGCGCGACGGCCATGACGGCGTCGAATCCGCCGCCCTCCGAGCCGAGCCGGGCCAGGCCGACCCCGAGCCCGAGAGTCAGTGCCGGCAGCGCGACGAGAATCGTCCGGCCGGTGAGGGTGTCGAGCGCGAGCTGCGAGGGCGCACGCTGGCGCAGGACTCCGGGCGCGTGGCTCTTCAGCCGCCGCTCCTGCCAGAGGTAGAGGCCGGCGAGGCCGGCAGCGAGGGTGAAGCCCGCGAAAGCCGCGAGGATCAGCCCGACGTGGAAGGCGAGGAAGATATCGCCGAGCTCGCTGCGGCCCTCGTCCCCCGCCCCGCCGCTGAGCCAGGCGACCGTGAAGAGCGCCGCCGCAAACGGCATGACGACCAGGCCGAGCAGGCGGAAGGGCGCCCGGCAACCCCAGATGAGGTAGGCACCGACGACGAGCCAGACGAAGAGGTTGAGGGAGCCGGCCCAGGTTCCCCACGGGAAGCCCTCGGCGCGGGTCGCCTGCACGACCAGGAGCGCAGTCTGCGCCAGCCAGCCGATTCGGACCCCCCAGATCGCGAAGCGCGAGAGCCGCCCGGGCCTCACTCCGTCGCCGACATAGGCGACCGCCGCCTCCAGGTAGCCCGCGAGCGCAGGCCAGACGAGGATCACCGCCAGCTCGCCCATCAGGCCGCCCTGCGCCGCTGCGCGAGCTCGGTCAATTCGGCCACCTCGCGCTCGAGCCGCGAGAGCTTGAACGAGTAGAGGATCACGTAGAGGAGGACGACCGCGAGGACGACGAGGTAGGCGGCGGTGACGTACTTCTCGGAGGTCGTCATTCGAGTGCCTCTCGCAGCTCGCGGAGCCGTGCGTCGAGCCGCTTCCCCGTGAGCTCGTTCGTGTAGAGCGAGGCGAAGAGGCCGAGCATCGCGGCGAGGCAGACGCAGAAGACGAAGAACATGCTTCCCGACATTTGCGGCCCGTCGCGCGTGAAGACAACGGGATGGATGAAGTTCTCGGCCAGCCGAATGGCGAGGAAGCTGACCGGGATCAGCGCGACGCCGAAGAGCGCGTAGACCGCCGACAGGTTCGCGCGGCGCGGCCCCGACTCGACGGAGAAACGGAGCATGAAGTACGCGCAGTAGAAGAGGAAGAGGACGAGAAACAGCGTCAGCTGCCGCTCGCTCCAAGTCCACCAGACCCCCCAGGAGATCTTGGCCCAGATGGAGCCGGTGACGAGGGTCAGGATCCCGAAGATGACACCCATGTGCACCGCGGTGTAGCTCTCGAGGTCGTAGCGCGACTCCCGTGTCCAGAGGAGCCGGAGCGCCTTCCACGCGCCCCAGCCGAAGCACGCGTACGCGGTCAGCGCGATGGGGACGTGGACGTAGAAGATGCGCTGGCTGAAGCCCTGGTCGGCGTCTTCGGGAGCCCAGAAGAGAGCCAGCGTAAGACCAGCCACGAGCAGCACGGAGGCTGCCGCGGCGAGCAGCACGGCCCGGTTATTCCGCAACGACATACTCAAAGCTCGCCCAGGAAAGAATCGCAAATATCAGGTCGTAGAGAGCGAGGAAGCCAAGGTAGCGGCCGGGGTCGTCGACCACGGTCGCCCCGACTCCGCCGACGACCACCGGGATGACCAGCGGCAGGAAGAGCAGCGGCAGCAGGAGCTCCCGAGCCCGGCTGGCGGCGGCCATCGCGGCGAGCAGGGTCCCAACGGCGGCAAGCCCGAGGTCTGCGAGGAGGACGGCGGCAACGAGCTCCCAGCCGACGGGCTCGAAGAAGAGGGCGTACGCGGGGAGGGCGACGGCCTCCGCCACTCCGAGGAACACCATCACGCCCAGACTCTTGGCGAGCCAGATCGCACTTCGATCGCAAGGTGCGAGGACGAGGCCGTCGAGCACGCGCTGCTCCCGCTCGGCCGTGAAGGCGCGCCCGAGCCCGAGGAGCGCCGTGAAGAGAAGCGCGATCCAGAGGAGACCCGTCGAGGCCGTGGCGGAGGCATCCGAGGGCAGCGAGAAGTGGAACACGACGAGCGCGGAGACGACGAAGAGGAGCATCGCCGGCAGGGTGTCCCGCGAGCGCAGCTCGAGGAGGATGTCCTTACGCGCGAGGGCGGCGACGTCGGCGAAGTAGGTCATGCGAGGGCGAGCGCCTGCGTCGCGAGCGGGCGCACATGCTCGGGCTCGTGGCTGGCGACGACGAGCGTCTTCGCGCCTGCGGCCTCGGCGAGCACGTCGTCGACCAGGCTCCGGGCGGAAGCGTCGAGACCGGAGTACGGCTCGTCCAGAAGCAGGAGCTCGGGCCCGTGGAGAAGGACGCGGCAAAGCGCGAGCCGCTGTTGCATCCCGCGGGAGAACGAGCCGACGCGCTGGTGCCGTACCTCCCAGAGCCCGAAGCGCTCGAGAAGCGCCCCGATCGTCTCTCGTCGCTCGGCCACGTGGTAGAGCCGCCCGTACAGGTCGAGGTTCTCGAGCGCGGTCAGCTCCTTGTAGACCAGAGCCTCGTGTGCGAGATAGCCGATCCGCCCACGCGGGAGATCGACTTCGATCTCGCCCTCCGTCGGCGCGAGGAGGCCGGCCATGAGCGCGAGGAGCGTCGACTTCCCCGAGCCGTTCGGGCCTGTGACGAGGAGAAGCTCGCCGGCCCGCACCTCGAGGTCGAGGTCGCGAATGACCCGCTTCGAGCCGAACCGCCGTCCGAGATCCCGCGCCTGAATCACACCAGCACGTCCAGGAGGACGAAGGCGAAGAACGTCACGCTGATGACGCCGTTCATCGTGAAGAACGCCATGTCGAGCCGTTTCCAGTCGCGCGGCGAGACGAGCGAGTGCTCGTAGACGAGGAGCGCGGCCACAGCGGCGACGCCCGTCCAGTAGAACGCGCCGACCGGCAGGCCGAGGCCGGTCAGGACGAGGAGGAGAACCGTGAGGGCGTGGCAGGCGCGCGCCCCCCAGAAGGCAGCCGGGACGCCGTAGCGGGCCGGCACGGAGTGCAGTCCCTGGGCGCGGTCGACGTCGAGGTCGAAGAGCGCGTAGAGGAGGTCGAAGCCCGCGACCCAGAGAGCGACGGCGCCGCCGAGCGCCCAGGCCTCCCATGGAAGCGTGTTCGTGATCGCGGCCCAGGCACCGAGCGGCGCGAGCCCGTCCACAGCGCCGAGCCAGAAGTGGGAGAACGCGCTCCAGCGCTTCAGATAGGGGTAGAGCACGAAGCCGGCGACCGGGATCGGCCACAGCCAGTGGACTATCGGCGCGAGCTGGAAGACGGCCACGAGGAAGACGGCGAGCGAGAGTACGCAGAAGAGAACGACCTGCGGAGGCGTGAGGGCGCCGCGCGGGAGCTCTCTTCCCGCCGTGCGCGGGTTCCGGGCGTCGATGCGCGCGTCGATGAGCCGGTTGAGCGCCATCGCGAGGCTCCGGGCTCCGAGCATGGCCACGGTGATCCAGAGAAGGTCATATGCGCTCGGGACCCCGTCGACCGCGAGGAACGCGCCGATGTAGGCGAACGGAAGCGCGAAGATCGTGTGCTCGATCTTCACCAGCGAAGCGAAGAGCCGCGGGTAGCGGAGCGCTGCCTCAGTCACGTCTGGCGATGCTCCGTTGTCTCCGCTGCCAACAGTTTGACGGCATGGCCGACCGCGGGCGCAAGCACGGCCCAGCCGTCGCGGCACGCACCCGGAGAGCCTGGAAGGTTGACGACGAGCGTCGAGCCGACGATGCCGGCGGTGCCTCGGGAGAGCATCCCATGCGGAGTCCTGGCGACGGCGTCCGCCCGCACGGCCTCGCCGATCCCCGGCGCCCCACGCTCGACGACCTCCGCCGTCGCCTCCGGCGTCACATCGCGCGGACCGAACCCAGTGCCCCCGGTCGTGAGTACGAGCGCGCTCGTCCCGGCCAGCTCGCGAAGAGCCGTGGCGATCTCGTCGCGATCGTCGGGAACCGTCCGGCGCTCGACCTCCCACCCGTTCTCGGCGAGAGCCCCGGCCAGCAGGTCCCCGCTCTCGTCCTCCCGCTCTCCCGCGGAGACGCCGTCGGAGACCGTGAGCACGGCGGCTCTCACCCCTTCTTCTTCTCGAGGAGCCTGACGTCCTCGATCGTCATGTCGCGGTCGACTGCCTTGGCCATGTCGTAGACCGTTAGAGCCGCGACGCTCACCGCAGTCAAGGCTTCCATCTCCACGCCGGTCTGCGCGGTTGTCTCGACGGTGGCGACGATCTCGACCCCGCCCTCGCCCACCTCGAGCTCGACGCCGATGCTCGTCAACGGAAGCGGGTGGCAGAGCGGAACGAGCTCCGAGGTCCGCTTGGCGGCCATGATCCCGGCGAGCTGTGCTGTTGCGAGAGCGTCACCCTTCGGAAGCGAGCGCAGCGCAGTTGCCGTCTCGGGGCTCATCGCCACCCGGCCGGACGCCACCGCGCGACGGCGCTCGTGGGGCTTGCCGCCCACGTCGACCATGTGGACACTGCCCTCGGCGTCGACGTGGCTTAGACCCTGATTTCCAGGCATTTCAGACGGAGAGTCTAGTTCCCGACCGGTGCTCGACGGCGTCGAGGTCGGCGAGCTGCGCATCGATCCAGGCGGCGATGTCGTGCTCTCCGACCTGGGCCTGGATCGCGCCGAGCCGCCGCCGCCGCTCGTCCTCGCCCATGGTCAGCGCCTCGTAGAGCGCCTTCGCCTGGCCGGACAGGTCGAACGGGTTCACGGTGAGCGCCCATTCGCCGAGCTCGTCGTGGGCGCCCGCGTTCTCCGAGAGGACGAGGACACCGTCACGAGCGTTCACGAGGGGCGCCTCCTTGGCGACGAGGTTCATGCCGTCGAAGATGGCGTTCACGAGCAAGACGTCGTACTGCTTGTACGCGGCGACGGCCTGGTGGAAGTTGTCCTCGATCCGGACCTCGAGCGGAAGCCAGCCCTCGATGCGGAAGCGGTCGTTGACCACGCGCGCGGCGCGCTGGATCGCGCCCAGGTACTCGGAGTACTCGGGAATGTCCTGGCGCGACGGGTCGAGGAGCGCGAGCATCCCTACGCGGCCGTGCAGCTCGGGATGGTCCTCCAGGAGCAGCTCGTAGGCGCGGAAGCCGCGAACGATGTTCTTGGACGGATCAGTGCGGTCCACCCGGACGATCAGGAGCTCCGGGCGCTCGGCCTCGAGCTTCGCCTCCTCTTTGCGAACGCGCTCGCTCTCCGCAAGTTCGGTGAACTCCGCAGGGTCGACGGAGATGGGACGCGGGTGGACGGCGACGGTGCGGCCCTCGTACGTGATCCGGCCGGCGCTGAAGTCGCTCTTCGCGCCCAGCACGTCCTCGCAGCAGCGCAGGAAGTTCCGGCACCAGCGCTCGGTGTGGAAGCTGACGAGGTCGTTGGCGAGCATCCCTTCGTGCACGGCGCGGCGAATGCTCTCCGGAAGCACACGCCAGTAGTCTGGCTGCGGCCACGGGATGTGCACGAAGTGGCTCATCGTCGCGTCCGGCACGCGCTCCCGCACGAGACCGGGCGTCACATAGAGGTGGTAGTCGTGGAAGAAGACGTCCGCATCCGGCTCGCGCGCGAGCTCCTCGACGACCGCGTCCGCGAACCTGTGGTTGACGGCCAGATAGCCCTCCGACCACGCGAGGTGGAGCCCGTTGTCGATGTCTGGGGCCTCGACGAGACCCCAGAGGTAGTGCTGCGCGAACCAGAGCACCGGGTTCGAGACGACGTTGTAGTACAGGTCGTAGGCCTGCGGGTCGTGCGAGACCAGCCGGAGCCGGTAGGGGGAGCCGTCGCCCGCCGCCTCTTCCACGGGCTCGGAGCCGGCCTCGGCCGCCACGACGTGGTCCTCGGCGCTCATCGCGCTTGCGACCCAGGTCACGTCCTGGTCCGTGATGAGGCTCCGCAGGGCGGTCACGAGACCGCCACCGCCCCTGCGCGCGGTGCGCGTGCCGTCAGTTTCACGTGAAAACGTGACGGGAGCCCGGTTGGCAACGACGATGAGCTTGCGCCGACCCGCCATGGGGACACCCTACCGGCGGCTATGGGACTAGACCGTCGTCGATGCGGTCACGAGCTCGGCGCCGCCGAGATCGTTTCCGTCGAGACGGTTGAAAAGCGCGAGCCAGTCCCGCAGGAGTCGCGGCGAGAGGAAGTTGCGTCGCACGTACTCCTTGCCGCGAAGCGCCATCTGGCGCGCTTCCGGCGGATCGTCGAGGATCGACTGCAGCGCCTGCGCACACTCCGCGACGGAAGCGACGAGAAAGCCCGTCTCGCCGTCCTGGATCTGATCGACGATCCCGCCCGCACGCCCGGCGACCATCGGCCTCGCCTTCCAGAGCGCCTCGGTGACCGTGAGCCCGAAGCCCTCCTTGATGGACTTCTGCACGAGAGCCTCCGAGTGCACCTGGAACGCGTTCACTTCGACCGATCCGACGTTGTTCAGGTTGGAGAGGATGAAGACGTCCGGGTCGCCGCCCGCCGCGGCCACCGTCTGGTTGTAGTAGTCCCACCCCTCCGGGTCGTCGTGCGCCATCGAGCCGACGAGGGCGAGCTGCGTGCGCGGGTGGCTCTCCCGCAAGGTTCGCCACGCTTCGATGACGCCGAGCGGGTCCTTCCACGGGTCGAACCTGGACACCTGGGTGACGAGCGGGCGGTCGACGTCGATCCCGAACTGGTCGACGATGTAGGACGCGTCCTCGGGCGAGAGCGCCATGTTCTTCGGCGTCAGCGGGTCGATCGCCGGCGGCCAGATGTACGCGGGCGGCAGGCCTTCGTGGCGCGGCACGTACTCCTCGCGGTGGAACACCATCGAGTCGTAGGAGTGAAGCCACGGGAGGAGGAAGTCGAGGACGTCCTCGTTAGGCGTCGAGAGGTCGATGTGGCAGCGCCAGATCCAGTGGCGGCCGCAGGCGCGCGCGTGGTCGATCATCCCGGCCGGCTGCGGGTCGTGCACGATCACGTAATCGAAGGAGTCCGTAAGCGCCTCGGCGTTGCCGAGGTTGTACCGGCGGAAGATCTGCTTCTCCTCGTCCGAGAGCGAGCGCGGCGCGCCCTGGAGGGCATTGTGAATCGCCTTCGTGACGTCGAAGAACTCGTCCTGGCCGTAGATGACGCGCCACTCGGTGTCGAGGCCCGCGTCGCGCATGAGCGGGACGAGCGTGTAGAGGATCTCGGCGACGCCGCCACCGAAGGCCGTCGCGGAGAGATGAAGGACGCGCTTGCCCGCGAGCGGCTCGGCGAGCGCCTTCAGCTGCTCCATCAGCCCGCGGCTGACGATTGTCGCGTAGTCCGCCAGGGACTTGTGGCCGACGTTTACCTGCTGAAGTTCCACGGCGCCGCAGGATATCGGCGCGCTCGGCGGATCAGTTGAGGTACTTCGCGAAGCGGAGACGCGAGCCTCCGCCGTTTGGGTTCGGCCCGATGTCGAGCTCGTCGGTGACCGCCCGGATGATCGCGATGCCGAGCCCGCCCTCGTCGAGCTCCTGCTGCGCGCGCTCGAGCACGGCGGGGTCGAAGCCGGCTCCGTCGTCGGTCACCTCGACCACGATCCGGTCCTCGGCGAGCCGGTAGGACACCTCGACGATCCCGTCCCGTCCTTCCTCGTAGGCATGGCGGACCGAGTTCGAGCAGGCCTCCGTCAGGGCGAGCTTCAGGTCGGCGACCACGTCCTCCTGTAGAGCCCGGGTGCGCGCGATGCCCGTGAGCGCGAGGCGGCAGAGCGCGATGTACTCGGCGCGCGCAGGGATGGTGAGTGCGACGACGCCGTCGCCGTTCTCGCGGGGGTCGCGATCCATGGGGTCGGAGTGTAGTTCCCGGCCCAAACCCAGCCTAAACCTGCCTCAATCTTCCGAATCCTCTCTCGCGAACCCGCGTAGGCCTTTCTTACCCGCTCGCGGTCACGTCGAACCGGGCCAGCCGCTCCCGGGCTACGGACACCGCCTCCGGGCTCGAGTCGACGAGGACGAAGCGCCGACCGAGCCCCGCCGCGACCGCCCCGAGCGTCCCGCTGCCGGCGAACGGATCCAGGCACCAGTCGCCCGGCCGGCTCGAGGCCTGGACGATCCTCCGGAGGACACCCTCGGGCTTCTGCGTCGGGTAGCCGGTCTTCTCCTTCCCGGTCGGTGAGACGATCGTGTGCCACCAGACGTCGGTCGGCAGCTTGCCGCGAGCGGCCTTCTCGGCGGTCACGAGCCCGGGCGCCATGTACGGCTCCCGCTCGACGGCCTCGGAGTCGAACCAGTAGCGGTGCGGGTCCTTGACGTAGACGAGGATCGTGTCGTGCTTCGCGGGCCAGCGCCGCTTCGGCTTGGCGCCGTAGTCATAGGCCCAGACGATCTCGTTCAGGAAGCATTCGCGGCCGAAGAGCTCGTCGAGCAGAAGCTTCGCGTAGTGCGCCTCGCGATAATCGAGATGCAAGTAGAGCGTGCCGCTCGGGGAGAGCAATCGGCGCAGCTCCCGAATCCGGGGCTCGAGGAAGCCCAGATAGTCCTCGAACGAGTCCGGGTACGAGGACTCGCGGAGGAGCCGGCTCGCGTAGCGGCGGCCCTTGAAGCCGACGCGATCGCCGGCCTCGTCGGGAACCACCTCGAGCGTGCGCCGCGTGACCTTCCCGCCGGTGTTGAAGGGCGGGTCCGCATAGACGAGCTGAAAGCTCTCGTCCGCGAAGCGCGGCAGGACGTCCAGGTTGTCGCCGAGGAGAACGAGGTCGTCGGCCGGCCGCTCCACGCGGCGCACTGTAGAGGAGCTAACGGTCGCTGCCTGGCGGAGTCGCGGGGCGCTCGCCGAGCTGGACCGCAACCTCGACCTGCTTCCCGTCCCGCAAGAGCGTGAGGCGCGTCGTCTGGCCCGGCAAAAGGCCTTCCGTGATCGCACGCACGACGTCCTCCGCGGTCTCGACGGGGGCCCCGTTGATCGCAATGATCAGATCGCCGCCGGGGCGGAAGGGGATCCCCGTGAATTCCTTTTCGAGGCCGCCGGCCTGAATGCCCGCATCGGCGGCCGGGCTTCCTGCGACGACGGTCTGCACCGCCGCTCCCGCGTCGACGGAGTAGTCGAAGTGGTCGGCGAGCCGCGGGGTCAGAGTCTGCGTCGAGATGCCGAGCCACGCGTAGCGCACCTCGCCGTTCTCGATCAGCTGCTCCATCGAGCGCCGCGCGGAGTTGATCGGCACGGCGAAACCGACTCCCTCTGCAGTCCCGGAGTCGCTGTTGATCTGTGCGTTGATCCCGATGACACGCCCGCGGGCGTCGAACATCGGCCCGCCGGAGTTGCCGCGGTTGATCGGCGCGTCCGTCTGGATCGCGTCGACGAGGTCGTAGCTCGAGGTCAACGAGGCGATCGAGCGCTCGGTCGCCGAGACGACCCCGACGCTCAGCGAGCTCTCGTTGCCGAACGGGCTTCCGATCGCAGCGACGGGCTGGCCGACGGCGACGTGCGCGGAGTCCCCGAGCGGAACCACCGTCAGGTGGTGGTCGGACGGGTTGACCTTGAGGAGCCCGACGTCGTCGTAGATGTCCCAGCCGACGATGCGCGCGCGCACCCGGTCGCCTTCCCGGAACTCGACGAAAACTGTGTTTGCCGCCTCCGGCGTCGCCGTCGGGTCGCCCTCGCCGGCCGTCGTGATCACGTGCGAGTTCGTGAGGATGTAGCCGTCCGAGGAGACCACGAAGCCGGAGCCTTGGGCGGCATCGGACGCAGCGACGGAGTCGTTCGGGCCGAAAAGGGCGAGAATCGTGACGACGCCGGCGGCGCGCTCCCGGTAGATCGCTTCGGCATCGAAGTCGTTCCCCGGAAGCGGCTTGGCGTCGGCGTCCTCGTCGATCGGGTTCGCGGCCGGCGTGGCGCTCCCCGGCGCGGTCAGGACGACCGTGCGCGTCGCACCGTCGCCGCCGACCCAACCCGCCGCCTTGGCGACGACGAGAGTCGTGGATGCGCCCAGAAGGGCGCAGACCACCGCAATGACGGCTAGAGATCCCGGGCGCACCGCGATCTCATAGTAGTTGCGGCGCGCTCAGGCTTCGCCGGCGGAGCGTTTCGACGTGAAAACGCGGTCCGCTCGTGGCAAAAGCAACGTGAAAACGGTCTCTCCGGGCCTGGAGGCGAGCTCGATCGAGCCGCCCATCCGGTCTGCGAGCTCGGACGCGATCGCAAGCCCGAGACCGCTGCCGGAGGCCTGGCCACCCTCGGCCCGGTAGAAGCGCTCGAAAAGATGCTCCTGGTCGCTCTCCGGCACGCCGGGCCCGTCGTCGGTCACGGAGAGGGCGACCGAGCCGTTCCGGTCGTCCGCAGAGACCACGATGCTCGTCCCTGCGGGGGTGTGGCGGGTCGCGTTCTCGACGAGGATGCGCGCCACCTGAAGGACGCGTTGTGCGTCTGCGAGCGCGACGGCCGGCCCGTCCACGTCGGCGGAAAGAACGTGCTCCTCAGCCTCGGCGACGGCACGGAACTCCTCGCAGACCGTGCGTGCGCTCTCGGCGACGTCGACCTCGGCCTGCTCGACCGAGAGCTGGCCGGCGTCGAGGCGCGTGAGGTCGAGGAGGTCGGTCGCCAGTCGCGTGAGCCTCGTGACCTGCGCACTCATCTCCTCGACGAAGTCGTTGCGTACCGCGGGCTCGATGTCCTCGTCCGCCATCAACTCGAGGAAGCCCCCAAGGGAAAAGAGGGGCGTCCGGAGCTCGTGGGAGGCGTTGGCGATGAACTCGCGGCGCGCGCGGTCGAGGTGGGCGAGACGCAGTCGCATGCGGTCGAAGGCGCGGGCCAGCTCGCCGACCTCGTCCTCGACAGGGTCGACGATCTCCTGCTCGAAATCACCGCCCGCGATCCGGCCGGCCGCTTCCTCGAGCCGCCGGATGCGATGCGTGAGCCGCAGCGCGGCGAGGGAGCCCGCGAACCAGGCAATGAGGAGGGCCGCGAGGCCGGCGATGAGCAGCGTTCGCTCCACGAGGCGGACGCTGGCAAGCGTGTCGCGAAGCGACGCCGACATGAGCACGACCGTCTCGTCTCTGAGGCGGAACGCCACCTCGGCGCGCTCGCCGTTCCTGTCGACCTGGCCACGCGCGACCTCGCCTCCAGTAGGCGGGAACACGCTCAGCTGAAACGCCTGCCGGACCACGGGGTCGTTCAGAACCTCGGGCGCCGTGATCTCGTTGGAGTCTCCGACCGGCACATACGTGTCGTTCCCGAGCGAGTTGATGACGACGACGCGCGCGCCGATGTCCTCCTGGATGCTCCCCGCCCGCGCGTCGTAGTTGAGCGGATCGGCCTCTTTCATCTTCCCCGCGACGGACGGGGCGCTCGCCGTGAGCGCGTCGAGGCGGTCGTCCACGAGACGATCCTCGAGACGTGGGACGACCGCCGCGTAGACGATGCCGAGCGCGCCCGCGACGATCGCCAGTACGACGAGCCCGAGCTTGACCGACAGGCGCGGATGGCGAAACTGGTTCATGTCACCTCGCGGAACCGGTAGCCCACGCCGCGAACCGTGAAGAGGTAGTGCGGCTCGCTGGGATCGGGCTCGATCTTCTCCCTCAGGTGACGCACGTGGACGTCGATCGTCCGTGGGTCGCGGTATTCGGAACCACCCCAGAGGGCCTCCAGCAGGGCCTGGCGCGAGTAGACCCGGCCCGGGTTGGCCGCCAGGGTGCGCAGGAGCTCGAACTCGAGATACGTGAGCTGAACAGGCTCTCCCGAGACCTCCGCCGTCCGCTTGGCCAGGTCGATGCTGACGCCCTCGACCTCGATGGCGTCGCTCCTCGCACCTGCCGGCGGAAGCTGGGCGCGGCGCAGCGCCGCACGGACGCGGCTACGAAACTCTCGGATCGAGAAGGGCTTGGTGATGTAGTCGTCCGCGCCGAGCTCCAGGCCGACGACCTTGTCGAGCTCATCGTCGCGCGCGGTCAGCATCAGGATTGGTACCGCGCTTCGCGCCCGCAGCCGGCGGCAGACCTCCAGGCCGTCGAGCTTGGGCAGCATGATGTCGAGGATCACGAGATCGACCGCGTTCTCCTCGAACCGCTGCAGCGCCTCCTCGCCGTCGCGCGCCTGCACGACATGGAAGCCCTCGTGCTCCAGGGGGTACGTGAGGAGCTTCTGGATCGACTCCTCGTCGTCGACGAGCAGGATCGTGGCGCTTTCCGGCATGAAGCAAAGGATAGGCCCGTCGCGGACCGCACTAGACTGGCGCGGGCGCTATGGCCGTTCCTCCTGAACGCCGACGACCCCGACGGGGGTCGCTCGAGCGGCCGATCTCGGGCCGTATCTACCGAGCCGCCTGGCTCGTCGTCGCCGTGCCTCTGCTGGTCGCCGCCTTCAGCGTAGGGCAGCCGGTGGCGCTGCAACAGCCACGGCTCCCGCCCTCGTTCGACCGCACCACCGCCGTCCAGTTCGCAAACGAGCTCGCGCGCGACTACCCCGACCGCCGCCCGGGGACGACCGGCTCGAAAGCCGCTACCGAGTGGGTCACTAACCGCTTCCGCGACTACGACTTCACGGTCGAGCGCCAGGAGTTCGACACGAACGTGCCCGGACTGGGCACGCAGCACTTCGTCAACCTGATCGCGACCGCCCCGCCGACCTCGGCGACGAACGTGGCCCACTCCCAGGAGGTGATCGCCTTTGTCGCCCACCGTGACAACATCGGCGGTTCACCCGGCGCCAACTACAACGCGTCGAGTACCGGGGCTCTGCTCGAGCTCGCGCGCGACACGGGCAGTGCTGCGCTCTCGCACACGATCGTGCTCGTCTCGACCGACGGAGACGTGTTCGGCTCACTCGGATCGGCGGAGTTCGCGCAGAACTGGGCCTTCCGCAACCGGTTGGCGGCGGTCATCGACCTCGACGCGACCGGAGGCGGCGGCCCTCCTCATCTCCATTTCGCAGGCGACACGCCCCGGACGCCTGTCTCGACACTCCTCGCCACCGCCGAGGCGAGCGTCGAGAGCCAGGCTCAGACGACTCCACTCCGCCCCAACGCGCTCTCCCAGCTGATCGACCTCGCCTTCCCATTCAGCCTCTACGGCCAGTCCCACTTTATCGCCCAGGGCACGCCTGCCGTGACGCTCAGCACCGCCGGTCCCCGCACTCCGCCCGCCGCCGGGGACACGATCGTCGCACTGAACCCGGAGCATATGGACCAGCTCGGGAGATCGGCGCAGGTCCTCCTCGGCTCGCTCGACTCGGCCGCCGATGTCGCGAGCGGCACCGAGTCCTATGTCTGGACCGGGTCGCGCCTCATCCGCGGCTGGACGATCGAGTTCGTCCTCCTCGGCTGCCTGCTCCCCTTCCTCGCGGCGACGATCGACCTCTTCGCGCGCTGCCGGCGACGACACATCGCCCTTCAGCCGGCGCTGCGAAGCCTCGCCAGCCGCCTCGGCCTCTGGCTCTGGGCGGGCTTTCTCCTGCTCTTCTTCTCGTTCACCGGAATCTTCCCGAACGGCGAGTCGCGACCGATTGCACCGAGCTCGGCGGTCGCGACCGACTGGCCTGCCGCCGCCATCGGCGTCTTTGCAGGGCTCGTCGCGCTCGGCTGGCTCGTGACGAGGCCCCGGCTGATCCCGATGGGACCGGTCTCGCGGACGGACGAGCTCGGCGGCCACCTCGCCGCGATGCTCGCGCTCGGGCTCGTCGCGCTCGTCGTCGCGGCGCAGAATCCATTCGCGCTCATATTCATCCTTCCCTCGCTGCACGCCTGGCTCTGGCTACCTCACGCCTCGGAGCGCGGGCGACCTGCGGCGCTCGGCGTCTTCGCGATCGGGTTCGTCGGCCCGCTGCTCCTGCTCGGCTCCTTCGCCTTTCGCTACGGATTCGGCTTCGACGCGATCTGGTACCTGACCGCGCTCACGTCGGTCGGGTACGTACCCATCATCCTCGTCATCGCTTTCCTCGGCTGGGCAGCCGCCGCCGCGCAGGTTGGCACTGTCGCCGCGGGACGCTACGCGCCCTACCCCGCTCGTGACGAGCACCCGCGCCGAGGGCCGATCCGGGAGTCGATCCGTCAGGTGGTTCTGCTCAGCCGTCGCATGCGCGCTCAGCCCACGCGTGAGGACGAAGCCGAGTCGGCCGACGACGAATAGCTAGATCGGGAGGAAGCGGACGGAGGACCCGGCGGTGAGCTCGCCGTCTCCGGCCTCGACCTCGATGAGGACATCGGCGCGGCCGGCGCGGGCGATCATGTGCGACTCCTGACCCGCGATGGGCTCGAGAACGACGTCGTCCCCATCCCGCCGCGTGCGCGCCCGGATGAACTGGTCGCGCTCGGCATTCCGCCGCAGCGGGACTTCGAGGACCCCGCGGCGGAAGGCCGGCTCAGGCTCCGGTAGCCCAAGGAGCGCGTTCACTGCCGGGCGGACGAAGAGCTCGAAGGTCACGAGCACCGAAACCGGGTTCCCCGGGAGGTTGAAGACGAGGTGGTCGCGGCGGACGCCGAAGGCGACCGGCTTCCCCGGCTTCACGGCGACTCCCCAGAAGATTTCCTCGACGCGGAGCCCCGCCTGCGTCTCCCGCACGAGATCGTGCGGCCCCACCGAGGCGCCACCGGAGGTCACGAGCATGTCGAAGCCGAGCAGGGCACGCTCCATGGCGCGCTCGAGCTCGTCCGGGTCGTCCCCGACTACCCCGAGCTGAGCCGGTACAGCGCCCGCCAGCTGCAGCGCGGTCGCGAGCAGAAGCCCGTTCGACTCGTAGATCTCCCCAGGGCCGAGCTCGTCCCCCGGTTGCTTCAACTCGGATCCCGTGACCAGGATCCCGACGCGCGGGCGCTTGGCGCACTGCACCTCGTGGACGCCGGCGGCCGCGAGCGCGCCGACCTGCGCGGGCCCAAGGCGAATTCCCGGATCGAGCACGACGTCGCCGGTCTGCACGTCGCTTCCCCGGTTCCGGACATTGGCGCCGGCGGTGACCGCCTCCCGGATCTCGATCGACTCGCCCCGGTCCTCCACCAGTTCGAGCGGGATGACCGCGTCGGCACCCTCGGGAACCGCGCCGCCGGTGGAGATCGCCATCGACTCCGCCGCCGCGAGCGGCCGTTCGGCAGGCGACCCGGCGGCGATCCTGGCAACGACCGGGAGGCGGGCGCCCATGCCGGCGTCCTCTGCCCGGACCGCGAAGCCGTCCATTGCGGAGCTCGGGAAAGGCGGCAGGTCGACCAGCGAGGAGGCCGGCTCCGCGAGGACCCGGCCGGCCGCGCGCTCAACCGGGACGCGCTCTGCGTCGAGGCGCTTTACGCGCTCGAGAACGAGTCGCTGTGCCTCCGCGACCGAGATCAGCTTCGTCGCCGTGCTCACGGGCGAAAGGCTATAGGGGCACCGCGTTCGCGAGCAGATACGCGCAGAGACCGAGAGCGAGGAGACGGGCGGCCCTGTCCTCCTCCACGGCGGCGAGCGGCACCGCCCACACGGCGTACCAGGCGATGAGCCATGGCGTCGTCAGGAGCAGAAGGTCGGCGCAGAGCGCGAGCCGGGCGCGCCCGCGCCACGCCTGCCGCAGAAGCCAGAGGTATCCCAGGGCGAAAAGGGCAATGAAGATGCCGACGGCGACATCGTGAGGGATGCCGAGCGACGAGAGCCTGGAAGGCAGGCTGTAGTGCGCCCCTTCGCGGAGGTTCTTGGCCAGAGGGCCGAACGCTTCGAGCCAGCCTGTCCCGTACCGCCAGCTCGCGAGGGTCGCGACGATCGCAGCCGCTGCGGCGAAGCCGAGGTGGCCGACGCGCCGGCCGTGGGCGCGCGCCTCGAGCGCGCGGAGCGGCAGGAAGACGACGGCGACCCACTTGATGGCGATCGCACCGACCCACGCCGCGCCCGCCCAGTGCCGCTTCCCGACGGCGCCGAGCGCGAGGGCGCCGAGAACGAGCGCCATCATCCACGCGTCGTTGTGCCCTCCGCCGGCGAAATGGACGGCCAGAAGCGGGTTCCAGCCGACGAAGGCAGCAGCGAAGGCTCTGTCCCGCCCGAGGAACGCGACCAGCGCCGTGAGCGCGAGCATGGCGAGGGCGCCCAGAGCCTTGTAGACCCATGCGGCGGCCCCGGGCGAATCGCCTACGACCACCGCGTGGCCTTCGGAGCCGAGCGTGAACACGGGCCCGTAGACCGTCGTCGTGTCCCGCCAGTTCGTTCCCATGCGCGCGTAGGCGGGGTCGTCGGGAAATGCCGAGGGCTCGTCCGAGTACGGGTTGCCTCCGTGGACGGCGCCGATGCGGCCGTAGTCCCAATACGTGTACGCATCGGTCGAGAGGAGGAGAGGGGCGGCGAGCGGCGCCAGCTGGACCGCGGCGGCGACGGCGAGGACCGGGACAAGAGCCGGAGCTCCGCTCCGGATGAGGAGGAGCGCGGCGAGATACGCGAGAAAGGCCGCGGAGAGGAACCCGAGGAAGAGCCATGACCAGGGGGTGATCCCGTTGGTGTGGTCGGGCGTGAGGAGGGAGTCGCTGGGCCAGGCGCAAGCCAGGGCCGCGGCGAGAAGGAACAGACAGGCGCCGCCGGCGGCCCAGACGAAGGCGCCGCTAGCCGGTGTCCGTGCCCGTGTCAGTCGGCGGGGGCGGAGTCTCGGTCGTCGTCGGCTCGGTAGGCGGCGGGCCGTTGCCGTTGCCGTTGTCGTTGTCGTGCTTCTTCGTGTCGGTCGACTTCGACGACGTCGAGGGTGCTCCGAAGAACTCGTACTGGCCGTGGAACGGCTGCCACACGACCGGGTCGCTCGGGAGCGGCCAGTCGGAAGGCGGGTTGTTCGCGAACGCCCCGACCATGAAGAGGCGCCAGATCGTGGCGGGGAAGGTACCGCCCGCGACACGGATGCCGTGCACCGACGTCATCGGGATCTTCGCGTTCGGATAGCCGACCCAGACGACCGTGGAGGCGGTCGGCGTGATCCCGGCAAACCACGCGTCTCCGAAGTCGTCCGTCGTCCCCGTCTTGCCGCCCGCGACGAAGCCCGGGTTGGCGCCGACCCCGGTGCCGGCCTGGACGTTCATCTTGAGGATGCGGGCCACCTGGTAGGCGACGCCGTCCGAGAACACGCGCTTCTGCTTGACGCGACCCCAGCCGGCGCCGCGGTCGACCTCGCCGCTCGGGAGGACGACCCTCCGGATCGCCATCGGCTCGGAGTAGATTCCACCGGCCGCGATCGTCGCGTACGCGGACGCCATCTCGAGCACGCCGACCGAGTTCGAGCCGAGGCCGATCGAGGCGACGGGCTCGAGCTTCGTCTTGATCCCCATCTGATGCGCGAGGGTGACGATCTTCTCCGGCCCGAGGTCGAGCGTCAGCCGTGCGTAGACGCTGTTGTCCGAGCGGAGGGTGGACTGGGTGATCGACGACGGGCCGTAGAAGCTTCCGTCGAACGTACTCACGTCCCAGGCTTCGCTCGACGGGTCGGGCTGCCAGTGCAACGGCGCAGACATGTACATCGTCGTGTCCGGATTGATGCCTTCCTTGATCGCCTCGGTCAGCACGAAGGTCTTGAAGGAGGAGCCCGCCTGGCGGCGCCCCTGGGCGGCGAGGTTGAACTGGTTGTTCTTCTTGCCTGGGATCTCGGCCGTCATCGCTCGGATGGCGCCGTTCTTCGGGTTGATCGAGACGAGCGCGGAGGCCGGGTCGGTCTTGAGGTTCAGCGTGCTCTGCATCGCCTGGGTGGCGAGCTTCTGGAACCTCGGGACGATCGTCGTGTAGACCTTGAGGCCGCCGCCGCGCACCGTGTTGGCTCCGTACTTCGCGATCAGCTGCTCGCGCACGTAGCTGAAGAAATACGGCTCGCGGATCCGCGTGTAGAGCTGGCCGGCATGCAGCTTGAGCGCCGCTGAAACCGCGTTCTGGTACTGCTCGGCCGTAATGTCGCCGGCCGAGTACATGGCGCCGAGCACCTCGTTCCGCCTCGCGACGGCTTCTGCCGGCCGCTGAAACGGGTCGTAGATCGACGGTGCCTGCGGGAGCCCGGCGATCAGAGCCGCCTGCACGAGGTTGAGGTCGGCGGCGTGCTTGGAGAAGTACGTCTGCGCCGCGGCCTCGACGCCGTAGGCGTGATTCCCGAAATAGACCTGGTTCAGGTAGCTCGCGAGGATCCAGTCCTTCGTGTGCACGTCCTCGAGCTTCTGGGCGAGGCAGGCCTCCTTGATCTTGCGGTCGAGGGAGACCTCCTTGCCGATGTAGAGGTTGCGGACGAGCTGCTGCGTGATCGTCGAGCCGCCCTGGACGATGTGGCCGCTCTTCACGTTCTCGACGGCAGCACGGACGACGCCTTCCCAGTCGATACCGCCGTGCTCGTAGAAGCGGCGGTCCTCGACGTCGACGGTCGCGTTCGTGATCCAGTGAGACATGCTGTCGAGAGCAACCGGCTGGCGGTTCCGTTCCGCCGGGATTGCACCGAGCACGGTTCCGTCGGCCGCGTAGACGAAGGAGTTCGCACCGATCGCGACGGGCTTCAGCGAGTTCAGGTCGCAGTTGTTCAGAATTCCCGCCGCGCCCGTGACCGTCGCAGCCACGAAGGTCGCGATGGTTCCGAGGACGACGGCGAGCACGAGGAGGACGGCGAAGCGCCGCGACGTGACCTTTTCGCGCTTCCGCCTCTGCCTCCGCCGGCGACGCCTGTGCGCCGGGTAGAGCGGTCCGTTCCCGTTCCGCTTGCCGTCTCCGTTCGTCGCCATCAGGCGTAGATCCCCTCGGCGAGCAGCCGCTTGTAGGCGCCGACGCGCAGGCCGGAGGCGAGCTTCGCGGCCTGGCCCACGCTGCGCGCCCAGGCGTCGACCGTGAAAACGGCCGCGGTCGCGTCAACTTGGCTCAAGGTCGCTACGGGGTTCTTGTCAGGCATGGCTTCAGGTGCGCGCCGCGCCTCCTCCACGAGAATGTCGCGTACTCGCTCGAAGTCGCTTCCAACCGGAACGCCGATGGTGATCTGGGCTCGGTGCTCGAAGCTCTGCAGCGTCGCGTTCCGAATGGTATCTGAGGCCATGCGCGTGTTCGGCACATGGAAGCGCGCGCCATCGGCGGTGCGAAGCAGCGTGTAGATGAGCCCGATCTCCTCGACCGTTCCGGCCGCCGTACCGACCTCGACCTGGTCGCCGAGGCGAAGCGGCTGGGTGAAGGCGATGAGGATGCCCGCGATCGCA
>Ga0307318_10000053_pt1 | contig 34173 bp, 33 predicted proteins | sample ER_DNA_367_FD_194500 | JGI IMG/M metagenome (GOLD analysis project Ga0307318, IMG submission 194500) | Bulk soil microbial communities from the East River watershed near Crested Butte, Colorado, United States - ER_DNA_367 | ecosystem: Environmental > Terrestrial > Soil > Floodplain | place...
GCGCCGGCGCCAAGCGCCGCCCGGTCGTTGCCGCCGTTGCCGTCGAGCGAGTCCCTGCCGTCGCCGCCGAGCAGCCTTTCCGCCCCCGCGCCTCCGAGCAGGGTGTCGTTGCCGCCGGCACCGGCGATGCTTGTCGAGACGGTGTCGGTGAAGACCCCGTTGCTCTCGTCAATCCGCACGAGGTCGCCGCCGGCGCGGGCGTCGACCGAGATCTTCACGATCTTGCGCCGCTTGAAGCTGAAGTCGGCCGAGCCGTTGTCACCGACGTCGACCTGAACGATGCCGGCGTTTCCGGCTTTCAGGCGAAGCGTGATCTTGTCGCTTCCTTTCGTGCCCTTGACGGCGAGTACACCGTGCACGAGCGTGGGGCGCGCGAAAGCTGCGCGTCCGAATGGGTAGGAGGCCTTGCCGGCGTTGGCGGCGGGCGCGGCACTCGCGGGTCCCGCCGCGATCCCCGCTGCAACGGCGGCGGCTGCCGCGACTATGAAAGCTGCCAGCCACACGGTGCGCCCCTCCGTGAATCGAAACAGGCGGTTCATGTCTGTACGTCTCCTTTCGATTGAGCCGCGGACGGCTCGTTCTGTTGTCCACCGAGGGTCGAGGGCGGGGATGCGTGTTCGCACCGTGGCGACTCCCCTGTCTTTTGCGAGGCATCCCCCTGAGCGCAAATGCCTCTCGCTGATGCGGCTCGAGCCGCGGGTCGCGGAGAGGCCTACCGCCGCTAAGGAGCAACCGGCGGCGTCGAGGATCAGATCGAACTCCCCCGTCAGGGCCTCGCCGACATGGTTGGCGCCGAGTCGGCGGAGAAGTGCCTAAGTTCCCGCGGCCTAAGTTGCCGCGGCATCGCGAACCAGCCCGGTCAATTGTGCTCCGCTCTCGCGGGCGAGCTGGATCGCGACGCGCCCGACGCCGCCGTTCGCGCCGGTGACGAGGACGCTCCTGTCGAGCGTGGAGACCCCCGGACTTTCCGACGCAGCGAGGGGGAGTAGGCTGGACGCACATGAAAGTGGCCGCGGCCGCCGAACCGCTCCTCGAGCGGAACGATGAGCTGGCGCGGATCGAGTCGGCGCTGGCCGACGCTCGCACGCGGCGCGGCAGGTTCGTGGTGGTCGAAGGGCCGGCCGGGATCGGCAAGACGGCGCTGCTCGCCGCGGCGCGCACTGCAGCGGCAGAGGGCGGAATGCGCGTCCTGCGGTCGCGCGCGACCGAGATGGAGATCAATTTCGCCTTCGGCGTGGTGCGGCAGCTGTTCGAGCCCCCGCTCGTCGAGGCATCGGAGCTCGAACGTGTCGATCTGATGCAAGACGCTGCCGGCGTGGCAGCCAGTCTGCTCGGGCTCCCAGGCGCACCTGCGAACGGTCCGCCCTTTTCGGGCGTCGACCCCTCGTTCGCGATCCTCCACGGCCTCTACTGGCTGTGCGCGAACCTCGCCGCAGACTGCCCGCTCTGCGTGGTCGTCGACGATGCGCACTGGGCGGACGCAGCATCCCTTCGTTACCTGGCCTTCCTGCTCACGCGGCTCGAAGAACTGGACGTCGCGCTCGTCGTCGCGACCCGTCCTCCCCAAACGGGCAACGACGCCGAGCTGCTTAGGGCGGTGACGACCGACTCCTCCGCCGATGTGATCCGTCTCGCTCCGCTGACGAGGGGCGCCGTCGTCCAGCTGCTCGAGGCGGGGCTCGGTCGGGCTCCGGATCCGGACGCCGTCGACACCTGCCTGCGCGTAACGCGCGGCACGCCCTTCCTCGTCCGCGAGCTCGTGACGGCACTAAGCGCGGACGGCGTCGGAGGCGGTGTGGAAACGGTCGGTCGCTCGGTTCGCCTGCGGCTCCTTCGGCTACCGGAGCCTGCAGGGCGGCTCGCGCGAGCGCTGGCGATCCTCGAGCAGAGCGACCTCTTGCAGGCGGCGCGGCTCGCAGGCCTCGAAGAGCTCGAAGCAGCCGATGCGGCAGACCGGCTGGCGACCGCAGGGATCCTCGAGGCCGGCCGGCCGCTGATGTTCGTGCATCCGCTCGTCCGCGACGGGGTCTACTCGGAGCTCTCCAGCGCCGAGCGCGCGCAAGGTCACCACCGTGCTGCCGAGCTGCTAGCCGAGCAACCGGGCGCAGACGCGCGCGTTGCGGAGCACCTGCTGGCGAGCGAACCCGCCGGCGACCGCTGGGTGGTCGAGCGGCTGGTCGCAGCCGCCCGCGTGGCGGGCAAGCAGGGCGCGCCCGAGTCGGAGGCGGTTTTCCTGCGCCGAGCGCTCGCCGAACCGCCGCCGCCGGGCGAGCGGCCGGCACTGTTGCTCGACCTCGGAATGGCCGAGGCCAGCGCCGGCCTTGCCGGCTGGCCCGAACACCTGCAGCAGGCCATCGACGCCGCGCCGGACCCCGCGGCAGCCGCCGAGGCAGCGCTCGTGCTGGCGCACGCCCTCAGCGGTGCCCAGCGTTACGCGGAGGCGGTGGAGGTGCTTGATCGCGCCGCGGCGGCGCTTCATGCGCCACGCTCGGAACTCGGGCTTCAGCTCGAGGCCGCCGCCGTGATCGCTGAGTTTAACGACCCGGTAACGATGCCTCCCGTGTCGCCTCGCCGGGTAGCGCTGCGCGAGTTGGCGGCGGACGACCCGGCGGCACCGGCCGAGCTCCTCGCGGCAGCGGCCTTCATCTCCGGCCTGGAGAACGAGCCGGCCGAGGGCGCCGCCGAGCTCGCGAGCCGCGCGCTTCAAGCCGGAGCCAGCGCACCGCGCGGCTCCGCTGGTCGGCAGTGGGTCTCGTCGACAGGGTGGTTTTCGGCCTCGGCGTTTACGCTGCTTTGGAGCGAGCGGTACGCTCAGTTGCGACCGCTGCTCGATGCCTCGATCGCACAGGCGCGGGCGACCGGCGACAGCACCCGGCTCGCCATGGGCCTGGCCGTCCGCTCGTGGCTCGCGCTCCGACGCGGCGATCTGGGCACCGCCGAGGCAGACGCCCGGACGGCGCTTGCCGCAACCGAGCTCCCCGCGCCACCGATGTTCCGCGTGCTGAACGGCGCTGTGCTTGTGCAGGCGCTCGTCGACCAGGGCGAGCTCGAGGCGGCAGAGGAGGCGCTCGCGCCGCTCGACTTCGAAACCGAGAGCGGGTCGCTCATCTCGCCACCGCTTCGTTTTGCCCGTGGCCGACTCCGGCTTGCACAAGGACGAGTCACCGAAGGGCTCGAGGACATCCTGGCCGTCGGCGCGCTCCTGACGCGATCGCTCGTCACCTCCCCGGGGGCCCTTCCCTGGCGATCGGAGGCTGCCCTCGTCCATCTCGCGCTCGGCGATCAGGAAGCGGCGGAACGCCTGGCTGAAGAGGAGCTCCAGCTGGCCCGCGCGTTCGGCGCCCCGCGCGCACTCGGCGTCGCGCTCCGCGCCGCCGGCGTCGTGGCGGGCGGTGACCGTGGAGCGTCCCTGCTGCGCGAGGCCATCCACGCGTTCGAGCGCGCCGGCGCCCGGTTGGAAAGAACGCGTGCGCTCGCGGACCTCGGTGCCATGCTTCGGCGGCGCAACCGGCGCACCGAGGCGCGAGAGCTGCTCCGTGACGCCCTCGACGTCGCCCACCGCGCGGGCGCCAGACCGCTCGCCGAATACGCCGAGACCGAGCTCCGCGCAACGGGTGCGCGCCCGCGCCGGCTCGTTCTCACGGGGCTCGATTCGCTGACGGCCAGCGAGCGCCGTATCGCCGAGCTCGCCGGCCAGGGTCTCACCAACCGCGAGATCGCACAGACGCTGTTCGTCACCGCACGCACGGTGGAGGGTCACCTCACGAGCGTCTTTCGCAAGCTGCAGGTCAGCTCGAGAGACGAGCTTCCTGCCGCGCTCGCCGGCGGCGCTCCAGTCTCGGCCTAGGGGCCTCACGGGCCAAGTAACGGCCTGCGACTGGGCCGACTCGGACGCGGGACGCTAGGGGTCGCCGAGGCGGTCAATACGAATCAGGTGTTCCCTCAAAGTTCCCTCAGCGAGCCCGTTGGCTCTCCAGAGCCTCGAAAAGCCCTGCAAAACCGCGCCTGGCTGACCCCCTCCACGATCACCTCCAGCATCGCGTCTGAAGAGACAACAGAAGGTGCTAATTTGCAGGTACTTCAAGCCCTCTGACGGACTCGAACCGTCGACCCCCTCCTTACCATGGAGGTGCTCTACCAACTGAGCTAAGAGGGCGTGAAGGAACATGGTAGAGCACGCCTTGTTTAGGGCGAGTGCTCGGCGGTAACCTCTTCACCATGCTGAGGAAACTGCTCTGGACCGGCCTCTACGCAGGTCTTGGCGCTGCCGCCACCATCGCTGCGCGGCGCGTTGCGTCGAAGATCTGGCGCGTCGCCACCGGCGAGGCCCCGCCGGCGAAGAAATGACCAAGGGCGATCGCATCGTAGAGCGCGGCTCGGAACGTCTACGCGACCTTTCCGAGAAGGCCGCCGCCAAGGGAGGGGTGGCCGAGAAGCTCGCGCCACCACTGGCCGAGGACGCGGCCTTCCTCCGGAAATTGAAGCCGAGTCTTATTGCCGCGCGCGCGCGAGGCGAGGCGCCGACGAACCTCGAGCCCGGCGCGGAAGCGATCGCTCCGACGGGCCCGCAGCTCGGCGAGCGGCGGAAGCGGAAGAAGGGGCCCAATCCCTTCGTCGTCGTCGGCGCGGCTCTCGCTCTCGGCGTCACGCTCGCGAAGCTGATCGACTGGAGGGGACATGCCCACCCACGAGGCTGACCGCATGGGTGTCGCTCCCGCCGCCAAGCAAGTCGCCGAGCACGCGAGCGCACTGGCGCGACTCGAGATGGAGCTCGCCGGCCTGGAGCTGAAGGGAAAGGTCGCGAGCCTGGGGCTCGGCGCCGGGCTTCTGGTCGGCGCCGCCTTCTTCGGACTGTTCGCAGTCGGCTTCGGCCTCGCGACGATCGCCGCCGCCCTCGCGCTCGTCCTCGATACCTGGCTCGCGCTTCTGATCGTCTTCGGGTCGCTCCTTCTGCTCGTAGCCATCCTCGCCCTCGTCGGCCTCAGTCGGGTGCGCAAGGGCTCGCCGCCCGTGCCGGAGCTGGCCATCCAAGAGGCGAAGCTGACCTCCACAGCACTGAGAAGCAATGGGCACTCGTAACGGACGCAGCGCGGAGGACGTCCGCCGCGACATCGCCGCCGAGCGGGACCAGCTCGCGTCGGCCGTCGAAGATCTTCGAAGCGGGCTCGGCGAGGCGACGGACGTCGCCGGCAAGCTCCGTGCGAACCTTCCGGTTGCAGCTGCCGGCGCGATGAGCGCGGGCTTCGTCTTGGCCGGAGGGATCGGCGCGACGATGCGCTACCTCGCACGAAGGGGCCGCGAGGGCGACGAGAAAGCTCGCTTCGGCCCGTTCAAGCTGATCGGCCGCAGCTAGCCGCAAAAGCACAAATCGGGCACGGCTACGTTTCGCCACGCCCGCCTAGTTACAATGCGCCGCCCCGGGGGAGTTCCCGAGTGGCCAAAGGGGACGGGCTGTAAACCCGTTGGCTCAGCCTTCGAAGGTTCGAATCCTTCCTCCCCCATTCGCGCGCTACAGGCCCGATGTTGAACTTCAGCCGGGCCGGCTGACGCCCCACAGAGTTCGCCGCCCCGAAAAATCTGCGGAAACCTAAAGCCGGCCGGCGGGACAGCCGATGAGCGGGTTGGCCCTCATGGACCTCAATTCCCTGCTCTCACACGTGATCGAGATCGGAGGTAGCGACCTCCATCTCAAGGTCGATTCGGTGCCGATGGCGCGAATCGACGGCACGCTGACGCCCATCATCGGCGAGGGGCCGCTCACCGACGAGGTACTCGAGCGCTTCCTGCTCCAGGTCAGCGAGCGCACCCCGGCCAAACGGGAGCACTTCTACGAGTCCGGGGACCTCGACACGGCCTACCTCGCGGAAGACGTTGGACGCTTTCGCGTCAACGGGTTCCGCCAGCGCGGCTCGATCTCATTCGCCTTCCGGTTCGTGCCGGCCGAAGTCCCGAACTTCGAGAAGCTCGGCCTCCCGGTCGGAGTCAGGAAGCTGTCCGGGGAGCATCGCGGACTCGTCCTCGTCACCGGCGCGACCGGCTCGGGGAAGTCGATGACGCTGGCGGCCATGGTCGACGAGATCAACCGGACGCGGAAAGAGCACATCGTCACCATCGAAGACCCGATCGAGATCATGCACCCGGACCAGGGCTGCATCGTGAACCAGCGTGAGGTCGGGCTCGACACAGAGTCCTACTCCCAGGCCCTCCGCCGTGTCCTCCGCCAGGACCCGGACGTGATCCTGATCGGCGAGCTTCGCGACGAGGAGTCGGCGCGCGCCGCCCTCCAGGCGGCGGAATCCGGCCACTTCGTCCTCTCGACCATGCACACGATCGACGTGACGGAGACCGTCGGGCGGATGGTCGAGTTCTTTCCGCCGGCGAAGCAGATGATGGTGCGCCAGATCCTTGCCGGCGTGCTTCGCGGCGTCGTCAGCCAGAGGCTGCTGCCGCGCATCGACGGAGGCCGCGTCGCAGCGGTCGAGGTGATGCTGAACACCGCCCGCATCGCCGACCTGATCCGGGATCCGGAAAAGACCGAGCAGATCACCGAGGCGCTCGAGGACGGCAGCTTCTACAACATGCAGAGCTTCTCGCAGCACCTCGTACGGCTAGTGCTCGCTGAGGAGATCGACTTCGAGACAGCAGCCGCGGCCGCGACGAACCGGCACGACTTCGAGATTGCCGTGCAGCAGGCTCAGCGAATGAAGAAAGTCGCGGAGGCTGATGCTGCTCCTGAGGACGAAGAGGCCGCTCCCGAAGTCGACGACGACGAGGTCTCTCACCTGCGGCTCGCCTGAGTTTCGCGGAACAACTCATGCGGCGCGTCATCTTCTTATTCCTACTGGCAGGGCTGTTCGCCGCTGTCGCAGGCGGTGGTACGCCGGCTTCTGCGGGCGCGCTCCCGAGTGCCGCGACACCGAACGCACCCGGATCGATCCGGATCCCGTCTCCCATCTCGCGGTATCCGACCGTTCCCGAGGCCCGCTCGTACCAGCAGCTGCTCGCACTCTGGCAGCAGGCCGGTGCGGCCTACGGGGTGCCCTGGCAGGTGCTCGGGGCCATCAACAAGATCGAGTCGGATTTCGGTCGCAACATGGGTCCGAGCTCGGCCGGAGCCGTGGGGTGGATGCAGTTCATGCCTTCGACCTGGGAGCGCTGGGGTCTCGACGCGAACGGTGACGGGCTCGCAAATCCCTGGAACCCCGAGGACGCCGTCTACGCCGCTGCCCGCTACCTCGCGGCCGCCGGCGCGCACGACGACATCTCGCGGGCGATCTTCGCCTACAACCACGCTCAGTGGTACGTCGACCAGGTGCTCGAGGTCGCGCAGGCATTCGGCGGGGACGGGAGCGGCTTCGTCGGGGAGCTCGGGACCGGGCTTCTCTACGGCTCGGCCAGCGTCCCCGGTGTCGGAGCGCCGCTCGTCTTCCGGATCGACGACATCGAGAAGCGCCTCGCTGCGGCGCGCAAGCGCGTCGCCCGTGCACGGCAGGCAATCGTCGTCGAGGAGAAGCAGGTCGAGAAGCTCGACTGGGCGACCACCGCCGCCGAGCAGCGTGCCGGCAACCCGAATCTGGGCGACGACGACTTTCAGGCCGTGGAGCGCCGTGTGACCGAGCTCGCGGTTGAGCGCGACCGCGTAGGGGTGGCCATCACGCGGCTCCAAGAGCGCCTCGATTACGAGATCTCCCGGCTGGACGAGCTTCGGAAGGAAGCTGAGGTCGAGGCGTCCGCTATGACCTTCACCCGCCCCACGAGCGCCGGTGTCGGCGGGGTAGTGGCCGTCGGCGGCTACGTGTTCCCCGTTGGCGGCGGGCCGACCGTCGTCTCGGTCGCGCACACGCATCACGATTATCCGGCTGCCGACATCGCCGCCCCTGAAGGCTCCCCGGTCTTCGCGCATGCGAACGCGATCGTCACCGACGCGTGGTCCACGCCGACAGGGCGCTGCGGCATCGGGCTGGAACTACGCGTCGAAGACGGCCGAAGCTTTGTCTACTGCCACCTGTCGTATCTGGAGCCCTACCTCGTGCCGGGCGTTGCACTTGCCGCCGGTGCGTCGGTCGGGCTGGTGGGCCAGACCGGGCACGCAACCGGCCCCCACCTCCATTTGCAGCTCTCGCCAGCCACCTCCTACCCACAGGACGAGGCGTGGTTCCAGTCCTTCGCCGGGCTGGCGTACACCTGGCAGGACGCACCGACTCCGAAAGCGGCCCCGGCTTCGAGTGCGCCGGTCTTCAGCGTTGTTGACTCCCAGTAGCGCGACCTTCACTCGATCGAGGCAACAGCACTTGCCTCGGATTGCCGATCTCACCTGATATGGCACGCCTTGCTGTTCTGCTGCCGCGCCTGGCTGCACTCGTCATCATCTGCCTGCTCGCGACCTCGACGATCACCTTCGCCGCCGCGAACAATCGGCTCTCGAAGAGCGAAGCCGACGCGCTTCCGCTCGCGGGCGGCCCGAAGACTCTGATCGTCCCGGATATTCGCGGCCAGGCCCATGTCTTCGCGAAAGGCATCCTCGAGGACGGCGGGTTTGCCTGGCGGGTCAAGGGCGCCGTGAAGGGATACGCCGCCAACCTGGTCGCCGTGCAGCTCCCGGCACCCGGTACGCGCGTGCTCGACACCGGCTCGCCGACGATCGTCGTCCGGCTCGAGCGTAACCCCGCCTATGAGGAACGCGGTCTCCCCGAGAACGTCTCGCCGTACAAGGGAACCAGGCTCGCCCTCGTCGGAGCCAAGGCAACGAAGGATCCGGCCAAGCCGAAGGCTGAGAACAAGAAGCCGCCGAAGAAGAACGAGCCGGCTGCTCCCGCCGCTCCCGTCACTCCGGCCGCTCCGGCCGACCCGCGCAAGCCCGACTTCCAGGTTCCGGGTGCACCGTCCGAGCCGACCGACGAGATGCCCCTCCCCGACCGGGCCCGCCTGCTCGAGAAGCGCGTTGCCGGCCAGGCGGAGCTCACCAAGTCGCTCGTGAACTACTGGCTCTTCCAGCACTCCTGGCTCGTCACCGGCGCGAAGTTCGGCTGGCACGACGGCGCCAAGGCGCTGCGGATCCTCGTCCGTGTCGACCAGTCGATGCAGTCCCGTTGGGGCATCGGCGCGAAAAGCGCAGCAGTCGCGAGAGCCGCACTCGCGGAGGTAGAGAGCAAGTCGTCGAAGTGATGCGCATGCGACGTTTGCTGCGGCTCGCGCGGTCGGAGAGCGGCCACACCCTGATCGAGCTGCTCTCGGTCATGATCATCCTCGGGATAGTCCTCGGGTCCCTGACGACGCTCTTCGTCTCCGGTGCCAAAGCCGAGCTCGACACGAACAAGCGCTTCCAGGCTCAGACCCAGGCCCGTACCGCAGTCGACCGCCTCCGCCGCGAAGTCCACTGCGCGAGCGCGGTCTCCGTCGGCGGCGGGGGCTCGTCGGCGGTCGTGACGCTCCCCGCACACTGCCCGACCTCGGGTGGCTCGATCGCGAACATCACGTACGACACCATCCTCGTCAGCTCGAACCGCTATCGCCTCCGGCGCGCCGGCACGATCATCGCGGATTACCTGTCGACGAACTCCTCGCTCTTCGCCTACACCGCCCCTTCGGCGAGCGCTCTCGGGCAGCTGCACGTGGACATGAGCGTCAACGTCAACCCGAATGAGGGATGGAAGCGTTGGCACCTCGTGACCGACATTGTCCTGAGGAACACCCTTCGTTCCTAATCATGCGGCTCACGAATTTCACCCGGCTTCTCCGCCGACAGGACGGCATCGCACTCGTGATGGCGATCGGCATCCTCGGCGTGCTCACGATCTCCGGGACGACGCTGGTCTATTACTCGAACACGAACGCGCGGAGCGCCGAGTTCTCCCAGGACAACTCGAGCGCATACGACTTGGCGGAAGCCGGGATCAACGAGATGATCGCCGTCCTCTCGAAGCCTGAGAACAACGCCCTCAAGGGCGACCTGCTCCCGGCAACGACCCGGACCTACGACGCCGGCACCATCACCTGGGCTGGCACACTGAACCAGGCGACCTCAACCTGGTCGGTCACCTCCACCGGCAAGATCAAGAATCCGACCGGGGCTACGAACGACGTCACGCGGACGCTCACGGCGAAGGTGCCCGTCGTGCCGTCGACTACCCAGCCCTTAAACAACCCCGCCTGGAACTACATGTTCTCGACCCGGACCGGCAACGTCTGCGACCAGCAGGTGAACAACAACGTCGCTGGGTCCTCCCGCTTCTACGTGAATGGGAACTTGTGTATCGGCAACAACGCGGTCATCAACCCGAACACGCTGATCGTTCGCGGGAACCTCGACATCTCGAACAATGCCGGCGTCGGGGCCAACACGAGCATGAGCACGCGCACGGAGGCGTTCGTGGGCGGGTGGTGCAGGTACGCCGGGGGTGCCTTGAGCGGTGGCACCGGTTCCTGTACCGGCAACCAAGATGCCCGGCACATTTACTCGAAAGTCGCCGTGCCCGGCTCGAACCCGACGACCTACAACGTCGGGGTCAACCCGATCGCACCGACGATTGCAGTTCCGACGGCGGACTTCCCCAACTGGTACACGAATGCCATGCCGGGGCCATCGCAGACGTGCACCGCCGTCACCGGCACCCCGCCGGTGTTTGACACGAACTACCCGACGCGGGACAACAACGTCGGTATCGCTAACCTGACGCCGAACGCGTCGTATACCTGCCGCGTCGGTCCGGCGGCCACGACGGACTCGACGACGCTCGTAGGCGCGATCACGAGCTCCGCTACCACTCTCTCGGTAGCGGCGGCGACCGGGTTCCCGACTGTCGGAACGTTCACGATCAAGGTCGACAACGAGTACATGATCGTTACCGCCGGTAACAACCAAACCACCTGGACCGTCACCCGTGCTCAGCAGGGCACCGCCGCGGTGGCACACAGCGTCGGCGCGCCGGTGACCCATATCGACCCGACCACGGGCGAGCTCTCCTGGAACAACACCACTAAGACGCTGACAGTCAGCGGAACGATCTACATCGACGGAAGCGCAACGATCGCGAACGGCGCCACAAATCAGTACAACGGCCAGGCGACCCTCTATCTGAGCGGCACGTTCTATATGGACGGCAAGCTCTGCGCCGGCATCTCGGGCTCGAACTGCGACTTCAACGCCTGGAACCCGAACACGGAGATGCTCTCGATCGTGACGAACGGCTCCGGAGGCCAGAACCAAGCGGGGAACGGGATCGAGTTCGCTAACAACGCGAGCTTCGAGGGCGCGCTCTACTCGAACAACATCGTCTCCTTCGGAAACAACTCTTTCTCGGATGGTCCCATCGTCGGCGCCAGCATCGTGCTAGCAAACAACGTCTGGACGCAGCCGTTCGCGAATGTCGTCACATCCGTACCCGTTGGAATGCCGGGTAACCCGGCTGTGTACGCGCAGCCGAACCCGCCGCAGCTCTACAGCGGCTAGCCGTAGCGGCCGATAGAGAGAGGGTGAACGCCGCCCTCGCCGCCCTTGCTTTTAGTCCTGCGCTCGCCGTGGGGAGCTTCCTGAACGTCGTCGTCGCGCGCCTGCCCGAGAAGCGCTCCGTCGTGCACCCGAAGTCGGCTTGCCCGGGCTGCAACGCCGAGCTGGCCTGGTACGACAACGTCCCGCTCGTCTCGTTCCTCGTCCTCCGCGGCCGTTGCCGTTCCTGCCGGGAGCCGATCAGCGCACGCTATCCGGCAGTCGAGCTCGCTACGGGGATCCTCGTGGCGGGGTGCTTCCTTCGCTTCGGCCTCTCACGCGAGGCCTTCGTCGGCGCGTTTTTCTGCGCTGTCCTCGTCGCTCTTTCGGCGATCGATACCGAGCGGAGGATCCTGCCCGACCTGATCGTGCTGCCCGCGACAGTGGTCGTCCTCGCAGCCCAGATCGCGCTCGCGCCCGACCAAGCACTCGAGTGGGTGGCGGCCAGCCTCGGCGCTGCGCTCTTTCTCTTCGTGGCGCTCATCGTCTACCCCAAGGGCATGGGAATGGGCGACGTCAAGCTCGCGCTCCTGCTCGGCGCCGGCCTTGGACGCTACGTCATGGTCGGCCTCATGATCGGCATGCTCGCGGCCTTGCTCCCCGCAATCGTCCTGTTCGCTCGCCACGGTTCGAAGGCCCGCACGATGGCGATTCCGTTCGGGCCGTTCCTGGCCTTCGGAGCGATCGTGGCCTTCTTCTTCGGGCAGGAGATCCTGGACGCCTACCTCGGCGTGTTCTTCTAACTCGACCGCGCTGCGTGTCGTCTCGCCGGAAGTCAACCCCTCCATTCAGGGATTCCGCCTGAAAGGCCGATAAGTCGCATAGGTGGAGTTCGACGATCTTCATTCGCTTCGGGGGGTAGACCCCGAGACCGACGCCGGCGAGGCTGCGCCAGAGCTCACCGGCGAGCCGCTGCGTGGCGCGGGCATCGCGCCGAATCCGGTCACCGAGCTCGTAGCGGATCTTCTCGAGACAACCGGCCTGATTCCGTCCGACCGGCTCTCCCAGGCGCGATCCCGCGCCGGCACGGGATCGCTCGCGCAGGCGCTCGTGGAAGAGGGGATCGTTCCCACTTCCGGGCTCGCCCGCGCGCTCGCGACGACACACCACCTTCCTTTCGTCGACCTCGGGGTCGAGGGCATCGACAAGACGGCGCTCGAGTCGATCCCGACCCATGTGCTCGAGCGAGCGGCCGCGATCCCGTACCGGATCGAAGGCAATGTCCTGAAGATCGCCATCGCCGACCCGACGAACGTGCAGACGATCGACGAGCTTCGGCTCGCGACCCGCTACCGGCTCGAGGTGGGCGTCGCGCCGCGCGAGGACATCGAGCTCGAGCTCCGCAAGAAGGTTCGTGCAACAGAGGTCTGGGAGCGCGCTGCGCTCGTCGAGGACGAGCTCGAGGTTGAGACGGCGGAGGACGAAGACGATCTCGAGGCCGACGACGGCGTTTCGGACGCTCCGCTGGTCCGGCTCGTCAACTCGATCATCCTCCAGGCCGCCGAGGATGGGGCATCGGATGTCCACTTCGACCAGCACGACGACGCGCTCGTCGTCCGGCTCCGCGTCGACGGCGTCCTCCACGAAGTGCAGCGGATCCCGAAGCGCCTCGCGATGGCCGTCACCACGCGCTTGAAGGTGCTCGCCAAGCTCGACATCGCCGAGCGTCGTAAGCCACAGGACGGCCGTATCTCGCTCTCGGCCAAGGCGGCCGGGCGCACGCTCGACATTCGTGTCGCGGTCCTCCCGACGGTCGAGGGCGAGGGGATCGTCATGCGTCTCCTCGACAAGTCGAAGCGCCCGCCGACGCTCGAGGAGCTGGGACTCTCCGACGACATGCGGGCGCAGCTCGAGGAGATCGTCCTGAAGCCGACCGGTGCACTGCTCGTCACAGGGCCCACCGGCTCCGGTAAGTCGACGACGCTGTATGCGTCGCTCGCCGAGATCAACCGCCCCGAGATCAACATCATCACGGTCGAGGATCCAGTCGAGTACCGCCTGGCCGGCCTGAATCAGGTGCAGGTGAACCCTCGCGCCGGCCTGACGTTTGCTTCGGCGCTCCGCTCTATCCTTCGTTCCGACCCCGACGTGGTGATGGTCGGTGAGATCCGCGACGTCGAGACGGCCAAGATGGCCATCGAGGCGGCGCTCACAGGTCACTTCGTACTTTCCACGCTCCATACCAACGACGCTCCGGCCGCGCTCACGCGGCTGAATGAGATGGGCGTCGAGCCGTTCTTGACCGGCGCGGCGGTAACGGCGGTCCTCGCCCAGCGCCTGGCCCGAAAACTCTGCACCCACTGTTGCGAGATGTACATCCCGACCAGGGAGGAGCTCCTGAACGCGCGCTTCTCCCCGGAGCAGGTCGCGGCGGCCGACGGCGTCAGCCTCTACCGCAAGCGGGGATGCCCACGTTGCAACCAGAGCGGCTACAAGGGTCGGATCGGCATCTACCAGCTCATGGTCATGAACGAGGAGCTCGGCGCCCTCGCCGCGCGCCATGCGAGCCGCGAGGAGCTCGAGCGCGAGGCCATGTCGAGCGGTATGAAAACCTTGTGGGACGACGGCCTCGCCCGTGCGGCCTCGGGGATGACCTCCCTCGAGGAGCTCGGCCGCGTCCTGATCTAAGCCTGTTCGATTCGTCCGGCTCGCGGGTCGGGGAAGATGGTCGGCGTGAGCTCGAAGGGACGGCCGGCGGGACTCTCGCCCAAGCAGGACGCGTACGGGCAGATCCTGCTTGCCTGCCTTGAAGGGCGCGGGGGCCAGGAGATCATGGAGCGTGACGACGGGCTGATCTACTGCGGCGACCCGTCCGACTACCTCGCTCCGTACCGACGATGGCCGTCGCTCGAGAAGAAGGCGATGCGGTACGTGCGTGGCCGGGTCCTCGATGTGGGCTGTGGTGCTGGCCGGGTCGCGCTCCACCTGCAGGAGCGAGGACAGGAGGTGCTGGCCATTGACAATTCGCCGCTCGCGGTGGAAGTGGCGAAGCGCCGAGGCGTCGAGAACGCGATCGTCCTTTCCGTCGTCGACCTCGATTCGTCCCACGGCGTGTTCGACACGATCCTCTTCGCGCGGAACAACTTCGGCCTCGCGGGCGCCGAGCGCGAGGCCCGGCGGCTCCTGCGCCGGCTACACGGGCTCACGGCCGAGGACGGCAGGATCGTTACGGACAGCGTCGATCCCGAGCGCGACGCGGATCCGGCCTTCCGGGACTACGTCAGGCGGGCCGGCCGGACCCAGGCGCCGCGTTACCGCGTCAGATGGCGCGAGTTCGCAACGCCGTGGTTTCGCTACCTCATGTTCTCGCCCGCCGACCTCGAGCGCCTGACCGAAGGAACCGGTTGGCACGTTGTGAAGTTCCTCGAGGACGAGGAGCCTCGGTACGTGGCCGTCCTCGAAAAAGAGCCGGACGTTCGATCAGACTCGAGTCGTCATGGTCGCGCGAAGCGTGACCGGACTCGAGTCTGAGTTAAGCGGTCTCGCAGCCGAGGTACGTGAGCGCGCGCATGGCTTCGTCCACGAAGGCATTCGCATGGACCAGGGTCGCGAACTTGTACGGGCCCGGGCGCAACGGCTCGACCCGAAGGCCTGAGACCGGATAAACCTCGCAGTCGACGATGAAGTCGGGACCGTTCTCGACCATCCGGAGCGTGACTACCTGGCGCCCGTCCATGCGCGCCGACCGGATTGCCAGTTCGCGCTCTCCTTCTGCCCCGAGGACAGGAAGCTCGGCGGCTTCACTCACAGTGCAGCGTTCTCCGCTGCCTGCGCGACCGTCTCGCGGTCGGCGTAGCCCATGATGACGTTCACGGCGCCGCGCCACCGGGCGAACACCAGCACGGCCGGCGCGTCGCGGACGTCGTAGCGCGAGGCGAGCAGGGCGATCGAGCGCGTATCGGTCACGTCGATCGCGACGAAACCTGCATGGACCTCGCCGGCGCCTGCACGCGCCTCGGCGACGGTGAGCAGGTCGACGGACGAGCCGGGGGTGTAGAGAACCGCGACCACGACCCGGTGGTGCTTGAGCTGCCGTGCCAGGACGCTGTCGGAGCGACCGCCCGACGCGCATTTGCCGGCCCCAAGGTCGCTGGCGATGCGATTGCCCTTCTCGTTCAGCTCGAACGCGAGCGAGTTCAAGTCCACGAACTGCGCGATGTCGTTCGCAACCAGGGCGGCTGAGGCCTGTGTCTCGACCTTCACGAAGCCCCCGAAGTACTTGATCATCTTGTTTACACGGGCCTCGTCGCGCTTCGGAGGCGCGAGAGCCTTGAGCTTGACGAGCGCAGTGTCGGCGAGCGCGAGCGTGTTCGGCAGCGTTAGCTGCACGTCGGCCGGCGTCTGGGGCTCACCAAGCTTGGCGATCTCGGCCTCAACTCCGGCGCAGATCAGGTTCGCCTGTTGACGCCATTGCTTGCGCGTCAGTCGTGCCTGCTGCGGATCCTTCGATGCGGCCGGTGTCCCCAGCGGCTTCGGAGCCGGCTCTTCCGCCGGAGTTCCGGTGAAGGCAAATGCCCCGTACCCGAGCCCGAGGAGGGCCAGCACGGCAACCGGGAGGAGCACGCGAAGGCGAAGCTGCGACCGCATGCTCTCTCTATCGGCAGCGGAGCCGCCAGCCTTGACGGCCGCGGCCGGGAACTTCGCGGCGGGGCGCGGGTCGTCAAACGAGAAAGGGCGCGGTCGCCCGCGCCCTTTCTCTCATTACCGGGTATCTGACTAGCAGAGGCCGGCGACGATGTCGCCACCAGGGCCAATGAGCTTGTACTGCTTCCCACCCGTGGTCGCGGCGACGTTCTCGATGCAGTACGCCGTGGCGGTGAGGTTCTTGAACGCGACGTTCTTGATACCGGCGTCGTAGCTCGCCTGAAGGCCAGCGAGGGTGATGCCCGTATATGCGCCTGTGTCGGCGAAGAACGCCTCAACGCCAGGGACTGCCGCGCGAATGTTCGCACGGGCGGCCTGCTCGTTGGCGCGATCACGGAACTTGAGGTACGACGGGATAGCGATCGCGAGCAAGATCCCGATGATGATGATTACGACGAGGAGCTCGATCAGGGTGAAACCACCCTCGCGCTCGGTGCCGGTGATCCTCTTTCTAAGCCGGTCAATGATCATGTAAGACTCCTCCTTTGGAGCGTGGGCGTCGTTGGCTTGCACCACTAATCGGCAGTCCGAGTCGCGTAGTCAGCCCTCGATTGAGTGACAGCGCGGACTTGCGACGGCACTGTCACTAGCCGGGCCGGACTGTCTGCTGCTTGCGGAGACCTGCCACGATGTCGCGGCTCAACGAGGCCGTTAAACGAGAAAGGGCGCGGTCGCCCGCGCCCTTTCTCTACCATCGGGTGTCTCTGACTAGCAGACGCCCGCGGTGATGTCGCCGCCGGGACCGGTCAGGTGGAACTGCTTTCCACCCGTGGCCGAGGCGAGGTTCTGGATGCAGTACGCCGTGGCGGTCAGATTCTGGAACGTCACGTTCTTGATACCGGCGTCATAGCTCGCCTGAAGACCGGCGAGGGTGATGCCCGTATATGCGCCCGTGTCGGCGAAGAACGCCTCAACGCCTGGGACTGCCGCGCGAATGTTGGCACGGGCGGCCTGGTCGTTGGCGCGATCACGGAAGCTGAGGTACGACGGGATTGCGATCGCAAGCAAGATCCCGATGATGATGATCACGACGAGGAGCTCGATCAGGGTGAAACCACCCTCGCGCTCGGTGCCGGTGATCCGCTTTCTGAGCCGGTCAATGATCATGTAGGACTCCTCCTTTGGAGCTTAGGCGTCAATGGCTCAGCCCCTCTATCGGCCTCGAGCGCCGCCAACCCGCCCCCGAACGAGTGATTTGCGTCTCCCCTTTAGCGCCGCCGTGTGCCTGCCGATAGGCGTTGGCGGAGGGAGACCAAGCCATGGAAGCGACTCACGTACTGAAAAAGGCCCCAAGCGGGCCCGTCCATTCGATCGATGACCTGCTGGAGCGCATGGTTGCGCGCAGCGCGTCAGACCTTCACCTCACGGTGGGCGCTGAGCCGACCGTACGCGTGATGGGTCAACTCGAGCGGATGGAGGAGTTCGGCCGCCTCAGCCCCGAGGACACCCAGCGGCTGCTCTACCGCATGATGTCGACGGAGCAGCAGAAGCACCTCGAGATCAAGCGGCAGCTCGACATGTCGCACTCGATCCCAGGGCTGGCCCGGTTCCGCGTCAACATCTATTTCCAGCGGGAGAGCCTTGGGGCTGCCTTCCGAATGATCCCGACCGAGCTGAAGACGCTCGAGCAGCTTGGCGTCCCGACGGCGCTCGAGGAGCTCGCCAACAAGCCGCGCGGCCTCGTCCTCGTTACGGGCCCGACCGGGTCGGGCAAGTCCACCACGCTCGCGGCGATGATCGACCTGATCAACCGCACGCGGCAGGACCACATCATGACGATCGAGGACCCGATCGAGTTCCTCCACCGCCACAAGCGCTGCATCGTGAACCAGAGGGAGATCGGACCGGATGCGCTCAGCTTCGCCGAGGCGCTCCGCGGTGCGCTCCGCCAGGACCCCGACGTGATCCTCCTCGGCGAGATGCGCGACCTCGAGACGATCACGACCGCGCTCACTGCGGCCGAGACCGGCCACCTCGTCTTCGCCACGCTTCACACCCAGGACGCGCCTTCGACGGTCGACCGCCTGATCGACGTCTTCCCAGGCGCACAGCAAGAGCAGGTGCGCGTTCAGATCGCGGCCACGCTCCAGGGGGTCGTCACTCAGACGCTGCTACCACGCGCGGACGGCTCCGGTCGAATTCCCGCGGTGGAGATCCTCTTTCCAGACGACGCGGTCAGGAACCTCATCCGCCAGGGAAAGGTCGAGCAGATCTACTCGATCATGCAGACCGGCACGAAGCGCGGTATGCAGACCCTGGAGCAGGCGCTCGCAGATTTCGTCGTTCGCGGCCTCGTCTCCGAGGAAGTCGCGCTCAACCGCTCCAGCCGGCCCGAACAGCTCTCCGGGCTGCTCAAGCGTGGCGGCGGCCAGACCCCTCAGGCCGGCCTTCGGGTCGCGGCGGAGTAGGGGCCGGCGATGGGTAAGGAGAACATCGGCTTGAAGATCGGCGCCTCGCGGCTCTCCGCAGCCCGCGTCGTCCTGAACGGGTCGGCCGAGCTCATCCAGGTCGCCGAAGCGCCACTCGCGCGCGGAATCGTGGCCGGCGGCGAAGTCAAGGACGTCGAGGCGCTTGCCGTCGCCCTCAAAGCCTTTTTCAAGTTGCACAAGTTGCCCCGTCGTGGCATCAGGATCGGTGTTTCGAACAACCGCATCGGCGTCAGGACGATCGAACTGGCCGGGATCGAGGATCCGAAGCAGCTTGGGAACGCCGTTCGCTTTCGCGCTCAGGAGGCCCTTCCGATCCCGATCGAAGAAGCGGTCCTCGATTACCAGGTGCTCTCGGAGACCAAGAATGCCGAGGGTCTCCCGTCGACGCGGGTCCTCCTCGTCGTCGCCTACCGCGATCTCATCGATTCCTATCTCCAGGCATTCAAAGCAGCCGGCATCAAGGTGGCCGGCGTCGATCTCGAGGCATTTGCGCTACTTCGCGCCCTGACCCCACCGGTCGACGTCGATAACGCCGCGGCACAACGAAGCGCTCTCGTCGCAGTCGCCGTCGGCTCCGACCGCTCCACGCTCGCCGTCTCCGACGGATTGAGCTGTGAGTACACGCGCGTCCTCGACTGGGGCGGGTCGTCGTTGACGGGAGCCATCGCACGCGCGCTCGACGTGGATGCCGACCGCGCCGAGGAGCTCAAGCGGGAGCTTTCGGTCGAAGGTGGCCCCATTCCCGAGGGCCTTTCCCAAGAGCAGCTCACGAAGGCGCACGAGGCGATCCAGATCGGGCTTCAGACATTCGGCCGCGAGCTCGTCTCCTCGCTCCAGTTCTACCAGAGCCAGGAAGGCTCGCTCGGGATCCGGGAAGTCGTTCTCGCCGGTGGAGCATCACAGCTTCATGGGTTCGCAGAAGCCGTGGAGAAGCTCGTCGGCGTGAAGGTCAGAGTCGGAGACCCGCTGATCGGGATCAGCGTGAGTAAGAAGCTCAAGGGCGAGACAAGCGCTGCGCTCGCTATCCCTATCGGACTCGGAATGGGCTACTGATGGCCGACTGGAAGAAGGAGATCAAGCTCTCCGACCTCTTCAGCCGGAGCGGCAGGAAGGCCCGGCCCGAAGCCGAGCTCGACGGGCCGGACGAGCCGAATACCGAGAAGCGCGAAGGCAGCTTTCTGAAGCGCGACCTGAGCTTCTCGCGCAAGTCCAAGGCTCCCAAGGCGCCCAAGGAGCCGAAGGCGGACCGGAAGGCGAAGAGAAGCAAGGATTCTCGCGGCCGAGCCGCCAAAAAGCCGGCAACCGCCCTGCCGACGATCCCGCTCATGCGGGCGTTCAACCTGCTGCCCAAGGATGATCCTCGTGAGGGCTCCGAACGCCGTGCGAACCCGGCCAAGCTGGTCCTGGCGGTGGTTGCGCTGGTCGCGCTGGCCGGCCTGGGCGCGTACTTCCTGCTCCTGAACGCGCGGGTCGCCGGCAAGACGGCCACCCGCGACGAGCTGAAGACCAAGCTCGCGGTCGCGAACGTCCCGGCCGAGCGGCCGCTGCAGGAAGAAGAGGTCGACCCGGCCCTGATCGAGGAGAAGCTGAAGCGCACGGGAGCCCTCTCGTCGGCCCTCGGTGGCAGGACCGCGTGGGATCGCCTGCTTCGGGAGTTCTCGCTCGTCCTGCCAGATGACATCTCTCTCACCAAGCTGACAGCAAGTGCCGCGGTGGTCGATCCTGCCGCGCCGGTCGTTGCAGGGACGCCCCCGCCAACGAGCACGTTCACGATCGAGGGCTACACGGAGACGCAGAAGAGCGTGGCGCAGCTACTCGCGCGCCTCGCGGTGCTCCCCGAGCTCAGCTCCGTCCAGCTCAAGTCGAGCATGGACGCCGACTTCCAGGGCCAAGCAGTCGTCCAGTTCGTGATCGCGGCGAACGTCAAGCCCGTCACCGGAGCCACGGCATGAAGTCGAAGCAGGTACCGATGACGCCTGTTCTTGCGATCGGTCTCGCGATCGTGCTCGCGGTCGTCTATCTCGGGCTTCTGCGCCCGAAGGCGAGTGAGGCGTCGAGCCTCGACCTTGAGATCGCGAAGCTCGAGAGCACGCTCCTGATCCGGACACACCAGGGCGATGCTGCCCCGCCCGCGGTTCAGATCGACGTCGCCGACCTCTTCAGGCTCGCCAAGGCGATGCCGAACTCCGAGGACATGGCCGGGATCATCCTCGAGTTGAACGCCGTCGCCGACTCGGCAGGCGTCCGCTTCGTCTCGATCCAGCCGTCCGAGGTCGTCTCGAAGGGCGCGTACAACGCGGTCCCGATCAACCTGACGTTCGAGGGCAACTACTACGACCTGACCGACTTTCTCTTCCGCCTTCGCAACCTGGTCACAGTGAAGGAGGGCGTCCTTGAAGCAACAGGCCGCCTCTACACGCTCGACGTGCTCGACTTGCACGAGCAGCCGACGGAGCGCTTTCCAAAGATCCAGGCTGTGCTGACGATCTCTGCCTACTCGTTCGGCGCGGCACCGGCCACCGCCGGCGTTGCGCCCGCCACGACGACGCCCCCCGCGACGACCACGGCGGCCGAGACGACAACCGGTTCCACCACCACCGAGCCGGCCCCGGCCGCAGGCGCCGCCGCGACGCCGGGAACGGGAGGGTAGCCATGGCGAAGAAAGGCGAAGAGATCCTCCGCCAGCGCAAGGAGGCGAAGCAGAAGAAGCTCCTGTTCGTCCTCGGCCCGATCTTCCTCTTGCTCATGGTCTGGCAGGGACCGGGCTACGTGAAGATGCTGACGGGCGGGGGTTCCGAGCCGGCCGCAGCGACCACGAGTACGCTGACCGGCGCGACGCCCGACCCGGGCTCGGCTGCCCCGCCGTCGACGGTCGATCCCAGCGCCGTACCGGCTGCCCCGCCCGCAGCGGGCGCCCTGGCGCTGCCTGATTCTGATCAACCGCTGGGCGCGGACACCGGACAGCTCATCTCCTTCGGACGCTTCCTGAGCAAGGATCCGTTCAAGCAGGGAGTCGCCCCTCCCTCGGACGGGTCGACCTCTGGAACTGGGGGTACCGGCTCGACCGGAGGAACCGGCTCGACCGGAGGAACCGGCTCGACCGGAGGAACCGGCTCGACCGTTAGCGGCGGCTCGAGTGGCGGCACCGTCGTTCCGCCATCGACGGGAACGGACGGCGGCGGCGGAGATTCCGACGGGGGCGGGTCCTTCACGACCGCGTCGACCGCCGACATCAGGGTTAACGGCACCACCGAATCGGTGAAACGAGATATGCCCTTTCCCACGAGCGACCCACTCTTCCAACTCGTCTCGCTCACGAACACGACCGCGAAGATCGGCCTGGTGGCAGGCTCCTTCTCGAACGGCAAGAAGACCGTGACGCTCAAGCTCGGCAAGGTGCTGACCCTCGTGAGCGAGCCGGACGGCCTTCGGTACCGCCTGAAGCTGATCAGCGTCAAGCTCTAGTACGAGGGCCGGCGAAACGCAAACGCTACGCTCAAGCGTAGCTCTACCTGACGATCCTGACGGTCGGCTCCATGGTCAGCTGCGGGCTCGCAAAGACCGGCGGCGCGCACCGCGACCAGAGGACAGTCAACGCGGTAGCTCCGACTCACGGTCGGCCCAACGGATGCAGCCCCGGAGGCCAGCGCGGCTCTAGGAGGGTTTGACGAAATAGAAATCCGGATGGACGCTTGGAACGCATTGTTTGTATGCCGCATACGCCCAAGGTTGGCCTTTGGAGCCTCGCCCACCGTAAGTACGGACCTTTGCCCACGTTCCTCACGTTCGAGGATGCACAGCAGACGATGGCGGATGTGATCGCGACGAACCGGACTGGACGGACGATTTGCGCGTGGTGCCCTTCCGGTTGGCGTCGAGAAGTAGCGCAGTTCTTACGTCCGCGTTGTCCTGACTTTTAGGATGGCGAACATGGGTTCCAGTCGGGGCTAACCACCGACTGTAGAACCCACATGGTGTCCATGAACTTCCCGCTCTTTGCGGCCAGAACGCTCCGCTAAGGGACGCCTTGCAACCCTCCTAGGGCGGTTCTCGCTCCGGGTCTTCGCTACGGCCTGGGCGCCGGTTAGAGGCCGGTGAGTTCGTCGAACGATGAGGACACGCGGGCATAGATCCTCGTGGGGCTCGCGAAGCTCCGGACGACGAGCGTCACCAGCTTCACGTTTTGGCCGGCGACCCCGCCCGAGTTCGAGATGGCCTGCCAGCTCACATACGTGTCCACCCGGTAGTTCTGTCCGTCTGCGCCCGTGACCGTTTTCACGGGATCGGCGGTGGTGCAGGTGCCCGAGCCACAGGAGACGACGTGCACACGCTTCTTCTGGACGACCGTGGCACCTCCTGAGTGGGAGGCCGCAACAGTTCCGTCGACGCCGCGCGTGATTGTGAAGACGGCGCCGTTGACGATCGTCACATAGAGGACCTCAGTGTCGATCTTGACCCGGAACGGCGCTGTCGGAAAGCCGGACGCGGACGCGACGGTCAGGGTCGAGGAGGTCGCGTCGATTGTCGAGCTGAGGGTCGACGAGGGTGTCGTCTCGGCCTTGTAAGCAGTGTCTGCCAAATAGAGCGAGCCGGCGGTGGCGACCTCGGAGTCGTCGAGGCCGATCACGCTGAATTTAAGGGCGCGGAACTTCTCCATCTCGGAATCGGCCAGCGCGGCAGCCGTCGAGATCGTGGTGGCGCGCCGAATCGTCACCATGCCGGTCTGGAAAAGGGCGAACACCGCGAGGATCCCGATGGACAAGATGCTCATCGCGATGAGGAGCTCGATCATGCCGAAGCCCGCCTCGTTCGAAGGCAGCCGTCGGCGGATCCGCAGGATGAAGGACATCTAAGCGACATATCGGCAGTCGCACGCTTCCCCTCAAGGCGCCGAGGGGGGATGCCGATTCCATCTCTTGGATGGCCTCCTTCGCCTACAACGCAATCAACGCCTCGGGTCTCGAGCTCAAGGGCGAGATCCACGCGCCCGACATGACCGCAGCGCGTGAAGCCCTGCGGGTCCGTGGGATGCTCGCGCTCGACCTGAGGCAGCAGGCCGCGTCATCGGACGGCATCGCCGCGGTCGTCAAGAAGGTCAAGCCGAAGGCGCTCCAGATCTTCTCGCGCCAGTTCGCGACGATGATCGAGGCCGGGCTCAACGTTGTCACAGCCCTCGTCATCCTCGAGGACCAGACGGAGGACAAGAAGCTGGCCTCGGTGATCACCGAGGTGCGCGCCGACGTCGAGGGCGGCCTGCTCCTCTCCGAAGCGATCGCGCGCCACCCCAGGATTTTTTCCCGGCTCTACATCTCGATGGTGGAAGCCGGCGAGGCCGCGGGAATCCTGGACGTTGTCCTCGACCGAGTCGCGATCCAGATCGAGAAGGAGACCAAGATCAAACGGCGCGTCAAGGGCGCGATGATGTATCCGCTGATGGTCCTGGCGTTCGCGACGGTCGTCATGATCGGAATGCTGCTCTTCCTCGTCCCGATCTTCGTGGGGATCTTCGCGCAGCTTGGCGGCGACCTGCCGACGCTGACCCAGTGGGTCCTCAAGGCATCCAACGTCGTGCGCTACCAGTGGTACATCCTGTTCCCGGGTATCTTCGGCGCGATCTTCGGCTTCTTGCGCTTCAAGAAGACGGAAAAGGGACGGCGCTGGTGGGACCGGACGCGGATGAAGGCGCCCGCGGGGATCGGCAAGACGATCCTGAAGATCGGCATGGCGCGTTTCTCGCGGACGCTCTCGACGCTCGTCGGCTCGGGTGTCGACATCATCCGCGCCCTCGAGATCACCGGCACGACCTCCGGCAACAGCATCATCGAGGACGCCGTCGACGTAGTGCGTGAGAAGGTCCATCAGGGCGTTCCGATCGCGATCCCGCTTAGCGAGCTTGCGATCTTCCCGCCCATGGTCGCGCAGATGGTGCGGGTCGGCGAAGAAACGGGAGAGCTCGAAAAGATGCTGTCGAAGATCGCCGACTTCTACGAGGACGAGGTCGACAGCGCGATCGCGACCCTCACATCCGTCATCGAGCCGCTCATGATGATCGGCGTCGGGATCATGGTCGGCATCATCATCATCAGCATGTACCTGCCGATGTTCAAGCTTCTCACGCTTATCGGCGGGTCCTAGGTTGAGGCTGGAGTTGCGGCTCCGGACTCATGCTTATCACCTGAAAACGAGGGAGTGCGGATGTTGGACGGGATGGAGGACGCCGCGGTAGTGGCTAGTGATAGCCCCGTGATCCGGCGTATTCCTCGGCCACGCGCTTAGGCACACAGAAAGCCCAGGCATCCTCGACAAGATCACGCATCTCGTCCGCGTCAATGGCGGCCAGGAGGACGTGGACCCAGTGGTAGCGAAGGTCGGACTGGCTCGGCAGTGAGAACTTCTCAGGCTCGGACTCGACGAGCGCGTCGCGCCACTCCTTGGGGAATGCGAAGCCCATGACCGTTCCGTCACGTGAGAAGGACAGATAGACGATCCGGCCGATTCGGAACTTCAGACGGCCGCGCACATACGCCTCGCTGCTTCGAGGAAGCGTGACCGCAAAAGCGCGAACCTCGTCGATCGTCACCACGGGTCGTCAGCGATCAGAATAGGAGCCCGGCGCCGCAGTGGTCGCGATCGAGCACAGTCGCTGCCGGCTTTACCCAACGAACCGGCTCGATGGGGCGCTCGCAGAGGACGCCGGCGAGCTGTGCGCGTTAGATCTGCCGTCACCCACAAGCTCGGATGTTCGCGAGGGCAGGCGACGCATGTCGCACTATCCGCCGAACGCTAGACGTTCTCCTCGCCGAGCGGTGGGTCTCGCCGTGGAATCGGCGAAGCGTTGACGATCGATGTCGTCGTTTCACCGTAGTCAAGAAAGCGATCGAGCAGACCGCTGAGCTCCTCGATGGAGCGCAGGTAGACCTTGAGGTAGAAACAGTCTTCCCCGGTGATGCGATGGCATTCGCTGACCTGCGAAAGTTCAGCTGCCACCTCGGGAATTCGCTGTAGCCGGCCGGGCGCCGGCTTGATGCGGATGATCGCGGTCATCGGGTAGCCGACCATGCGCGGGTCGATCTCCGCGCGGTAGCCGGTGATCACGCCTGCGCGCTCCAATCGACGGACACGCTCGGCGACCGCCGGCGAGGAAAGGCTCACGCGCCGGCCGAGCTCTGCCAAGGGGACGCGACCTTCCTTCGTCAGCTCTCCGATGATTCTACGGTCGGTTTCATCTAACCGAGGAAGATTGAAACCATAGCTGTCTTTTATTCCATTCTTCATAGGGGCAAATGAGCATACTACCTTCGATTTGCTCTGTCCATCTGTCTGCTCCGCGGGAACAATGTCCCCATCGCGAACCAGCCCGCCACGAGCCGCATCGTCGCCCGAAGGCCACTGCCAATCCGCGTCTCTTCCGTGCCGCCGCAGACGTACTTCGCCGGCAGCGCCGTCTTTCACTACCTCGGCCCGTCCTTTGCGGTTCTTCTGTTCGCTCGCGTCGACGTGCTCGGCGTCGCCTGGCTGCGGATCGCCGCCGCGGCCTTGGTCTTCGCCGCCTGGCGTCGGCCCTGGCACAAGTTCCGCACCCTCGATCACACCGGTCAGGCACTGATCGTGGCCTTGGGAGTCGTGTTCGCCGTCATGAACGCATGCTTCTACATTTCAATCGACCGCTTGCCTCTCGCGACCGTCGCGGCGATCGAGTTCATTGGCCCCATAGTCCTGGCGGTGATCGGCGCCCGCGTCGGGCGCAACTTTGCGGCCGTGTTGGCAGCAGCGGCGGGCGTCTACCTGCTAACGCATGTGCGCTTCATAGGTGAACCCGTCGGCGTCGGCTTCGCATTTGCCAACGCGGCACTGTTCACGGCGTACATCATTCTCGCCCACCGCGTCTCCCGCCGCTCGACTATGGGTGGGGTCGACGGCCTAGCGGCTGCCATGCTCTGCGCCTTCGTCTTCGTCCTTCCGATCGGTCTCTTGGACGCCGTCCCCGCCTTCTCTGATCCGATTGCGCTTGCGGCCGGGCTCGGCGTCGGCATCTCCTCATCCGTCATTCCCTACGTCTTCGACCAGCTTGCGATGGCGCGACTGCCGCGGGCGACGTATGCGCTCTTCGTCGCACTGCTGCCTGCGACCGCAACCGTGATCGGGGTCATCGTGCTCCGTCAGGTGCCCTCTCTTCTCGAAGTCGCCGGCATCGCCCTTGTCATGACTGGGGTCGTCTTGCACCAGCCCGACCGGCTGAAACCCCGCGCCTGCGACCGCAGACAACGCCAGGGCGAAAGACCGTGATGCCAACGGCAAACGCCGTTGGTGCAACGAAGCGGTCTTAAAGCTCCACGGTGCTCCCGGCGGATACGCTCGGCGGGTGGCGACACCCCCGGGCGGCACGATCACGATCGGCGGTGACCTGAGGGTCAGCCGCCTCGGGTACGGCGCCATGCGGATCACCGGGCCGAATGTGACCGGGGAGCCTGACGACCCCGAAGGAGCGAAGCGCGTGCTCCGCCGGGTCGTCGAGTTGGGGATCACGTTCATCGACACGGCCGACTCGTACGGGCCCGAAGTGAGCGAACGACTGATCGCCGAGACGCTCCATCCATATCCGGACGGGCTCGTGATCGCCACCAAGGGTGGGTTGACGCGGACTGGCAGGGAAGGCCCTTGGCCTCCCGACGGACGGCCGGAGCACCTCCGCGAGGCGTGTGAGGGGAGCCTGCGGCGCCTGAAGCTCGACCGGATCGATCTCTATCAGCTCCACCGCGTCGATCCGAAGGTTCCACTCGAAGAGTCGGTCGGCGCCCTGGCGGAGCTCCGCAAGGAGGGAAAGGTTCGGCACGTCGGGCTCTCGAACGTCTCCGTCGACCAGCTCGAGCGTGCCGAGAGCATCGTCCCGATCGTGTCCGTCCAGAACGAGTACTCGGTTGGAAACCGGTCCTCTGAGGACGTTCTCGAAGCCTGTGAGAGCCGAAGCGCGCCGTTCCTCCCCTGGTACCCGCTCGAAGCGGGCTCGCTGGCACGCCCGGGCGGGCCGCTCGACCGGGTCGCCGAGGCACACCGCGCAACGCCCGCGCAAGTCGCGCTCGCCTGGCTCCTTGCGCGCTCGCCGGTCATCCTCCCGATCCCGGGCACCTCGTCTGTCGAGCATCTGGAAGAGAACGTCGCAGCGACGAGGCTCTCGCTCTCAGACGAAGAGCTCGCCGACCTTTCCGACCCGGTTGGCGGCGAGCAATGACGGTGGCGCCCGTTCGACCGGGTCTGCTCGTCTTGCTCGCGATCGCCGTGGCCGTTTTGGCTGCGGGGTCGGCCGGCGCGGCCGGCAAGCTCTCGGATGCGGCGGCAGCACTTGCAAGCGATCCCGTCTACGTCGATCCACTGGCAGAGCGGGCGATCAGCGAGGCGGATGCGGAGCAGCTCCGAGACCGGATCGAGGCGAAGCACGCCGGGCCGCTTTATGTCGCAATCCTCCCGGCTTCTGCGGCACGTGAGGCCGGCGGCAGTGCGGAACAGGTCCTCGCGGCGATCGCGCAAGAGCTGAATCGCGAAGGCACCTACGTCGTCGTGGTCGGAGACCAGTTTCGCGCGGCCAGCACTGTGCTCGAATCGGGGCGCGCGCGAGTGCTGGCCGACGAAGCGTTCCGGCAGAGCCGCGACCAGGGCGTTGCAGCCGTCCTCCTCTCATTCGTCGATGCCTTCGGCGAGGAGCGGAGTGGGGGTGGCGGCGATGGCGGCTCGCGTGGCGGCGCTCTCATCCCGCTGGCGCTTGCCGGGGCGGCAGTCGCGTTCTTCGTGCTTCGCCGTCGGCGCCGTTCTTCCGAAAACGACCGGGAGCTCGCCGAGGTCAAGACCACCGCCCGCGATGATCTTGTCGCGCTGGGCGAGGACATCGGCACGGTCGACGTCGACGAGTTGCCCGCGACGGCGCGCCCCGACTACGAGCGTGCACTCGAGCAGTACCAGCATGGTTCGAACGCACTCGACTGGGCGAAGCGGCCGGCGGACATCGAGGCGGTGAGCACCGCGGTCGAGGAGGGCCGGCACGCCATGACCGCGGCGCGCGCCCACGCGGCCGGCCAGGAACCGCCGGAGCGTCGTCCGCTGTGCTTCTTCGACCCGCGCCACGGGCCGTCGGTTCGCGATGTCGAGTGGACGCCACCCTGGGGCGCGCCGAGGCCCGTGGCGGCGTGTGCGGCTGACGCGCAGCGGATCGAGGACGGCCTCGATCCTCAGACGCGCGAGGTCACCGTCGGCGGCAGGCCGGTCCCCTATTGGAACGCCGGCCCGGCCTACGCTCCGTGGGCAGGTGGCTTCTACGGCGGGTTCGGCGGTCTCTTCCCTGGCTTCTTGCTCGGCTCGATGCTCGGCGGGGGCTTCGGCTTCGGAGGCTCCGGCTTCGGCTACGGCGACAGCGGAGACCAGGGGGACGGGGACTTCGGAGACAGCGATATCGGCGGCGGAGACTTCGGTGGAGGAGACTTCGGCGGCGGGGACATGGGCGGCGGCGACTTTTAGGTCTCCGGACTAGACTCCGCGGCATGAGCCGCTTCACGGATGCCCTGAACGAGCAGATCGGTCGCGAGTTCGGCGCCTCCCAGCAGTACGTGGCGATCGCGGTCTACTACGACGCGGAGACCTTGCCCCAGCTCGCGGCGCATTTCTACCGGCAGGCGGTCGAAGAGCGAAACCACGCGATGATGATCGTCCAGTACTTGCTCGACGCGGGCGAGGCGGTCGCGATCCCGGGCGTCGCGGCGCCGCGCAGCGACTTCGGAGACGCTGCCGACCCGGTGCGGGTCGCGCTCGACCAGGAGCGGCAGGTCACGGAGCAGATCGTGGCGCTCGCAGGCCTCGCGCGGGAAGAGGGCGATCTCGTCGGGGAGCAGTTCCTTCACTGGTTCCTGCAGGAGCAGCGCGAGGAGGTCTCGAGCATGTCCGCACTTCTGGCGGTCGTCGAGCGAGCAGAGGCCTCCAACGTCCTGCTCGTGGAGGAATACCTCGCCCGGGCAGGCGGTGGGGACGGCCAAGCAGAAGTCGGCGCTCCTCCGGCCGCCGGCGGCGCGCTCTAGCCGGTCAGCGTCGAGACGGCTTCCGCGAAGACCTCCGTGTGGCGGTCGACGTCGGAATCGGTCGTGTCCGGGCACATCAGAGCCATGTTGTGGAACGGGGTCATCAGGACTCCCCGGTTCAATGCAAAGAGGTGGAGGAAGCGGTCGAGCTCGGCATCCGCCGCACCGGCCGCCTCCGCCCCGGTCCGGGCCCGCTCGGGACGCGGCCAGTACTCGACGCGGCAGCCGAGCCGCGTGACGCTCCAGGGCAGAGCATGCTCGGCGATGACCCCGGCGACGCCGGCCTCGAAGCGTTCTCCCAGTGAGATCATGCGCGAAAACGCCTCCTCGGCCAGCACGTCGCCGAGGGTGGCGCGGATCGCGGCGAGGGAGAGTACGTTCCCGGCCAGCGTTCCCCCGATTCCGCCGACGTCTGTCTGCGGGGGCATCGCCGCGAGGATCCGATCCCTCACCGACTCGCTGAAGCCGTACGCGGCCGCGGGTATGCCGCCCCCGATCGTCTTGCCGATCGTCAGGAAGTCGGGCTCGAGGTCGTACGCGCGCGTGTAACCGCCCGGGCCCGCACAGATCGTGTGCGTCTCGTCGATCACGAGCAGCGTGCCGTGGCGCTTCGTCAGGTCCCTGAGAGCCTCGTGGTAGCCGGGCTCGGGGAGGACGATGCCGATATTCGTCAGCGCCGGCTCGATCAGCACGCAGGCGACGTCGCCCTGCGCGAGCTCGCGCTCGAGCCCGTCCACGTCGTTGATCTCGACTGCTCGGGTCGTGATCGCAGGCTCAACGGGCGCTCCGATCGTGTGGGGGCGGAGCCTGAGGGCGCCTTCTTCGAGGACGACGAACGTCTCATCCACCGAGCCGTGGTAGCACCAGGCGTGCACGAGCACCTTCGGCCTGCTTGTTATCTCGCGCGCGAGGCGGATCGTGAACCGGTTCGCGTCAGTGGCGGTCAGCGCGAACTGCCACGACGGCAGCCCGAAGCGACGGGTCAGCTCCTCGCCGCACCAGACCGCGTCCTCGCTGGGGAGCATGACGGTGATGCCGCGACGGACCTGTTTCCCGACCGCGTCCGCCACGGCCGGAGGCGAGTGCCCTGCCATCGCGCCTGTGTCCCCGAGGCAAAAGTCGACGTACTCGTGACCGTCCACATCCACGAAGCGTGCCCCTCTGGCCTCCTGGACGAAGACGGGGTAGGCCCCGGCCCATTCGGTCATCCAATGCATCGGGACGCCAGACAGCAGCGATCCCCGGGCGCGCTCGAAGAGCTCGCGCGAGCGAGAGTGCTCGTCCAGGAAGCGTGTCGCCTCCCGTTCCATGACCTCCCGTAGCCGCCGGCGGTCGATGACGGCCTCCTTCATGTGACGCTCGGCGCGATTCTGCTCCGGACGGGTTGATCGAACCGCACCGCCGTATCATGACGCGCGGAATGTTCTTCCGGCAGGTGCTGCACGAGGATCTCGGCTGCGCCTCCTACGTCGTCGCAGACGGGGGAGTTGCGGCGGTCATCGATCCGAAGTGGGACATCGAGGACTACCTCGCCCTGGCGGACGAGCACAGCTTCCAGATCACGCACATCCTGGAGACGCACACGCACGCCGACCACGTTTCCGGCCGCGGGCGCCTTCGGTCTGCAACGGGAGCCACCATCCACGTCTCCGATCGGGCCGGCGTCGAGTTCGAGCACGAGCCACTTGCCGACGGCGATGCCGTGCAGGTCGCCGGCGTCCGCATCGCTGCCCTGGCCACGCCCGGCCACCGGCCGGACCACATGGCGTACGTGGTCGAGGACGAGTCTCGCTCCGGGGCGCCGTGGCTCGTGATCACGGGCGACTCCCTCTTCGTGGGCGACCTCGCCCGGCCGGACCTCGCGATCGAGCCGAAAGCAGGTGCGCGCGATCTCTACCACTCGGTCCGGCGCCTCCTCGAGCTCGAGGACTTCGCGGAGGTCTGGCCGGGACACATCGGCGGCTCGCTCTGCGGTGGCGCCGGCATGAGCGAGAAGCCGGGGTCGACGATCGGCTTCGAGCGCCGCTTCAACCGCCTTGCCGGAATCCAGGACGAAGGCGACTTCGTCGCCGAGCTGACCGGGAAGCTCGCGGCCCGGCCACCGAACTTCAAGCGCATCGTCGCTTTGAACCAGGGGCAGCTGCTCACCGAGGCTCAGCCGCTCGAAGAGCTCGCGCCGCCCCGGGTGCAGGAGCTCCTGGACCAGGGCGTGACTCTCCTCGACGGCCGTGCGACCCGCGAGTTCGACGCCGAGCATGTTCCCGGCGCGATCAACGTGACCATGGTCAAAGCCGCCGTCGGGACTCGTGCCGCCTGGGTGGTCGACCCAGAGAGTGACGTGGTCGTCTCGGCGGCGAGCGAGCGCGACGCCCGTCGACTCGGCCGACTGCTGGAGGCTGTCGGCTTCCGTGCGCTCCGCGGCTACCTCGCCGGCGGCGTCTCAGCCTGGCGCGAGGCCGGCCTCCCCATCGCGACGACGCCGGCCGTCGACGTCCCCGGCCTGGCCGAGCGGCTGCGCCGTGGCGACGTCCGCCTGCTCGACGTCCGTGAAGACGACGAGTGGGAGGAAGGTCACGTGGAGGGCTCCATGCACGTCCCGTATCACGAGCTTCGGGACGGGGTGCCGGGAGAGCTGGCCAACGGCGACGGCCGTCAGATCGCCGTGGTCTGCTCCGCTGGGAACCGGAGCTCGATCGCAGCCTCCCTGCTGAGGCGAAGCGGCGTCGAGAACATCCTGCACGTCGCGGAGGGGGGCGTCGCGGACCTCGCAAACGAGGGAGTCGAGCTGATCCGGGGCGAGTGATCCCGCCAACGCTGCTTGCTACACTCGGGCCCGCGCGGCGGCGTAGCTCAGTTGGTTAGAGCAGCGGAATCATAATCCGCGTGTCGGAGGTTCGAGTCCTCCCGCCGCTACCTCGATCGCTTCAGCGCTGCAGCGTGTCGGCTACCATTGTCCGGCGCGGAGCGGGAGCGTCGTGCGGGAGCGGACGTCCCTGGCGGCTCCGCCGGACATCTTCGAAGGAAAGAGAAAAGCGAGTGGCAACCGGAGTACGAGTGGCGATTACGCTCGCCTGCACTGAGTGCAAGCGGCGGAACTATCAGACGAACAAGTCGAAGCGGAACACGCCCGACCGGTTCGAGTCGAGGAAATACTGCCGCTGGTGCCGGCGTCACACGTTGCATCGGGAGACGCGTTAGACCGCGATGGCTCGGACTCCCCGCACGAGGCGCGCCAAGCGCACGACCGACTTCCAGCAACCGGCCGCCACCGCGCGCGCCCGCGACCGCCGGCGCCAGGTCAAGCCGGTCCAGCAGGCCAAGAGCCAGACGGGCGCCAAGCGTGAGCGGCGCGGCGGCATCCGCGCCTTCGCCAAGGAGTCCTGGGGCGAGCTCAAGAAAGTCGAGTGGCCCGGCCGGCGCCAGCTCCTCTCGGCGACCGCCGTCGTGATCATCGCCGTCGCCGTCGTCGGCGCCTATCTCTATGTGCTCGACGAGGCGATCTCCCGCCTGGTTCGTGACGTCCTCCTCAACCTTTGATGATCGATCGACAATCACCGCGCCCACGGATGGCGACCCAGACGCGGCGCCAGGCCGCACCCTCGCCCTTGTCAAGGCTTCTAGCCTTGCCTGCGGGCGATGGCGCACCCTGGCTTGGTCTGACCCGTCCCCGCGGGCACGCCGATCATCGACCAATCATCTAGACGCCCATGTTCCGCTGGTATGTCATCAACACCTACTCGGGGCACGAGAACAAGGTCAAGACCAATCTCGAGCACCGGATCATCTCCATGAACCAGCAGCCGAAGTTCCGCCGCGTCGTGGTGCCGACCGAGCAGCGCATCGAGACGAAGGACGGTCAGAGGGTCCAGACCGAGCAGCGCGTCCTTCCCGGGTACGTGCTGGTGAACATGGACATGACCGACGAGGCGTGGACGGTGGTCAAGAACACGCCCGGCGTGACGGGCTTCGTCGGCTCGGGCACGAAGCCGGTGCCGCTCTCGCAGCCGGAGGTCGACCGGATTCTCCATACCGGCACCGGCGGCGAACGCCCACGGGCGATCGCGCAGTTCGAGCTCGGCGAGTCCGTCAAGGTAACGTCAGGGCCGCTGTCCGACTTCGACGGCGAGATCGTCGACGTGAATGCGGATCAGCAAAAGCTCAAGGTGCAGGTCAACATCTTCGAGCGGCAGGTACCGGTCGAGCTCAGCTTCGACCAGGTCAAGAAGATCGATTGAGAAACTAGGAAGGCGACGTGGCGAAGAAGATTCTCACTCTCATCAAGCTCCAGATCCCCGGCGGCCAGGCGAATCCGGCCCCACCCGTCGGGCCTGCCCTGGGCCAGCACGGAGTGAACATCATGGAGTTCTGCAAGGCGTTCAACGCCCAGACCCAGCAGGAGAACGGCCGGATTACTCCGGTCGAGATCACGGTTTACGAGGATCGCTCGTTCACCTTCATCACGAAGACGCCGCCGGCCGCAGTCCTGATCAAGGAGGCGCTGAACATCCAGAAGGGCTCGCCCGAGCCCAACCGCGAGAAGGTGGGCAGGCTCTCC
>Ga0307318_10000054_pt1 | contig 34147 bp, 30 predicted proteins | sample ER_DNA_367_FD_194500 | JGI IMG/M metagenome (GOLD analysis project Ga0307318, IMG submission 194500) | Bulk soil microbial communities from the East River watershed near Crested Butte, Colorado, United States - ER_DNA_367 | ecosystem: Environmental > Terrestrial > Soil > Floodplain | place...
TCAATCGATGCGGCAGCCGGCGATCATTTGGGGACATTGTCAGGCGTGTCAAAGATCACTGACACGGAAGAGGTCACTGGTTCAAATCCAGTATCGCCCACAAAGAAAGCTCTATTCAGCCACATGTCTGCGACCGTGCACGCGCGTCTGGCGCTTTGGATCGGTTGACCTGTCGGCGCGAGCTCGTGAGCCGACCACACCGCCGGTCGCAATCAGACTTTCCGTGCCCGCCGAATCGAGCGGACCCCATGTTGGTCCGATCGGGCCTTAATGCGTAGCTTGGCACCGACGTTGGGCAGTTCGACAAAGGTCTGCCCGGGCGCCATCTTGAGCGGACTGCCGTCGTTGAGTGTGAATTCAAAGGGCTCTTGCACTTTTCCCTTGCGCCATGTGCCGATCACGTAGCGGCCGCGGTTGAAGTAGTAGAACTTGCCCCGGGTGTTGATGATGTCGTGCAGCGGTTCGTCATGGCCACTACCGCGGAAGATCTTGCCGTAATGCTGCTTGGCCTTGATCACGAGCACATTGTCAGTCGACACTCGACTGCCATCGGCAAGCACGTGCGGACCCCATGGCATGCTGCGCAGATAGCGCTTCTGCTTCTTGTCGTAGTCGTACCTCATAAAGTAGCTGTCGCCCTTGTAGGGAATCCTGATGGAGCGGCCGCGTTTGCCTTGCATAGCGCTGACCTCTTCGCGGGTCGGAGCGAAGGGGAAGTAGGGCTGTGGCGGCCCCGAACGGAACCGTTTGGTTTGCCGGGCGAGGATCGCCGGATGGCAGATGACTGCCTTGTCGTAGTACTTGTGACCGTTGAGGGTGTATACCCGCGATGCATCAATGCCGTATGAGCCGGTGCGGAGGGTGTTCATGTACGACAGCAGGCCTTCGAGGTGGGCGCGATAGTGCTTGACGTAGTTGACCACCCAGGCTGCAGCGCCGGTATTGCCGATCAGTGCGTGGATCGGGCTTAGCAGCGGGATGTCCACCGGCCGGATGGAGCGCACTGGCGCGACGCTGTCTGCCATACGGGAGTGGAAGACCGGAACGAGCCGAGTCCCGCTGTAGCCCGACGCGTTCCGGTAGCCCTCGAGTTCAACGAAGACTATGTCGGCCTTGTCGATGCCGGTCTGCGGATGCTCTCTGCGATTGTCGGGCACCTTGACCGCCACCGCGGCGTGACGCGCCTTGCGCTCGTCCTTCAGCAGCTTCCCGGTGAGCGGCCAGCGCGGCCGCACGTCGACCGAGGGGGACGGGCTGGGGATCGCACCGGGGATCGGGCTGGAAGTGGGCGGTGGTGTCGGGGGGGCGCTCAGCTGAGCAGGGGGCTTCGAACAGGCGGCGAGCCCAACACCGACGACTCCCACCAGGACTGCGCGGCGGCTGATCAGCGCCATGTGAAGTCCTCCGTCCGCCGCTGTGGCATGCAGTGCGGGAAGGCAGCTTCATCGTAGGGGCGCACTGGATGGCCGACGGTGAATCTGGGAGCCGACACGGCGCCCGATTTGTCCGGTCTCGCAGAACGGGTCAGCAGATTGAGCTGGCCTGACAGGTTGGATGAGACAGATCTGGGTCGATGTGTCTCGCGGAAGTTGTCAGGCGACGGATTGTGTCTCAACCATCCTGTCAGGCACTGGATGATCTTGGCCCGGGACTCACGGGCGGGTCGAGGCCAGGTTCGGGTCCGCCCAGGGCGAGGCGCGGGCTGTCGAGGAACGGGTCGTCGATCAATCCTCCGGTGGCGAAGTACTCGGTGATCGCGGCTGTCAGCAGGGGCTAGCGGCGGCCAGCCGTTACGCGCCAGATCCTTTTCGAGAACTGATCGAGAGCGGCCCAGAACTGAGGCTCTTGGCGAAGTGCCCCTAATCCGTAGGCTCTGAGCCGGTTGGTATCCGCGGGAGCTATCGACGAGCACGGAGGCCGCTGCTGCCCTCATTGAACAGGGACAGCGCATCGGGCTCGGAGCGGCGGAGTGTGAACCAACAGGACCAAATCGCGTCGTTCAGCACATCCCTGCCCTTTGACGAGCTCAGGACGCATCCTTGCCGGTCGCCTTCCCTCCCGCTTGAGAAGCAGGGGCCTCGTGACCCCAGTTCGGCAATGCCTCCGTGGGAGGATCACGGCATGGCGTCCCGTCGAATCGCGGTCTGCCTCGAGGTCACCCCGAAGATGAGCTTCGCCTCAGCGCTTGACTGGCCCGGCTGGTGCCGCGCCGGCCGAGACGAGGGTGCCGCGCTGGAGGCGCTAACTAGCTACTCCGAGCGGTATGCACCGGTGGCCGAGCAGGCCAGGGTCAGCTTCCCATCCACGGTCGCCTTCGATGTCGTCGAGCGGGTGCCCGGCGGGCCGACGAGCGCGTTCGCCGCACCCGAATGCCGGCGCCCGTTCCCGCAAATGACCGCCGAGGCCGAGCGGGTGGAGGTGACCCCGGCCGCAGCCCGGCGCCTGGTCGGTCTGGTCGCCGCGGCCTGGGCGACATTCGATGAGATCGCCGCCGCGTCACCGGCCGAGCTGCGTAAGGGCCCGCGAGGTGGCGGCCGGGACCGCGACAAGTTGATCGACCACGTGATCGGCGCCGAGACGGCCTACGCGCGCAAGCTCGGGGTGAAGCTTAAGCAGCCGGCTATCGATGACATCGCCGCGATCGAGGAGCTGCGCGAGGCGATCGCCGCTGTGGTGGGCGCCCCTTCGGGCGGCTCCCCCGTGGTGCCCAACGGCTGGACCACGCGCTACGCGGCCCGCCGGATCGCCTGGCACGTCCTCGAACATGCCTGGGAGATGCAGGACCGGGCGGAGAGCTAGGAGGTCGCCCTCCGAGTGGGATGTCGCTACAGGCCCTCTCGTCGCCACAACAGCCCCCGATCATGGCGCGGCCAAGGGGGGCTCGCAATCCTAGGGGCTGAACGAAGTCTTAGACAAACCTCATTCGTGAAGGCGATTCAGCTGGCAAGGGAAAGCTGAAGGCTACGACGCACCGACACGCACTAATGCTTGAGCTGATTAGAACACCGCTCACGATTCTGGTGGACGAGAGTGACACTGCGAGCGGCGTGCGACCGGACGCCCGAGAGTTGCCTAAGCCCAAGCGGAGGCTGTTCAATCGAACTGCTAGTTGGTCAGGTGAAATAGGCTCTCTGCCGAGCGAGACCATGGGACACGGAACAGACGACGTTACGACGGGGTCGGTCGTGTCCGCTGACGACACGAGGATCGGCTATCGGCGTTTGGGCCGGGGGCCGGGCGTGATCTTGTTGCACGGTGGGGTAAACGCGTCGCAGCACATGATGAGGCTCGGACGTGTGCTTGCCGACGCGTACACGGCGTACCTGCCCGACCGACGAGGTCGAGGGATGAGTGGCGCGTTCGGGCCTGCGTACAGCATCCGGCGTGAGGACGAGGATCTTGCCGCGCTGGTCGAGCACACGGGGGCCGAGTGCGTCTTTGGACCGGCTAACGGTGGTCTGTTCGCCCTTCATGGAGCCATCGGACTCGGGCAGGTCCGGAGGGTGGCCGCGTACGAACCGCTACTGCTGTGGGGTGGACCTGATGATGCGGCCATCCGGCGTACGTTCACCACGATGCAGCAGATGATTCGGGGCGGGCGCCTGGGCGAGGGAATCGTGTTCTCGATCCGCGAGAGCGTGGATCGGGAGGTCCGCCGCGGGCACATGTCGAGCTGGGTCGGCACTGCTGTGCACGCGTTCCCGTCCCGTGTCGGGGCTGGCTTAATTGACCTGTTCCTGCGCTACCAACGTCCTCGCTCCGGAAATGTGGCCTGGCGGGAACTAGTAGCGAGCCTGCCCGCGGAGCTTGACCCGGTGCTGGAGACCGAGGGAACCCTGGAGCAGTATCGGCAGCTTGACGCTCGGGTGCTGCTGACGTACGGCAGCGAGACCGACCCGATGTTCGTTGACTGCGCCGAGGCCCTGCACGCGGTACTTCCGCATTCGATCGTCCTGCGGCTGCCGGGGCTGAACCACGACTCAGCACAGACGTACGGCAAGCCGGAGACGATCGCTGCAGCGCTGCGGCTGTTCTTTGGGCAATGACTGACCTGACCGCCAAGGCCCGCATCCGGGAAGCCGCCATGGAGCTGTTCGCCGAGGTCGGGTATGCGACGGAAATCGGCCTGAGAGTGCTCGAGTCCTCCAGTGGCTTCCGGCAAGCCCAACGCTGGGGTCCAGGCGTGACACGTACTTTCCGGTGTTGACCAGGGTTCCGGCATCCTCGGCGGCCTGATACAGGGCGTCGATCTGGTCTCTCAGTTCCTCGTATATCTGCTGGCATTCGGCAATGCGGAGGTGCTTCGAAGGTGGTATCAAGATATATCGCGATACTGTCTTTGAAGATCTGACGTAGCCATCCAGTAGGGATAACCCGATCGCGAATTGGCCCGATAGCCTGATGGTGGTTCGACGCCAATCGAGGAAAGGTTATGGGCATGACAGCTCCTAACCTCCACGGTGAACCTGTTACCGAAGTACCTGCGACCAAGCTGTTCGAGCCGGGTGGGCCAGGCCAGAGCGCGGTGTCGTGGTCATTCCCCGCTGCGGCCAGGCCGCCCAGGCAGCTTCGGGCTTCCTTCTGGTTTTGGCTCGTCGCCGTCGCCGCCGGCCTGTTCGAGACCACCCTGGTCGTGATCGACGCCACGGCCGGGGAGGCCGGCTCGGTGGCCGAGGTTGCCGTCGGCGTCTCAGTCAGGCTGCTGGCCTTCACCGGACTGGTGTACCTGGCCGTACGGCTGCGCCAGGGCAGGAACTGGGCTCGTATCGCCTTGGCGGTGCTGTATGGCGGGTTCGGGACCCTGTCGCTGGTGATCGGGCCAGTCACCTGGCTCGCTGAAGGCGGATCGCTGGCCGACGCCATGGCAGCCGCGGTGGGGTCTTTGCTGTTCGCGGCCAGCCGGCTGGTGCACCTGGCAGCGATCATCGCGGCGCTAATCTTGATGTTCCACCCGGCGGCCAACGCCTACATCCGAGAAACGCGACGGACCCGCGCGAACCGGAACCGCGCATAAATTGAGTGAGCGCGTTAGCAGTAAGCTCCCAATTTTACAAGGGCTTCGAAACACTCGCCGAAGCAGCGCCCGGACACGTGGCACATGCGCGATCACTCATCATCGACGTCCTGTCCCAGGAGCAGCTGCGCCGCCTCGGCCGCGACGCCGACCGCATAATGTCGCGCATCGACACCCCTGCAATCAACGAGCACTACACCAGCATCCCGGTCGAGCGATCTGCCGACGACCGCGTTGATCACCTGTACGGCTCACCCTCAGGAATTCACGGGATCTTTCTGTGCGCCCGAAGCTGGTTCGGTCCCGTCACTCCGACCACCGTGCTCAGGACGTTCCGGCGTTGCGCCAGCCGTACGCGGGTCGGTAGCCGAGCAGCCGTCTAGCCTTCTCTATCGAGAGGAGTGTGTCGTGCTCTCCGGGGCCGCCGCGCACCTCGACGTCGGGATAGAACTCTGCGATCAGGGCCGGGTTGGGTCGCGAGGTGACGGTGTCCGCGTTCGCAATGATGAAGACCTCGGTTCCGGTCATCTTCGACTCGAGTGCCAGCCGGACGGCCTGTGCGCCGTCGCGGGCGTCGATGTAGCCCCAGAGGTTCCACTTCCGCGAACCCGGGTCGGCGTCGAAGGACGGAAACCGTGCGTAGTCGGCGGGTTCCATCACGTTCGAGAACCGCAGCCCGATCATCTTCAACTCCGGGTTCCAGCGGCACAACTGAACGGCCATGGCTTCTTCAAGCGTCTTGACCAGAGAATAGGTGGACTCGGGCCGGGGCGGGTACTCCTCGTCAACGGGGACGTACGGCGGCGGGGTGTCGAACGGCAGCCCCAACACCGTCTCGCTCGACGCCCACACGATGTTGGTCACGCCGGCACGGCGCGCTGCGCTGACAACATTCCAGGTGCAACTCATGTTGTTCATGAAGGTCAAGTGGTCCGGCACGATCCCCGGCGCGGGGACAGCGGCGAGATGCACTAGCGCGTCCGGCCGCGCGTACCGGTCCTCCACCCCCAGCATGGCGTCCAGCACCTGGCCGTAGTCGGTCAGATCGATCGGAACGAACACCGCCCCACTCTCTGCTGGCGGACGTACTCGATCGAACACAACGACATCCCAACCATGGCGCACTAACTCATCGACACAGGCGCGTCCGAGCTTGCCTGCACCGCCCGTCACGACAACACGCGCCATCGTCTGCCTCCCTAGATTGAGCCGTGCTTGGAGCAGGTCGGCGGTGGGCCGCTCGCTTCGCCGTCGACGAGCCCATCTTGCACTGCCGAGACGCCAGTACGCTCGGGGCCAGCGATGCTCGCGAACGGCCGCGCCCTACGCTCCCGGCTGCTTACCAAAGTAGGATGGGTGAGCACTGCTGCAGGAGTCTCCGCGACGGCAGACTGCGGTCCTTTCCCGCGCGTAGCGAAACGCGGCGAGCGTCCAGCGGTTCCCCGTAGCGCCGCTCTGCGGGCGAGGCCGCCCAGCGTTGGGAACGCCTGGCGTCGGCAGAAGCCCTTTACCGACTGGTCCCCGGCGCAGTGTCTCAGCTGTTGTCCGTCACGGAGGCAACGTCGGCCATGGTCAGCTTGATCGCCGCGGCAGCGACATTGGCGTCCAGGTGTGACACCGATCCGGTGCCTGGGATCGGGAGGATCGAGGGCGACCGGGCCAGCAACCAGGCGAGCACGATCTGCCGCGTTGTCGCGTCGTAGCGCTGCGCTAACTTGTGAACAATCCCGTTGCTATCAAAATTTTGAATGGGCGCCCAGGGCAGGAAGACCATCTGCTCCTGCTCGCATAGGTCGACCAGCGACTCCGACCGGCGGTCGTCGACGTTGTAGCGGTTCTGGATCGAGACGATCGGGGTGAGTCGCTGTGCCCGTCGCAGCTGCTTTTCGGTGACGTTGGACAGCCCGATGTGTCGGATCTTGCCCTGCTCCTTGAGGGTGACGAGGGCATCGATCGAGTCCTCCAGCGGCACCGCGGGGTCGGGCCGATGAAACTGGTAGAGCGTGATCTGTTCCAGCTTCAGCCGGCGCAGGCTTCCCTCGCAGGCCTCGATTAGGTGCTCTGGTCGACCGTTGGTCGGCCACTGTCCCGGACCCGTCCGCTCGAGGCCGCCTTTGGTTGCGATCACCAGATCGTCTGGGTACGGGTGGAGCGCCTCGCTGATGAGCTCTTCGCTGACATGAGGCCCATACGAGTCGGCGGTGTCGATGAAGTTGACGCCGAGCTCGATCGCGCGGCGTAAGACCGCCTTCGCCTCGTCGCGGTCAGCAGGCGGACCCCAGATACCGTCACCGGTGATACGCATGGCGCCGAAGCCGAGGCGGTTGACAGTTAGGTCGCCGCCCACATCGATCGTTCCGGCATTCCCGGCGTGGAGCGTCTGGAACTCTGACATGGATCATGACTCCTTTGATCTGCGGGTCCGCGACCGCTGCCAGGGTATGTCGCCAACCGGGTCGGTCGCGGCCCTGTTTGAGAAGGGTTACGCCGTCCAGGATGGCGCCTGGGTGGTCTGCTGTCGTCAGGGCTAGCACCCGTTTCTTGCATCTGCCCGCTGCAAATAGGTCTACCAGGGTAGATGGCAGCCAACTCGGCCGGGTACTCCCAGCGGTTCCAGCCACTTCCATTCGATGTTGTGGCAGTCGTCAGTCGATGCCAACCACTGTGGGGCAGTGACTATGCCTGCGCGCGCAATCGATGTCAGCCGAAGGACTGGCGCGGTCGGACTCCTGCCGCCGCCCTAATTCCGGTCGTCACCACCGTTCGTCGTGAGTGGCAGATCGACTCGTTTGGTCAGCCACGCCACCAGCCGCCGCGGCAATTCAGGACGGTACAGGAGCGCGACACCACCCAGCAGCGCCGCGATCCCAACCAGCAGGAACGCGACCCCGACGAGTGTCCATCCGGCCAGCAAGGCCGCGACACTACCCAGCAGGGCCGCGACTCCGAACAGCAGGAATAGGACACCCACCAGTGTCGATCCGACCAGCGAGGCCGCGACACCACCCAGCAAGAGCGCGACTCCGAACAGCAGGAACGCGACCCCCATCGGCGTCCATCCGGCCAGCAAGGCCGCAACACCGCTCAGCGGGGCCGCAACCGCGCCCAGCAGGACCGGGACCCCAGCCAGTGTCCATCTGTCCAGCAGGAACGCGACCCCGAGTAGCAGTGCCGTGACCGGGCCCAGCAGCAGCGCGACCCCCACCAGTGTCCATCCGTCCAGCAAGGGCGCAACACCACCCAGCAGGGCCGCGACCCCGAAGAGCAGGAATGGGACCCCCACCAGTGTCCATCTGTCCAGCAGGGCCGCGACCCCGAGCAGCAGCGCCGCGACGCCGAGCAGCCCGAACGCGACCCTAACCAGCAAACCCGCGACCATGCCCAGCGTCGATGCAGGCAGCGGGTTCGCGACCCCGAGCAGTAAGAACGCCGAACCCACAAGCAAACAGGCTGTCCCCATGGCGACATGGTTGAGGTCCGCGCGACTTCGGAGGGTCGACCACATGAGCATTACCGCAGCCTCCCAGAGGTACCCCAGGGACAAGATCATCACGGGGAAGGGCCACCCAGTGACTGATCCCCACACCACGACCGCCAGATAGCCGGTCAGCGCGAGCAAAGCCATCCCCCGAGCCCGCGTTGTGCCATAACGCTCCCGCCGCAGAAGACCAGTACTCCGCACAGCGATCAACAGCGCCACAACAAAGGCAGCCGGCGGAAGCCAGGCCCACTTCTGCTCTACAACGAAACCGCTGAGCAGAATGACTCCTACTCCCATCACCACGACCCCGATGAACCACTTGATCAAACGATCTGGGTCGCGGGCGGGCACACCCCGAGGACTCGACTCAGGCACACCGCCCAGTGTGGGGCAAAGAGCGGAGATCGAAGCGCGACATCCGCGAGACCCGTTACTAAATTCAAACCGCAGCCAGCGAGACCCTGGGCAGTGCGGCCAACCTTGGGAGTGCCGCACGACCAACCACCTCCGAGCGGACAAAAGATCAACGTACGCGTTGGTTAGAAGGTGATCTTGAACGTGACCACTAATCCGAACACCAATGGAGAGTTGGGTATCGGGTTCATGAGCGTTGGTGACAAGTTCGTCTTAATGGACGACAGGCTGTGATCAACTGGCACACCAAGATCATGAGTCCGGCGACCACGAGTGGAGTCGCTTGACTCTTGGTCTTCGGAACCGCACCCAGGCCCAGCACCACCTTGTGATCACTCGCGGCGGTTGGCTAGGCATGCGCCAGAAGGGCAGCATCAGACCCACACAGGACGGCCACGGTCGCGCGACGGATGTGCGGCTGCTCGAGGCGGGAATGCCATGCCCCTCGACGGTTCCGAAGCGGACTCGTCTCCAATCGCCGGACGCATAAGACAGATGCCGTGAGGCGGCCGCCTGGTCAAAGATCATGCGCGTTTCACCCGCGTCTAGGGGTCAACGCGCACGCTTCTGTGTCATCCAACGTGGATATGGGGGCGGCGGTCCCGATCGGGCTCGGCGCGTCGTACTACTTCGCGTGTGACGGGGGCGACTTCTCCCACGCCGAAGATCAAGAAGTGGATGAGGTTCGCTGCAGGATTGCCTTCGGTCCATTCGAAATAGATGTGTGGGAGGCGGTCAGTGCGGTCGCGCACAGTCAACAGTAGGGCGGCCAGCGCGTTTGGGACGGTGGAGCTGCTGAGGGTGAGGACTCGGTAGCGGCCGTGTTGAACTTCACCAGTGACGTCGAGGTGGCTGGCGAATTCGGACGGATCCGTGATGGTGATCTCGATGAAGATCACGTCGTTGGGGTCGGTGAGGTCGTTGTCGCGGACGACCTGGCGAAGTTTGTCGCTGTACTCGGCCCGGTCCCGGCTGTCGGGTTCGTTGGCGATGAATCTGATGGTCCGGCGGGCGCAGTCGCGGATGAAGAGCTGCGCTGTCTGGTCGAAGGTGACGTCGGTGACGCGCAATTCGAAGGCGCGGGCGAACCGGGACGCCAGGGACACGGTGAGGATGGCAGCGATGAAGACTGCGGCAATCTTGACGCCATCGGGGCGTTCGATGATGTTTGCGACGGTGGTGTAGATGAAGACCAGCGTGACCAGGCCGAACGCAATGGCGAGTTTGCGTTGGCCGGCGTGCCGTGCAGCGAGCGTGACAGCAACGGCTGCTGACGTGATGACAACCAGGACTCCCGTGGCATAGGCGCCGCCTTGGGCATCGACGTCGGCGCCGAAGATGATGGTGATGATGAACGCGCCGAGAGTGAGGATCAGCACGAGCGGACGCACGGCGCGGGCCCAGTAAGGGGCCATCCCATAGCGGGGCAGGTAGCGGGGAATCAAGTTCAGCAGGCCGGCCATGGCCGATGCTCCCGCAAACCACAAGATCGCAATGGTTGAGGCGTCGTAGACGCTGCCGAACGTGTTCCCGAGGTACTCATGGGCCAAGTAGGCCAGCGCCCGCCCGTTGGCCGACCCGCCTGGTTGGAACTCGGCAGGCGGGATGAGCAATGTGGTGACGATGCTGCTCGTGATCAAGAAAACGCTCATGATCAATGCGGCCGTGGTCAGCAGCCGCTTGGCCCCGCGGATGCGGCCCGCAGGATATGCCGGGGTGTCGTCTGGGCCGCCTTCGATGTGCGGCATCACGGCTACACCTGTCTCGAAGCCGGAGAGTCCAAGTGCCAGCTTTGGGAAGACCAGCAGTGCGATGCCAAGGACCATAAAGGGACTTCCATGCTGTTGGGTGAGCGCATTGGTCCAGTTGGACCAAAGGTACGGCGCTGCTATCACATGTCCGATTGCGTCGGCGATGACCACGATGTTCAGGGCGAGGTAGACCACCACCAGGGCGACCGCTACGCCGATGGCTTCATTGAAGCCACGAAGGAACACCCCGCCGAGCAGCGCCAGCAGCAGCAGAGTGACTGCCACTTGATGGCCGGCGAGGACCGGCTCGAGGTGAGGGTTCTCCACCAGGTGGGCGGTGGCGTCGGCGGCGGACAGCGTCATGGTGATGATGAAGTCGGTGGCGGCAAAGCCCAGCAGCACCAAGACGAAGATCTTGCCCTTCCAGAACGACATCAATCGCTCCAGCATGGCGATTGACCCTTCACCGTTGGGGCTCTCTGAGGCGACGCGCCGGTATACAGGGAGTGCGCCGAGCAGAGTCAGGGCCACCAGCACCATGGTTGCGAGAGGGGAGATCGCGCCGGCGGCGAGGGCGGCGATGCCCGGCTGGTAGCCGAGGGTAGAGAAGTAGTCAACGCCGGTTAGGCACATCACTTGCCACCATCGGTGGGTCTTTTCCGTCTGCTGCGGGCTTGGATGGGGTCCCAGGTGGGCTCGGTGCTCCTCGCGAACACCTTTCATCAACCACGACAGCAAGGCGGGAGGTGCCGCCTGCGCCTCGTCAGTCTTGGTCACCCTGCTCCTGTGTCCGTTCACCGCTCATTTGGAGGGTTACGGCAAGCCCAGAGAATCACGCCCTCTGAGCAGTCAACCGCGGCGGAAGTAATTAGCGGAGACTCTTTAACGGGATTTTGACGCCTATCACGGGTCCACACACCGCGTAGGTCATGACAGGTGTAGAACCTGCGTAAAAGACCCTGTTGTTGGGTGTGCGCCGAATACAGACTTGAGCAGTGATCTTGATCATCATCGGCAGTAGCAGGGATGTGGTGCCACATGGCGTTATCTGACTGGTTGGCCCGGCACCGCGGGGTTGTCTGGCTGGCGGCTGTGTTTCTGGGGCCGGTGGTCGCAGGTCTGCTGACCCTGGCCCGTCCGCAGCTCCACGAGAATCATGTGACGTTGCTGCTGGTCCTCGTCGTCGCCATGGTGTCGGCAGCTGGGGTGCGACCGGCCGGCCTGGTTGGCGCTGTTACCACTGGGCTTGCGTACGACTATTTCTGGACCGAGCCGTATTACAGCTTTCGGATCCTCGACACTCAAGACATCCTGACGGTCATACTGCTTGTCTTGGTGGGCGGCGCTATCGAGCAGCTCAGCTGGTGGGCTGGCCGTCAGCGCGCCACAGCTGCTCGCCGGCTCGACTACTTGACCGCCCTGCGGCGCGCAGCCGAGCCAGTTGCGCCGGAAACGCATGCAGCAGCGCTTCAGGCAGTCTCAGACACAGTCGGCACCGTGCTGGACGCGGACAGCTGCCGCCTGGTGCTGGATGGGCCGTTGCCAGCTACGGTCCTCCACGACGATGGCAGCGTCACTCGAAGCGGCCGGGTCATGGATGTCGACAGAGAGGGGCTGCCCACCGACGACGTCATCGCGATCCCGGTGCCTCGTCAGGATCGTCGCCCCGGCTACTTTGCCGTCGTCGCGGCCACCCATGTTGCTCGTCCACGGGCCGAGCAACGCCAGGTAGCCGGGCTGCTCGCTCACCTTGCTGCGGGCTCCCTGGCGCTTGAGGCGGGAGCCTCGAAGACCGGCCGGCCAGCGTCCACGGGCAAGAATAAAGATCAGCCAAGACTGAACTAAGCCCCGCATGGCTCAGTCAGCTGGGTGGTCGTTACGGCTGGAAGCGGTAGCCCATTCCAGGCTCGGTGATGAGGTGGCGAGGCCGAGTCGGATCATCCTCGAGCTTGTGTCTGAGTGCCTTGACGTACTGACGTAAATAGTGCGTCTGCTCCACATACGTGGGTCCCCAGACCTCCTGAAGCAGCTGCCGTTGGCTCACCAGCCGTCCGGGATGCCTGACCAATGCCTGGAGGAGCTGCCACTCGGTCGGTGTGAGGTGCACCTGTCGCACCGGGGCCTGGATGCGCGTCCCTTCCAGTTGGGAATTGTTGGCGTCGACATTGGCCGGGAGGGTTTCATAGATCAGGTGGTCGCTGAGATCAACAGTCCACCGTCCGAGCTGGATGGGTTCGATGAGTTCCGGCTCGCTGGTGCGTCGGGTCACAGCTCGAATTCGTGCGAGGAGTTCCTCCACACTGAACGGCTTCGTGACGTAGTCATCGGCACCGGCATCAAGGGCGTCCACCTTGGCCGCGCTGTTGATGCGTCCGGAGAGGATCACGATGGGTACCTCGGTCCACGTGCGAAGCGAGCGGATGACGTCCACACCGTCCATGTCGGGCAGGCCGAGATCGAGGATGACCAGGTCTGGGTGAGCGTCGGCCGCTGCCTCGAGTGCTCCCCGACCTGTCCCAGCGGTGACCACGTCGTACTGCCGCGCGTGCAGGTTGATCCGCAGGGCGCGCAAGATCTGCGGCTCATCGTCCACCACGAGCACTCGAGTCATGGTTGCTCGATGGCCGATTCCGCTGGCTCATTTAGGGGTTGGCCTGCAATCGATCGTGTTTGTGCGGAGTCCCCGTCTCGACTGGGTTGAGCCACAGCGGGCAGCGAGATTGTCATGGTCAAGCCGCCGCCGGGTGTTCCTTCCGGGCTCAGAGTTCCCGACATAGCCTCAACAAGCCCCCGCGACAATGCCAGCCCGAGGCCGACACCGGTGGTGTTATCCCGATCACCGAGGCGCTGGAATGGCAGGAAGATCTGGCCCCAGTCGGTCTCCGGGACACCTGGCCCGCAGTCGATGACCCGGATCTCGACGGCCGAGTTGTAGATGCTGGCCGTAATCTGCGGAGGGGCGCCCGGTGGGCTGTGACGTAGGGCGTTCTGCACCAGATTGGCGATCGCCCGTTCCAACAAAGCGGGATCGGCGTCTACCTCCGGCGTGTCTTCCGGTACGCGAATGATCACCACCGATGCGGCGGGTCCCAGGCTGGTCACAGCGGCGGAGACGACATCGGCGACGTCGATCGGCTGGATGGCGAGCGCCAGCGCGCCAGCTTGGAGACGGCTCATGTCGAGCAAGTTCTCCACAAGACCGCTCAGCCGGTCCAACGATTCCTCAGCGGTGGCGAGCAGCTCGACCCGGTCTTCCTCGCTCAGGGCGAGATCTGACATTCGAAGGGTCCCAACGGCCGCCTTGGCTGATGCGAGTGGGGTCCGAAGGTCATGGCTCACCGCACTGAGCAACGCGGTGCGTAGGCGGTCGACCTCGGCAAGCGAGCCGGCGGTAGCGGCGGTCTGCTCGAGCCGCTCCTGGCGTAGCGCGACAGTTGCCTGCGCGGCGAAGGCTTCCAGGACCCGCCGGTCCTGGGCAGCGAGTGGGTGCCCAGACAACACCAGCGTGTATGAGTCGTCGACGTGCACTTCGGCATCGCCATCGCCTGGTGCGAGGCAGATTGGGTTACCGACGCACGCAACCACGGTCCAGGCCTCGTTGCTGTGTTCCAGCTCTGGCCCGCCGAGAGCATCGGCGCGGCGCTCGAGGAGAGTCACGGAATCCAGCGCGAACGTCTCGCGGACCTGCTCCAGGAGCGCCGGCAGAGGCCGTGAGCCGCGCAGCACGCTGCCGGCCAGCGTGAACAGAGTTGCCGCCTCAGCTCGTGCCCGTGACGCTTCCCGGGTTCGGCGGGCAGCGATGTCGACAACCGTACTGAGCGACACAGCTACAACGAGAAAGGCGAAAAGAGCAAGCAGGTTTTCCTGCTCGGCGACGGTGAACATCCGCACAGGCGGGGTGAAGAAGTAGTTCAACAGAAAGAATCCGCATACGGCAGCCAGCAACGCCGGGACAAGGCCGCCGACGAGCGCGACTGCCACCACCAGAAGGAGGAATACCAAAATGTCGGTCGACAGGGAGACGTAGGCGTCGATTGTGAGCAGCAACCAGGTGAGCAACGGCAACGCGCAGACGGTCAAGATGAAACCCGCAGCGCGGCGGCCAACACTTAGCCCACCTCGCCGACTCCGCCGTGGGTCGCGCCCTTTGGCAATCCTCCAGCGATGGGCTGTGGCTTCGTGGGTGACCAGGTGTACGTCAATCGATCCGGACTCGGCGGTGGTGGTGACGCCAACGCCCGGGGAGAACAACTGAGCCCAGCGCCCGCGGCGGCTTGCACCGAGCACTAATTGGGTGGCATTCACACCGCGCGCAAAGGCCAGCAGGGCGTCCGGGATGTCGGTCCCGACCACCTGGTGATAGGTGCCGCCGAGGTCCTCGACCAGCACACGCTGACGTGCCAGATGAGCCGGATCTCCACCTGTGAGACCGTCACTGCGGGCGACGTGTAGCGCGAGCAAATCCGCGCCCTTGGTGCGCGCAGCGATACGAGCGGCCCGGCGGATCAAGGTCTCGCCCTCGGGCCCGCCCGTCAGTGCGACGACCACCCGCTCCCGGGTTTCCCAGTGTGAGCCGATGTTGTGATCAGCACGGTATTGGTCGAGCTGCTCGTCTACCTTGCCGGCAACCCAGAGCAGGGCGAGCTCGCGGAGAGCCGTGAGATTTCCGACTCGGAAGTAGTTGCCGAGAGCGGCGTCGACCTTCTCTGGTGCGTAGACATTGCCGTGGGCGAGCCGCCGGCGCAACGCCTCCGGCGTCATGTCGACCAGCTCGATCTGCTGTGCCTGGCGCACGACTGCATCCGGCACGGTCTCGCGCTGCCGTACACCGGTGATCTCGTAGACAACGTCATTAAGCGATTCCAGGTGTTGCACATTCACGGTCGTGATCACGGTGATTCCGGCATCGAGGAGCTCCTCTATGTCTTGCCAGCGCTTCTCGTTCGGCGGGCCGGGGGCGTTGGTGTGAGCCAACTCGTCCACGAGAGCGACCTGGGGTCGTCGGGCCAGGACGGCTGCGAGATCCATCTCCTCCAGAGTGGTGCCTCTGTAAGCCACCTTGGCCCGCGCGACGACCTCGAAGCCGTCGATGAGTTCCTCAGTGTGCTTGCGCCCATGGGTTTCGACAAAGCCGACGACGACATCGGTGCCACGCTCCAGCCTGCGGTGGCCCTCCTCGAGCATTTTGTATGTCTTTCCAACACCAGGAGCCGCGCCGAAGTAGACCCGCAATTGTCCTGCCGCCACGGCACCTCCTCCCGGCAGCGATTTCATCCTCTCTCGCTTCCTGGAATCTTCAGTCCCATTCTGATCTGCAGGTGGAAGAGCCGATCAGGCTCGGTAGGGGTATCGGTTATCGAGGTCCAGGTTGAGGGCGAGAACATTTACGGTTGCCTCACCGAGGAATCCGAGGGTCCGGCCGCTGGCGTGGGCGGCCACGACCGCATCAAGCTCGGCAATACTCATCCCCCGCGCCTTCGCTACGCGTGATAGCTGCAGCTGCGCGTACGCGGGGGTGATGTGGGGGTCGAGCCCACTTCCGCTGGCTGTGACGGCGTCAGCTGGCACGACAGGAACGGCCGGCGCGGTTCCCCGAACCGGGGTGATCACTCCGTGGGAGTAGTCCTGGCCGTAGCGGGCACACTCAACCGCGACTCCCTCCCACGTTGAGACAAAGGGCTTGGCGGGACAGGGCTGGTTAAGACTGATGGCGCGGGTGACTGGGCCGGTCAGCCCGTCCTGGTGGAAGACCGCGAGGACCGCACCGACCCCGTCGTCGGTGCAGAAGGGACGTAGCCCATCAATGCCCTCCAGACTGCCGACATCCTTGCTACGGGTGCAGACCTGGCTGAGCAGGCTCTGGCTCCCGGCCGCCTCGTCCGACCCGGGGGGAGCGTTTGGGTCGGGAAGTGTGTCGACGATGTCCTCTGGGCCGAGGTTGGATGCCGAGGTCGATGTCGGGTCGTAGCCGTCACCAGCCGCCGAGGGACGGGACTGGAAATACTGCACGAGCGGCTTGCCATCCTTGTCGAGGAAGGCTTGGCCGATGAGCCGGCTTCCCACCGGTGCCCGGGAGTCCGGCCCGCTGAGCAGAGATCCGTCAGCGCGGCTCTGCAGCCCTGGCAGTTGCGCCACCGCTGTTATGCCCAGGGGGTAGGCGAGGCCGAGCGCGACGGTGAGGAGGAGTACTGCTCGGAGGGCGGCGAGGTGCTGGGCGAGCCAGGATGGCAGGCGCATCAGGAGATCCCGGGAATGATCGAGATCAGCATGTCGATGATCTTGATTCCGACGAACGGGGCGACGATGCCGCCCAGTCCATAGATGAGCAGGTTGCGTCGCAGCATGGCACTGGCACTGCCCGGGACGTACCGTACGCCTCGCAGAGCCAGCGGTACGAGTGCCACGATGATCAAGGCATTGAAGATCACAGCGGCAAGGATCGCCGTTGTCGGGCTATGCAGCTGCATGATGTTGAGCCGGTCGAGACTGGGGTAGACCGCGGCGAACATCGCGGGGATGATCGCGAAGTATTTCGCGATGTCGTTGGCGATGGAGAACGTGGTCAGCGCCCCGCGGGTGATCAGCAGCTGTTTGCCGATCTCGACGATTTCGATGAGCTTGGTGGGGTCGGAGTCGAGGTCGACCATGTTCCCGGCTTCCTTGGCGGCCGAGGTGCCGGTGTTCATTGCGACGCCAACATCGGCTTGCGCTAAGGCGGGGGCATCGTTGGTGCCGTCTCCGGTCATCGCGACGAGCTTGCCGCCTTGTTGCTCAGCCTTGATCAACGCCATCTTGTCCTCGGGTGTGGCTTCGGCCAGGAAGTCGTCCACACCGGCTTCAGCCGCAATGGCGCGGGCGGTCAAGGGGTTGTCGCCGGTGATCATGACCGTACGGATGCCCATCCGCCGCATCTCTTCGAAGCGCTCGCTCATGCCGGTCTTGACGACGTCTTTGAGGTAGATCACGCCGAGGGCGCGCGCTGGTTCGCCGTGCAGCTGGGCGGCGACCACGAGCGGCGTACCGCCGGCTGCGCTGATCCCATCCACGATCGGACCCATGCCATTGCTGGATCCGCCGCCATTCTCCCGTACCCAGGCCAAAACAGCAGCGGCCGCACCCTTGCGCACCCGAAGCTCCGCACCATCTGTCTCCCGGGCGGGCAGGTCGACCCCGGACATACGGCTCTGGGCGCTGAACGGCACCCAGTTGGCTGCCGCCAGTTCGCCCGGCTGACGCGCCCGCAGCCCGTAGCGCTCCTTGGCCAACACGACAACGGAGCGTCCCTCGGGGGTCTCGTCGGCAAGGCTGGATAGCTGTGCGGCATCGGCCAGTTGGACGTCGTCGGCTCCCCCGACCGGGATGAATTCGCTCGCCTGCCGGTTGCCTAGCGTGATCGTGCCCGTTTTGTCTAGTAGCAGGGTGTTGACGTCGCCGGCCGCTTCGACAGCACGACCTGACATGGCCAGCACATTGCGCTGCACCAGACGGTCCATGCCCGCGATACCGATGGCCGACAAGAGAGCGCCGATCGTAGTCGGGATCAGGCAGACCAGCAGCGATACGAGCACGATCCCCGTGACGCCGTGATTGTTCAGCACCATGCTGTCCGGTGCCGCCGCCTGGACCTGTTTGGAGTAGATCGCCAGCGGCTGCAGAGTTGCCACGGCGAGGAGAAACAGAATCGTGAGCGCGGCGAGCAGGATGTTCAAGGCGATCTCATTGGGGGTTTTCTGCCGGTTCGCACCTTCCACCAGAGCGATCATCCGGTCGATGAAGCTTTCGCCGGGCTGTTGGGTGATCCGGACGACGATTCGGTCGGAGAGAACCTTGGTTCCGCCGGTGACAGCGGACCGGTCCCCGCCGGACTCACGGACCACCGGCGCTGACTCGCCGGTGATCACCGATTCGTCCACCATCGCGATCCCCTCGACGACATCTCCGTCGCCGGGGATCACCTGTCCGGCCTCAACGACCACCACATCTCCCAGCTGTAGGGCGTTGGCCGCGACAGCTTCCTCCTCCACACTGACCGCACCGGGCGACCAGTCAAGCAGCCGACGGGCAGCGGTCTCCTGGCGGGCGCGGCGCAGCGTCGCCGCCTGCGCCTTGCCGCGACCCTCCGCCACCGCCTCAGCGAGATTCGCGAACAGTACGGTCAGCCAAAGCCAGATCGTGATCGCCCACGCGAACAGGCTGGGCTGGAGCACCGCCAGCACAGTGGTGAAGATGGAGCTGATCTCAACGACAAACATCACCGGATTGCGCCACAGTGTCCGAGGATCGAGCTTGCGCAGCGCATCCGGGAGGGATCGCCACAACAGCCTGGGGTCGAGCAGCCCAGCTCCGACGCGACGTGCGGGCGACGTGGACCGCTGCCTTGCGCCCCCATCGGTGGTGCTGACGGGTTCCGACGACGGCAACACAGTCGAGCGGTTGGAGCTCATTTGAGTCCCTCCGCGAGCGGTCCGAGCGCCAGCGCAGGCAGGAAGGTTAGGGCGACCAGCACGATCGTGACGCCGGCGAGCATCCCCACGAACAAGGGTTGATGGGTTCGCAAAGTTCCGGCGGTTGCTGGGGAGGGACGCTGCGCGGCAAGTGCTCCCGCCAGGCCGAGGACAAGCACGATCGGCAGGAACCGGCCGAACAACATTGCCAGCCCGAGGGAGGTGTTGTACCAGACGGTGTTGACGCTGATGCCCGCAAAGGCGGAGCCGTTGTTGTTGCCCGCTGAGGTGTAGGCGTACAGCACTTCGGACAACCCGTGCGGCCCCGTGTTCAACATCGACGCCCGCGCCGATTCCGAGGCCATCGCCGCCGCCGTCCCAACCAGCACGATGATCGGCGTGATGAGGAAGTACAGCGAGGCGAACTTGATCTCCCGCGACCGGATCTTTTTGCCGACATACTCCGGCGTACGCCCCACCATCAATCCGGCAACGAAGACAGTGATCACCGCCAGCACCAACATCCCGTACAGACCTGAACCCGTTCCGCCGGGGGCCACCTCGCCGAGCATCATGTTCGCAATCGGCACTATGCCGCCCAGAGCGGTGTACGAGTCGTGGAAAGAGTTCACCGCACCCGTTGAGGTCAGCGTCGTCGCGGAGGCGAAGGTGGCGGACTGGGAAATCCCGAACCGGATTTCGGTTCCCTCAGTGGCGGCGCCGACCGCTGTCGGCACCGTTCCACTGGCTCGCAGCTGAAAGTAGTTGACGCTTGGGACACTGATGACCGCCAAGATCACCATGACGGCCACGATCGCGTACCCCTGCCGGAGGTCACCCACCATGCGACCAAAGACCCGTGGCAGGCTGAACGGGATGAGGAGAAGCAAGAACACCTCGACCCAGTTGGTCCATGCCGTGGGGTTCTCGAAGGGGTGCGAGCTGTTGGCGTTGTAGAAACCTCCGCCGTTTGTTCCCAGCTCCTTGATCACTTCCTGGCTGGCCACCGGCCCGCCCGTGATGTGCTGGCTATTTCCTGCCAACGTTGTGACATCAGTGCCGGGGGAGAGGTTCTGCACCATGCCCGCTGCGACGAAAAGGATTGCGCCGACGACAGCAATCGGCAACAGCAGTCGGAAGCATATGCGGGTGAGGTCAACCCAGAAGTTGCCGAGTGTGCCGGCGCCCGTCCGAGCGAAGCCGCGTATCAGCGCGAAGGACACTGCAATGCCGACTGCCGCGGAGGCGAAGTTCTGAACGGCCAACCCGGCCATCTGGACCAGGTGGCCCATGGTGGATTCACCCGAATAGGACTGCCAGTTGGTGTTCGTCGCGAAGCTCACCGCGGTGTTCCACGCCTGATCCGGTGCGACGCCGGAAAACCCTAGGTTGAGCGGAAGATGGCTCTGCAGCCGAAGAAAACCGTAGAGGAACAGGATTGACACCGCCGAAAACGCCAACACGCTGCGCGCGTACGCACTCCACGACTGCTCAGTCTTGGGGTCTGCCCCCACCAGCCGGTAGGCAAACCGCTCTGGCGCCAAGTCCCGCGGTGAGGTCGCCACCCAGGAGAGCAGGTCACCCAACGGCCGGTGTACCACTACAAGCGCAACAGCCAGGGACGTCACAAACAAGACACCAGCGAGCGACTCCGACATCAGAACCTCTCCGGGAACAGCAGCGCCGCCACCAGGAATACGGTCAGCAGCAGCGCGACCACTAAACCCACGACATTCTCGGCACTCACAACCGCTGCCCAGCCCGAACCGTGAGCGCCAAGACCGCGAACGCCAGCACGGTCAGCAGAACGAACGCCACATCGGCCATTTCAGACCCTTGTTCCGGTCCACACGCCTGCTATCAGACAACTGGGTCCGACACTCGCCAAGCTGCCTTCACGCGTCCCATACGCGAAACGGTCCGATTCTCACGGCATTTCTACACAGAGACTGGCTGTGGCTCGGCTTCGCAGGCAGGCACATCGAAGGAACAGGTGTCGGCGCGACGCTGCACATCAGCAGCAACGGGATGCGATAGGGGCCTCTCATCTTCGCTGATAGTCGAGGACGGCCACTCCTCGTAGTCCTGCGCGATCGTGGTTGAGCGCCTGCCAGCGCGTGTCTTCAATTAGGGGTGTCCGTCGGGAAGAGGATTGTGCTGAGCATGTGTCGCCGCCGGTTCGGCGCGGGCATGTGCTTCATCCGGCTCCGGATTGCGAGGACCAGCTCGTCGATGAAGGCTGCCTTCTCATCGTTGCTCAGCCAGAGCGAGAACTGTTTGTAGGACACCATGTCGGCTCGGGGGTTCGCGTCCTCGCCCGCAAGGTAGGCGTCGAACTCGCCGAGTAGTGCTGCGATGGCAGCCGCGAAGCCGCGGTGATGATCATCGATACTCATCGCAGCCACCTCATCATCAGTCATGGATGTTCGCGAGGGGTGGAGGCGGTAGGTCCGCTCTACGGCTCCTCGCACCCGTTCCTCACCGACGACTTCCACCAGCCCGCCTTCGGCGAGCACCGCCACCTGCCGATAAACGGTGGCCTTCGAGACGTCCAGGAGCTGTGCGCACAGTTCGGAGGCGGTGAAGGGCAGACCGTCCATTACTGCGTGCACGATGCGCAGACGGACCGGGTGCAAAATCAGCTCACTGGCGGTCATCTTCCAACTCTTCTCATAGCTGATACTGTTCGCAGATATGAGAACGATACATCCTCCACTGGGCCACTTCCTGAAGATCGAGGATCGGCGGCTGTGGTTGGACCGATCAGACACCGGCGATCCGGCAGTGGTGTTTGTGCCTGGCGCCGGCGGTTTCGGCTTGGATTTCCTGCTCGTGCACCAGCGTGTCACCGAGACCACGACCTCGATCATCTACGACCGGGCCGGCACCGGATGGAGCGACGACGTTCAGCTACCCCGCTCGGCCGAGGAGGTCACCGACGAGCTACGCGCCGTCCTGCAGTCCAGCGGCGCGACGGCGCCGTACCTGCTGGTGGGGCACTCTCTTGGGGGCCTTTATGTGCAGCGGTATGCGCAGCGCTTCCCGGATGAAGTCGCTGGCCTGCTGCTGCTGGAACCTGCGCACGAGGACTGGGACCTCTACATGCCCGAGCACTTGAAGATGGCCAAGAGCCAGCCGACCACCAGCGACATGCCGGAGCTGCCCGAAACCTTCCTGGCCCAGTACCGCAGCGCTTTCGCCGACATGTTCGCCGCGTTCCCTCAGCCGATCCGCGACCTGCTGATCCACAAGCACTTCAGCCCGGAGCGGCTACCGACCGGCTTCGGAGAAGGCGCAAACGTGCTTGCCCTCTTCGACGAGCTCCGCGCCGGAGGCTCGCGCCCCGACGTGCCGCTGATCATCCTGAGCGGCACCGGAATCGATGCCACTCAGACCCTACTCGCCACCGAGGACCAACTGCGCCAGCAAATCGAGGGCAGCCAGAAGCTCTACGACGCCATCACAGCCGCAGCCCCCCAAGGCGAACACCGCGCCCTCAACGACGCCTCACACCTCACCATCCCACTCACCAGACCAGATGCCGTAGCCCAAGCGGTCCACGACCTCATCGAGCGGATTTACCGCATCCAGGCGTGACCAACCACACCCGCCGGCAGTCGGTACACACCGCAGATTCGTTTCACAAGCCGTCGGCTGATCGAGACGGACCTGACTCGCGCCCGCCGCCCCATTGTCATGTGCCAGAGGCCATTGGCATGGAAGGCCACTCGTCCAATCCCGTATCCCACCCACGGGCGGAGTTTTACCTGCAAATCCGCACGCCGTGTCGGCCACGCGCAGATTGGTGGCGCTCACTTTCCGCGGTTCCAAGATCAAAAAGTGCTTGGGGTGCCCGTAACACCAACCGGCCTGAGGAAATGAGCCGCCGATGCGATCAGGTAATTGTCCGCAACGACCAGTGCACGTTCGCGAAATTTGATGGCATTCTGCCCATTGCAGGACAAAATATCTGCATCTGTGTGAAACTTATCTCGTGGGAAACCGCAGGCCTGGGGACAAGTCCCCCTCGAGTGACTCAGATCGGTTTCTCGCGGTCGGTTCGGTCACGCAGTCCGATCGACTTGCTATCGAGCTAGTCCAGCGGCCCGACACGCCCGCCGCGATACTGATCAAGTGGCCACCACAGCCGACTGTCACCGATCCCGCGAAGCTTACGGCGACTATTGCCGCGATTGTACGCGTGTTGGGCACGGCGCAAATTGAGCTGGCCGCGCGCCGCGCGGCTGGGCTTTAGCACCACAGCACCACGACCGCGTCGCACTGGTCGCGGGTGAAGAATCCGCGCTGTCCCTTCATGCCGCCCTCGGTGAGGATGTACTCGTCGCCGTCGCATGGCAACAGACCGATGGCGGCTGGTGGGTAGTCCGGGGGCATTTCACTGTTCGACGCCGCGCGGACCTCTGGTTTGATTCCAACCTCGAGCGTCAGGCCCGCATGACTGGCGGCGATAACGAGCGTCATGGCGTCGATGTCGTACCTCTGCCGCCGCCGACTACGGCGCGGCACCCGAGAACACCTTCGAGTTCGGCCTCCAAGCCATCCTCGACGGCCTACAAGCCCAACTCGCGCGCCCCACGCCAGCCGACCAGGAGACGAGTCAACCACCCCGACCCGACCAAGAACCCCGGGCCACGTCCGCTAGACACGTTTGTAATGCACCCCGTTCGGCTGGGCTTACACCGATCGGTTTGCGCTGATAGAGGTCGGGTATTTCTGCGATATGAGCAACACCACTCTCATCATCGTGATCATCGTTGCCATTGTGATAGTCGCGGCGATCGCCGTAGTCGGCTACCGGTTGGCCCAGCAGAAGCGGACGACGCGTCTGCGTGAGCAATACGGACCTGAGTACGACCGCGCCCTCGACCAGGCGGATAGCCCACGCGAGGCGGAGTCCGAGCTGCGAGACCGCTCTAAGCGGCACGAAAAGCTGGAGCTGCGCAGTCTCGACTCGTCTGAGCGTGAGGATTTCGAGCGCCGGTGGTCGGACGTGCAGCGCCAGTTCGTGGACGACCCGAGCAACGCGGTGCGCAACGCGGACCTGCTCGTAGTTGAGGTGATGGCCGCCCGTGGCTACCCGGTCGAGGACTTCGACCAGCGGGCCGACGATCTGTCGGTGAGCCACCCAGAAGTTACCCAGCGCTATCGGGAGGCCCGCCGCATCGCCCAAGCAAACAAAGACGGCAACGCCGACACCGAGGATCTGCGCCAAGCCGTGACGTCTTACCGGTCGCTGGTACAGGCCTTGCTCGAAGACGACGGCGATCGCAGTCCGCCCAACCGCACCCAGAGTGAGCACGACAACAAGCAGATGACTGAACGGGAGACCAAAGCATGAGCACGGAGGCGACAACTACAGACGACGGAACGTCGGGCACTCCCCAAAAAAGGGACGACGCCAGCAGCGCGGCCGAGCGGCTGGGCGGCCCCACCGAGGATGAGCAGAGCCCGGACACCGCTACAAGGGCCGAGACCGGCGACGATCGTCAAGCCGACAGGGCCGCCGACGAGAGCGAGCAGAGGCCCGACGCTAGGAGGGCTGAGACCGCTGATGATCGTCAAGCCGATGACGGCGCAAGACAACGCACGACATTAATCCCCCCTGAGCGGGCAGAGAGCTATAACAGTCGGTGGAATGAGCTCAAGGGCGAGTTCGTCGACGAGCCGCGCCGTGCCGTACGAGGCGCGAATGAGCTGGTCGGAGAGGTGCTCGACGAGCTGGAGGAGCTGTTCCGTGGCCAGCGCGCCGATCTGGAACACGGCCTAGACAGCGAGCAGACCACAACCGAGGATCTGCGGCAGGCACTCGGACGCTATCGCTCGTTCTTCGATCGCCTGCTCTCGTTCTAAGGGCAGCGGGCTACCCGGAGCGGGCAAGCGCATATCGGCGTAACTCTTCCCGCTCCGGGTGCGGGCTCGGGAACCCACTGATGTCGACGTCTAAGCCCCCTGGTCGAAAACTTGAGAGTGCTCTTACCCATCTGGCCAGGTCGTGATGTGGACTGCGACCAGCACTTGAAACCACGACGGCGAAGATCATCTATCTCGAAGATCAGCGATCTCGCGCGCTTCATCGTCCTCATGTTTGCCCATAAGCAATTCATGGCCGGCAGCCAATGATGAGCGACATCTCCTAGGTGCACGTCATCAGCGACAAGCAACAGAGGTTCCGCCCCGTCGCTGTCACCAAAAGCTCGTCGAGCTGTGTCGGCCAAACCTGTCGGCCACCCAACCCGCACAGTGGCAGACATGAGCGACCCTTGCACACGCTCCAGAGACCACACTCGGCCGCATCCCCAAGCAGAGGTTCTGCCCCAACACGGAAGAGGTCACTGGTTCAAATCCAGTATCGTCCACCAGCATCACCCCTAGCCAGAGGCACCTTGCCGAAGATTCTGAGGCCAGCGTGCCACCGCTACACCGACGCCAGCCGTGGAAGGATGTCGGCGTGCACAACGACTTCGACATTGACCAGGCGATTGCTCAGCTCACCGATGCAACCGTCATTTCAATCACGAAGCTGGTCGGTTACGCGAACGAAACCCACGCTGTTGAGCTGTCCGATGGCGAGCGGATGGTCGTGCGAATTCTCATCATCCTCACACCCTCGATGGCGCGTCACGAAGCTTCAGTGCAACAGGCTTTGATCGCTGCCGGTATCGATACGCCAGTCAGTCTCCGGTTGCGCAATGGCGACGTGGTCGGCCACGTCAACGGAACATCATTCACGGTTTCACGATTCATCGATGGATCGGTGCCCGCCGAGGTTACCGATGGGCTGATGCGGGACTTTGGTCGCGTTGCCGCCCGCTTCCATCGCGCCACAACACACATCAACGTCGCGGCGCCTCAATGGCTCAGTCCCGTTGTGGTGATGTCAGGACTGGAGACATTCTCCGATGCGACGTTTGGCAAGAAGCTCCAGCGCATGGCGGATGGTGCAAGCCACATCTTCGACGCAGGCCTGCCGGTCGCGACCATTCACGGCGACCTCTGGATTGGGAACGTGTTCGCAGACGGCGACCGAGTAACAACTGTGTTCGACCTCGAAACGATGGAGACAAACCTTCGGATTCTCGACATCGCCAGATCAGCGCTCGATGCGTCCTACCTTGGAATGGACGCGAACCGTGCGTTGCGAGATGTCGCCATTGGATACAACGAAGTCGACGCACTTATGCAAGAAGAGCTGGACCACCTGACGGCCGCGTACCGGCACGTCGCCGTCGCTTGCGCACTCTGGGAGTACGAGAGCGGCTCTCAGGAGTACGCGCTAGCGGCCTTTGCGTCGGCAGAGAATTTGGACGACTCGGCCATCCGATGAACGACATCGAATACCCCCCCGACATCGGGGTGAAGCTGACGGGGGACGGCCAGGAACTCGTACGCGATCATCGCGCGTGCGCCGAACGCTCCGGGACGCCCATGTCAGCTTCTGGCCGGTAGTGATCATGGCCTGACCGCCGTACCACTTGACTGTCGATCAAGGAACTGGCAGCACGTAAGATCAACGCCGACCACCGCATTGCCATGCAGGTCTGACCCGAATCGGTCAGGGGTGCAGCACCATCATGGCGACCAGGGCGGCGAGCGTCACGAAGGCGATCGCGAAGATCAGGACGAGGTGCCGCGCGTGGCCGGCCGGCTCGGGCTGCTGCGCCGCGTCGTCGGGCAGCTTCGGCAGGTCGGCGGTCAGGGCAGCGAGGTCGTCCAGGGTCACCGCGGCGAGGGCCGCGGTGCTGCGCTGGTCGAACTCGTCCAGGCTGAGCCGGCCTACGGCGGTGTGCCGCTCTAGGGCCCGCAGGACGGTGTCACGGTCGTCGTCCGACGCCCGCACTACTGGCTCCGGCATGGCGCGAGCGTACTCGACAACGCAATTCTTTGGATCGTTCACGGCGTACCCGGAATGCCGGTAGCTTCGTCGCAGCCGATCGAAGGGGCGGGCCGACCATGGCTTCAGGAAATCAACTCATCATTGAGCGCATCCTGCGCGACCGCGCGGGCATTTGGGACCAGATCATCGGCGAGCGTGACCTGCCGAAACTGATCCTGCGGATGCTGCTTACCTCCGCCATCAGCCTGGCGGCGTACGGCGCGGTACTCGGGGCCTCGAACGGCTGGCTCCAGTCGCTAGTCTCGACGGTCAAGCTCCCGCTGCTGTTCCTGGCCACCCTGGCGATCTGCCTGCCCACGCTATACCTGTTCAACCTGGTCTTCGGCGCCCGGCTGTCGGTCCTGCAGGCCTGCGCGCTGATCATGGTGGCGATCACGGTGACCGCCGTGCTGACCTTCGCCTTCGCCCCGATCAGCTTGTTCTTCCTGATTACGGCCCGCAGCTACGCGTTCTTCAAGCTGCTCAACGTCGCGATCCTCACCCTGACCGCCCTCATTGGGCTGCGGTTCCTGACCTCCGGGATGCGCGCGCTCAACAATCACGTCGTCGTCGGGTCGATGCTCTCCAATCAGGTTGTCGTGCCGGCAGAGTTGCCGGAGCGGGAACTGGTCTCGGCGACCGTCGGCGGTGCTGCCGACCTGGCGGCGCGACCGCCCACCAACGGCGACGCGCCGACCGCCCGGCAAAACCAGAACGCCGCCAAGGCGAAGGCACCCCAACCCGCCGCTGGCGAGCGGCCGGCGAGCATGCTCCTGCTGTACATCTGGATCCTGCTGTTCGGTTTCGTCGGGACCCAACTCGCCTGGACCCTGCGCCCGTTCTTCGGCAGCCCCGGCAAGCCGTTCGAGCTGTTCCGCGACATCGGCGGCACGTTCTACGGCGACATCCTGGGCACGCTGGGCAGTCTGCTCGGCTGACGCCTGCTCTGCCGATGAAGTGGTTCAGATCGGTGACGTCCTGTCAATGATGGCAGCGCGCACCGCGTTACGCGGCTCTCCCCCGCGTGGAAGGAGGAGCCTGGAACCCATCTGCGACGACCTACGTGCACAGGGCTTCACTGCTGCAGAGCCCAGAACCCTGGATGGCGACCCGATCACCGGCCCGCGGAAGCCCCTCAACAGCGGGGTGTTCACGGCCAAGGTGAACCGTCATGCACAGACCCCCGGAGCGGGCCGGGCAGGAGACCTCTACGCCGACTCGGTTGACCTGGGACATCCTGGTCGACTCGCCACGGTCTTCTGCGGCTTCAAGGCGAAGGTCCACCTGCGTCCGGGTAAGCACACGATCGTGGTCGACTACAGCGGAGCCTTCGGCGGCGCCTCAACGGTGTTCACGTACAACATCAAAGTCGGGGGGCACCACCGCTCTCACTGATCAGCGGACTGACACGCTGGCGCTGCCCGATCCGGGCGGCGCCAGCGCTGGCTTGTGGGGGGATCATCCCTTCGGCCTTCAGCGTGCGTCAACCTCAGTCAACGACGACGGTCAACGCGACAACCTGCGCACGCTGTGGTGCCTATTGCGATTTCGAGCTGCGCTCGGGGACATCAGCTGCTCGGCTCTGTTGTTGGTTTAGCTCCTCGAGGTAACCCTGATAGACCTCGAAGCGGATGGTATCCAACGCTTCGGCCAGCGTGATCTTGCCTTCTGCGCGAGCCTTGTGCGCCGCCGCAGCGACTCCCTCCACCCAGTCCAGCAGCTCGGCTAGGTCAGCCCTCAACGGCATTGATTCAGGGTAGTTGCTGCCGACGGAGTGAGCCGGCCTGCCCTATCGCTGCCTTGGACGCCGCGATGCGATTTGCTCGGCCCACTCTTCGCTGCGACATGCTGTCGGCGGGTTCCCAATGGCTCGGTCGGGTTCTAACTTAGGTTCGTCTCAGCGTGGCTTGGCGACCCTGGTCGTATGGGCACTCGGATCATCCGTGCCTGGCGGGCGATCGCGCCAGCGCTGTTGCCACCGATGAAGTGGCCCGTGGCCATGCTGCTGCTGATCGGGCTTTCGGCGTGCACAGCTGCCGACCCGCGATCAGCCGCCACGCCGCCGGTCCCCCGCAGCTCGGCCACCGTGGTGCCACCGGCCGCCGGCAAGAAGGCCGCGGTGCCGCGACCGGACCATGTCGTAGTCGTGATCTTGGAGAACGAACACCGCTCCAGTGTCATCGGGAGCCCGCATGCGCCCTACCTGAGCAAGCTGGCGACGCGAGGCGCCAACCTGACCCACTCCTACGGCATCACCCACCCCAGCCAGCCGAACTATCTCGCGCTGTTCTCCGGATCGACGCAGCGCGTGACCAGCAATGCGTGCCCGCAGCGGTTTCCGAAGGCCGACAACCTGGGCCATCAGCTCCGGGTCTCTGGACTCAGCTTCGCCGGCTACGCCGAGTCCCTGCCTGAAGTGGGCTTCACAGGATGCGTATCGGGTGACTATCAGCGCAAGCACAACCCGTGGGTCAACTTCACCAACCTGCCGGCAAGCGTCAATCGGCCATTCAGCGCCTTCCCGGGCGACTATCGCAAGTTGCCCACCGTGTCGTTCGTAAGCCCGAACATGTGCGACAGCATGCATGACTGCTCGATCCGCACCGGTGACCGCTGGATGAAGAAGCACCTCGACCGCTACGCCCTGTGGGCCACTCACCACAACAGCTGGCTGGTCGTCACCTTCGATGAGAACGCGGGCGGGACGGTCAACCCAATACCGACGATCATCGTCGGAGACCACGTCAGCCCTGGGCCCTACGCCGGGAAGGTGGACCACTACACCCTGCTCCGCACCATCGAGGACGCGTACGGGCTGCCCGCGCTCGGCCGTGCGACCGACGTGTCCCCGCTGTCGACGATCTGGATGAGCTAACACACGCCAGCCTGCTAGTTGGATCGCTCTAGTGCGTCAGCAATGGCGTGGCGTCAGGCTGCCTTCGATGGTGACGGTGCCCGGCTGCTCAACCACGAGCGTCGACCAGCCGTCCCCGGTGGGTCGCATGCAGCCAATGGAGGCCGACAGGTAGCGGGACCAATGCACCCGCACGACATATTCACCCGGCTCGGGCACCGACACCGTAAGGGACACCGGGCCACGAGCGACAACTCGCCCTGGGGATGAGATGACCGGCTGTGGATCCCTCACCGCATACAGAGTCCACGTCGGGTCCGCCCAGACAGGTTGCAAGTACGGCAACCCAGCCCGTACCAAGGCCACTTCATCACTCGCCGCCCAATCGTAGGGCCCTTCAGAAAGAGCCACATACGAGATCGCATTGTCCTGAAGCCATTGTTGGTAGGTGTCCGCGTTTAACGTTCCGTCATAGAAGATGGGGTGGCGTCCGGTGTCGGCTGGTCGTGACCACCCCTTTGCGATGGCAACCACCGGTGCCACGAAGGCAGCTTCGCCGCGGCGCAGCGTCGGAACCACCTCAATGGGCCCGGCAACCCGACGAGCGGCGAGCTGGTCCAGAAGGGGCGCATAGAACTTTGCGCTGAGCGCCGGATCGCCCCGCTCTTGCACCTCGGTGATGGAGGCGGGCGGTAACACCAAAACCACACTCACCGCGGCGGCAATGACTCCGACCAGAGGAACGCCCGCAGCCGCCACGATGATCGGAGCGGCGAACAACTCGGGCAGACGAGTCGCGGTCGTACCCACAGGCGTCGGCACCAGATAAGCCGCAACCACCAGCACCGCCGATAACAACGCACCCCACCGGATGACCGGCCGGCGCCAACACAAACCCGACACAGCCAGGCAGACAACAAAACCGATCAGGGCTTGATTCGCTGCAAAAGTTTGATACCCACCAATGCCAAACGCCAACGCGACCACCACGGTCGGCACCCCAGCACTAACAGCCAACACCACCCCAGCCCGACGCCGACCAGACAGGAAAAGCGCACCACCAGCGACGCCGAGGAACAAACCAGCCACCGGGCTCGCCAGCGGCGCCAGCACCGCTAGCACCGAAGCCACCCGCAGCCGTCCTAAAACCAGAACCAACACCGCACCCAGCGCCAACACCAGACCCAGCGCGAACGTCGTCCGTGTCACCACCAAATTCCCACTAAGACAGACCGCCCCGGTGAGCGCCCCAGTCACAGGTCGCGCCACCCCAGTGCTTTTCAACAACACCGCAAAAAGCACCACGCTGGCAACATAGGCAACCGCAGTCGTCAGGCGTACGCCCAAAAGCGCCATCACCGCAGGAGACAACACGCTGTAGCCGAGCGGATTGAAACCGCCATACCAACGCAGATCCAACAACACCGGCCAATGCGACTCAGCCAACTGGGCATGAGCTAGCTGCGCCGAAAAATCACGCCCCATCGGTGGAGCGAGAAGGTACCCAACCGCGACCAGGACCGCTATGGATCCGGCGACAACGACCCCAGGCGATCGCCGGAACAGCGAACGCATCCCCGATCGGACCCTACGAGAGAGGCTGCTAACCCTCTTCCCCGTATCGACGCCACCCGAATCCGCGTTGACCGTCTCAGCGTCATTCGCGCTTCGAGACTGAATTTTCTCCGCAGCACGATCCGCGTCAGGACCTTCCCTTCCTGATCGCTGCGGCGTGGCTGCTGCCTCCCCCGAGCGCATGATCTACCAGTAGACGTTCTCTGAGGGCCACGCGTCCAGTCGCGATTGCAAAGACTTCGATTCCGATGTGGTTGATCGATGCACCCGTGACAGGATCCTCAAGCAAACTGAGAGCGAGCTGAATTTGGGAGTTGGACAGCAGCGTTCCACCGAGGTTGCACGCGGCTCGTTCCACGACTAGACGAGTGCGTTCGTAAGCCGAACATCAAAGGGGACCGCAGTTGACCTCTAACACCCGCCCTCTTCAGCGGCCGCACTGTCCAAGGGGCCGTGTTGATCCCAGAGGGCACTTGATGGGTTCTCGGTCACGGCCTCGGCGGCTTTCTGGATGCTGCAGTGAGTTGCGTCCGCCGTATGGCGCAGCTCGCGCTGTGCGCTATCAGAAGTGTGGCCGTGGCTGATGAGGACGCCGACAGCCTTGTTGACGGCTGACAGTCTGCCTACGCCCGTCAGGTCCGAGATGAGAGCGGACGGGATGTCTTCGTCCAGACGAAGACTGTCGCTGCCTAAGGCGAAACTCAGGTCGGCGGAGAGGTCGACGAAGGTGCCCGGCGTTGAGGCGTAGAAGGTGATCTGACTGTCTGTGCTCAGCGACGGCACACAGGCCAGCGACACACGCAACGAAGTCGCAATGTCTGAGGTGTTACCGAGCTCGGCTGAGGTTACGCTGACGAGCTGCTTGTCGACGATCAAGCTGAGGGCCAGTCCGCGGTACGAAGGTGCGGCACTCTTGACAGCCTCGGTGAGCGCTGTCAGCGACTTCTCGAGCTCGACTGGCTGCTCAGCAATACCATCGGGCACAGCAAGGTCGGAAAACAGATTATGGATGTCGTCAATGAGGAGTGTGGATGTGTCCACAGTTAGCTCCGAGGCGGCCCGAGCGCCGATTTCCTGCCGGGACCGGCCGTAACAGGAGTGTCCAGCCGATGGGGCTCGACTTCAGATGCGGGTCGGGATCCCCGAATCTTTGAAGTCGTAGCACCTTTCACAGTACAGCCGGCGGATCGGATCACCTATCCGGCGGTCGCCGTCCGTGCCTTGCGGGGTCCAGGTGAACCGGAATCCTGGACCTTAGTGGAGTGGATTAATGTGCCGGGCCCGGGCGCGCCGCACCGCTTCCTGAACGATGGTTTGGGCGATGACTGGCAGCTTCTCGTGCTGGTGTTGGCTCAAGGAGCGTAGCCGGTCCAAAGCTTCGGCTTCGGTTCCGCCGCTCCGGCTCATCATGATGCCGATGGCGCGCTCGATCACACCTCGAGTGCTCAAGGCGGCCTGCAGCTGGCTGGCTAGTCGTTTGGTCTGCTCAAGGACCTGGGCGTTCTGCACGGCGATGGCCGCCGGCACCGCGAAAAGTTCGCCGAGCCGCCCGGCATCCGCTGGAAACGCGTTCTTCTTACGAGCGTAAACATTCATCGCGCCCAGCACGCCCGCGTTGGTGACCAGCGGCAAGGACACCACGCTGTGCACGCCCAAGCGGGCGACCCGAGATCCGAACTGCGGCCAGCGTTGGTCCGCGCCCAGGGAGCCCGACATCACCGTCTGCTGATCGGCGGCGGCACTGATGCATGGGCCCTGGCCGAGGCCGTACTGGATGTCGTCGATTTGAGTCACAAACTCGGCCGTGGCGACGATGGTGTCGGACCGGTTCTCCTCTAGCAAGGTCAAACCCGCCCCCTCGGCGCCGGGAATTGCCTGCACTGCGAACTGGGCGACCCGGGTCAGCGATTCCTCTAACGGCAGTAGGCCGGTCGCCAGCTGCCCGAGGCTGGCCAAGCTGTCCTGCAGATCATCCATGTATTCAATCGGCATGCTCCGCCGGGCGATGCCCTCAGTCGCGGTGGGTTCGGGTAACTGGTCCGGGCTCATCTCGGTCGTTCTTTCTCTCGTGTCGCTTTGTCCTCATACACGTACGTCGATCGGGTGCCACGCCGGTTGGACTTTTTGGAGCCTTGCAACTGACCCACCCATGCTAGGCCCGCCTCAGCCGTGCGGCCGAATCGTCGCGGCAGCGTTCGTCGGCTAGACTGAGGAGGCTGCACTAGACAGCCGGCCTGGGGCCGGAGCCGCCGTTCACGCACACGCCGCGACTCCACCAGCACGACGCTGCCGCCCAGGCAGACACCGGGACTTTGATTGAATTGGGTCCCCCGTAGTGACAACTTTTCTAACCGCCACCACCACCCGCGAAGACCCGGATCCGGGCCCCTTGGCGACCCGGCGATCGCCTAACGAGCCCTCCCGATCCGGCGCACCCACACGTGACAAGGCAGGCAGTTCCTTCACCGCGTTAACGCGCAGCATCCATGAGATGGGACTGATGCGCCGCCGGTATGGCTACTACTGGGCCAAACTGATCGGTGCCGTGCTCGTCCTGGCCGCCTGGGTCGTGGGTTTCATCCTGATCGGCGACAGCTGGTGGCAGCTCGCCAACGCCGGAGTCCTCGCGGTTCTGATGACCCAGATCTCGTTCCTAGGCCATGACGCCGCGCACCGTCAGATATTCAAATCTGGCCGCTGGAACGACTGGGTCAGCCTGA
>Ga0307318_10000055_pt1 | contig 33727 bp, 33 predicted proteins | sample ER_DNA_367_FD_194500 | JGI IMG/M metagenome (GOLD analysis project Ga0307318, IMG submission 194500) | Bulk soil microbial communities from the East River watershed near Crested Butte, Colorado, United States - ER_DNA_367 | ecosystem: Environmental > Terrestrial > Soil > Floodplain | place...
CATGATCGCCCCCTGCATCCCCGACTGGACGGCGCAGAGCAGGGTCCAGAGGGCGACCACGGTATTGTGCGTGACTGCGAAGTTGTCGGTGACATAGAGCTGGTTCGGATGCGCCACCGAGATGCACTGAACCGGCCTGAGGCCGACGTGCTCGATCCTGCGGATCGCCCGCCGGAACTGGTGGTACCTCGTCAGCGGCCGCAGCAGATCGGCCTTACGGCGCAGCCGGAACGGCGGGTACTCGTTCGGGAGCCGAACACTGACGTGGAAGTGGACCTTGCCCAGCTTCTTGACCGGACGGATGCGAGCGACGCCCCCGAGCGACCCGACCAGCCATTGCACGTCGGTCGCGAGCTGCTTGGACGCCGAGAGGAAGGTGACGTTGCGGCCCTGCCTGGCGTTGAGGGTGCCGTCGGTGTCGAGCAGCCCTTGGAGCACCGCGTGGCGCACTTTGCTCGGAGCGATCAGGTAGGCCCGAGGGACGTGCTCGTCGCGAGACCGTGCGCCATGTAGGCCGAGCCGCTCCAGGGCCGCGGCCACCGGATGCGGGTCGTACTGGTCGACGCGGAAGGAGCCGTCGCCGAGAAGCAGACCCAGGAGATACGGGTCGAGCGGCCGTTCCTCGCCGCACTCCAGCTCGGAGGCGGCTGCCACCGGGATGTACCACTTCGAGGAGCCGTTCTTCTTGGTGAGATCGTTGCGCAGCTGGCGGCTCGTCTTGACGTGCGGCCTGTCGCCCCGGTGCCATCCGCAGGACGTCTTGACCAGCCACAGGTGCTCGTCGTCGCATTCGGCGCTGGTGCCGTCCGAGAACACCACCCGCCAGGTGTCACGGAGGCCTTGGGGGAAGACACCGGTCACGACGGTGATCTCCCCGGTCGGGTTGATGACCTCGTCACCGACCCCGATGGCACCCATTCGCTTGAAGCCGCTCGGCGTGAGCACCAGCGAGTGGATCGGTTGGGCCTTCCCGCTGCCGACCTCGCCCTGGAGGAGGCGGTGCATGGGCTTGGATCGGGCCAGGTCGGCGCCGATCTCGGCCGTGACCCTCGACTGGGCGCCGGTGGGCTGGAAGGGCAGGCTGGCCAGGAGGCGCTTGGTCAGGTCGCCGTCGGTCTGGAGGGGGCGGCCCTGCTGGCCGGCCTCCTGGGCGCGGCGGCGCAGGGCCAGGCCGACCTGGAGCACGAACAGCTCGTCGTAGACCAGGCGGTCGCGGGCCCGGGCCGCCTGGGCGCGGTCGCCGGGGCGGTGGATGGCCTCCAGGGCGCCGGCCCGGTCGGGCAGGCCGTGGGCGCGGCGCAGCGGCTCCGGCACGAAGTCGGGGACGTCGCCGTAGCGGTCGAGCAGGGCGCCGACGGCCCGGCGGATGCGGCCCGAGGAGACCTCCTTGCTGGCCGGGTAGACGGGGATGACCTCGTTGGCGAACTCCTCGGGGTCGTCGCCCTCGCGCAGGACCTCGTAGCCGGGGTTGGCCATGCCGAGGCGGCCGGCCTTCCAGGCGAGCTTGCCCGAGAAGGCGGCCACCGTGCCCACGGTCAGCTTCTGGGCGTGCCAGGGCTGGTTGAACCAGGTGCAGACCCAGGCGCCGCTGTCGTCGACCACCCGGACCTCGAGGATGCGCAGGTTGCGCCGGGGCTGCTTCTTGGCCAGGTTGCGGACGGTCCCGACCAGGGTGACCTCGGCCCCCTTCTTGGCGTGGGCCAGGTCGGTGAGCTCGCCCCGGGTCAGGTAGCGGCGCGGGTAGTGCTCGAGCAGGTCGCGGACGCTGGTGTGGTCGAAGGCCTCCTCCAGCGTCCTGGCCAGGGCCGCGGACACCCCGGGGGCCTTGGCCAGCGGGGTGCCGAGCGGGTCGGGGACGGGTGGGTCGGGCATCGCACGAGTATAGGTGCGGTCTCGGACGGGGCCGTGCTACCCTCTCCCGGCTCTCTTGAACTCGCGCGAAATCACTCTCGAGGAAGGTCTCCCGACGATGGCCGCCGTCTGCGACATCTGCGGCAAGCACCCGGGCTTCGGCATGAAGGTGAGCTTCTCCCACAAGCGCAGCCCGCGGCGCTGGAACCCCAACATCCAGCGCATCCGCATCATGGAGGGGCGCACCCCGCGCCGCCGCAACGTCTGCACCTCCTGCATCAAGGCCAACAAGGTCCGCCGGGCGGTCTAGCCCCGGGCCGTCTCGCCCCGGCCGCTGGTCTCCGGTTCCGGCTCTCCGCGGTCGGCGGGTTCGCCGATGGGCTCGTCGCCGCGCAGGTAGGTCCCGACCGAGGTGACCACCGCCGCGATGGGCACGGCCAGGAAGGCCCCGATGATGCCGCCCAGGATCGCCCCGGCGGCCAGGGCGAGGATGATCACCACCGGGTGCAGGGCGACCGCCCGGCCCAGCAGCAGCGGGGCCAGCAGGTGGCCTTCGAGCTGCTGCACCAGCACGGTGATGCCGATCACGATCAGGGCGGCGGTGACGCCCTTGGTGACCAGGGCGACCAGGGCGGCCAGGGCGCCGGCGAGGAACGCGCCGACCAGCGGCAGGAACGCGGCCACGAAGGTCAGGAAGGACAACGGGATGACCAGGGGGACGCCGACGATGGCCAGCCCGATCCCGATGAAGACGGCGTCGACCAGCCCGACGGTGGCCTGGCCGCGCAGGTAGCCGCCGACCGCGGTGGCCGAGCGGATGCCGATCTCGCGCAGGTGGCCCTCGCGGTGCCGGCCGGCGAAGTCGAGGATCCAGCGGGTGAAGCGCTCGGAGTCCTTGACGAAGAAGAAGGTCAGGAACAGGGAGAGGATCAGCCCGGTGAGCACCTCCCCGATCAGGGTCACGCCGTGGACGGCGCCCTGGGTGAGGCCGGTCGAGTTCTCGGCGAGGCGCTGGCGGGCCTGGTCGAGGTAGCGGTTGAGGTCGTCCTCGCTGATCCCGAACGGGCGCGAGGCGATGAACCGCTGGACCTCGCCGACGCCCTCGTCGGCCCGCTGGCGCAGCGTGCCCAGCTCGTTGCCGATCAGCGGGATGAACCCGGCGATGATCCCGGCCAGCAGCAGCACCACCCCCACGAACACGGCCAGCACCGCCGTCAGGTGCTTCCAGCCGCGGGCCTCCAGCCAGCGCACCAACGGGACCAGCAGGGTGGCCAGGAACAGGGCCACGATCACCGGGACGACGATGACCTTGAGCAGGATGAGCAGGTAGAGCACGAGCCCGGCGGCGCCCAGCACGACCAGCAGTCGCCAGCTCCAGGCGGCCAGCTTCTGGAGGGCCGGCGGCACCTCTGGCCGTGGCTGATCGCTCATGCGCTCCTCTCGGCGTCGTCGACGCGACTATCTCATGCGTCAGAGCTCCTGACGCGTCAGCCCCGGTAGCGTCAGCCCCGGTACCGGTCGGCGAGGGCGGTGAAGGCGGCCTTGGGCTCCCAGGCCATGTCGGGATAGCGCGGTGTCGACGCCCTCGGCCTCGAAGACGTCCAGCAGCTCCCCCAGGTAGGTGGCCTGCCCTGCCCCGCACGCGCCCTCCGCTCTCAGGTGCGCCAGCTGCGCTAACCTCCTGCCCAGGCCACCCGCAGACCAGGAGCTCCGCCCTGTACCAGCGCGACTATCTCATGCGCCAGATCGAGCAGGTGGGCCAGATGCTGGCCCGGATCCTGGGGCTGGCCAAGGGTGGGCGGGGGGACGAGGCGCTGGGCATGTTCGACGAGGCGTACAAGCCGCTGCTGGGGATCGGGAGCCGGGTGGTGGCCGTGCTCGACGACGGGCAGCTGGTGGACATGCTCACCTCGGGATCGAACCCGGACATGCGCCGGGTGTCCATGGCCCTGGAGCTGCTCAAGGCCGAGGCCGACCTGTACGCCGGGGCCGGTCAGGCCGGCGAGGCCGCGGTCCGCTACCGGCGGGCGGTCGCCCTGGCCGGCTGCCTGGCCGCCCGCTCCGAGCGCCTGCTGGACCGGGCGCTGGCCGCCGACCTGCTGGGGCGGGCCGAGGAGCTGGAGCTGTCGGCCAGCCAGCGCCTGGCCGTGGCCCGGGTGCTGGAGGCCCTGGGCCGGTACGCCGACGCCGAGGACGCCCTGTTCGAGCTGATCGACGAGGCGCCGGACGACCCGGGGCCGGTCGAGGAGGCGATCGCCTTCTGCCAGCGCCTGCGGCCGCTGGAGCCCGAGCAGCTGGAGGCCGGCGGCCTGCCCCTCGATGAGGTCAACGCCAGCCTGGCCGAGCTGCTGCGCCGGCCGGCCTCGGGCGCCGAGGTCTAGGGCTCGGGCCGGGGTAGCTCGGGCAGGGTGCCGAGGTCGAGCAGCTTGAGCAGGGACGCCGGGCGGAAGTCGCCGGCCAGCAGCTCCTCGGGGGCCCGCCAGGCGACCTCGGCCAGGTTCCGGTCCCCGGAGGGGTTGGGCTCGATGTCCAGGACGCCGTCGTGGCCGGCGGCCAGCCAGCCGGCGAACACGACCACGAACTCGTTCTCCTCGACCATGTCCTGGAGCCAGACCACGCCGGCCAGGCCGATCGGCAGGCCGGCCTCCTCCAGCAGCTCGCGCCGGGCCGCGTCCTCGAGCCGCTCGTCGGGCTTGGCCTTGCCGCCTGGCAGGCACCAGAAGTCGTCGCCGTCCTCGTGGCGGTGGTGGGCGGCCAGCACCTTGCCGTCGTTGACGACCAGGGCCCTGGCCACGAGCGTCGCCTTTCGGGAAGCCATAGGTCAGCCCTCGTAGGGGTTGGGCCCGTACGGCCAGGGCACGGGCGTGGGGTGGCTGGGTCCGCCGGGGCGGAGCAGGCCGGCGGCCCGGAACCGCCAGGCGTGGTCGGTGGGGCCGATGCCCTTGCCGAGGGGGAAGGCACCGGCGATCGCCCCCGACAGGTAGCGCTTGGCCGCCTGGGCGGCGGTGACCACGTCCAGGCCGTCGGCCAGGTTGGCCGCGATCGCCGAGGCCAGGGTGCAGCCGGTCCCGTGGGTGTGGGGGGTGGCGAGCCGGGGGGCGGTCAGCTCGACCGCCTCGCGGCCGTCGAAGAGCAGGTCGACGGCGTCGCCGCCGGGCAGGTGCCCGCCTTTGACCAGCACCCAGCGCGGCCCCAGCTCGTGCACCGCCCTGGCCGCGGCCAGCATGTCCTCGCGGCCGCGCACCTCGACCCCGCACAGCAGCTTGACCTCGCCCAGGTTGGGGGTGATGACGGTGGCCAGGGGGGCCAGCCGCTCCTTGAGCGCCTGGAGCGCGTCGGGGCGCAGCAGCGGGTCGCCGTGCTTGGACGCGGCCACCGGGTCGACCACCAGGTTGGGCAGGGCGAAGCGCTCGCAGGCGCCGGCCACGGCCTCGATGATGGGGGCCGAGGCCAGCATCCCGGTCTTGGCCGCGTCGACCCCGATGTCGGTGGCCACCGACTCGATCTGCTCGAACACCGCCCTGGGCTCGAGCTCGTAGAAGCCCTGCACCCCGATGGAGTTCTGCACGGTCACGGCGGTGATGGCCGACATGCCGTGGACCCCGTGGGCCAGGAACGTCTTGAGGTCCGCCTGGATCCCGGCCCCACCGCCGGAGTCGGACCCGGCGATGGTGAGCACCCGGGCGGGCACCGGCACAGCGGTCCTCCCCTGTCTGGGATCAGATCGACGCCAGGCTACCAGCGTCGCGGCCGTAGACTGCCGGCATGGACCGTCGGCGCCAGATCCGGATGAGCGAGGCCGAGCTGGCCGCGTTCCTGGACGCCCAGCGCACCCTGACCTGCGCCACCCTCGGCCCCACGGGGCGGCCCCACCTGGCCGCCCTGTGGTATCTGCCGCTCGCCGGGCGGCTCGACTGCTGGACCTACGCCGCCTCCCAGAAGGCCCGCAACCTGGAGCGCGACCCCCGGGCCACCCTGCTGACCGAGGCCGGCGCGACCTACCCGGAGCTGCGCGGGGTGAGCATGGAGTGCGACGCCCAGCTGGTCCGCGACCCCGGGCGGGTGCTGGACATCGGCGTCGCCCTGGCCGTCCGCTACGGCGCCGCCCCCGGCCCCGAGCTGCGGGCCGGCCTGGCCGCCCAGGCGGCCAGGCGGGTCGGGATCCGGTTCCACCCGACCCGGGTGTCGAGCTGGGACCACCGCAAGCTCGGCTGACGGTCCTCGACCGGCCCCGGGACGGCTAGCGCCGGGGACGACGGGGGGCGCGGCCGTGGCGGAGCTTCATGGCCTGCCGGACGGCCGGGAGGACGAAGCTGGGGCGGTCGAAGCTCTGCATCCCGAACGGCAGCGGGAAGCGCTGGCGGGTGATGGCCTTGGGGCGGGTGAACTCGCGCAGGCCGTCGGGGCCGTGGATGCTGCCGAAGCCGGACTCCCCGACCCCGCCGTAGGGCAGCGACGGCATGCCGGCGTAGGTCAGCACCGAGTTGATGCTGGCCATGCCGGAGCGCAAGGCGCGGGCGATGGGCTCGGCCCGGCGGGAGGCGAACACGGCCGCGCCCAGGCCGTAGGGGTTGGCGTTGGCCAGGGCGACGGCGTGGCCGGCGTCGCGGGCCCGCACCACCGGCAGGACCGGGCCGAAGGTCTCCTCCCGGAGGACCAGGGCGTCGGCGGGCACGTCGACCAGCACCACCGGCTCGACATAGGGCGGGCGGACCGCGTCCCGGCCGCCGACCAGCGCCCTGGCCCCGCGGGCCAGGGCGTCGTCCAGGTGCCGCTGGATGGTCTCGAGCTGCCGCGGGAGGGTGATGGGGCCGAAGTCGGCGCCGGGATCGGGGCCGGGCCGGACGCGGGCCGCCCGCTCCACCAGCTTGGCCAGGAAGCGGTCGTAGACCTGGTCGACCACGTAGACCCGCTCCACGGCCAGGCAGGTCTGGCCGGCGTTGGCCATGCCGCCCCACAGCGCCTGCTCGGCGGCGGCGTCCAGGTCGGCATCGGCGTCGACGACCATGGCGTCCTTGCCGCCGAGCTCCAGCACCACCGGGGTGAGCCGCTCGGCGCAGGCCGCCATCACCTTGCGGCCGGTGGCCGGCGACCCGGTGAACGCCACCTTGTCCACCCCGGCCAGGCACAGGGCGTGGCCGGTGCCGCCGTCCCCGGTCACCACCTGGAACACCGGCTGGTCGCCGACGGCGTCGACGAAGGTGTCGGCCAGGAAGCAGCCCACCGCCGGGGTCAGCTCGCTCGGCTTGAACACCACGGCGTTGCCGGCGGCCAGGGCGTAGACGACCGACCCGAGGGGGGTGAACACCGGGTAGTTCCAGGGCCCGATCACCCCGACGACCCCGAGCGGCTGGTACTCGACCGAGGCGGCGTGGTTGGCCAGCAGCAGGGTGCTGGGGGCCCGGCGCCGCCCGAGCACCCTGGCCGCGTTGCGGGCCGCCCAGTCGAGGTGCTGGACGATCAGCACGACCTCGATGAGGGCGTCGTCGTGGGGCTTGCCGTTCTCGCGGTGGACCAGGGCGACCAGCTCGTCGGTGCGGCGGACCAGCAGCGCCTTGTAGGCCTGGAGGGCCCGCCGGCGGCCGTCGAAGCCCAGCTCGGCCCAGCCCCGCTGGGCCTCCCTGGCCCTGGCCACGGCGGCCGCCACCTGCTCGGGTCCGTCCAGGGGGAAGCTGCCGACCACCTCCCCGGTGGCCGGGCTGGTCGAGTCGAAGCCGCGGGCCCGGGTCGGGCGGTCCTGCGTCATGGCCATGAGTCTCCCTTTCCCCGCAAGGACTGTAGCCACTCTGCGGCCGATCGTCTCGAAGCGGTCACCGAGCTGGAAGTTTGCCCCCACGAATTCGTAGAGTGCGGCTCGCATCCCGCTCGGCGCTCGCGAGGGGCCGTGACTCGCCCGACCGCCGAAGCTTCCCCCTGGCGTCGCCCCCACGACGCCATCCCGAGCGAGGAGAACCGCAGTGACCGCCGCACCAGACGTCGTCGTGGTCGGGGCCGGCCTGGCCGGCCTGGCCGCAGCCCGCCGGCTGGTCGACGCCGGCGCCGAGGTCGTGGTCCTGGAGGCCCGCGACCGGGTCGGCGGGCGGACCCTGACCCTGCCCGCGGCCGACGGCACCCCGATCGACCACGGCGGCCAGTGGATCGGCCCCACCCAGCACCGCATCGCCGCCCTGGCCGAGCGCCTCGGCGTCACCACCTACCCGAGCTACGAGCGGGGGCTGCACACCGAGTTCCGCGAGGGCCGGGCCCGCCGCTACGACGGCCCGGTCCCGGGCGACGACGACCCGGTCAGCGCGGTCGCCATGGGCCAGGCCATCCGCGAGCTGGACGCCATGGCCGCCACCGTCCCGCTGGAGGCCCCCTGGACGGCGGGGCAGGCGCTGGCCTGGGACTCCCAGACGGTCGAGACCTGGCTCCAGGCCAGGGTGCCGGCCGGGCAGGCCCGGACCTGGCTGCGCGAGGCCATCAGGAGCACGCTGGCCGCCGAGGCCCGCGACCTGTCGCTGCTGCACACCCTGTTCGTCATCCGCTCGGCCGGCGGCATCGCCCTGCTCCTGGCCACCGCCGGGGGCGCCCAGGAACGCCGCTTCCACCAGGGCGCCCAGGCCATCTCGATCCGCCTGGCCGAGTCGCTGGGCGACCGGGTCGTGCTCGGCGCCCCGGCCCGCCTGGTCCGCCACGGCGACGGCCGGGTGGTGGTCGAGGCCGAGGGGCGGACGGTGGCCGCCGGCCGGGCCATCCTGGCCGTGCCCCCGGCCATCGCCGGGCGGATCGGCTACCGGCCGGCCATGCCGGGCTGGCGCAACCAGCTCACCCAGCGGGTGCCGATGGGCAGCGTGATCAAGGTCCACGCCATCTACGAGGAGCCGTTCTGGCGTAACGAGGGCCTGTCGGGGTTCGTGGTCAGCGACAGCGGCCCGGTCAGGATCGTCTACGACAACTCCCCCGAGGACGGGTCGCCCGGGGTGCTGGTCGGCTTCATCGAGGGCGAGCAGGCCCGCACCTGGGCCCGCCGCGACCCGGCCGACCGGCGGGCCGGCATCCTGGCCTGCCTGGCCAACTACTTCGGCGAGCGGGCCGGCCGGCCCCGGGAGCTGCTGGAGCGGTCCTGGGCCGACGAGGAGTACAGCGGCGGCTGCTACGCCGGCTACTTCCCGCCCGGGGTCTGGACCTCCTTCGGCCAGGCCCTGCGGGAGCCCGTCGGCCGCCTCCACTGGGCCGGGACCGAGACCGCCACCGCCTGGACCGCCTACATGGAAGGCGCCGTCCAGTCCGGCCAGCGCGCCGCCGACGAGGTCCTGGCCGCCTCCTAGCCGCCCTGCCGGAAGTGGTCGTAGGCCAGGCCGGAGAGGGGGCGCTGGCCGCCACGGCTCAGGCGGACCCGCCGGCCCGGGTCGGGGGTGAAGCGGCCGCAGTCGAGCACGCCGCCGAGGTCGGCGGCGCGGGGCAGGGCCGCGGCCAGGACGAAGTCGTCTCCCCCGCCGAGGGCCAGCTCCAGCGGGTCGAGGCCGAGCAGGCCGGCCGCCTCGGCGACCCCGGGGGCGAGGGGGACGGTGGCGTCGTGGACCTCGACCCCGACCCCGGACGCCTCGGCCAGGTGGAGGGCGTCGCCGGCCAGGCCGTCGGACACGTCGATCAGGGCCGTCGCCCCCGCCTGGGCCAGGGCCAGCCCCATGGCCAGGGCCGGGGTGGGCCGGCGGTGGGCGGCGGCCAGGCCCGGGAAGCGGCCCAGCAGGTCGGTGGCTGCCCGGTCGCCGCGCCGCAGCAGGCCCAGCCCGGCCGCGGCCGCCCCCAGCGGGCCGGTGACGGCCAGGCGGTCGCCCGGTCGCGCCCCCGACCTGAGCACCGGCCGCTCGGCCTCCCCCAGCGCCGTCACCGCCAGCGACAGGGCCGGGCCGCCGGAGACGTCGCCGCCGACCAGGGCCACCCCGAACGCCCGGCAGGCCTCGCCCACGCCGGCGTACACCCGTTCCAGGGTCGCCACCGGGGTCGGGTCGGGCACGGTCAGGGCCAGGACCAGCCAGCGGGCCTCGGCGCCCATGGCGGCCAGGTCGGAGAGGTTGGCCACCACCGCCTTCCAGCCCCAGTCCTCGGGCTCGGACAGGGCGGCGGTGAAGTCCAGGCCCTCGACCAGGACGTCGGTGGTGACCACGAGCCGGTGCCCCGGGGTGGGGGCCAGCACGGCCGCGTCGTCGCCGACCCCGACCTCGACCCCGGGCCCGAGCTCCAACCCGCCGGTGAGCCGGGCGATCAGCCCGAACTCACCGATCTCATCGAGGTTCAGGACACCGCCTTGACGATGGCCTCGTCCAGGCCGGGGAACTCGGCCAGGTAGTCGGCCCGCTCGGCCTTGAGGCGCTCGACCTGGCGGCGGTACTCGTCGGCGCGGCCCTGGCGCTCGTACAGCCGGCGGGGCTGGAGCAGCTCGAGGTCGTCGATGCCGGGGACCTCGGAGGCGACCTGGTAGCCGAAGTCCGGGTCCTCGTCCCAGGTGATGGTGCCCTCGGCGATGGCCCGGACGATGGCCGAGGAGTGCGGGATCCGGACCTTCTTGGAGCGGTCGTCGCCGTCGGGGCCGCCGACCCGCCCGGTGTTGAGCAGGAACACCTCCAGCGGGTGGGTCTCCAGCAGCTCGGCCAGCCGGTTGCCCTGCTGCTCGTGGCGGAGCGGGAAGAACGGGTTGGTCCCGGGCACCCGCAGCGACCTGCCCTCCTCGTCCTTGCCCCCGGCGGAGGTGCCCTGGGTCTCGCCGAGCATGAAGTAGCCGGCCGCCTGCTCGATGTTGAGCCGGGCCACCCCCGGGATGATGTTCTCGTTGCGGTTCAGCACCAGCAGGAACGACGCCGTCGGGACCCGGTCGGCCGGGTAGTTGTCGATTGAGCGCATGTTGAACACGGCCCGGCCGTTCTGGGTGTAGGAGGTGTCGAAGAAGTCGATCTTGTCGCCGTGCTGGGAGACGTTCTCCAGATACGCATCGGGCTTGGTCACCGCCCCGTGGATGGCCGGCTCGTCCTCGGCCGAGAGGGCGAAGGTCTTGGCGAAGCAGCCGTCCTCGGTGGAGACGACCCTGCCCCCGGCGAACAGCCCAATGAAGTCGTCCTGGACCGCCTGGGAGCGGTTCTGCTTGGTGAAGGTGGTGGTGGTCTTGCCCGTGCCCGACAGGCCGACGATCAGCATGGTCTTCTCGCCGTCCGAGGTCGGGATGACCTTGCAGCCGGCGTGCATGGCCAGCCCGCCGCCCTCGTAGACCTTGCGGTTCCACATCCGCAGGCCGCCCTTCTTGGACTCCCCGAAGTAGTCCGAGTTGAGCACCCGGGTCACGCCGGCCTCCAGGTCGACGGCGATCACGCGGTCGTCCGGGTAGCCGGGGGCGGCCAGGTTGGGGGTGTAGATCATGGTGATCTCGGGCTCGTGGCCGGCGTCGCCCTCGACCGGGTCGTAGTACAGGAACCGCTGCATGCCGGCGATGTTGGCGTTGGCCTGCTCGATGATCAGCCGGGCCGGGGTGCGGTAGGGGCCGGCGTGGCCGATGAAGCCGTCGACCACCACCATGTCCTGGCCGCGGATGTAGTCGTCCTGGAGGGCGGCCAGCCTGGCCCCCTCCTCGCGGTCGATGGTCTGGTCGCTGTGCTCCTCGGGCCGGTCGGTGACCACGTAGGTCGACCCCTTGGACCGGGACACGACCCGGGTCTGGACGTTGACGTTGCCGAACTCGGTCTGGCGGGCCTGGGGCATGGCGTCGGCGAACTCGCGCAGCTCGCGCTCGGTCGGGTGGTAGGCGATCGAGTTGGCGGCAAGGCCCAGGTCGGACGGTGGCGAGCTCGGCATCTAGGCCCTCCGGCGTCGGAGACGAGAATCATCCAGTCTAGCGTGGGGCTAGGCTTGCGCCCCCCGGACCCCCCGCCTCCCCTGCTCCAGGCAGCGCAGCACCTCGTCGTCGGCGACCTGGGCGAAGCGCTCGTAGGCCTGGCCGACGTTGAGGTACGGGTCCGGGGTGAGCAGGACCACCACCTGGTCGACCACCGGCCGCAGCCGCTCGGCCAGGCCGGGCGGGCCGACGGGCACGGCCACCAGGACCCGGGCGGCCCCGGCCCGGCGGGTGTAGGAGGCGGCGGCGGCGCAGGTCCAGCCGGTCGCCACCCCGTCGTCGACCAGCACGGCGGTGCGGCAGGCCAGCTCCAGCGGGGGCAGGCCCCGGCGGTAGGCGGCGGTCCGCCTGGCCACCTCGGCGGTCTGGCGGGCCACCTCGGCCCTGACCGCCACCATGTCGAGGCCGAGGCGGCGGATGGCCGGCTCGTCGATCGCCTGGACACCGTCGGCGACCGCGCCCACGGCCAGCTCGGGGTTGCCGGGGGCGCCGACCTTGCGGGGCACGACCACGTCCAGGGGGGCGCCCAGCCGGGCCGCGACCCGGGCGGCCGTCACCACCCCGCCGCGGGGGATGCCGAGCACCACCGCGGGGGGCCTGACGAGCCCGGCCAGGACCTCGCCGAGCAGCTCGCCGGCCTCCACCCGGTCGTGGAATCGCCGCTGCCGTGCCGCCATCTCGCTCCCGGTTGGGGAGCTCAGCATACCCACCCTTGCGCTCTCGTGAAATGCCTGGCTGATCGCTCCCTTTCGCGGTCTTGGCACGCTCAATGCCCCCGTGTACCATGCGCAGACCTTTCGGCCCCGGTGCAGCCGTGGGCGCCGTTGCGGCGGCAGGACTCAAGGAGGTCGTTGCTTGTGGTGACGGCATACATCCTCATCCAGACCGAGGTCGGCAAGGCCGCCCAGGTCGCCAAGGAGATCGCCGAGATCAAGGGCGTCCAGCAGGCTGAGGACGTCACCGGCCCCTACGACGTGATCGTCCGCGCCGAGGCCCGCAACGTCGACGACCTGGGCAAGCTGGTGGTCGCGAGGGTCCAGGCCGTCGATGGCATCACCCGCACCCTCACCTGCCCGGTGGTGCATCTCTAGCGGCGTTCCACCAGCCAGTCGACCGCCCGGGTGAGGGTGTCGAGGTCGGCCGGCTCGATCGCCGGGAACATGGCGACGCGGAGCTGGTTGCGGCCCAGCTTGCGGTAGGGCTCGGTGTCGACGATCCCGTTGGCCCGCAGGGCCCGGGTGACGGCGCCGGCGTCGACCGCCGGGTCGAGGTCGATGGTGGCCACGGTGTGGCTGCGCATGGCCGGGTCGGTCACGAACGGGTTGGCGTAGCCGCAGGTCTCGGCCCAGCCGTAGACGATGCCGGCCGACTCGTCGCAGCGCTTGGTCGCCCAGGCCAGGCCGCCCTGCTCGTTCAGCCACTCCACCTGCTCGGCGAGCAGGAACAGGGTGGCCAGGGCGGGGGTGTTGAGGGTCTGGTCGAGCCGGGACCGCTCCAGGGCCAGCCCGAGGTCGAGCATGGCCGGGATGGGCCGCCCGGAGGCGGCGATCCGCCCCACCCGCTCGATGGCCGCCGGGGACAGGCAGGCCAGCCACAGGCCGCCGTCGGCGGCGAACGACTTCTGGGGGGCGAAGTAGTAGGCGTCGAACTGGCCCGGGTCGACGGGCAGCCCGCCCGCCCCCGAGGTGGCGTCGACGCAGACCAGGCCGGCGGCCCCGGCCGGCCGGCGCACCTCCATGGCCACCCCGGTCGAGGTCTCGTTGTGGGTCAGGGCGTACAGGTCGACGCCCGGGTCGGGACGCGGCTCGGGGTGGCTGCCGAACGGGCTGGCGATCACCTGGGGGTCCTCCAGGTGCGGGGCGGCGCTGGCGGCGGCGGCGAACTTGGCCGAGAACTCGCCGAACACCAGGTGCTGGCTGCGCCGCTCGATCAGGGAGAAGGTGGCCAGGTCCCAGAACAGGGTCGAGCCGCCGTTGCCGAGGGCGACCTCGTGGCCGTCGGGCAGGTCGAACAGCTCGGCCAGCCCGGCCCGGATGCGGGCCACCACCGCCCGCACCGGGGCCTGGCGGTGGCTGGTGCCGAGGAAGGTGGGGGCGGCCGCGGCCAGGGCGGCCACCGCCTCCTGCCGGACCTTGGACGGGCCGCTGCCGAAACGGCCGTCGCCGGGGCGCAGGTGATCCGGGAGGATCGGGGTGGTCTCGGTCATGCGGCCACTCTATCCTCGCTCGACAAGCCATATCCCTGACGGAGGCAAGCCAGTGCCGAGGATCTCCCGCCGCGTCGCCGCCATCGCCGAGTCGGCCACCCTGGCCATCGACGCCAAGGCCAAGGGGCTCAAGGCGGCCGGGGAGGACGTGATCGGCTTCGGCGCCGGCGAGCCCGACTTCCCCACCCCACCCCACATCGTCGAGGCGGCCGTGGCCGCCTGCCACGAGCCCCGGTTCCACCACTACACTCCCGGGCCCGGCCTGCCCGAGCTGCGGGCGGCGATCGCGGCCAAGACGGCCCGCGACTCGGGCCTGCGCGTCGAGCCGAGCCAGGTCCTGGTCACCAACGGCGGCAAGCACGCCCTGTTCGAGGCGTTCACCGCCCTGCTCGACCCCGGCGACGAGGTCCTGCTGCCCTCGCCCTACTGGGTCACCTACCCCGAGGCGATCTCGCTGACCGGCGCCGAGCCGGTGATCGTGGAGACCGACAAGGCGACCGGCTTCCGGGTCGGGGTCGAGCAGCTGGAGGCGGCAACCACCGGCCGGACCAAGCTGCTGGTGTTCGTCTCCCCCTCCAACCCGACCGGCGCCGTCTACCCCAGGGAGGAGGTGGAGGCGATCGGCCGCTGGGCGGCCGGCCGCGGGCTGTGGGTGCTGACCGACGAGATCTACGAGCACCTCGTCTACGGGACGGCCGAGTTCTCCTCCATGCCGGTGGAGGTGCCGGAGCTGGCCGACCGTTGCGTTGTCGTCAACGGGGTGGCCAAGACCTACGCCATGACCGGCTGGCGGGTCGGCTGGATGCTCGGCCCGCCCGACGTGGTCGGGGCGGCCATCAACCTCCAGAGCCACGCCACCTCGAACGTGGCCAACGTCTCCCAGGCGGCCGCCCTGGCCGCGGTCTCCGGCGACCTGGTGGCGGTGGACGAGATGCGGGCCGCCTTCGACCGGCGGCGCCGCAGGATGGTGGAGCTGCTGCGGGCCATCCCCGGGGTCAGCTGCGTCGAGCCCGAGGGCGCCTTCTACTGCTTCCCGTCGCTGGAGGGGGTGCTGGGCCGGGAGCTGCGCGGCCGGCGCCCGGCCACCAGCATGGAGCTGGCCGACCTGATCCTGGAGGAGGCCAAGGTGGCGATCGTGCCCGGTGAGGCCTTCGGCGCCCCCGGGTACGCCCGCCTGTCGTACGCCCTGGGCGACGACGACCTGGTCGAGGGGGTCACCCGGATCGCCAAGCTGCTGGCCGAGTCACGCCCCGGCTAGGACCCCGGGGCCAGCTCGATCTCGACCACGGCCACGGGCTCGTCCGGCCCGTCGCCGCTGACCACGGTCAGGGTGAGGGTCCGGGCCTCGGGCGGAGGGGCCGGCCGGAAGCCGAGCTGGCTGACGCGGAGCAGGCGGCCGCCGCCGGTGGCCATGCCGGTCTGCTCGTAGTCGGTGCCGGCGTCGTCGCTGACCCGCCAGCCCAGCAGCACCTCCGGCGGCCCCTCTTGCGGCCCCTCGCCCACGATGGCGTAGCGCAGGTCCAGCCAGCCCGACCAGATCTCCAGCGAGATCAGCACGATCCGCAGGCCCGGGCCGGAGTAGACCTCGCGGGCCAGCGGCACCACCCGGACCAGCTCGGCCGGCTCGTCCTGGTAGGCGCCGGGCCCGCCGGTCACCATGGCCGCGGCCGCCTGCTGGCCGAGCCGGACCTGCCCGAGCGACACCTGCTCGGGGAAGCCCTGGCCGGCGTAGCTGGCCTGCACCTGGACCACCTGCTGGCGGACCCGGTCGAGGCCGGCGCCCAGCTTGATGAGCACCTGGGCGGCCACGCCCTCGCCCTCGCGGATCACCCCGAGCAGGATGTGCTCGGTGCCGATGTAGTTGTGGCCCAGCTGGATGGCTTCGCGCAGCGACAGCTCCAGGACCTTCTTGGCCCTGGGAGTGAAGGGGATGTGGCCGGTGGGCGCGCTCTTGCCCTGGCCGACGATCTCCTTCACCTCGGCCCGGACGGCCTCCAGCGAGATGTCGAGCCCGGTCAGGGCCCTGGCGGCCACGCCCTGTTCCTCGTGGACCAGCCCGAGCAGGATGTGCTCGGTGCCGATGTAGTTGTGGTTGAGGAGCCGGGCCTCCTCCTGGGCGAGCACGACCACCCGCCGGGCCCGGTCGGTGAAGCGCTCGAACATCGGTACCGCCTTCCCCGCGCGATCTCCGGAGAAGGGTACCTCCTCGGGGCTCAGCGCCTGCGCGCGGCGTGGCGCTCGGTGGCCAGGTCGACCAGGCGGGCCACCAGGTCGGGGTAGGCCAGGCCGGAGGCGGCCCAGAGCATGGGGAACATGCTCTTGGGGGTGAACCCGGGGATGGTGTTGACCTCGTTGAGCAGGACCCGGCCGGTGGCCTCCTCGTAGAAGCAGTCGACCCGGGCGAAGCCCTCGCAGTCCAGGGCCTGGAAGGCGCGCAGGGACAGCTCGCGCACGCGGTCCCTGACCCCGGCGGGGACCGGGGCCGGGATCTCCAGCTTCAGCGCGTCGTCCAGGTACTTGGCCTCGAAGTCGTAGAACTCGTGGCCGGGGACGACCTCGCCGACCACGCTGGCCTCGGGGGCGTCGTTGCCCAGGACGCCGCATTCCAGCTCGCGGGCGACGATGCCCTGCTCGACCAGGGCCTTGGTGTCGTGGGCGAAGGCGGTGGCCAGCCCCTCGGCCAGCCCGTCGGGGGTCTTGACCTTGGAGATGCCGATGGAGGAGCCGAGCCGGGCCGGCTTGGTGAACACCGGGTAGGCGAGGCGCCCGCCCACCTCGGCGGCCACCCGGTCCGGGTCGGCCCGCCAGTCGCGCTCGGGCACGACCAGGTACGGCGCCTGGGGCAGGCCGGCCTGGGCCAGCACCACCTTGGCCATGGCCTTGTCCATGGCCAGGGCGGAGGCGAGCACGCCGCTGCCGACGTACGGCAGGTCGGCCAGCTCGAACAGGCCCTGCACGGTGCCGTCCTCGCCGAAGGGGCCATGCAGGATCGGGAACACCACGTCCACCGGGCCCGCCCCGGCGTCGGCGAGGCCGTGCTCGGGCCGCACCGCCACCTCGGTCCCGGCCGGGTCGACCTCGGGCAGGGCGCCGTCGGAGGCGGTCAGCTCCAGCGGCGACCGGTCGGGCAGCAGCCAGGCCCCGTCGCGGGTGATGGCGATCGGCACCACCTCGAAGCGGTCGGGGTCCAGCGCCTCCATGACCGAGCGGGCCGACACCACCGACACCTGGTGCTCGGCCGAGCGGCCGCCGTACAGGATGGCCAGGCGGGTCCTTGGCACGATCTACACCACCTCCAGGGCTCGGGTGAAGTCCTCGGCCAGGTCGGCCCCGTCCTCCAGGCCGACCGAGACACGCACCATGCCCTCGCCGATCCCGGCCGCGGCCAGGGCGTCGGGGGCGAACTGGCGGTGGGTCGTGGACGCCGGGTGGGAGACCAGCGTCTCGGTCGACCCCAGGGACGCGGCCAGCTTGGCGATCCGGGTGGCCTCGATGAAGCGGCGGCCGGCCGCCCGGCCGCCCTCGAGGTCGAAGCTGAGCATCCCCGGGTCGCCGTCCAGCAGCTTGGCGGCGAGCTGGGCCGTGGGGTGGCCGGGCAGGCCGGGCCAGTGGACGCGGGCCACCTTGGGGTGGGCGTCCAGCAGCTCGGCCAGCCGGCGGGCGTTGGCGCCGTGGGCCCGCATGCGCAGGGGCAGGGTCTTGACCCCGCGCAGGACCAGCCAGGCGGCGAACGGGTCGGGGGAGGCGCCGAGCTCGATCATGGCCCGCCAGGCGGCGTCGTGGCGCTCCGGCTCGGCGAACAGGGCCAGGCCCCCGACCACGTCGCTGTGGCCGCCCAGGTACTTGGTTGCCGAGTGGACCACCACCGCCGCCCCGTGCTCGACCGGCCGGCAGAGAAACGGCGAAGCCACCGTGTTGTCCACCACCAGGGGCACCCCGGCGGCGGCGCCGACCTCGGCCAGGGCGGGCAGGTCGGCCACGGTCAGGGTCGGGTTGGCGACCGTCTCGGCGTAGATGGCCCTGGTGGTCGGGCGCAGGGCGGCCCGGACGGCGTCCGGGTCGCCGGCGTCGACGAAGTCGACCGCGATGCCGAAGCGGGGGGCGGTGTGGGCCAGCAGCGAATGGGTCCCGCCGTACAGGTCGCGCTGGGCGACCACGTGGTCGCCGGCCCCGGCCAGCGACAGCAGCACGGTGGCGATGGCGCCCATGCCCGAGGCGGTGGCCAGCCCCTCGGCCGCGCCCTCGAGGTTGGCCACGGTCGCCTCCAGGGCGGCCGTGGTCGGGTTCTCGTAGCGGGTGTAGACGTAGCCCTCGCGGGGCTGCTGGAGGGTGTGGGCGTAGTGCTCGGCGTCGTCGAAGACGAAGGTGGAGGTCTGCCAGATGGGGGTGGCCAGGGGCGGCTCGGCCGGCAAGGGCAGGCGGCCGGCGTGGATTGCGCGGGTGGCGAAGCCGTCAGCCATCGGAGCTCCCTTCGCTCTGGTCGGCCGGCAGGGTATCAACGGCGGCCTTGGCGCGGGCCAGGACGCGGGCCCGGAAGCGGTTGCCCTGGGCGGCGCCGCGGACACCGCGGACCAACCGCACGCTGCCGTCGCGGGCGACCAGCCGGGTGCGCCGGCCCGACACCTCCACCGCCGACAGCTCCTCGTAGCGGTAGCGGCGGGCCCCGCCGAGCCCGTGCAGCACCACCGCCTCGTCGTCCAGCTCGGCGGCCAGGACCCGCGCCCGCAGCCAGGCGACAACCAGGCTGACCACGCCCAGGACGGCCCAGAGCAGGCTGGCCACCGACAACGACGCGGCCGTGGCCGGGCTCGACTCGGAGACGGCCAGGGAGCCGGCGAGCAGCGCCGAGGCCAGGGCGAGCTCGACCAGCCCGCTGACCAGCGCGTGGGTCACGCCCCCGGGCTGGAACCGTTCGGTCATGCCGGGCTGGCCGCCTGGCCCTGGTACCAGTCGGGCGGCCGCCAGCCCTCCCTGATCTCGGCGACCAGGCCGGCGATGGCCTCCATCACCTTGTCCTTGGCCTGGTTGATCTCGGTCAGGGAGGCGTCGGGGGCGAGGCCGAGGTCGATCGGCGGCCCGGCCCGCTCGACCACCCGGATGCCGCGCCGGAACGGCCCCATCTTGCCCCGGGTGAACAGCAGGTGGGCGCCCCACTGGCCGACCGGCACGACCGGCGCCCCGGTGAGGGCGGCCAGGCGGGCGACCCCGCTCTTGGCCGCCATCGGGGTGAAGTCGGGGTTGCGGGTGGTGGTGCCCTCCGGGTAGATGGCCACCGCGGCCCCGTCGCGCATGGCGGCCACGGCGTCGACCAGGGCCTGGCCGGCGTCGCGGGTCTCGCGGTACACCGGGATCTGCCCGGCCCCGCGCAGGATCGCCCCCAGCACCGGGTTGCGGTACAGCTCCGACTTGGCCAGGAACCGGACCTGGCGGCCGGCCGCGTCGATGAAGGTGCCGAGGCACAGCGGGTCGAAGTAGGAGATGTGGTTGGCGGCGATGATCAGCGGGCCCTGCTCGGGGATGTTGAGCAGACCCTGGCAGTCGAGCCGGACCCAGAAGCGGATCACCGGCGGCACGACAACCTTGGCCAGGGTGTAGACGGGGTAGCGGCCAGCCATGCTCGGCGCATAGTACCGTTGCCGGCGATGCCTGTTCCCCTCGTCCCCGTGAAGGCCCTGGCCGAGGCCAAGGGCCGCCTCGCCCCCGAGGTCGGACCGCTCCAGCGGCGCCTGCTCGCCATCGCCATGTTCGAGGACGTCATCGCGGCCATCCAGTCGGTCCCGGCGCTCGAGGCCCCGGTGGTCGTCTCCCCCGACCGTGAGGTGTGGCGGCGGGCCGACGCCCTGGGCTGCCGGGTGGTCGAGGAGCCGCCGGGGGCCGGCGACCTGAACGGCGCCCTGGCCGCGGCCGCGGGCGGTGTGGCCGACGGGTCACCGTTGCTGGTGGTGGCGGCCGACCTGCCGCTGGCGTCGGCGGCCGGCCTGGAACGGGTGCTGGCGGCGGCCGGGGCGCCGGTGGCGGTGGTCCCCAGCCACGACGGCGGCGGCACCAACGTGCTCGCCTGGCGCGACCCGGCGTCCTTCGCGCCCAGCTTCGGTCCCGACTCGGCCGAGCGCCATCTGGCCGTGCCCGGCGCCGTCCGGGTCGACGAGCCGGGCCTGGCCCTCGACGTCGACACCGTGGAGGACCTCCGCCGGGTGGCCGGCCGCCTCGACCCCGCGCTGGTGACCGCCCGGCGGCTCAAGGATCTCGATATGCTCCGGCCGCTGACCGGATCGACCGAGGAGGCGTGATGCTGCAGGGCACCGTGAAGAGCTTCGACCCCGAGACCCGTTCGGCGGTCGTGCTCACCGACGCCCGCGTCGAGTACGACGTGCCCCCGGAGGCGTTCGGGCGCTCGGGGCTGCGCAAGCTCACCCTCGGCCAGCGGGTGAAGTTCCGGGTCGAGGGCGAGGGCGAGGGCGCCCGGGTCACCTACGTGAACATCCTCACCCTGCCCGACCCGGCCTGATCCCAGGAACGGACGAGGCCCCGCCGCGGCGGGGCCTCGTCGCTGCTGCCGGTGCTACTACTTCTTCTTGCCGCCCTTGGCCTTGCTGCGCGAGCTGGTGGCCTTGGCGGTGCTCTTGGCGCCGCTGTTGCGCGACGCGGTCGCCCTGGTGGTGCTGGCCCTGGACGCCGAGGCCCTGCTGCCGCTGGCCCTGGAGCTGCTGGCCCTGGAGCTGCTGGCCCTGGAGCTGCTGGACGCCTTGGCGGTGCTGGCCTTGGCGGTCGACTTGGGCGGCGTGAGCTTGGGCGCGGTTGCCTTGCCGGCCACGACGTCCTTGAAGCCCTGCCCGGCACGGAACCGCGGGACCTTGGTCGCCTTCACCTTGACCGGGTCGCCGCTGCGTGGGTTGCGGGCGGTACGGGCCTTGCGGTCCTGCCGCTCGAAGGTGCCGAAGCCGACCAGGGCAACACGCTCGCCCTTCTTCACGGCGACCTGGGTGTGCTGGATCAGGCTGCCCAGCACCTTGTCGACGTCGGTGCGCGCGACCTGCGTGTGCTTCTGGATCGCGTCGACGAGTTCCTTGCGGTTCAAGGGCGCCTCCTTGCCCAAGGGGAATTCCCCGTCGGGACCGGACCCCCATGAGCCCCGTCCCCCTTCGGGCGTGCATCGTAAAGACGCGGCTATCAAAGGTCAACAACCATCGATACTCAATCCATTGCGGCACAACGGCATCATCGGCTCGCGTCTGGAACGGCGGAGCCGTCGCCTTGTCGGGCAACGGTTTTGCCGGAGGACGGTGGTCTCGCCGGAATGCTAGGCATTTGTCCAGTGCTGGTGCGGACCTTGTCACCCTGGACGGCGTGTGGAATCCTGGCCGTACCATTGAAGGGCTCAAGTATCGGGGGCCGGCGATGACGGTGAAGACCGGGACCGAAGCGCCGGCCCGAGACGTCTGGGAACTGCTCATCGAGCTGTCGATGTCGCGCATGCGCGAGCGGTTCCTCACCACGGTCACCGAGCTCGGCCTCTCCTTCCCGCAGGCCCATGCCCTCAAGGTGCTGCGCCCCGGGCACCCGATCGCCATGCGGGAGCTGGCCGACGGGCTCCACTGCGACCCCTCGAACATCACCGGGATCGCCGACCGCCTCGGCGACCGCGGCCTGGTCGAGCGCGGGTCGGCGCCGGGTGACCGGCGCGTCAAGATCCTGACGCTCACCGAGGAGGGCGCCGCCCTGCGAATGCGCCTGCTCGACCGGTTGTCCGAGCCACCAGCGGGCCTGGGCAGGCTCACGGTCGGCGAGCAGCGCCAGCTGCGCGACCTCCTGCGCCGAGCCCTGCTCGACTGACCGACCGGCGAATCTGCCGGACGGAGTCTCTTGACCGTCGGCCGACGGCCGACTCCTTGCCGTTGGTCTCAGCGAGAGGACCACCCTGATGGATGTCCTGATCGGCGTCGCCTGGCCCTATGCCTCCGGGCCGCGCCACCTCGGCCACCTGGCCGGGGCCTACCTGCCTGCCGACGTCGCCGCCCGCTACCACCGGCTGGCCGGCGACCGGGTCCTGCTGGTCTCCGGTTCCGACCAGCACGGCACCCCGATCACGGTCGCGGCCGAGCGGGCCGGCCTGTCGCCGGCGGCCCTGGCCGACCGCGAGCACGAGCGCATCGCGGCCGGCTTCGCCCGCGCCGGCATCTCCTTCGACCACTACACCAGGACGGCGACCCGCCGGCACCACGCGGTCACCCAGGACCTGTTCACCCGCCTGCACCGGGGCGGGCTGGTGACCGAGGCGACCCAGCCGGCCGCCTTCTGCGCGCGCGAGGGCCGCTCCCTGCCCGACCGCTACGTGGAGGGCGCCTGCCCGTCCTGCGGCGCCGCCGACGCCCGCGGCGACCAGTGCGACACCTGCGGCTGCACCCTCGACCCCGAGGAGCTGGGCGCGCCCCGCTGCCGGCGCTGCGGCGGGCCGGCCGAGCTGCGGCCGCTGCGCCAGCTGTTCCTCCGCCTCGACCTGCTCCAGCCCGCCGTCGGACGCTACCTGGACGGCCACCGGGCCGGCTGGCGGCCGTTCGTCGGCGCCGAGGCCCGCGGCTGGCTGGCGGCCGGCCTGCGCCCGCGGGCCATCACCCGCGACCTGGACTGGGGCGTGCCCGTGCCCCTGCCCGGCTGGGACGACCGCCGGCTGTACGTGTGGTTCGACGCCGTCATCGGCTACCTGTCGGCGTCGGTGGAGTGGGCCGAGCTGCACGGCGACCCCGACGCCTGGCGGTGCTGGTGGCAGGGGTCGGCGGCCCGCCACCGCTACTTCGTCGGCAAGGACAACATCTGGTTCCACACCGTGTGGTGGCCGGCCATCCTGCTGGGCGCCGACCAGGACCTGCGCCCGCCCGACGAGGTGGTGGCCAACCATCACCTGACCCTGTCCGGCGGCAAGCTGTCGGCCAGCCGGGGCCAGGCGCCCACGATCGACGAGGGCATCGACCGGGTCGGGCTCGACCCGCTGCGCCATGCCCTGTGCGCCCTCGGGCCGGAGACGGCCGACGTCGAGCTGGCCTGGGACAAGGTCGCCGAGCTGACCGCCAGCGGCCTGCTCGGCGCCGTCGCCGGGCCGCCCCACCGGGTGGCGACCCTGCTGTGGCGCCGCTTCGGCGGCCGGCCGGACCCGGCGGCCCTGGCCGGCGCCGGGGCCGAGCGGGCCGAGGCCGCCGCCGCCCTGGCCGAGGTCGGGGCCGCCATCGACCGGGCCGAGCTGCGCCGCGCCCTCCAGGCGGTGCACGCCCTGGGCCGCACGGTCAACCGCCGCCTGGCCGTCACCGAGCCCTGGCGCCTCCCCGACGCCGACGCCCACCGGGAGCTGACCCGCCTGCTGCCGTTGCTGGACGCCGTGGGCGTGGCCGCCTGGCCGTTCGTCCCCGGCACCGCCGGCCGCGTCCGCGCCCTGCTCGGCCGCCCCCCGACCCCGGCCCGCTGGGCCCTCGACCCGGAGCCGCCGGGAGTCCCGGCCCCGCCCGAGCCGCCGTTGCGTCGCTAGCGCGACAGCCGTGGACCGGCGGTCGGGCGCAGCCACAGCGACGTCCGGGTCGGCGCCACCGTCTGGTCGACCACCGCGCGCAGCTCGGCGTCGAGCGCGTCCAGGTCGACCTGCTCGCGCAGCCGGGTCGCGAACGCCTCCACGGTGCGGGCGGCGTCGTAGCGGCGCCGGTTGAAGCGGCGGTCGACCAGGCCCTGGACCCGCCGCCGGACCGGCTGGAACCCGGCCGCCGCGGCCAGGGTGGCCGCGGCCACGCCCAGGGTGCCCGACCCGTGGGCCAGGCGGCTGGCGGCGGGCACGATGACCAGGTAGGGCAGCACCAGCAGGCCGGTCACCAGCGCGTAGGTCACGGTCCGGGAGACCAGCCGGTCCAGCTCCCACAACCGGTAGCGCAGCACCGCCACGGCCACCGACACCGGCACGCACAGCAACGCCAGCGGTGTCGCGGCGGCGGCGACGTTCGCCCCTCCCGGCTTGGGCAGGAGCACGAACACGGCCACCGCGGCGCCGGCGGCGACCCAGCGCAGCTGTTGGCGCTCGGTCCCCCGGGCCGCCCGGAACCGCAGCACCACGCAGGCCAGCGCGGCCAGCAGGCTGACCGCGTGCAACGCCAGTCCGCTGGAGGCGACCACCCTGGCGGCCGTGCCGGCCGTCCCGGGCAGCCCCAGCGGGTTCTCGAAGGGGACCGGCGTGTCGCTGGTCGACCCCGGGATCAGCAGGGCGCCGACCACGAACATGACCGGGCCGGCCACGGCCGTCACCGCCACCAGCCGCCAGCGGCGCGAACGCAGCCGCCCGTCCGGCAGCAGCAGGGCCGGCAGGGTGATGCCGAGGGCGATGGCCGGCGCCCAGATGGTCACCTGGGCCATGGCGTTCAGCTGGGCGACGAGCGGCAGCGGGCGCTGCTCGCGGACCAGTTGGTCGACCCAGGGGCCCAGGGGGATGATCAGGCTCCAGGTCAGCCCGGAGGCGGCGTACAGCCAGCCGATCGGGTTGGCCGGCCGCCGCAGGGCCAGCACCAGCCCGACGGTGGCGTAGCCGAGCGGGAAGGCCAGCGCGAACGCGGCCCCCTGGGCCAGCAGCCCGGCGGTGAGGGGACGGGCCACCAGCAGGGCCACCCCAGGCCGGCGGCGCAGCAGCCGATGGTGGCCAGCCACAGCGCCCAGGCGAGCACGGTCCTGGCCGGCGGCTGCTCCACTGCTCCGTCCTCGACGCGTTCGGGTCTGGTCCGCCCCGACCATGCCAGGGCCCCGGTACGGGATCGTTACGATCGACCCCGACCCCTTGGCGTGGACGCCGCGGGCCGGGGAGAATGCGGCCTGGAGACGGAAGGAGCCTGCATTGCGTATCGAGTCGTCGGTCACCTCCCTGTCATGGATCCCGCTGGGGGCGATGGAAGGCGCCGGGACCGAGCTGGCGTTCCGCCTCGGCATCGCCCACTACGACCCGCCACCGCCCGAGGTCATGGAGGACCTGGAGGCGCTCAAGGCCGCCGACCGCTTCCGGTTCGCCAACGACCTGCGGGCCTGGATCGAGGTCGACGACAACGGCCGCATCGCCGACTACGGCCACGCCGGCGGCGGCCAGATCGGCAGCACCACCCTGCGCCTGGGCGCGCGCGACCTGACCTTCGCGGCCATGCCGTTCCCGGACCTGCGCCCCAAGCCGGAGATCGGCGACGGCTGGGTCCGGTTCATGCAGACGGCCGGCGGCCGCACCGGCGCCCCGGCGCCGCGGCGCATCCGCCGGCCGCCGTTCGTCCAGTGGATCGCCCCGGCCGCCTGGTCGACCCTGGCCCTGACCATCCACAGCGACGGCCGGGCCAACTACGAGGTCGTCGGGGCCAGCCCCTTCCCCAGGCACTGGATCTACGACCACGACGGCAAGCTGGTCGCCAAGACGGGCCGGATCGACTTCGACCGCTGGTTCCGGGAGACCGAGATGCAGCGCACCCCGTGGGGCGACGAGGACTCGCCGGCGCTGGTCGTGGCCGCCGAGACGGCCCTGGAGCGGCGGCTGTCGGTGGCCATCATCGACGGCAAGCCCTCGTTCCGGCGCCTGGAGGCGGGCGAGACCCTGGTCGAGCAGGACGACACCGGCACCGACGTCTACCTGCTCTTCGACGGCGTGCTCATGGTCGAGATCGACGGCAAGTCGGTGACCGAGCTGGGCCCGGGGGCGGTGGTCGGCGAGATGGCCCTGCTCGAGGGGGGCCGGCGCACGGCCACCCTGCGGGCGGTCACCCCCTGCCGGATCGCCGTGGTCGGCGGCGAGCAGCTCGACCGGGACGCCCTCGCGGAGGTTGCCCGGGGCCGCCGCGAGCCGGACGGCTGACCATGGCCGCGGCCGTCCCCCGGCGGGCGACACTGCGGGTCGGGGTCTGGGGCTTCCACCTGGTCCTGCCCCTGCTGGGGTTGTGGCTGCTGCTGGCCCAGCCCCACTTCGACGTCATGCTGGAGCACCACGTCGGGCACTTCGCGCTGGTGGTGGCCGTGGCCGCCGTGAACGTGGCCCTCGGCGTGCGCATGAGCGAGGTGTCGCGCAACCGGGGCGACGCCCGCCTGTTCCTGGTGTCGCTGGTCTTCCTGTCCAGCGCCGGCTTCCTGCTGCTCCACGCCCTGGCCACGCCTCAGGTGATTCTCTACGGACGCAACGCCGGGTTCGCCATCGCCACCCCGATCGGCCTGCTGCTGGCGGCCGTGTTCGCCGTCCTGTCCTCGCTCGACTGGACCCCCGACCGGGCCGACGCCGTGCTGCGCCGCCAGGCCCTGCTCCGGGGCGGCCTGGCCGTGCTGATGATCGCCTGGGCGGTCGTGTCGCTGTTCGGGCTGCCGCCGCTGGACGCCCCCCTGCCCGAGGAGGCCACCCGGGGCCCGCTGACGGTCATCGCCGTCGCCGGGGTCGCCCTGTATACCCTGGCCGCGGCCCGCTACTGGCTGCTGTACCGGCGCCGGCCCTCGGTGATCCTGATCGCCGTCCTCACCGCCTTCGCGCTGCTGGCCGAGGCCATGGTGGCGGTCGCCCTGGCCCGCAACTGGCACGCCTCCTGGTGGGAGTGGCACCTGCTGATGGCGTTCGCCTTCGCCTTCGTCTACTACAGCGCCCACGTGCAGTACGCCCGCGAGGGCTCCTGGTCCAGCCTGTTCCGGGGCATCTACCTCCAGGAGACGATCCAGCAGATCCGCCGCGAGCACGGCGCCGCCCTGGAGGCGCTGGTCGAGGCCATGCAGCAGCCGCAGGGCAACGGCGCCCGGCCGGTCGGCCGGGTGGTGGCCGACCTGGCCGACCGCTTCGACCTGACCGAGGGCCAGGCCCAGGTGCTGGAGCAGGCGGCCGAGGCGCTGCTGGCCGAGCGCGAGCAGATCCAGCGCCTGCGCGCCCTGGTCGCCGTGGGGGCCGAGGCGCGGGTGATCATGGACGAGCGCCAGCTGCTGGAGCGCGGGGTCGAGCTGACCGCCCGGGCGCTGCGGCCCGACGTGCTGCGGGTCGGGCTGGTCGAGGGCGAGCAGCTCGTGTTCCCGTCCTCGATGCGGGCCGAGGGCTGGGCCGACGCGCTCGACGACGAGCGGCCGGCCGGCGGCGGCGACGACCCGGCGGCGGCCTCGCTGACGTCGCTGGAGCCGGTCGAGGAGACCGAGGGCCCCGGGGGGCGGCTGGTCCTGCCGCTGACGGTCAAGGACCGCCCGGCCGGGGTCCTGGACGTGCGCCGGGCCGAGGGGTCCTTCGCCGAGCGGGACCGGTGGCTGCTCCAGGCCCTGGCCAGCCAGCTGTCCATCGGGCTGGAGAACGCCCGGCTGTACCGCCAGCTCGACGGGCTGTTCCGCCAGTACATGTCGCCCGACGTGGCCACCGCCCTGCTGGCCGACCCGACCCAGGCCGCCCTGGGCGGGGACGTCGCCGAGGTGACGGTCCTGTTCGCCGACCTGCGCGGGTTCACGCCGTTCTCGGAGCGGACCACCCCCGACCGGGTGGTGGGCATGCTCAACGAGTACTTCGGCCGGGCCGTGCCGGTGCTGCTGGCCAACGGGGGCACGGTGGTCCAGTTCGTCGGCGACGCGGTCATGGCCCTGTTCAACGCCCCGGCCCGCCAGCCCGACCACGCCCTGCGGGCGGCCAGGGCGGCCCTCGGCATGCAGGCGGCCATCGAGGCGGTGGCCGAGCGCGAGCCCGACTGGCCCCGGTTCCGGGTCGGGGTCAACACCGGGCCCGCCCTCATCGGCAACATCGGCAGCCACGAGTTCCGCAACTTCACCGCCATCGGCGACACCGTCAACCTCGCCGCCCGCCTCGAGCAGGAGGTCGCCGAGGCCGGCCAGGTCGTCCTCGGCCCCACCACCCACACCGCCATCAGGCAGCTGGCCATCGCCCGCTCCCTCCCCCCCATCGAGGTCAAGGGCAAGCGCGACCCGGTCGCCTGCTGGGTCCTGGAAGGCCTCAAGGACGACCCCACCACCTGGTCCCCCACCCGCCCCCGCCGCCTCACCACCGACCGCGGGTCGCCCCCGGCCCCGCCCCGGAAGAACGCCCCGGGCCCGCCCCCCGCCCCGGCCCAGAAGGACGCCACAGCCGAGAACGACGCCCCGGCCCCGACCCCCGACCGCGACGAGGCGTCCGCCGAGGCCGACTCCCCTCCCAGCCGGCCGCCTCCCCCTTGAATTAGACGATCGTTCGTGCTTTTCTTGTCGGCATGAGCAAGGGAACCGAGACCAGGCAGGCCGTGCTCGACGAGGCGGCCCGGGTGGCCAGCAGGGTCGGGCTGGGCGGCCTGACCATCGGGTCGCTGGCCGCCACCACCCAGCTCTCCAAGAGCGGCCTCTTCGCCCACTTCCAGTCCAAGGAGGCCCTCCAGCTCCAGCTCCTGGACCACACCCGGGCCCGCTTCATCGACCTGGTGGTCCGCCCCGCCCTGGCCGCCCCCCGCGGCGAGCCCAGGGTGCGCGAGCTGTTCCGGCGCTGGCTCGCCTGGGACGCCGATGCCCTGCCCGGCGGCTGCCTGTTCGTCGCGGCCAGCGCCGAGTTCGACGGCCAGCCCGGCCCGGTGCGCGACCGGCTGGCCCAGGACCAGCGCGACTGGCTGGACACCATCGCCCAGGTCTTCCGGACCGGCATCGCCGAGGGCCAGTTCGACCCCGACGCCGACCCCGAGCAGTTCGCCTACGACCTGCACGGGGTGATGCTCGCCTTCCACCACGCCAGCCGGCTGCTCGGCGACCCCGACGCCGCCGCCCGGGCCACCCGCGCCGTCGAGGCCCTGCTGCTCGCCGCCCGCCACCCAGCCTCCTGAGGAGAACGCCGATGCCCGCCAGGCAACTCGCCGCCATCCAGAAAAGCACGATCGTTCGGTCGTTCAAGTTGCTGGAGCGGGTCGCGCCCGGCGTCGGCGCCCGCTGGGCCGAGCACCTCTGGTTCACCGTCCCCGCCGCGCGCGGGCGCCAGGACCGGCAGGCGGACCCGGGGCGCCCGTTCCAGGTGCGGGTCCACGGGAGCACGGTCGCCGGCGAGACCTGGGGTGCCGGGCCGCTGGTGTACCTGGTGCATGGCTGGGGCGGGTGGCGCTGGCAGCTGGACGGGTTCGTGGCCCCGCTGGTCGAGGCGGGCCACCGGGTGGTCGCCTTCGACGCCCCCAGCCACGGCGCCTCCGAGCCTGGGCCCGAGGGGCCGGGGCGCAGCACCATCCTCGAGCTCGCCGACGCCCTGGCCGCGGTGGTGGCGGCCAACGGCCCGGCCCACGCCGTGGTCGCCCACTCCCTGGGCGCGACCGCGGCCGCGTTCGCCATCCGCCGCGGGCTGCCCGTCGAGCGGGCGGCGTTCGTCGCTCCCATGGCCGACCCGCTGCCCTACACCCGGACCTTCGCCGGCCGCCTCGGCTTCGGCGAGCAGGTCCGCACCCGCCTGGTCGACCGGATCGAGCGCCGGGTCGGCATGCCACTGTCGGCCTTCGACGTCCCCGCCATGGCCGGCCAGGTCCCGACCCCGCCCCTGCTGCTGGTCCACGACCGCCTGGACGCCGAGACCGGCTGGTCCGACAGCGCGGCCATCGCCGCATCCTGGCCCCAGGCCCGGCTGGTCACCACCAGCGGCCTCGGCCACCGGAGGATCCTCCGCGCCCCGGCGGTGATCGCCGAGGTGACCGGGTTCGTGGCCGAGCCGGTGGCCGCCCGGTCGGCCGGCCCGACCCGGGCCTGGTCCTGAGGCTCATGCGCGGACGACCAGCAGGGTCGACAGGTTCGGGTCGGAGTCGCCGGCCACCGTCATGTGGGCCTGCGGCTGGTCAGGTGGAAGACGGTGCAGGCGGCGGCGACGACGGCCAGCGGGGCCAGCACCAGCAGCTCGAACTGGAGCCGCTGGCCCTCGAAGCCGGCCGGCAGGGAGGCGTCGGGGTCGGCGGTGCCCAGGCCGGGCCACAGCGGGCAGGCGGTGACCAGCACGGACCAGCCGGTGGCGAGGACGGCGATCAGCCAGGCGCCGGCCGGGCCGCCCGGGGCCAGGAACGGTCGCTCCAGGCCGGGCCGGCGCAGCCGCAGGGCCAGGAACGCCGGGTAGATGAGCAGGTAGGCGAGCACGATCAGGGCGATGGACACCGTCAGGGCGGCCGAGAAGTACTTCTGGCCGTCGCCCCGGGTGACCCACAGGCTGGCCACCATCGCGGCTAGCGACACCGCCCCCGACACCAGGCCCATCACGACCGGCACGCCGGTGCGCGGCGAGATCCTCCCCAGGGCCCGCGGCCCGGCGCCGTCCATGCAGGCCGCCGCCTGGGCCCGGCCGGCTCCCATGATCCAGGCCGAGCCGCTGGCCGCCAGGACCCAGATGAACACCAGGGCGCTGGCCCAGCCGAGCAGCTGCCCGGCGCCCGACAGGGCCACCGACCCGTCGGCCGCGACCGACCCCCCGTAGACGGTGAACACCGTCTTCATGGCGTCGATCAGCCCGTGCAGCGAGGTCACCTGCTGCGCCGGGAGGACGACGAGCACGGCCAGGATCGGCACCCCGTACATCAGCGCCTGCCCGACGCCGGCCCGGGCGATGGCCACCGGGATGTCGCGGCGGGGGTCGCGCATCTCCTCCCCGGCGGTCGAGGGCAGCTCGACCCCGACGAAGGAGTAGAGCAGCACGGGCACCACCGCGATGAAGGTGGCGCTGGTCGGGGTCAGGTCGCCGACGGCGATGCCGTGGACCCCGTGGCGGGCGCCGTAGAGCACGACGCTGAAGGTGAAGAAGGCGAGCAGGCCGATCTGCCCCACCGCACCGCTGGTCGGCAGCCACTTGCCGTAGCGCAGGGGCACCACCGCCCCCAGGGTGGCCAGGCCGACGAACACGGTCCCGAAGACGTACAGGGCTGGTCCCGACAGGTCACCGAAGAAGCGCCCGTGGACCGACATGGCCACGACCGTGACCGACCCGCCCAGCCACATGGGCGTGCCCGCCCAGTACAGCAGCGAGGTGAGGGCGCCGGCGAAGCGCCCGAAGGCCATCCGCACCCACACATGGGCCCCGCCCTCGTCGGGGATGGCCGCCCCCAGCTCGGCGCTGGCCAGGGCCGAGGGGATGAAGAAGCCGACGAACAGCACGACCAGCCAGGTGAAGGCCTGGCCGCCGCCGATGGCGATGGCCCCGATGGTGTCGACCACCACCATGGCCGAGATGAGGAAGAAGATGGTGTCGAGCCGGCTCAGCTCGCGGCGCAGCTTGGCCCGCTCGGCCTGGCCGGTGTCGGGGCCGGTGTCCAGGTCCTGGGCGGTCAACGGTGCCTCCGTTCCGCGGCGAGGGCCCGTTCGCGGCGCCGGCCGACGCGGACGAGCAGGGCCGCGGTCACCAGCACGGCGGCCAGCGGGACGAGCTCGGCCAGGGTGAAGGCGAGGCGCTGGCCGGCGAAGCCGTCGGGCAGGTGGAGGTCGGGGTCGGCGGTGCCCAGCCCGGGGCAGAGGGCGGCGGCCAGCGCGACCGCGGACCAGCCGGTGGCCAGGACGCCGGCGGCCAGGACGCCGGCGGCGCCGCCGGGGACCCGGAAGGCCCGGGGCCGGTCCGGGTGGGTGCGGCGCAGCCGGACCACGGTGGGGAACACGACCACGTTGGCCAGGGCGAGCAGCGAGATGGAGAGGGTCAGGGCGACGCTGAAGTAGCGGCCGTTGTCGTCGCCGGCGACGGCGAAGGCGGCCAGGGTGGTGACGGTGGCGACCAGCCCGCCGGCCAGGGTGGCCGCCACCGGCGTGCCGGTCCGGGCCGAGACCCGGCCGAGGGCCGGCGGACCGACGCCGTCGAGGCTGGCCGCGGCCTGGGTCCGCGACGAGGCCATCACCCAGGTGAGGCCGTTGGCGACCAGGATCCAGACGAACGCGAGCGCGGCCAGCCCGCCGGCCAGGTCGGCCCAGGGGCCGTAGACGACGAACACCTCGGCCAGGGCGTCGACGAAGCCGGTCAGGCTGGTCAGCCGTTCGGCCGGGACGACCAGCACGATGGCCAGCACCGGGACCGCGTACAGGGCGCAGGTGAGCACCCCGGCGCGGACGATCGACGCCGGGACGTCGCGGGCCGGGTCGCGCAGCTCCTCGCCGGCCGTCGAGGGCAGCTCGAAGCCGAGGAAGTTGTAGACCAGCACGGGGGCGACCAGGACGAACACCGCCCAGGAGGGGGCGAGGTCGCCGACCGCCGGGGCGGGGACGCCGTGGCGGACCGCGTGGGCGACCACGGTCGCGGTGAAGAAGGCGAGCAGCCCGACCTGGGTGGCGGCCCCGGCCAGCGGGACCCGCTTGCCGGCCCGCAGCGGGGCCACCGCCAGCGCCACCGTGGTCCACACGAAGGCGAGCGCCACCGGGACCCGCCAGCCGCCCTCCAGGGGCAGGACCAGCCGGTCGACCACGGCCACGCAGGTGATGGCCAGGGAGCCGCCGACCCAGACGGGCGTCTCCAGGAAGTAGATGAGTGCGACCAGGGACCCGGCACAGCGCCCGAAGGCCAGCCGCGCCCACACATAGGGGCCGCCCTGGTTGGGGAAGGCGGTGCCGAGCTCGGCGATGACCAGCCCGGCGGGCACGAAGAAGAGCGCCGCCACCACGACCAGCCAGGTGAGCGTCTGGGGACCGCCCCTGGCCACCGCCCCGAGGGTGTCGAGGACCACGATGGCCGCGATCAGCAGGCAGACCGCGTCCAGCCGCCCCAGCTCCCGGCGCAGCTTGGACCGCTCGGCGCGGGAGCGCCGGGCGATGGCGGCGTCGGGTGCCAATTCCACCGGGCGGACCGTGGCCACGGAGGCTCCCCCCTCTCCGACCGTGCCAGCACCGCCAGTCAAGCCGTCCGGCCGGAGCGGGGCAGTGTCGGGCGGCACCGGACCGCGGTGCCGTGCGGCACATCCGGGGAGGGCTACCTAGCGGTCGGGGGAGGCGGCCGGCCCGGGGCGGCGGCGGCGGATCCGCTCGAACGGGGTGTGGCAGGCGGTGCAGATCCAGGAGGAGGTCATCACCGTGGGGCCGACCATGCCGACCTGCTCCACCTGGTCGGAGTCGCACCAGGGGCAGGTCACGCCGGCGTCGCCGTGGCCGGCGGGTCCAGGCGGCGCTGCAGGGGGTTCCATCGCTCCCATGGTAGGTCCTCGTCGGCCGGGCGCTCGCGGGCGATGCCGGCGGCGTCCAGCACCGGGCCGACCCGCTCCAGGTAGCGGCGGCGCAGCTCGCGGTTGTCGTGGCCGAGCACGCCCTGGCCGCGCAGGGCCTCGACCCCCTGCTCCCCCGGCCGGCCGAACCAGCACAGCAGCTCCGGCAGGGACTCGTCGGCGCGGGCCTGGAGCTGGCCGCGGCCGCCGGGGAGGCCGACCAGCTCCCGCACCCGGCCCTCGGCGAAGTCCCAGTGGAACGCCTCCTCGTCCAGCATCCGCGGGACCCGCCTGGCCAGCGCCGCGTAGCCGCCGCCGGCCAGCGCCTCCAGCATGACGGTGACGGCGGTGTCGACCAGCAGCAGCGCGGCCACCGCGTGCGACCAGGTCGGGAACGGCCGGTCGAGCGCGGACACGCGGTAGGTGCGGGCCCGCTGGGCCGGGTCGACCGGGCCGGGGAACGGCAGCTCCCCGAGCAGCGGGTACAGCACCCGGGCCTGGCCCAGCTCGCCCTGGGCGACGGCCGCGCAGGCCACCCCGACCTCCAGGCTGGGCGACCCGACGGCCCACTCCGACAGGTGCCGGCCCAGCCAGTACTTGTTGTCGCCGAGGACCAGCAGGAGGTTCACCACCGCCGGGGCGGTGGTGTCGGGCTCAGTCACCGCTGATCACCCAGTGCACGGCCCGTTCGGGGAGCAG
>Ga0307318_10000057_pt1 | contig 32795 bp, 26 predicted proteins | sample ER_DNA_367_FD_194500 | JGI IMG/M metagenome (GOLD analysis project Ga0307318, IMG submission 194500) | Bulk soil microbial communities from the East River watershed near Crested Butte, Colorado, United States - ER_DNA_367 | ecosystem: Environmental > Terrestrial > Soil > Floodplain | place...
GCCGAGCGCTGGCGGGAGCTCGCCATGCCGGAGGGCGAAGGAGAGCGTGCCGTCCTTCAGTCGCGCCTGGACGCCGTCCGCGGTCGGATCGTGGATCTCGAAGAGGCGAGGTATATCCGAGGCGAGTTCCCTACCGCTGATGACGTTGTGCGGTGGGACGGGATGATGGACCGTCTGAAGGTGCAGCGTGACGACGTCGTCCATGACCTCGAGGAACTCGGGCCGCTACCCGACCTCGACCTCAACACCCTCCGTGCAACCTGCGGCGTCGAAGTGTGGGACGCCACACCGCTTCCGCAGCGCCGCAAGCTCCTCCAGGTCGCAGTTGCCAAGGTCATCGTCGCCAGCGCTCATAAGCGTCCGGTGCCAGCGAAGGACCGTGTTCGCGTCGTTCTGGTCGGCGAGGAGTCCGAGGCTATCGACCAGACGCGCCACCCGAAGTCGTAGCACGCGCCGCAACTGACCATAGGGCGGACTGCGCCGCCGTTCCTTCGCCGGGATCCCGCCGGCGGGCGTGCCAGTGATCGCCTGACCGTTACCGAAGATCCATGGAGCTACTCGTTGGGGCCGCCCAGCTCGGCGGCGTCAGCGGCTTGGATCGCGCGGGCGACCAGCGGTGGCGGCATGTGGCCGTAGGAAAGGATCCGGTCGTGGAAGCGGCGCAGGCGAAAATCATCGCCGAGACGAGTTTGGGTCGCGGCGCGTAACCGCTCCAGTTCCAAGGCGCCGACCAAATAGCTGAACGGCTGGGTCGGGGTCATGGTGTAGCGGGCGACCTCGGAGCGGGCGGTGGACTCCTCCAGGCGGGCGTCGGAGACGGCGCGGGCGACGGCCGCCTCGTAGCTGAGCTCGCCCGACTGGAGCTGCATGTCGAGGACGATCCGCAGCGCCCGCAGCAGGCGCATGCTCAGCTGGGCCAGGCGGGCGGCGTCGTCGTAGTAGCCGACGTCGGCCATGAGCTGCTCGGTGTAGAGGCCCCAGCCCTCGATCATGACCGGGGAGCGGACGGCCCGCCGGGTCAGCGAGGGGATGCGGTTGACGCTGGTCATCTGGAGATGGTGGCCGGGGTAGCCCTCGTGGGCGGCCACGGCCGGGATGATGGCGTGGGCGTGGTCGCGCAGGCCGGCCTCGTCGGGCGGCGGGGTGACCCAGAAGTAGCCCTGCTGCCAGGTGTCGAACGGGCCGGCGGGGAGGTAGGCGGCGAAGCCCATGACCGGGCGGAGGAACTCCGGGGTGGCCTCGACCCGGGCCTCGGCGTCGGGGTTGGTGGCCAGGTCCTCGCTGAACACGAACGACTCCAGGCGCTCCAGCTCCCGCCGGTAGGCCGGCAGCAGGCCGGCGGCGTCGGGATGGTCGTCCTTGAGCTCGTCGAGCCTGGCCGCCCAGTCCGGCGCGCCGAGCTTGCCCGCCTGCTCGTTCAGGGCGGCCGTGAGCTCGACGATCTGGTCCTCGCCGACCCGGGCGAACTCGGCCGGGGTGGTGGTGAAGCAGTGGACCTCGCGCAGCTTGCGGGCCTGGGCGGCCTCGCCGATGGCGAACGGGGTGTCCTCGGGGAACCGGGTGGCGTGCTCGTCGCCCAGCCAGCCGGCGAAGTCGCGCAGGGCCTGGGCGGCGGCCGTGGCGGCCGCCTCGACCCGGCCGGCCAGCCGCGTGCCGGCGGCCAGGGGGCCGAGCGTGCCGGCCAGGAACTCGGCCCCGCCGGCGGCCGCCCCCACGGCCATCTGGCGCCACAGGGCCGGGCAGGGCTCGTCCAGCAGGGCCCTGGCCCGGTCCAGGAACGCCGGCGCCGCCTCCAGCCGCTCGGTGGCGTCGGCCAGCCGCTGCTCCAGGGGGGCGAAGTCGCGGGCCACCAGCAGCAGGACGGCCGCGGGGACGGCGGTGGCGGCCTCGAAGGGGTTGCGGCGCCAGGGGCGCTCGACCTCCTCGGCCAGCAGCGCATCGGAGATGGCGGCGGCGAGGGCGTCGCGGTCGGCCGCCTCCTCCTGGTCCGCCGGCGCGACCGCGGTGACCCGGCGCCGCAGCTCGGCCAGCCGCCGGGCGAAGTCGTCCAGGCGCTCGGTGGTCAGGACCTCGAGCCGGGCGTCGTGCTCGTGGCGTCCGAACACGGTGGCCGCGGTCGGGAACGTCTCGAACACGAGGTCCAGATAGTCGCTGGTCAGCTGGGCAACGGCGTCGGGCACGGGCATGGGCTCTCCTCTCACGCGGAAGCATGCACCCGGCTGGTCAGGGGGGCCAACCGCGGCTCAGCAAACTCTCAGGTTCCGTTCCTATAGTCACCGGCAGTCCTCGACAATCGCGCCATTTCAGGTTAGGGAACGGCTGTGGGACGACTGCTCGGCGACCCGGAGGTCTGGGACGACAGCCCGGCTCGTCCCCGCCCGGCGGTGCGGGGACTGGTCGGGCTCGCGACCGGCGCCGTGGCCGGCCTGCTGCTCGCCTTCGCGGTGGTCCCGCGACCCGACCCGCCGCCGCCCCAGATCAGGCTCCCACCCGCGGCCGAGGCCCCCCGGCTCCAGGTCCAGCGGCAGGTCCTCTACAGCGCCGGCCTCGGCGGCGGTCCCATGCTGGTGTCGCGGTCGGGCCGGCTGGAGCAGGTCAGGGTCGACGGGACCGACCGCCGGGTGGTCGCCCAGAACCTGCGGGCCAGCGCCGTGGTCGGGCCGGACCGGGCCGGCGTCCTGGTCGCCATGGACAGCGGGGTCGTGACCAGGGTCGAGGCCAACGGCACCACCCGCCGGCTCGGGCCGGACGACTTCGTCGCCGGCGGCCTGGCCGGCGCCGGGCGGCGCCTGCTCGCCTGCCCCGACCCCGCCGGGCGGCCGGCCGACGCGAGCCTGCTCCTCGACGCGGTCAGCGGGCGGGCCAGCCCGGTCCGGCTCGGCTGCCCGGTCGCCTGGGCGGCCGGGGGCGGGGTGTTCGCCGGCAGCGGCGGGCCGTGGACCCGGCTGGCCGGCTTCCGGCGGGGCGCGGCCGTGGCCAGGGGCGGGTCGGTGCTCGTCGGCCGGCCGGGCCGGCGGCCCCGGGTGCTGCTGGACGCGCGGCGGCTCCGGGCCGCGGCCGGCAAGGGGGCGGTGGTCGACGGCCTCGCCCTGAGCCCCGACGGCGGGCTGGTCGCGGTGTCCGCCGGCCGGCCCGGCCGGCCCTGGCTGGTGCTGGTGGTCGGGACCGGCGGACGCCGGCTGGCCAGCATCCCGCTGGCCGACGGCCACCGGCCGGCCTGGATGGGCTGGTCGGACCGGCAGGGGTCGACCACCCTGGCCGTGGCCGCCGTCGACCGCCGCGGCGACCTGGCCACCGCCGAGCTGGCGGCCAGGCAGGGGACCGGCTACGTGCTCGCCTGGCAGCCGACCGACCGCAGCGCCCGGGTCCTGACCTCGGGCGTGCCCATGGTGGCGGCCGACGGCTTCGCCTGGTCCTCGGACGGCGACTCGGTCGCCGTCTCCTCGCCCGCCGGGGTCCTGGTCGTCAAGCAGGCCGACGTCGTCTACACCACGGCCAGCCCCGTGACCGGCACCCTGCTCGCCTGGCCGGCCCAGGCGGCGCCGTGAGGGCGCGACGGCGGCCGGTCCGCGACCAGGCGACGGAGCCGCTGGCCGAGCGGGGGCGGGGGCGGCGGCGGATGGCCCTGGTCGTGCCGGTGGTCGCGGTGGTGTGCGGGCTGGTCGTCGGCGGGCTGGCCGGGGAGCGGGTGGTGGGGCGGCGGCGGGTCGCGGCGGTGGCCCGGCCGGCCGGGGCCGCGACCGCGCCCGCGGGGACCAGCGGGCCGATCGAGCAGCTGCGGGGGGCGGGGACGCTGCTGTTCACCGACCAGCAGGGGCGGGTCTACGCCCAGGCCGCCGACGGGAGCGGGCGCCGGGTCCTGGGCCAGCTGGGGGAGCTGGCGGCCCGGCGGGCGCCGCCGGGCCTCGACGTCGAGGTGGCCGCGTTGCTGCTGGCCTCGGCGCCCGACGACCGCCCGGCCGAGCTGGCCCCCGACGGCGACCTGGTCTACCTGCGCACGGCCGACGGCGCCGCCACCGTGGGGCGGCTGGCCGACGGGTCGCTGCGGCGCCTGGTCCCGGCCGGCTGGAAGTCGACCGGCCCGCCCCGGCACTCGGCCGACGGGAACCTGCTCGGGGTCTGCGGCTTCCGGGTCGGGGGCACGCCGTTCCCCTCGGTGACCGCGGCCAGGAGCTGGGTCCTCGACGGGTCGGGCCGGCGCCTGGCCACCCTGCCCGGCTGCCTGTACGACGTGGCCGCCGACGGCGGCTCGGCCCTGGTCGCCGACCCGGCCCAGGGCCGGCTGGCCGGCCCGATGCCCTTCGGCCAGTTCCGCCGCGGGCCGCCGCTGGGCGGGTCCGACCAGCTGACCAGGGGCCTGCGGCTGTGGCGGCGCGACGGCGGCTTCCGCCCGGTGCTCGGCTTCGACGAGGTGGTCCGGGTGTTCCGGGCCGTCCAGCCCGGGGCCGACCCCCACGGGCTGGTCATCGTGACCGCCGTGCTCGGGCCGGACGGGCGCCAGGCCCTGGTCCGCATCGCCGACGCCCAGGCCGAGGCCGGCTCGAGGACCGGCCCCGAGGCCGACGTGCTGGCCCTGGTCGACCTGGAGCGGGGCCGGGCCGAGCCGCTCCCCGAGCACCTGCCCCTCTGGTCCGCCTTCCTGCCGACCGGCGGCCTGGTCTGGACCGGCGGCGCCGGCACCGCCACCTACCTGCCCCGGGGCCGGCCGCCGCGGCTGCTCAGGTCGGGGCTGGTCAACGACGGCGTGTACGCCATCGTGCCCAGCCCCGACGGCGCCTGGGTGCTGCTGGCCGGGGGGACCTCCTGGCGGTTCGTCCGCGCCGACGACCCCTCGGTCCAGGTCACCTACCCGGCCCCCGGCCGGCTGGCCACCTGGGCCCCGGAGCCGGGGCGATGAGCGTCCTGCGGCTGGCCCTGCGTGGGCTGCGGGCCCGGGCCGGGCTGTCGGCGGCGCTGCTGGCCGTGACCACCTTCGCGGTCGGGGTGGGGGCGGCCGGGGCCATCTACCTGCGCGCGGCCGGGGAGTCGCTGCTGGCCCGGAACCTGCGCACGGCGACCAGCTACACCGCCGGGCTGCACGTCGACCAGGTCGTGGCCGACGGCGCCGAGCTGCGCAGCCTCACCCGGTCGGTGGTGGCGGCCGGGCCGGTCGTGCCGGCGCTGGCCCCACCGGTCACCGGCCTGGAGACCCGCACCCCGGTGGCCCTCCAGGCCGCCGGCGGGCGGCCCGGCGCCGCCTACCTGGTCAGCCGCGACGGCCTCTGCGGCCACCTGGCGGTCGAGGCCGGCCGCTGCCCGGCGGCCCGGCCCCTCGGCCTCCCGGCCGAGGCCGCCATCAGCCGCCGGGCCGCCGACTGGCTCGGCCTCGGCCTCGGCGAGCGCTTCCGGGCCCAGAGGTTCGGGGCCGGAGCGGCCGGCCGCGACCTGGCGGTGGCCGCCATCTACACCCCCACCCCCCGCGACCAGTACTGGTTCGGCGCCCAGCGCGCCTACTTCCCGCCCCCGCCGCTCGGCAACGAGCTGCCGCCGCTGGACGCCGTGTTCCTGGCCACCAGCGACCTGCTGCCGGCGATCGACAACGGCACCCTGGACATCCGGGCCCGCTTCGACCACTTCGTCCAGCCGGAGCGGCTGCGCCTGGCCGACGCCGCGGCCGTCCCCCCGGCCCTCGGCAAGCTCGCCGAGGTGCTGCGGATCAACAACCCCGACGCCACCGTGCTCACCGGCCTGGGCGACGTGGTCGCCAAGGCCGAGGCCGAGCGCCAGGCCCTGACCGTGCCCGTGCTCCTGGCCGACATCCAGCTCGCCTCCCTGGCCCTGCTGATCCTGGTCGTGGTCGCGGCCATGGCCGCCGAGGCCAGGGCCGGCGAGGTCGCCCTGGCCAAGGTGCGGGGCGCCACCACCGGGCAGGCCTTCGGGCTGGCCGTCCTCGAGCTGGCCGTGATCGCCGCCCTCGCCCTCCCGGCCGGGCTGGCCGTGGGCTGGCTGGGGGCGTACCTGCTGGCCCGCACCCAGCTCGAGGCCGGCATCCCGGTGGTGGTCACCCCGGCGGCGGTCGCGGTCGCCCTGGCCGCCACCGTGGTCGCCCTGGCCGCGGCCAGCCTGGCCAGCCTGGGCGCGGTCCGCCGCCGCATCCTCGACCAGTGGCGCCGGGGCCGCTCGGACCGGGTGGGCCGGCGCGCGGTCGTCCTGGACGTGGTGCTGCTGCTGGTCGCCGTGGCCGCCCTGGCCAACCTGCGCGCCTCCGGGACCCGCCAGGCCACCGGCGGCTACGACCTGCTCGCCACCCTCGCCCCCGGGCTGGCCGTGCTGGCCGCCGCCCTGGTCGTGGGCCGTTCCCTGCCGCTGGCGGCGGGCTGGCTGGTCCGCCTCACCGGCCGCGCCCCCGGGGTGGCCGCCTGGGTCGGCGCCCGCCAGGTCGCCCGCCGGGGCGGCCCCGCCCTGCGGGTGGTGGTCGCCCTGGCCGCCGCCTTCGGCCTGGTCGCCTTCGCGGTCACCGTCCGCCAGGACATGGCCCGCAACCGCCACGACCGCTCCTTCACCCAGGTGGGGGCGGCCGAGCGGCTCCAGGTGGCCATGCCGCGCGGCGTGCTCGGTCCCGAACGGGTCGCCGAGGCCGACCCGTCGGGCACGGCGGCCATGGCCGTGCTCCGCTACCCCGCCACCCTGCGCGACGCCACGGCGGTCACCGCCGCCCTGGTCGGCGTCCAGCCCGACCGCTACCCGTCGGTCGGCTTCTGGCGCGACGACTTCTCCGGGCGCCCCCTGGCGGCCACCATGGCCGCCCTGCACGACTCGCCGGTGCCGCCGCTGGACCTCGGCCGGGCCGACCAGCTCGAGGTCGACGTGGGCGCCGGGGTGGTCCGGGCCGACGGCCCGCTCCGGCTGGTCGCCCTGGTCCAGGGGCCCGTCCGCGCCGTCCGGGTCGACCTGGGCCGCCTGGCGCCGGGGGGCGTGCGGCCGCTGCGGGGCCGGCTCGACCCGGCCGGGGGGCCGTGGCGGCTGCAACGGCTCTGGGTGCAGCGCGAGGCCGGGGTGACCAGCGCGGTCAGTGTCTCGCTGACCTTCGACTCGGTCCGGGCCGGCCAGGGCGGCGGCTGGCGGCTGGTCGACGGCTTCGACGACCCGGCCCGCTGGTACTCGCTGAACGACGACGCCTACGAGCCCGGGGACACTCTGGCCGCCACCACCGGGGTCGACGGCCGGGCCCTGGCCGTGGCCATCGACGCCCCCGACTCGGGCGTCACCCTCGGCATCGGCCACGCCTCGGTGCCCGAGGCCCTGCCCGCGGTGGTCACCCCGGCCTTCCTGCGGGCGGTGTCGGCCCAGCTGGGCCGGGTGGTGCGGGTGCGCACCCCGATCCCCGGCGACCTGCAGCTCAGGGTGGCCGGCGTGGCCAGCGTGCTCCCGGGCGCCGTCGGGTCCAGCGCCGCCGCCTTCGTCGACGGCGACTGGCTGCTGGTCCACGCCCAGCGCAACCCGGTCGACCAGCCCCAGGCCGGCGAGGTCTGGACCGCCGGCGGCGCCCGCGGCCGGGCCGTGGCCGAGCGTCTGGCCGCCTCCGGGGCCCGGGTCGAGGGCCGGGCCGTGGCCGCCGACGAGGAGGCCGCCCTGGCCCAGCAGGCCCCCTCGCTGGCCCTGCTGCTCCTGCTCGTGGGGGCGGCCGCCGGGGCGGCCCTGGCCACCGGCGGGGTCATGCTCCACCTGTACCTGACCGGCCGGCGGCGCGCCTTCGAGCTGGCCGTGCTCGAGGTGTTCGGGGCCAGGCGGCGCGACCTGTGGGGCCCGGTCGCGGTCGAGCAGGGGGCGCTGGTCGGCTACGGGGTGCTCTGCGGCGGCCTGATCGGCCTGCTGGTGGCCCTGGTCGCCCTCCCGGCCATCCCCCAGTTCGCCGACCGGCCGACCCTGCCCCCGCCGGTCTACACCCCCGACTGGGCCGTCCTCGGCCTCGCCCTCGGCCTGGCCGTGCTGCTGGTCGGCCTGGGCCTGGCCGCCGTGGTCGCCGCCCTCGTCCACCAGGCCCGCCCGGCCCTCCTGCGCGAGGAGGAGCTGTGAGCATCCTCGTGGACCGGGTCCAGGGGCTGGCCGAGCAGCGGCGGGCCCGGGCGGGGGAGCGGCTGCTGGCCGGCGACGGGCTGTTCCACCTGTACCTGCTGGAGGGGCGCGAGGTGGTGGCCCTCCAGGGGGTCGACTTCGGGGTCGACTGGGGCGAGATGGTGGCCCTGCTCGGGCCGTCGGGGTCGGGCAAGTCGACCATGCTGGCCATCCTCGGCGGCCTGGAGCGGCCCTCGGCCGGCCGGGTGGTGCTGGACGGCATCGACGTCACCCGCCTGTCCGAGGCTCAGCTGACCATGCTGCGGCGGCGCCGGCTCGGGTTCGTCTGGCAGGGGGCGGCCCGCAACCTGCTCCCGCACGCCTCGGCCTGGGAGAACCTGGACCTGCCGATGGTGCTGGCCGGGCTGCCGGCGGGCCGGCGCAGGCGGCGGGCCGAGGTGCTGCTCGAGGCGGTCGACCTGGGCGCGCAGCGCGGCAAGCCGATCCGGGCCCTGTCCGGTGGGGAGCAGCAACGCCTGGCGGTGGCGGTCGCCCTGGCCAACAACCCGCCTCTGCTGCTGGCCGACGAGCCGACCAGCCAGCTCGACCGGGCCAACGTGCGCCGGGTGGTGGAGCTGCTCAAGGAGGCCCGCGACGACCTCGGCACCACCGTGGTCGTGGTCACCCACGACGCCGAGGTGGCCGCGGCCATGGACCGCACCGTGACCATCCGCGACGGCCGGGTCAGCGCCGAGGGCCGCGGCGCGGCCGAGTACGCCGTCGTCGGGCCCACCGGCTCCCTCCACCTCCCGGCCCACGCCCTGGACGTGCTCCCGCCCGGGGCCCGGGTCGTGGTCGAGGTCGACGACGGCCAGGTCGTGCTCAAGCCCACCGACGGGGGGTCCGGCCGGAGGGGTCCGGGGAACCCCGAAGGGGTGCCCCGGTCTGTCGAGCTCCATCGATCCCCCCCGGAGCATCGGGCCCCAGGGGAGGCGCGGCCGTGACCAGCCTGGTCGCCGACGGGCTGGTGGCCAGCCGCGGCGGCCGCGACGTGGTCGACGGGGTGTCGCTGGAGGTCCACGGCGGCCAGGTGGTCGGGCTGGTCGGGCCGTCGGGGTCGGGCAAGTCGACCACCCTGCTGCTGCTGGCCGGGCTGGAGCCGCCCGACGCCGGGGCCGTCCGGCTCGACGGCCAGGACCTGGCCGGCCTGGGCGCGGCCGGCCGCCAGGCCCTGCGCCGGGACCGGGTCGCGCTCGTGTTCCAGGGCTACGGCCTGCTGTCGCTCCTCACGGCCAGGGAGAACGTCGAGCTGCCGTTCCGGGTGGCCAGCCAGCGCCCGGCGGCCGCGGCCGCCGCCGCCGGGCGCTGGCTGGCCGTGCTCGGCCTGGCCGACCGGGCCGACCAGCGCACCGACCAGCTCTCGGGCGGCGAGCGCCAGCGGGTCGCCCTGGCCCGCGCCCTGGCCGTCGAGCCGGCCGTCCTGCTGGTCGACGAGCCCACCGCCGAGCTGGACGAGGACAACCGCGACCGCGCCGTCGGCCTGCTGCGCGACGCCGCCGACCGCGGCGCCGCCGTGGTCGTGGCCACCCACGACCCCGAGGTCGTCGAGCTCTGCGACCGGGTGGTGCGCCTGGTCGACGGCCGCCCGGTCGAGCTCGACCCCGACTCGGTCGGTGGTCCCGTCGCCTGACCTCCTGGACCGGCTGCTGTCGGAGGAGGGCCGGGCCCTGCTGGACGGGCTGCCGGCCGGCCCGCTCGACCCCGACGACGCCCTCCGGGTCGGGACCCGGCTGCGCGGGCGCTTCCCGGCCGAGCTGGTCGCGGCCGCCCTGGCCCAGCACGAGCTGCGGACCAGGGCGGCGGCCAAGTTCGCCCGGGCGGCAGGCATGTGGTTCACCCGCGAGGGGCTGGAGCAGGCCTCGGCCGAGCCCCTGGCCAGGCACCGGGCCGAGCGGTACGCCGGGCTCCCCCGGGTGGCCGACCTGTGCTGCGGCATCGGCGGCGACCTGTGCGCGCTCGCCCCCGGACGCGACGCCGTGGCCGTCGACCTCGACCCGGTCCATGTCCGCATGGCCAGGGAGAACGCCCGCGCCCACGGGGCCGGGGAGGTGGGCGCCGTCTGCGCCGACGTGCGCGGCCTGCGCCTGCCCAGGTCGCTGGCGGTGTTCGTCGACCCGGCCCGGCGGGCCGGCGGCCGCCGCCTGCCGGCCACCGCCAGCCGCCCGCCCCTGGGCTGGTGCCTGGGCCTGGCCGACCGGGTCGCCGGGGTCGGCGTCAAGACCGCCCCCGGCCTCCCCCTGGACCAGGTCCCCCCCGGCTGGGAGGTGGAGCTGCTGGCCGACCGGCGCGAGCTCAAGGAGGCGGTGCTGTGGTCGCCGGCGCTGGCCTCCACCACCCGCCGGGCCACCGTCTTCCCCGGCCCCCACACCCTGGCCGCCACGGCCACCGTCGACCCCGACGGGCTGCTGCCGGTGCCGTGCCGCCCGCCGGGCGCCTACCTGCTCGACCCGAGCCCGGCCGTGACCCGGGCCGGCCTGGTCGAGGAGCTGGCCCGCGAGCTGGGGGCCTGGAAGCTCGACCCGCGGATCGCCTTCCTGTCCGCCGACCGGCCCCTGCACACCCCCTTCGGCCGCCTGCTGGGGGTCGACGCCTCCCTTCCCTGGAACCTCAAGCGCCTGCGCCAGGCGCTGCGCGAGCGCGGCGTCGGCGCCGTCGAGGTCCGCAAGCGCGGCTCGGCCGTGGACGTGGCCGAGCTGACCGGTCGCCTGCGCCTGGCCGGCGACGCCCGCGCCGTGGTCGTCCTCACCCGGGTCGCCGACCGCCCCTGGGCCCTGGTCTGCACCGAGGAGCGGTAGCCTGATCCGACCCGACCAACCAAGGAGGGACGAGCGACGTGAGCGAACAGGCGACGGCCATCACCGGCATCGCCGCCCTGGCCGTCGACTGCCACGACCCGTCGGGCCTGGCCCGGTGGTGGAGCCGGCTGCTGGGCGGCGAGGTCGAGGTCGACGACGACGGCGCCACCCTGCGCACCCCCGGCGGCCTGGCGATCGACTTCCTCCGCGTGCCCGAGGCCAAGACGGTCAAGAACCGGCTGCACCTGGACCTGCGCAGCACCGACCTGGCCGAGGCCACCGCCCAGGCGGTCGCCCTGGGCGCGACCCGGGCCGACGACCTCTACGACGGCGGCCGCTGGCAGGTCCTGCGCGACCCCGAGGGCAACGAGTTCTGCCTGCTCCGACCCCGCTGATCAGCCATCCCAAGACCGCAAGGTCAGGCAACGGAGAGGGGCCATGGTGGCGGCCATCCTGCGCGTCCGGCTGCTCGGCGCACCTGACCTCCGCCTCGGCGGGGCGGCGCTGCCGCCGCTGGAGTCGGCCCGCGCCCTGTCGCTGCTCGCCTACCTGCTGCTCCACCGCGAGGCGGCCCAGCCGCGCCAGCGGCTGGCCTTCCTGCTGTGGCCGGACTCGACCGAGGCCCAGGCCCGGACCAACCTCCGCCACGTGCTCCACACCCTCCGCCGCACCCTCCCCGGCCTGGACCGCTACCTGGAGGTGACGCCACGGACGCTGGCCTGGCGGGCCGATCCGCCCTTCTGGCTGGACGTGGCCGCGTTCGAGGAGCTGGCCGACGGCGACCCGGAGGCGCTGGCCGGCGCCGTCGCCCTGTACCGGGGCGACCTGCTCGAGGGCCTGGACGACGAGTGGCTGGCCGAGGACCGGGAGCGGCTCCGCCGGCGCTGCCTCCAGGCCCTGGAGCGTCTGGTGGCGCTGCTCGCCGAGCGCGGCGACCACGCCGGGGCGATCCCCTACGCCGAGCGGCTGCTGCGCCAGGACCCGCTCCAGGAGGCGGCCTGGCGGACGCTCATGGGCCTGCACGACGCCCGCGGCGACCGGGCCCGGGCCCTGCACGTCTACCACGCGTGCGCGGCGACGCTGGAGCGGGAGCTCGGGGTCGAGCCGTCGCCGCCGACCCGCCGGGCCTACGAGGCCCTGCTGGGCGGCCAGGGGTCGCCCGACAGCGCCGGGCCGGCCGCCGGCCGGGCCGGGCCGCTGGGTGGCCCACCCCTGGTCGGGCGGGCGGCGCAGCAGGCCCGCCTCCAGGCCCTGTGGCAGGCCGCCGAGGGCGGGCAGGCCCGGCTGGTGGTGGTCACGGGCGAGGCCGGCATCGGCAAGACCCGGCTGGTCGAGGAGCTCCGCGCCTGGTGCGCCCGCCGGGGCGTGGCCACCGCCGACGCCCGCTCCTACCCGGCCGAGGGCGCGCTCGCCTACGGGCCGGTGGTGGCCTGGCTGCGCTCCGAGGCCCTGGCCGGCCCCCTCCGGCGGCTCGACCCGCCGCTGCTGGGCCAGCTGGCGCGCCTGCTGCCCGAGCTCCAGCCGGCCGCGCCGGACCCTCCGGGCGCGGGGCCCGACGGCGACCGGCGCCGGCTGCTGTTCGACGCCCTCGTCCGGGCGCTGCTGGCCACCGGCAGGCCGCTGCTGCTGGTCGCCGACGACCTCCAGTGGGCCGACCGCGAGACCCTCCAGTTCCTCCATTACCTGCTCCGGGCCCGGCCGCCGGCCGCGCTGCTGGTGGTGGCCACGGTCCGGGGCGAGGAGGTCGACGACCGGCACCCCCTCCGGGACCTCCTGACCGGGCTGGGGGCGCTGGACCGGGTGGCCGAGGTCGAGCTCGGCCGGCTGTCGGGCCAGGAGACGGCCGCGCTCGCCCGGGCGGCCGGGCGGCCCCTGACGGCACCCGAGGCCGGCCGCCTGTTCGCCGACACCGAAGGCAACCCGCTGTTCGTGGTCGAGACGCTGCGGGCCGGGTGGGGGAGCGACGGGACCGACCCCGGGCCGCTGAGCCCCAGGGTCCAGGCGGTGATCGAGGCCCGGCTGGCCCAGCTGTCCCCGCCGGCCCGCGAGCTGGTCGGGGTGGCCGCCACCATCGGGCGGGAGTTCACCGCCGACACGCTCTCGGCGGCCAGCGGGACCGAAGGCGAGGCCCTGGTCCTGGGCCTTGACGAGCTGTGGCGGCGCCGCATCGTCCGCGACCGGGGGCCGGACGCCTACGACTTCACCCACGACCGGATCCGGGAGGTCGCCTACCTGGCCCTCAGCCCGGCCCGGCGCCGCCACACCCACCAGCTGGTCGCCGCCGCCCTGGCCCGGCTCAACCCCGACGACCAGGGGCCGGTGGCCGCCCAGCTCGCCGCCCACCACGAGGCCGCCGGGGCCGTCGAGCAGGCGGCCGGCTGGTACGAGCGGGCGGCCGCCGAGGCCCAGCGGGTCTCCGCCAACGCCGAGGCCGTCCGCCTGCTCGAACGCGTCCTCGAGCTGCACGGCACGCTCCCCCCGACCCCCGGGCGGCGGGCCCGGGAGCTGGCCGTCCTCACCACCCTGCCCACCCTCATCGGCCAGGTCGAGGGGTACGGCTCGGACCGGGTCGCCGAGGTCCAGGACCGGGGGCTGGAGCTTGCCGGCGCGCTCGGGGTCGAGCCGGAGCCGCCGCTGCTGCGCTCGCTGGCCATCGCCAGCCTGGTCCGGGGCGACTTCGTCGGGGCGCGCAGGGTCGGCGCGCGGCTGCGGGTCGGTGGCGAGCGCGACCGTGACGCCATGCGCGTGGTCGAGGGCGACTACGTGCTCGGGATCGCCGCCTTCTGGCAGGGCGACCTGGAGGCGGCCCGGGGCCACTTCGAGGCGGCGGTGGACCGCTATCGGCCCGAGGACCGGCCGGCCCATCTGGTCCGCTACGAGCTCGACCCCAAGGTCATCTGCCTGAGCCGGCTCGGCAACACCCTCTGGTTCCTCGGCCGGCCGGCGGCCGCGACCCGGTCCCGCGACGCCGCCCTGGCCCTGGCCGACGAGGTCGGGCACCCCTACAGCCGCGCCACCGCCCTGGTCTTCGCGGCCCTGCTCGCCCTGGAGCTGGGTGACGCCGACGACCTCCGGCGCCGCGCCGGCGAGCTGCGCGCCTGGTGCCGGCAGCACCAGGCGCGGACGATCGAGGTCCCGGTCGAGGCGTTCGCCGGGTACCTCGACGTCCTCGACGGCCACCCGGAGGCCGGGCTGGGCCGCATCCGGGGGGCGCTGGACGACTGCGGCCGGCCGGAGGACGCGCCGGGGCTGCGGGCCAGCATCCTGCGGGTGCTGCTGGAGGCGGCCGCCGCGGCCGGGGACACCCGCGGCCGGCTGTCGGCCGCCGACCTCGCCCTGGCGCCGGACGCCGGGACACGGCTGTGGGAGTCGGAGGCTCGCCGCCACCGGGCCGAGGCCCTGGCCGCGCTCGGCGCCCCCACCGACACCGTCGAGGCCGAGCTCGACCGCGCCCTCCAGGTGGCCCGCCGCCAGGGGGCGAGGATGCTGGAGCTGCGGGCCGAGGCCAGCCTGCTCCACCACCGCGCCGACCCCGACCCGGAGCGGCGGGCCCGGCGTGGAACGCCCCGTGGAACGCCCCAGGAACGCCCGGCCGGCCAGGATCGCCCCGTCCCGACGGACCGGCAGGCCGAGGTCGAGGAGAGGAGGCCGCGATGATCGCGGTGATGGGGGCGGCGGGCAACGTCGGCGGCAAGCTGGCCGACCTGCTGCTGCAAGGGGGCCAGGAGGTCCGCGTCCTGGAGCACCGGCGGACGCTGGCGGAGCTGGGGGAGCGCGGGGCCGAGGTGGTGACGGGCGACGCGCTCCGGGTGGAGGACCTGCGCCGGCTGTTCACCGGCGCCGACGCGGCCTTCGTGCTGCTCCCCGACAACGTCGACGACCCGCGGTTCGTGGCCAACCGCTCGCGGATGAGCCAGGCCATCACCGACTCCCTGCGGGAGACCCGGGTGGGCCACGTGGTCGCGCTGACCGTGGTCGGCGCCGACCGGGCCGGCGCCCCCGGGCCTCCGGCCGGCCTCCACGAGCACGAGCGGCGCCTGGCCGGCCTCCGGGACACCGACCTGCTGGTGCTGCGGCCGGCCGCCTACATGGACTACCTGCTGGGCAGCCTGCCCCTGATCCGGTCGCAGGGGCTCAACGGCGGCGTGATCGACGGCGACCTCGAGTACCCCATGATCGCCACCGTCGACGTCGCCCAGGAGGCGGCCGAGCGGCTGACCCGCCGCGACTGGAGCGGCCACCGGGGCAAGCTGCTGCTGGGCCCGGAGGACGTCAGCATGCGTGAGGCGACCCGCGCCATCGGGTCGCGGCTGGGCATCGCCGAGCTGCCGTACGTGGAGCTCCCGCCGGCCGAGATGAAGGGCGCGCTGCGCGGGGCGGGCATGTCCGAGGAGGCGGCCGGGCTGCTGGTCGACATGCAGCTCGGCATCAACGACGGCTGGTTCTTCGACGGCGTCCGGCGCACCCCCGAGACGGCCACCCCCACCCGGCTCGAGGCGTTCCTCAAGGACGCCCCGCCCGAGGAGGTGGGCCGATGACCACCACCACGGCGGCGCCGGTCGACGCGACCGCCCTGTCCGGGCTGCGGGCCCGGTTCCGGGGGGCGCTGCTGCGGCCGGAGGAGGAGGGCTACGAGGAGGCGCGGCGGGTCTGGAACGGCGCCATCGACCGGCACCCGGCGCTGATCGCCCGTTGCGCCGGCGCCGACGACGTGGTCGAGGCGGTCCGCTTCGCCCGCGACCGCGACCTGGCGGTCTCGGTCCGCGGCGGCGGCCATTCGGTGGCCGGCCACGGCGTGGTCGACGGCGGGCTGATGATCGACCTGTCGCTGATGAAGGCGGTCCGGGTCGACCCCGAGGGCCGCACCGCCCGGGCCGCCGGCGGCGTCCTGTGGCGGGAGCTCGACGGGGCCACCCAGCAGGTCGGGCTGGCCACCACCGGCGGGATCATCGGCCACACCGGCATCGGCGGGCTCACCCTGGGCGGCGGGCTGGGCCACCTGATGCGCAGGCACGGGCTGACCGTGGACAACCTGCTGGCCGTCGACCTGGTCACCGCCGACGGCGAGCGGCTGCGGGTCGACGCCGAGACCGAGCCGGAGCTGCTGTGGGGCCTGCGCGGCGGCGGGGGCAACTTCGGGATCGCCACCGCCTTCGAGTACCGGCTGCACCCGGTGGGCCCGATGGTGCTGGGCGGGCCGGTCGTCTGGGGGCTCGACGACGCGCCCCAGGTGCTGGCCTTCCTGGACGACTTCGCGCCCACGGCCCCCGACGAGCTGGGCATCACCATCGCCATGATGCTGGCCCCGCCGGCGCCGTTCCTGCCGCCCGAGCACCGTGGCCGGCCGGTGGTGACGCTGGTGCTGGCCTGGGCCGGCGACCCGGCGGCGGGGCAGCGGGCCGTCGCCCCGCTGCTCGGGATCGGCCGGCCCCTGGCCGAGCTGGTGCGTCCCGTCCCCTATGTGGCGCTCCAGTCGATGCTCGACGGCGGCGCCCCGCACGGGCGGCACTACTACTGGCGGTCGCACCGCATCCACGGCCTCCCCGGCCAGGTGGCCGGGGTGCTCCTGGACCGGCTGGCGTCGATCACCTCACCCTTCTCCCAGATCGGCGGCTGGGCCATGGGCGGGGCGGTCAGCCGGGCCGACCCCGGCGCCACCGCCGTCGGCGAGCGCGAGGTCGGCTTCGACGTCAGCTTCGCCGCCGGCTGGGCGCCCGGCGACCCCGACGGCGAGCGCCACACGGCCTGGGTCCGCGCCGGCTGGGAGGCCCTGCGCCCCCACAGCGCCGGCGTGTACGTCAACTTCCTCTCCGACGAGGGCGCCGCCGGCCTCCGGGCCGCCTACGGCGACCGCCTGCAGCGGCTCACCGCCCTCAAGGACCGCTGGGACCCGGCCAACGTCTTCCGCATGAACGCCAACATCGCCCCCAGCGGCCGCGCCGCCGGGTCAGGGACGGAGGCGGAACCAGCGCGGTAGGGCCCGGACCATGGACGGCGGCCCGTCGACCGCCAGCGCGCCGCCGTCCATCGCCGCCGACAGCCCGATCCTGCCCAGGAAGACGAGGTACAGGGTGGTCGCCTCGGCGCTGATCCAGAGGTGCTCCTCGAAGCCGGGGTGCTCGGGGCAGAGCGAGACCTCCCCGGGCTGGAGGACCAGCCAGTAGGAGCGCCGGCCCTGGCCCGGAGCCGGAACCCGATCACCACCCGGCGGGCCGGGAGCTGGTCGAGGGCCACGTGCCGCCGCACCCACAGCATGAGGCCGTCGGGCTCCAGGTCGGGTGGGCCGCCGTCGGGGACGCGCCAGCGCACCCCCCAGTCGTTGAGGGCCCCGACCACGGCGCCCAGCTCGTAGCCGGCGTCGGTCAGCCGGTAGTCGGTGCTGCGCCCGTCGGCCCCGACCCTCCGGTCCACCACCCCTTCGCGCTCCAGGTGGCGCAGGCGCTGGGCCAGCACCGACCGGGAGATCCCGGGGACGCTCCGCTCCAGCTCGTTGAAGCGGTCGACCCCGCGCAGCATCTCCCGGACCAGCAGCAGGCACCAGCGGTCGCCGAGGACCTCGACCGACCTGGCCACCGGGCAGTAGTCGTCACTGGTTGGCACGGTCCGATCCTGCCAGGCCCCCCGGCCCCGACCAGTTCGGAACTCGAACTACCCGGGCGGTCCGCCGCGCCAGCCGGGCAGGGGCCGGTCGCCGACGGCGACGTTCAGGGCCGCCCTGGCCAGCAGCCGGGTCGAGTCGAGGGTGGGCAGCGGCGAGGCCTCGGGCGTCACCAGCAGCGGGATCTCGGTGCAGACCAGGGCGACCGCGGTGCAGCCCCGCGCCGCCAGCCGCCGGATGACCTCCAGGTACGCCTGCCGCGAGCCGGCCGTGAGCACCCCGTTGACCAGCTCGTCGAAGATGACCCGGTCCACGGTGTGGCGGTCGTCCGGGTCGGGCAGCCGGGCGGTGATGCCGCGGGCGGCGAGCACGCGCGGGTAGACCGGCCCGTCCATCGTGAACCTGGTGCCGAGGACGCCGACCTGCCGGTGGCCGTCGCGGGCGGCCTGGTCGGCGACCACCTCGGCGATGTGCAGGCCGCCGAGGGCGAGCTCGGGGCCGGGCAGCTCCAGGGCCATGTGGGCGGTGTTGTCCGGGCAGACGAAGAAGTCCGCCCCGGCGCGGGCGAGCCGCCGCACGCTCTCGGCCAGGATCGTCCGGACCGCGCCGTGGTCGCCCCGCTCCAAGGCCGGCATGCTGCGGGCCAGGGCGATGCAGTCCAGGGTCACGTCGGGATGCTGGTGGGGCCCGAGCCGGGCGAACCCCTCCTGGCAGAAGGCCCGGAGGCACAGCGCGGCCCCCTCCGCGCTGTGGGCCAGGATGCCGAGGTGTCTCATGCGGCGCCGGCGACCCAGCGGTCGAACAGCTCGCCGAAGCGGCCGCCGCGGGCGCGCAGGGCGGCCGGGGGGCCGGACTCGACGATGCGGCCGTCCTCGACCACCGCGATCTGGTCGGCCTGGGCGACGGTGGACAGCCGGTGGGCGATGATGATGGTGGTCCGGCCCGAGCGCAGGCGCTGGAGGGCGTCGGTGATGCGGGCCTCTGAGGCCGCGTCCAGGTTGCTGGTGGCCTCGTCCAGGATCAGCAGGGCCGGGTCGGCGATCCAGGCCCGGGCGAAGGCGACCAGCTGGCGCTCCCCGGCCGCCAGCAGGGCGCCCCGCTCGCCGACCTGGGTGTCGTAGCCGTCGGGCAGGCCGGCGATGACCTGGTCGGCCCCGACTGCCCGGGCGGCCGCCTCGACCTCGGCCCTGGTGGCCTCGGGGCGGCCGAAGCGGATGTTGTCCAGGACCGTGCCCGAGAACAGGAAGCCCTCCTGGGGGACGTAGCCCATGGCCCGGCGCAGGTCGGCCAGGCGGACCCGGCGCAGGTCGACCCCGTCCAGGGTGACCCGGCCCCCCTGGGGGTCGTAGAAGCGGGCGATCAGCTTGGCCACGGTCGACTTGCCGGCCCCGGTGGGCCCGATCAGGGCCAGGGTGGTGCCGGCGTCCAGGTCCAGGTCCACGTCGTGCAGGACCTCCGGCCCCTGGTCGTAGGCGAAGCAGACGTCCTCGAGCCGGAGGTCGCCGCGCGGGTCGGGGAGGGGGACCGGGTCCGGGGCCTCGCGCACCGAGGGCCGCTCGTCCAGCACGGTCCCGACCCGCTCGGCCCCGGCGGTGGCCGACTGGAAGCTGTCGTACAGCTCCGAGAGCTGCTGCACCGGGTCGAACAGGCTGCGCAGGTAGAGCAGGAACGCGGCCAGGGTGCCGATCTCCAGGTCGCCGGCCAGCACCCGCCGGCCGCCGACGCCGAGCACGACCACGGTGGCGGCCGTGCCCAGGAACTCGATGCCCGGGAAGAAGAAGGAGGCCAGGGCGATGGTGCGCCGGTGGGCGGTCCGCTCGTCGTGGTTGGCCTCCCGCAGCCGCCCCGCGGTGGCCCGCTCGCGGCGGAACGACTGGATGGCCCGCACCCCGGCCAGCGACTCCTGGAGCTGGACGGTGACGACGCTGTGGGTCTCCCTGACCTGGCGGTAGGCGTCGGCCGACCAGCGCCGCCAGAAGCGGGCGGCCAGGCCGATCAGGGGGGCCACGACCAGGGTGGCCAGGGCCAGCTGCCAGTCCATGACGACCAGGATCACCGCCACCCCGACCATGGTGATGAGGGCGGTGACGAGCGTGACCAGACCGTCGGTGACCAGGTCGCTCATGGCGTCGATGTCGGAGGTCATGCGGGCGACCAGCCGGCCCGTCCGCTCGCGCTCGTAGAAGTCGAGCGACAGGGTCTGGAGGTGGCGGAACAGCTTGGTCCGGACCGAGAACAGCACCCGCTGCCCGGCCCGGGCCACGGTCTCGATCTCGTAGCGGCCGGCCAGGAACTGCACGCCGGCCAGGACCAGGTAGGCCAGGGCGACCTGGTTGAGGACCTCCAGGTTCTTGGGCACCACGCCCTGGTCGATGGCCACCTTGACCAGGTACGGCATGGCCAGCGCGGCCCCGGTCTGGACGAGCACGGCCAGCGAGGCCAGCGCGACCAGCCGGCGGTGGGGGCGGACCAGCGGCCACAGCCAGGCCCGGGCCCGCCGCCCCGACCACCGGTCGCGCCGGTCCCGCTCCGGCTCGGCGGGCGCCCCGTGGGTGGGGGCGGGCACCACCGGGTCGCGCCGCGGCGCCCGGCCCCGCATCGTCGCTCGCCGACTCACGACGCCGCCTCCTCGACCAGGCGGTCGATGCCGCCGCCGGCGTGGGCGAGCACGGCCCGGTAGGCGGGCTGGCGGGCGGCCAGGTCCTCGTGGCTGCCCTGGGCGACCACCCGGCCCCGCTCCAGCAGCACCACCCGCTCGGCCAGGCGCAGGCTGGCCGGCCGGTTCGCCACCAGCAGCACGGTGGCGCCACCGAGGGCCGCGTCCAGCCCGGCCAGGATGGCGGCCTCGGTGTCGACGTCGACGTGGGAGAGGGCGTCGTCCAGGATCAGCACCCGCGGCCGCATCAGCAGCGCCCTGGCCAGCGCGACCCGCTGGCGCTGGCCCCCGGACAGGGTGTAGCCCTGCTCGCCCACGACGGTGTCGAGCCCCTCGGGCAGGGCCTGGACGACCTCGAGGGCGGCCGCCGCGGCCAGGGCGTCGAGCACCTCCTCATCACCGGCCTGGGGGCGGCCGAAGGCGACGTTGTCGCGCAGGCTGGCCGAGAACAGCACCGGCTCCTGGTGGACGATCCCGACCGCCTCCCGCAGCGAGTCCAGGGTCAGGTCGGCGACGTCGTGGCCGTCGACCAGGACCCGGCCCGCGGTGGGCGCGTACAGCCGCGGGACCAGGCCGAGCAGGGTCGACTTGCCCGAGCCGGTGCCTCCGACCACCGCCACCCGCGACCCGGGGCCGATGTCGAGGTCGATCCCGGCCAGGGCGGCCCGGCCACCCTCGCCGTAGCCGAAGCCGACGTGCTCGAAGGTGATCCGCACCCCTTGCCCCTCGGGTTGGGGCAGTGGGACCGCGCCCGGCCGGTCGGCGATGGCCGGGGGCTGGTCGAGCACCTCGAAGACCCGGTCGCCGCTGGCCGCGGCCCGCTGGGCGAAGCCGAACAGCATCCCCAGCCCCTGCAGCGGCCAGGTGAGCAGCAGCAGGTAGCTGTTGAAGGCGACCAGGGTGCCCAGGGTGATCTGGCCGTCGACGGCCAGCCGGCCCCCGTACCAGAGGATCGCGGCCAGGCTGAGCTGGGGCAGGATGGCCAGCAGGGGGACGTAGAAGGCCCGGATCCGCGCCGCCTCCAGGTTGTGGTCGAGGATCGAGCCGGCCTCGACCTCGAGGCGGCCGGCCTGCTCGTCCTCGCGCCCGAACGCCTTGACCACCCGCACCCCGGCCGTCGCCTCCTCGACCACGGTGGTCAGCTCGCCCACCTCCTGCTGCACCTGCCAGTAGACGCGGTGCAGGCGGCGGTTGAAGCGCAGTGCCCCGTAGACCAGCGGCGGGGCCAGCACCAGCACGACCATGCAGAGCCGGGGTGAGAGCAGCCACATCATGCTGGCCGCGATCGCGAAGGTGAGCACGTTGAGGACCATGAAGACCAGGCCCCAGGAGATGAAGTAGCGCAGCGAGCGCACGTCCGAGGTGGACCTGGCCAGCAGCTGCCCGGTCGGGGCGCGGTCGTGGTAGGCCGGCTCCAGGGCCAGCAGGTGGCGGGCCAGCCGGTTGCGCAGGTCGTACTCGACGTCCACGCCGACCCGCCCGGAGAGGTTGCGCCGCAGCCCGCCCGCGGCCCAGCGGACCACGGCCAGCACCATCAGCAGGGCGGTCTCGCGGGCCAGCACCCCCGGCATCCGCTTGGTCAGCCCGTCGTCGATGATCGTCTTGGTCACCAGGGGGATGAAGGAGGTGATGGCCAGCATGGCGATCCCGAGCCCGAACCCCACCGTGACCCGGCGCCAGTAGGGCCCCATCAGGCCCACGATGCGCCGCAGCGTCCCGAGGGCGAGGCCGTCGGGCGGCGGTTCGGTCCCGTACCAGTGCAGGGGGCAGCTCCAATGTTCGGGGGCGGGTGTACCTGTTGTGCAACGTACGGCAGCGCCGAGACAATCCGCGAGGAGGGCCGCGTTCCCAGGCCCCGGGCGGGATGCTATTGTGCTGATACATTCAAAGTTATGTACTGGAGCATAAATATCTGGAGCGGACGTGCCCATGGATGCTGACCACTACCAGCGGACCGAGCGGACCCGGGTGCGGCGGCTGCCGGAGCGGGCCGCCTACGACCGGGACACCGTGCACGCCATCCTCGACGAGGGCTTCATCTGCCACGTCGGGTTCGTGGCCGGCGGCCAGCCCTTCGTCGTCCCGACCGGCTATGCCAGGGTCGGCGAGACGGTCTACCTGCACGGCTCCACCGGCAGCCGCCTCGGCCTGCGCCCCGGCATGGACGTCTGCGTCACCGTCACCCTGGTCGACGGCCTGGTGCTGGCCCGCTCGGCCTTCCACCACTCGATGAACTACCGGTCGGTGATGGCCATCGGGCGCACCCGGCCGGTCCTCGACCCCGAGGAGAAGGAGGCCGTCCTTCGGGCCCTGGTCGAGCACATCGTCCCCGGCCGCAGCGCCGAGGTCCGCGGGGGCGACCGCAGCGAGCTGGCCGCCACCGCGGTGCTGGCCGTCCCCCTGGACGAGGTCTCGGCCAAGGTCCGCACCGGCCCGCCCGTCGACGACGAGCCCGACTACGCCCTCCCGATCTGGGCCGGGGTCCTGCCGCTGCGCCAGGTCGCGGACGCCCCGGTGCCCGACCCGCGACTGGACCCGACGCTGGACCCGCCGTCCCACGTGGTCAGCTGGCGCCGCCCCGCTCCGGACCCGGCCCGGGTCCGGTCCTGACCCCGAGGGCGCGGCAGGTCAGCTCGGTGACGCCGGCGACCAGCCGTTCCCGCTCCGCCGGCGGCCGGTGCGTCGCCCCCACCAGGACGCCGTGCAGGCCGTGCAGGAGGAAGTGGGTGGCCAGGTCGGGGTCGGCCACCTCGAGCTCGCCGGCGGCCTGGCCGCGCTCGATCAGCTCGGCCAGCACGGTCCGGGCCCGGGCGAAGGTGTCCTCCTCGCCGTAGCCGGCCTGGTGGAACAGCACGTGGTGCAGCTGGTGGTTGGCCAGGGCGAAGTCGTAGGAGGCGGCCACCAGCCGTTCGATCCCGGCCGCGACCCCGAGAGCGGGCCGCCCGGCGGCCGGCGGGCCGTCCAGCATGGCCGCGAAGCCCTCGAAGTAGCGGGCCCGGAGCCCGGCCAGCAGCTCGGCCTTGGACGTGAAGTAGAGGTAGACCGTTCCCTTGGCCACCGACGCCGCCTCGGCCACGTCCGCCATGGTGGTGGCGGCCAGGCCCCGCTTGACCAGGACCCGGGCCGCCGCGTCGAGGATCTGCTCCCGCCGCACGTCCGGCGGCTGCCGCCGCGGGGTCGGAGTCGTCATCGCCCTACCGTACCACCCTTGACGACTGACCGTCAGTCAGTACAATACTGACCGACGGTCAGTCGGTTGCGAGGAGACTACGGTGGCCAAGTCGATGTCGGGGCGGCAGGCGAACCCGCCCGCGAGGCCGGTAGGGGATGGGTACATGGCGCGGGAAGGGCACAGGTCGCTGGCCGGGCGGCATGAGCACGAGTTCGACAGCCTGCCGGGGCGGATCGCCGGCTGGGCGATGTCGTTCGGGCGGAGCCGGAGCACGCGGCTGCTGGTCGACCTGGCCGGGGTGGGGCCGGGGGACCGGGTGGTGGACGTGGGCTGCGGGCCCGGGCTCTTCCTGAGGGCGGCGGCGGAGCGGGGGGCGACGGCGGTCGGGGTCGACCCGTCGGTGCGGATGCGGCGGCTGGCGCTGCGCCGGATCCCGGCCGGCCTGCGGCCGGCGGTGACGGTGGTCGACGGCGCCGCCGAGCGCCTGCCGCTGGCGGACGGCTCGGCCACGGTCGCCTGGGCGGTCGCCTCCTTCCACCACTGGAGCGACCCGGACGCCGGGCTGGACGAGGTGCGCCGCGTCCTCGCGCCCGGCGGGCGCCTGCTGATCGCCGAGCGCCTGGCCGACCAGCGCGGCTGGTTCCGGGGCCACGCGCTCACCTGGGAGGCGGCCGAGGGCCTGGCCGCCAAGGTCAGGCGGGCCGGCTTTGCCGAGGTGGCCGTGGCCAGGCACCAGGCTGGCCGCCGCCAGCTGGTGGTGGTCGCCGGCCGCCACCCCGCGGACGCCGCCTAGGGTCAGGCGAACCCGCCGCGCCAGCGCTCCGGCGGCGGCTGGCGCAGCTCGACCCGGTCGGCGCCCAGGAAGGCGGCCAGGTCCTCGAGGGCGGCGGCCACGGCCGGACCGGCCGCGGCCGGGGCGTCGGGTTCGGCGTGGACGGCGTTGACCACCAGGCGGCCGCGGCGGCGGTCCATGGCCGGGTCGACCCGGCCGATCAGGCGGTCGCCGTGGAGGACGGGCAGGACGTAGTAGCCGTAGCGGCGGGCGGCCCTGGGGACGTAGATCTCCATGCGGAAGTGGAACCCGAACAGGCGCTGGGTCCGCTCGCGGTCGATGATCAGGTTGTCGAAGGGGGAGAGCAGGGTCGTCCGCGGCCGCCAGTCTCCCGCCTCCAGGCGCTCCAGCATGGGCAGGTCGTCGGCGTGCACGTACCAGGGGCCGGGCCACTCGGTGCCGTCGTCGGCCACCCGGACCCGTTCGACCCGGCCGTCGCGCTCCAGGCCGGCCAGGACGGCCGTCAGCCCCGGGTAGCGGCCCGCGGTGAAGTGGCGGTCGATGTCGCGGGCCGTGGCCACCCCGAGGGCCCGCAGGCTGCGCTGGACGGCCAGGCGGACGACCGCCCGCTCGGGCGGGCGGCGGGTCGGGGCCCACGGCGGGAGCCAGCGCTCGGCCAGGTCCCAGACCCGCTGCTGGCCCTGGCGGCCGGCGACCATGACCCGGCCCTGGGTCCAGAGGACGTCGAGCATGCGGTCGACGTTGCGGCCGGCCGTCCAGCCGCTCGACTCCCAGCTGGTCTGGGCCCGGTCCTCCAGGTCCCTGGTGGGCAGGGGGCCGCTGGCCCGGAGCTGGCGCAGGATGGAGCGGCGCAGGCCCTGGTTGGCGGCCAGCCAGTCCCGCAGCCGCCGGTTGTGGGCGTAGCGGTCCGAGGGGTAGCGGCGCATCAGCAGCGAGTGGATGGGCAGGTCCTCGATGCAGACGATGGCGGCCGCGTGCGTCCAGTACTCGAACAGGCGCCGCTCGCGCCACAGCAGCGCCTCCACGTCCGCGGGGTCGTAGGGGCCCAGGCGGCTCCACAGCACCAGCAGGTGGCTGCGGGCGACCACGCTGATCGGGTCCAGCTGCAGGCTTGCCAGGTCGGTGACCGCGGCCATGACCTCGTCGGGGCCGGCCGCGGCCGGCCGGAGGCCGGTCAGCCGCTGGCGGCTGAGGAACAGCCGCCGGGCCAGGGTCGGGTCAAGCGTCCGTGGGCCCGGCGCCATCTGGGGGGCTGTGGACCACGGTGTGGCCGGTGGCGCCGATGGGTTGGCGCTGGCCGGGGATGCGGCCCAGGGCCTCGTCCACGTCGGTGCCGTCAACGGTCTCGCGTTCCAGCAGCAGCTCGGTGAGGCGCTCCAGGGCGTCGCGGTGCTCGCTCAGCATCCTGGTCGCCCGGTCCTCGGCCTGGCGCAGCAGGGTGGCCACCTCCTCGTCGACGACCCGCTGGGTGGCCTCGGCATAGGGGCGGGACCGCACCTCCTCGCCGCCCAGGTACATGGGGCTGCCCGAGGCGAACCCGACCGGCCCCAGGGCCTGGCTCATGCCGAACTCGCGCACCATCCGGGTGGCCAGGTCGGTCGCCCCCGCCAGATCATTCGAGGCCCCGGTGGAGGTCTCCCCGAACACCAGCTGCTCGGCCACGCGCCCTCCCATGCGGATGGCCAGCGAGTCCTTGAGATAGCCCTCGGTGTAGAGATGGCGCTCGTCGATCGGGAGCTGCTCGGTCACCCCCAGGGCCTGGCCGGCGGGCAGGATGGTCACCTTGGCCACCGGGTCGCCGTGCTCGGAGATGGCCGCGACCAGGGCGTGGCCGGACTCATGCACGGCCACCGCCCGCTTCTCGTCCGGCAACAACGCGTTCGAGCTGTCGCGCCGGCCGAGCAGGACCCGGTCCCGGGCCTCGGAGAAGTCGTAGGCGGTGAGGACCTCGCGGCCGGCCCGGACCGCGAAGATGGCCGCCTCGTTGACCAGGTTGGCCAGATCCGCCCCCGAGAACCCGGGCGTTCCCCGGGCGACCACGTCCAGGTCCACATCCGGGCCGAGCTGCTTGCCCTTGGCGTGCACCTCCAGGATGGCCCGCCGTTCCTTCTGGGCCGGCAGGGGGATGACCACCTGGCGGTCGAAGCGGCCGGGGCGGAGCAGCGCCGGGTCCAGGGACTCGGGCCGGTTGGTGGCCGCCATCACCACCACCCCGGTGGCCACATCGAACCCGTCCATCTCGGCCAGCATCTGGTTCAGGGTCTGGTCGCGCTCGTCGTTGGAGACCAGCTGGCCGCCGCGGCGCTGGCCGATGGCGTCGATCTCGTCGATGAACACGATCGAGGGGGCCCGCTTGCGGGCCTCCATGAACAGGTCCCGGACCCGGGCCGCCCCCACCCCCACGAACATCTCCACGAACGAGCTCCCGGTGACCGAGATGAACGGCACGTGGGCCTCCCCGGCCACCGCCCGGGCCAGCAGGGTCTTGCCGGTGCCGGGGGGCCCGACCATCAGCACCCCCTTGGGGCCCACGGCCCCGGCCCGCCGGTAGCGGTCGGGGTTCTTGAGGAAGTCGACCACCTCTGAGACCTCGCGCTTGGCCCCCTCGTAGCCGGCCACGTCGGCGAAGGTCGTGTCCGGCCGCTCGGCATCAAACACCTTGGCCCGGGAGCGACCGATCCCCCCCATCCCCGCCAACTGCCGACGCGCCGACCGACCCAGGTAGACGAAGATGGCCACGAACACCAGCAGCGGCAGCAGGCTGAGCAGCACCGACGCGAGCGAGGTGCGCGGCCCGACCGCCTTGACCTCGACGTTGTGCTCGTCGAGGAGCTTGGTGAACTCGTCGTCCTGGAGGTTGGTGGGGTACGACGACTCGAACCGGGTGCCGTCCTTGAGCTTGCCCTCGATGTGGCCGTCGGAGCCGATCTCGACCGACTGGACCTGGTCCTGGGCGATCTTGTCCTTGAGCTGGGGCGCGTAGTTCAGGTCGGTGACCCGGCCCTGCTCCATCTGGTTGGGGAGCAGCAGCAGGACCATGCTGATCAGCAGCCCGATGGGGAGCAGCCAGCTCCGCCAGCGCGGCGGCGGCGGCGGGGCCGGGCTGGGCGGCCGGTCGGGCGGCGGGCCCGACTTCGCCTTGTTGCTGGGGTGGCGGTGCATCGTGGGCTCCTCAAGCATGCAAGCTCGGTATGAGCCCACGGTAGCGCCGCTCGCCCACAAATGCGGCGGGGCGGCCCCCGAGCGAGCCAGGCTAGCCGGTGTAGGGGGCCCGGCGGTCGGCCGGGACGTCGGCCAGGCGCGGGTTCTCCTGGTCGCGCCCGGACAGGATCGGCTCCTCGTCCGGCCAGGAGATGCCCAGGTCGGGGTCGTTCCAGGCGATGCCCAGCTCGTCGGTGCCGTCGTACTCCCCGGTGACCAGGTAGGTCATGATCACCTTCTCGTGGGCGTAGAAGCCGTGGGCCACCCCTTCGGGGATGTAGACGGCCAGCTCCTCGCCCCCGCCCTGCTGGAGGGTGGTGTGCTTGCCCTCGGTGGGGGAGCCGATGCGGGTGTCGACCAGCACCGTGGTGACCTTGCCGCGCTGCACGAACCACAGGTCGGCCTGACGGCGGTGGTAGTGGAGGCCGCGCAGGACCTTGGCCGCCGACTCCGACCGGTTGGCCTGGACCATGGGCGCGGCGAACGGCAGCCAGGAGCTGCGGTAGGTCTCCAGGAACCGCCCGCGCTCGTCGCTGTGGACCTCGGGCCGGATCAACCAGACGCCTGGGATCTCGGTCGACTCGACGACGTCCGCCATTGCTGCCCCCCTCCTCCCCCGGATGGTGCCACCGCGTGAGGCTACCGGCGGTTCCTGGTGGGCGCAACGCGTGACGGCAGGGCGGCCCGTCGGCGGCACCGCGCCCCGCGAGCCGCTCCTCGGTAGCATGGAGGCGACGCCGCCCCGAGGAGTGCCGTGCCCAGCGACCCGACCAGCCGCGAGTACCGCGACAGCGTGGGCATGTTCACCACCGGGATCACCGTGGTCACGGCCACCTCCGGGCGGTTCGGGCACGGCATGACGGCCAACGCCTTCGCCTCGGTCTCCCTGGACCCGCTGCTGGTGCTGGTCTGCGTGGTCCGCGACGCGCTCATGCACAAGGTGCTGGACGAGGTCGGGCGCTTCGCCGTCTCGGTCCTGGCCGCCGAGCAGGAGGACCTGGCCAGGTACTTCTCGGACTCGGGGCGGCCCACCGGGATGGCCCAGTTCCTGCCCGTGCCCTGGCACCCCGGCCCGGTCACCGGCGCCCCCCTGCTCGACGGCGCCCTGGCCCACCTGGAGTGCGACGTCGAGGCGGCCTACCCCGGCGGCGACCACACGGTGTTCCTGGGCCGGGTCCGCTGGGTCGAGCGGGCCCGGGCCGACGGCGACCCGCTGCTCTATTACGGCGGCCACTACCGCCGCCTGGGCAGCTCCTAGGGCCGGGCCCGACCCGGCGCCTCGGCGGCGACCCGCTCGATCCGGGCCAGGGCCCGGCGCAGGTTGTCGACCGTGTTGGCGTACGACAGCCGCAGGTAGCCCTCGCCGTTGGCGCCGAAGGCGGTGCCGGGCAGGCAGGCCACCCCGCCCTCGGCCAGGAGCAGGTCGGCCAGGCGGGCCGCGGGCAGGCCCAGGTCGGCGACCCGGGGGAAGGCGTAGAAGGCCCCGGCCGGCTCCAGGCAGGAGATGCCGTCGATCGCGTTGAGGCCGGCCACGACCACGTCGCGACGCTCGCGCAGGGTGGCCACCATCGCCTCGACCGGCGCCCACGGGCCCTCCAGGGCGGCCACGGCCGCGTGCTGGCTGAACGCGGCCGTGCAGGAGACCGAGTTGACCACCAGCCGGGTCACCGGCTCGACCAGGGCCGCCGGCAGGACCCCGAAGCCGAGCCGCCAGCCGGTCATGGCGAAGGTCTTGGACCAGCCGTCCAGCAGGACCGTCCGCTCGGCCATGCCGTCGACCGACAGCACGCTCGGGTGGCCGCCGCCGTAGCGGATCGCCCAGTAGACCTCGTCGCTCAGCACGACCAGGTCGTGCTCGACGGCCACGGCGGCGATCGCCTCGACGTCGTCGGTGGTCAGGCCGCTGCCGCACGGGTTGTGGGGCGAGTTGAGGATCACCAGCCGGGTCCGGTCGGTGACCAGCGAGGCCAGCTCGCCCGGGTCCATGCGGAACCCGTTGGCCTCGCGCAGCGGCACCGGGACGGGTCGGGCCCCGGCGAAGGCGGCGATCGACTCGTACATCGGGAACCCCGGGTCGGGGTAGAGGACCTCGTCGCCGGGCTGGCACAGGGCCAGGATGGTGAAGAACATGATCGGCTTGGCCCCCGGCGTGACCACGACCCGGTCCGGGGTGGTGCGCAGCCGGCCCGTCCGCTGCAGGAACGCGGCCACGGCCGTGCGCAGCTCCGGGGTCCCGGGGGCCGGCACGTAGTGGGTGAGGCCCCTGGCCAGGGCCTCCTGGCCGGCGGCGACGATGTGGGCCGGGGTGGCGGCGTCGGGCTCGCCGATCTCCAGGTGGACCACGTCCACCCCCGCCGCCTCCAGGGCCCGCGCCCTGGCCAGCACCTCGAACGCCGACTCGGTCCCGAGCCGCGCCATGCGGTCGGCGAGCCTCATGGGCGCCGCGACCCCCCGATCAGTCCGCGCCCGACTGGTTGTGGCGGACGCGCTCGACCATGTTGAGGAGGGCGAGGGGGGAGAAGGGCTTGGTGAAGTAGTCGTCGGCCCCGGCGGCCAGGCCCTGGTCGCGGTCGCGCTCCTGGGCCTGGGCGGTGAGCATCACGACCACGATGTCGCTGGTGTCGGGGTCGGCCTTGAGCCGCCGGCAGACCTCGAGGCCGTCCAGCCTCGGCATCATGATGTCGAGCAGGACCAGCCGGGGGGCCTCGCCCCTGGCCACCTCCAGGGCCTCGACCCCGTCGGCCGCCTCCAGGATCTCGTAGTCGTCGCCCTCCAGGGTGACGTGCACCAGGTCCCGCACGGCCGGTTCGTCGTCGGCGATCAGCAGCTTCATCGGCCGCTCCCGGCAAGCTGGTCGGAGGTGGGCAGGGTGAAGGGAGTATTTGATCGCATCGCCGGCCAGGTTGGTCAATCTCGGCTCGCCGGCCGCCGGCGGTCCGCGGTCGCCTGGATGGCCGCCAGCCGCCCCCGGTCGACCAGGTGGATGGCCTCGACGGCGTCGGGGGCGAACTGGGTCCCGGAGGCCTCGCGCAGCCGGTGGAGGGCCTCCTCGAGGCCGACCGCGGCCCGGTAGGGGCGGTCGGTGGTGATGGCGTCGAAGGCGTCGACGGCGGCGAACACCCGGGCCGCCAGGGGGATCTGCTCGTCCTTGAGGCCCTCGGGGTAGCCGGCCCCGTCCCAGCGCTCGTGGTGGGAGTGGACGACCGCCCTGACCACGTCCATGTGGGGCACGCCCTCCAGGATGCGCAGGCCGATGGCCGGGTGCTCGCGCATCAGGGCCCACTCCTCGTCGGTCAGGGGGCCGGCCTTGTTGAGGACGGCGTCGGGCACGCCGATCTTGCCCAGGTCGTGGAGCAGGAAGGCCTGCTCCAGGCCGGGGGTGGCGGCCAGGTCTCCCCCCAGGGCGCGGCAGGCCTCGGTCCCGTAGGCGGTGACCCGGGCCAGGTGGCCGCCGGTGTAGGCGTCCTTGGCCTCGACGGCGCTGGCCAGGGCCTGCACGGTGGCCGAGTAGGCCAGCTCGACCGCGTCCAGGGCGGCGCGCAGCTCCTCGGCCCGGCGGCGCTCGCCCGAGAAGGTGGTGCGCAGGTCGTCGGCGTAGCGCAGCAGCTGGGAGTGGGCGGCGTCGGCCTGCTCCAGCCTGGCCGACCACAGGCGCAGGAAGCGCAGCCGGTCGGCGGCCAGGGCGGCGCCGGTGGCCAGCAGCTCCACGGCGGCCAGGTCCCCGCCGGCGAACGGTCGCCCGGCCGGGCGGCGCAGGGCGAGCACGCCCACCACCCGGCCCTCGACCACCATCGCGCACCAGGCCTCGGGCCCGTCGGCCAGGGGCCGCCCGGCGGCGGAGGCCCCGGCGGCGCCGGCCAGCTCGCGGTCGCCGGGGCGGGCGCCGAGGCGGCCGGCGGGCCCCGGTGGCCCCCAGGACGGCCCGGGCGCGAAGCCGCCCTCCTCGAGCAGGATCGCCCCCTCGGCGGCCTCCAGGGCCCGGCAGGCGCCTTCCAGCAGGGCGGCGCCGGCCGTGGCCAGGTCCTCGCCGCCGGCCAGGACCCGGAACGGGGCCAGCAGCGCCTCGCCGGGGCGGGGCCGCCGCGGTCGGGCCACGCGGCCTCCTCGTCTCGTTCGTCAGGTTCGGAACCTGGAATCGTATCCGATCCGATCAGGTCCCGAACAGCCGGTCCCCGAAGTCGCCCAGCCCGGGCACGATGTACGCCTGGTCGTTGAGGCGCTCGTCGACCGCGGCGGTGACCACGTCCAGCGACGGGTGCTCGGCCTCCAGGCGCCGGAGCCCCTCGGGCGCGGCCACCACCGACAGCAGCGTGACCCGGGCCGGTCCGGCCGCGAACAGGCTGGCGCAGGCCGCCGCCGCCGACCCGCCGGTGGCCAGCATCGGGTCGAGCAGCAGCACGTAGCTGCCCGCGATGTCGGGCAGCTTGCTGTAGTAGGTGGAGGGCTGGAAGGTGGCGTGGTCGCGCTCCAGCCCCAGGTAGCCGACCGCCACCTCGGGGAACAGCTCGGTCACGGCCTCCAGCATGCCCAGGCCGGCCCGCAGGATCGGCACCGCCACCAGGGGGGCGGCAAAGGCCGTGCCCTGCGCCTGGGCCAGCGGGGTGGTCACCGGCCGGGCGGTCGTCGGGACCGTGCGGGTGGCCTCGACGGCCAGGACCAGCGACAGCCGCTTGGCCAGCAGCCGGAACAGCGGCGGCGGGGTCGAGGCGTCGCGCAGCGCCGTCAGCATGGTGCCGGCCAGCGGGTGGTCGACGACGGTCAGAGCCATCGGGTGCCTCCTTGCTCTGCTCTGTGGCTACTTCCCGGCGCCCGACAGCAGGTAGCCGGCGATGGCCAGGTCCTCGCGCAGCACCAGCTCGGTGAGCTTGAGGCGGCTGGCCGACAGCGGGCTGGTCCGGGTGGGTGACGGGTAGGCGTCCATGCCGAGGTCGGCGGCCTGCCTGACCGCCCGGAACATGTGGAAGGGGTCGGAGACGACCACGATGCGGTGGCGGCCGCCGCCGGGGTCGCGCCGCTCCAGGGCCCGCTTGGCCCCGGCCAGGTTCTGGTAGGTGGTCCGGCTCTGCTCCTCGGTCAGCACCGCCTCCTCGGGCACCCCGCGGGCCAGGGCCCAGCGGGCGCCCGAGCCGCCCTCGGTGAAGCGGTCGCCCGGCTCCTTGCCCCCGGTGAACACCAGCAGCGGGGCCACCCCGTCCGACCACAGGTCGACGGCGTGCTCCAGCCGGGCCTGGTAGATGGCCGACGGCCGCCCGTCGTACTGGGCGGCCCCCAGGACCACGATGGCGTCCACCTGGGGACGCTCGTCCTTGCCCATCCACCTGGCCACCAGGGTGGTCGAGACGGCGAAGTAGGCGAGCACGAGGACGAGGAGGCCCACCAGGACGCGGCGCATGCCGCGGATTCTACGCAGCCTCCCGACGAGGCCCCTTCCCCGGATCGAGGAGTGGTTAAATACCGCCAGCCAGCGGCGCTGGCGCGCCGAGAAC
>Ga0307318_10000058_pt1 | contig 32327 bp, 32 predicted proteins | sample ER_DNA_367_FD_194500 | JGI IMG/M metagenome (GOLD analysis project Ga0307318, IMG submission 194500) | Bulk soil microbial communities from the East River watershed near Crested Butte, Colorado, United States - ER_DNA_367 | ecosystem: Environmental > Terrestrial > Soil > Floodplain | place...
CGACGCCCGAGGTCCCGAGCACGACCGAGACCGGGCCGGGACGGTCGACGCCCACGCCGAGTGCGCCGGCTGCCTGATCCCCTGCTCCGGCGGCGACCGGTACTTCGTCCTGCGTCTGCCCCGACACCTCGGGTGACTCGAGCAATCGCGGCAGCCACTCGGCGGGAAGATCCAGCGCGGCCAAAACCTCCTCGCTCCAACGCCGATGCGGCACGTCGAGCAGCAGGGTCCCCGAGGCGTCGGCCATGTCGGTCGCACGCTCGCCGGTCAGGCGGAAACGGACGTAGTCCTTCGGGAGCATGACGTGCGCGATCCGCGCGTAGACCTCCGGCTCGTGGCGCGCGAGCCAGAGGAGCTTTGGCGCCGTGAATCCTGTGAGCGCGCGGTTTCCCGTCAGTGCGAGGAGCCGCTCGAGCCCGACCCGATCCTCGATCTCGGCGCACTCGGCGGCTGTTCGCTGGTCGTTCCAGAGGATCGCCGGGCGCAGCACGCGGTCCTCGGCGTCGAGCACGACGAGCCCGTGCATCTGGCCCGAGAGGCCGATGCCGGCGATCTCCGGGACGTCCAGCGCACCAAGAGCGTCCTGCGTGGCCCGCCACCAGTCCTCCGGGTCCTGCTCCGACCATCCGGGGCGGGGCGACGAGAGGCCGTATCCACGCTCGGCGCGGGCGAGCACCTCGCCGTCGGGCGAGACGGCAAGCGCCTTGACGCCGGTCGTCCCGACGTCGAGGCCGACGAGTGCCGTCACTCGCCCCCGAGCGCTCCGTAGACGAGCTCGTACGCCCGCACCGCGTCCTTTCGCATCTGCGCCTTCCTGAGCTCTCCGTCATCGATCTTGGCAGCGATCCCATCGATGAAGCGCCAGTGCAGGACGGAGCGGCGCACGGCGGCGACCGCGTCCTCGGTGTACGGGTAGAGATCGAAGCCGAGCCGCTCGCCGTTTTGCCCGTAACCGGCCCGCCGAAACTCGATCGCCAACTCGAGCGTCTCCATGAACGCGGTCGCCCCGACCATGTTGTCGTCGTCGAACGTGCCCCAGCCGGAGTTTGCATGTTGGTGCCCGAGCAGGCCCTCCGCCGCGAGGAGCGCTGCGTACTCCGCCAGGTTTTCCCCGTTCATGATCAGGTGCTGCCAGTCCATGTTGACCTTCACGTTGTCGAGTCCCTGCGCCCGCAGCTTGTGGATGACATGGAGGGTCATGCCGACGTTGCCCATCATGATCTTCATCGCCGGCTCGGAGTTCTTGTGCTCGAGGAAGAGCAGGATGCCGTGCTCCTTGCACCGCTGCGCGGCCTGGCCGATCCCGTCGACGAGCCACTCCCAGCTCTCCTTGTACGGAGTCTGGAACGGGTAGTTGTAGCCCTCGATCCCGGGCCAGATGATGAAGTGGGCTCCGAGCGTGCCGGAGAAGTCGATCGCGGCCAGCGTCCGCTTCACTGCCTCGTCGCGCGTCGCAGGATCCGGAGACACGAGGCCACCGCGACTGAACCGCGGGTCGAGGTGGAGCCCGGTCGCCATGCAGTAGACGTCGTGGCCGCCGAGCACCGCCCGCACGGACTCGAGGTTGTCCTCGTTCAGCTCCTGCGGGTAGTGGAACTCGTAGCCGTCAACTAGATCGCCGAGCCCTTCTACCGCTCGCCGAACGCGGTCCGCGGTCGACTCGGCTGCATATTCGGGCTTGTAGCCGCCGGGAACGAACCGTGTGACCATCGGGCCGAGCGCCCAGATGCCCAGACTCGTCTTCAGGCCGTTGCTCATGTCCCTCCTCGGTAGTCGCCCAGGATGGTGGTGAACTCGATCAGGTTCCCGAAGGGGTCGCGAGAGAAGAAGCGCGGTCGGTTCGGGATCGGCTCCTGGTCGGTTATCTCGAAGCCCGCCTGTTCGAGGCGGGCACGCATTTCGTCCAGCTCGTCGACCTCCAGGCAGAAATGCCGCCTCGCGCGCGGATCCGGCGCGACCTCATCGGGCAGGAAGTGAAGCTCCAGCTCGTGTGCACCCGCGCCGAACCAGACGAGTTCGAGGTGCGCGATCGTCGCAGGGACGGGCTTCTCACTCAGGCCGAGCAGCTCGCCGTAGAAGGCGCGAACGTCGTCCTGCCGACCCCGCGGGTAGGGCAACGACACGTGCTGGAGCCTGTGCACCGTGAGCGACGCTAGCCCACTGTTGACAGCAATTGCAAGAACGCCGTAGGTTCTTCGTACCTTCGTGAAGCCTTCCGCGCGAAAACGAAAGCTTCTTGCGTGAGCGCTCCCCCGGCCTCCGTGAGCGAGCTGATCGACGAACTTCGGGAGGCCGTCGACCCGGAAGCCGTCTCCACCGACCCTGCTCATCTGGACGAATGTTCCGCGGATGCGTACTGGAAGGCGATCGCAGCGCGAGCCGCCGGAGAACCGCTCGGGCGACCCGACGTCGTCGTGAGCCCGTCCTCCGAGCAGGAGATCGCGGCGATCGTACGGATCGCAAACGACCGCCGGATGCCCGTCGTCCCGCGCGGAGGCGGATCGGGAACACAGGGCGGCGCAGTTCCCATCGCCGGCGGCATCGTGCTCGACCTGGGCCGGCTCAACCGGATTCTTGCCGTCGACGAGGAGTCCCTGACGGTGACTGCGGAGGCCGGGGTGAACGGGAAGCGCCTCGAGAACGAGCTGAACGAGCGCGGGCTCATGCTCCCGCACTATCCGGCGTCGGCAGAGTGGGCGACCGTCGGTGGCTACGTCGCCGCGCGCGGCTCGGGCGTCCTGTCGACCCGCTACGGAAAGATCGAGGACCTCGTCCTCTCGCTCGGGGTCGTGACGCCGACAGGCGAGCCGATCGAGACGCTCCCGGTTCCACGGCACGCCGCCGGCCCGGAGCTGACCCAGCTTTTCATCGGATCGGAAGGGACACTCGGCGTCGTCACGCGAGCGACGCTCCAGCTTGCCCGCGTCCCCGCCCACCGCCGCTTCGAGGCAGTCACCTTCCCCGCCATCGAGCCCGGGTTCGCAGCCGTGCGCGAAGCTCTTGCACTCGGGCTTCGCCCCTCGGTCGTTCGACTCTACGACGAGCTGGCGACGCGGACGACGCTGGGGCCGGTCGTCGAGCGCGAACTGGACGGGGTCTGCACACTTCTCTGCTTCGAAGGCGAGTCGCCCGTTGCGGACGCAGAGGCAGAGGTGTTTCTCGGGCTCGCACGCCTGGCTGGAGCCGAGGTGCTCGAACCCGGGCTCGGCGAGCTCTGGTGGGAACGTCGCTATGACTTCTACCACCCGCCCCACCACCCCGAGCTGCCTGCGGTGTGGGGGACAGTCGAGGCCACGGCGACGTACGCGCGCCTGCTCGACGTCTACCGCGCGGTTCGCGCCGCGGTCGAGCCGTACGAGCGAAGCGCGGGTCTCAAGCTGAAGACGCACTTCAGCCACTGGTATCCCTGGGGCGCCATGATGTACGGCCGCTTCGTGATTCCGGACGGCGGCCCTGATGCTGTCGAGCTCCACGATGCGCTCTGGGACGACGCCGTCGACGCAATTCTGGCTGCGGGCGGTGTCATGAACGACCACCACGGGGTGGGTCTCAAGCTCGGGCACCACATGCAAGCGCAGTGGGGAGCCGCGTTTGAGAGCCTGCGCAGGATCAAAGCGGCGCTCGATCCCAACGGGATCATGAATCCGGGAAAGCTCGGCCTGTAAGCGGACGAAAGCGAGGAGGGACGATGGCGCTCAAGGTGGCGATGCACAACTGGATGCGGCCCGAGCCGATCGAGACGACGATCGCGCGGCTCGCCCGCTCCGGGTATGACGGAATCGAGATCTCGGGAGAGCCCGCGGTCTATGACGCGGGACACGTTCGCTCGTTGCTCGACGAGCACGAGCTGGAGTGCTGGGGAGCGGTGACGCTCATGGTGGGTGGCCGCGACCTTCTGCACGAGGACAACTACGTCCGCATCGGAAGCATCCAGTACGTCAAGGACACGATCGACATGATCGCGGCGCTCGGCGGGAAGATCCTTACGGTCGTCCCCTCGACGGTCGGCAAGGTCGTCCCGATGGGGTCGCCCGAGGACGAATGGAAGTGGGCGATCGAGAGCCTGAAGCAGTGCCAGGCGCACGCGGAGGAGAAGGGCGTCCGCCTCGGACTCGAGCCGCTCAATCGCTTCGAGACGTATTTCCTGAACCGCGGCGACCAGGCGCTCGCGCTCGCCGAAGACGTGGGCGGGAACTGCGGCGTTTGCCTCGACATCTTCCACATGAACATCGAGGAGGCCGACTGGGCGGAGGCGATTCGCGCGGCCGGGGACAACCTGGTCGACTTCCACGTCGCCGACAACAACCGCATGCCGCCTGGGCAGGGCGCGCTCGACTGGGGAGCGATCGTGAGAGAGCTGGAGGCAGTCGGCTACGACGCCTATCTGACGGTCGAGTTCGTCGCGACCGTCGACCGCAGCCGCATCTCGGAGCGGAAGGAGATCGGGGACGCATCGGAGGCGGAGGCTAGCGTCGGCCTGGAGCAGTTCCTGCGCGACCACGGCACGGGCGCGGTCCCCGAGAGCCTCTACGACCAGTACGTACAGGAGTCCATCGACGTGCTGCGCCAGCACATCGGTGCCGCAAACGTCGGGAGCACCGCCTGACCGAGCCCGCATCTCACCCCCCGCGCATCGCGCTGATCGGCACCCTCGACACAAAGGGGGAGGAGATTGCGTACGTTCGCGACCGGCTCCGTGCCCTCGGCACCGAGCCGGTCGTCGTCGACTCGGGCATCCTCGGCGAGCCGCACGGCGTCGAGCCGGACGTCACGCGCGAGCAGGTGGCCGACGAGGCCGGGCGGACGCTCGCGGCGATCCGCGCGGCCGGCAGCCGTGGAGCGGCAGTGGAGCTCATGGAGCAAGGCGTTCGTGCGGTGTGCCTGCGGCTGTGGCTCGAGGGCCGCCTCGATGGAGCACTCTGTCTCGGCGGCGCCGAGGGCGCGATCCTCGGCGCCGGCGCGATGCAGGCGCTGCCGGTCGGCGTCCCAAAGGTGATCGTGTCCCCGGCCGCCTCGGGCCAGCGTTCGTTTGCGCCGTTCGTGGGTGAAAGCGACGTCCTCGTCATGCACTCGGTCGTCGACATCCTCGGCCTGAACCCGATCGCCCGCACGGTTTTCGACAATGCCGCCGCGGCGGTCGCCGGCATGGCGCTGAATGCCGGGCGGCCGGTCGAGAACCTCGGCGGGCGAAGCGTCGGCATCACGATGCTGGGCCACACGACGCCCGCGGTGATGCGGATCCGAACCGCCCTCGAGGAGGCCGGGCACGCGCCCGTCATCTTTCACGCGAACGGCGTCGGCGGACCGGCGATGGAAAAGCTGGTGAGCGTGGGCGCGCTCGACGGCGTCATCGACTACACACTCTCCGAGCTCGCCAACACCCTGCTCGGGGGCCTCCACGCCACCGGCCCGGACCGGCTTCGCGTCGCCGGCGACCGCGGCATCCCGCAGATCGTCGTCCCCGGCTGCGTCGACTTCTTCAACCAGGGCGCACTGGCGACCGTGCCGCCCCGCTATCGGCAGAGGAAGAGCTACTTCCACAATCCGGTCGCGACCCTCGTGCGCCTCGAGCGTGACGAGATGGTCGAGCTCGGCCGGCTCGTCGCCGCGCGGCTGAATGACGCCCGCGGCCCGGTGCGCGTGGTGGCCCCAACGCTCGGCTTCTCACTCGCCGGCGTCGAAGGTGGCGACCTCTGGGATCCGGAGGCCGACGCCGCCTTCATCGAGGCCCTGGGTGCGGCTCTGCGACCCGAGATCCCGTTCGAGCTCGTGGAGACCCACGTTAACGATCCCGCCTTCGCCGACCGGGTCGCCGCACGCTACCTCTCACTCTTCCAGGAGCCCGCCCATGCCTGACGACGACGGCCGCCCGAACTCACACTGCCTCCTCGATCTGGCGCCGCCGGACATCCAGTGGTTCCTCGACCGCTCGGACATCGTGCTCGTTCCGATCGGGAGCTGCGAGCAGCACGGCGCGCATCTGCCGCTCGGGACCGACACGATCACGGCGCTCGAAGTGTCGCGGCGCGCGGCCGAGCTCGCGGACGTCCCCTACGCGCCGCCTTTCTGGGCCGGCTACTCGCCCCAGCACATGCGGGACCCGGAGACCGCGGTCGGAACCATCACCCTGCGCGCCCAGACCTTCAACGACGCTCTCTACGACGTGGCCCGGAGTCTGATCCACCACGGCTGGAACAAGCTCGTGTTCGTGAACGGGCACGGCTCGAACACGAAGGTGATCGATCCGCTCCTGCGCCGGATCAGGTACGAGACCGGCGCCTTCGTCGCGCTCTACAAGCCCTATGCCGAGCGCTACATCGGCATGCTCTCCGACCTGCTCGAGAATCCGCCGGACGAGACCCCCGGCTGGCACGCGAGCGAGCTCGAGACGTCCCAGGTGCTCGCGCACGATGCCGACCTCGTCCACATGGAGCGCGCGGCGGAGGATCGGGCGGCCGCGCCCCCCTGGCTTCCGGACACATTCTTGAAGCAGGACGGGGCTCCCGACGTCGAGTTCCAGGGGTACCAGTACTTCGTCTTCCCGATGGATCACGGTGAGTTCTCGAAGAGCGGCGTGATCGGCAACCCGATGCGGGCGACGGCAGAGAAGGGCGAGGAGGCGTTCGCTCGCTTTGCCAAGCACCTCGCCGCAGCAATCGACGAGTTCCGACCGCTCGAAGTGACGATCAGCCGGCGCATCTTCGAGGAACGGGTGTAACGGCGTGCCTGCCGCGATTCGCCGTGCACAGATCCTCGAGCGCATTCGGCGTGAGGGAGGCGCGTCGGTCGCCGAGCTCGCACGCGTCCACGACGTCTCGTCGATCACCGTCCACCGCGACCTCGAGCGGCTTGCGCACGAAGGCCTCGTCGAGCGCATCCACGGCGGCGCCCGGGCACTCGAGGGCGAGCCGGACGGGATCGAGACCGACTGGACGCAACGCCTGCGTAGTGCCTGGCCCGAGAAGGAGGCGATCGCAGCGCGGGCGATCGAGTGGATCGAGGACGGTTCGACGATCTTCATCGACTCGTCCACCAGCTCACTCGCGCTCGCCCGGGAAATCGAGCGGCGCCCGCCGAATGCTCTGACGCTGGTGACCAACTCGCCTACGATCGCAATGGAGCTGCACGCCGAATCCATTCATCTGATCGTGACTCCGGGCGAGGTCGACCAGAACCTGCGCATGATCGGCGGCCGGTGGGCGGCCGAGTTCCTCTCAGGGCTGAACTTCTCCGCAGCGTTCATCTCCGCAGCCGGCGTCACGCTCGAGCTCGGCCTGACGACGTCGCGACGGCCGCTCGCCGACACGCTCAACGCCGCGCGCGCGGTCTCCACGCGCACGATCGGGCTGATCGACTCCTCGAAGTTCGGGCGGTCGTCTCTGCTCGGGATCGTCGCGGCGGAGGAGCTCGACGCGATCGTCGTCGACGACGGCCTGTCTGAGCAGACGGTCGAGATCTACAGGAGCGCTGGAGTCAACCTCGTCCAACCCAGTCGCGCACGGGATCGTTCCGTCGCGACCACTAGGAGGTAGCCAATGGCACGCCCGGTCACGCTTTTTACCGGTCAGTGGGCCGACCTGCCGCTCGCCGAGCTGGCCGAGAAAGCTGCGGGCTGGGGCTTCGACGGGCTCGAGCTTGCCTGCTGGGGCGACCACTTCGACGTCGGCCAGGCGCTCGCGGACCCCGGGTACACCGACACGCGCCGGGAGATCCTCGACCGCCACGGCCTCCAGTGCTTCGCGATCTCAACACATCTCGTCAGCCAGTGCGTTTGCGACCCGATCGACGAGCGCCACCGCGCGATCCTCTCGCCCGAGCTCTGGGGCGACGGCGAGCCCGAGGGAGTCCGCCAGCGCGCGGCCGTGGAGGTCGCCAACACGGCCCGGGCGGCGGCGAAGCTCGGTGTCACCCAGGTGAACGGGTTCACTGGCTCGAGCGTCTGGCACCAGCTCTACTCGTTCCCACCGAACGACTGGGACGCCGTCGAGCGCGGCTACACCGACTTCGCAGAACGCTGGAGCCCGATCATCGACGTCTTCGACCAGGAGGGCGTCCGCTACGGGCTCGAGGTGCACCCGACCGAGATCGCCTACGACTTCGTGACGACGCGGAAGACTCTCGCTGCGATCGACCGCCGCGAGGGGTTCGGGATCAACTTCGACCCGAGCCATTTCGCCCACCAGTTCCTCGACTCGGCTGCGTACGTGGCCGAGTTCGCCGACCGGATCTACCACGTCCACGTGAAAGACTCCCGAAAGACGCTCGATGGGCGCAGCAGCATTCTCGGGGGGCATCTCAACTTCGGCGAGCCCGGCCGCGGCTGGGACTTCGTCTCGCCGGGGCACGGCGACGTTGACTTCGAGTCGCTCTTCCGTGTCCTGAACCGGATCGGCTACGACGGCCCGCTCTCGATCGAGTGGGAGGACTCCGGCATGGATCGCGACTGGGGCGCGCCCGACGCACTCGAGTTCGTCCGCCGCACGGACTTCGCCCCCTCGGCGCTCGCCTTCGACGCCGCCTTCCAGAAGGAGGCTTGAGCACCGTGGCCGAGGACAAGCAGGTCGGCTTCGTCACGATGGGCCAGGCAGGCGGGGCTGGCGAGATCAAGGAGATCGGCGTCGGGATGCTCGGCTACGCGTTCATGGGCAAGGCCCACTCGAACGCGTACAAGACCCTGGCCTACATGACCTGGCCGCCGCCGCTCGCGCCTCGGCTCGTCGCAATCGGCGGGCGCACCGAGGAAGCCGTAGCCGAGGCCGCGCGCCGGTTCGGGTTCGAGAAGGCGGTCACGGACTGGCGCGAGCTCGTCTCCGACGGAGAGGTCCAGCTCTTCGACAACAGCGGTCCGAACAACCTTCACGCCGAGCCGACGATCGCGGCCGCCGAGGCCGGCAAGCACGTCATCTGCGAGAAGCCGCTTGCCCGGACGGCCGACGAGAGCTACGACGTGTGGCAGCGCGTCGCCGCAACAGGCGTGAAGCACATGTGCGCCTTCAACTACCGCTTCGTCCCGGCCGTCCGGCTCGCACGCGAGATGCTCGAGGCCGGCGAACTCGGCGAGATCCACCACTTCCGCGGCCGCTACCTGCAGGAGTGGGGCGACATCGACGACGAGGTGTGGCGCTTCGACAAGTCGCTCGCGGGCTCGGGCGCGCTCGGCGACCTCGGCGCGCATGTGATCGACCTCGCGCGCTACCTCGTCGGCGACGTGGAGTCGGTCTCGGGCACGACGCGCACGTTCAAGGAGGGCCGCGACGTGGACGACGCCTTCGAGGCCGCCGTCCGGTTCGAGAACGGCGCCGTCGGGACACTTGAGGCCTCCCGCTTCTGCCCCGGGCGCAAGAACTCCCTCGCCTGGGAGATCAACGGGTCGAAGGGATCGCTCGTCTTCGACCTCGAGCGCCTGAACGAGCTTCAGGTCCATCTCCGCGACTCGAAGCCCGGCGACCGGGCTCAGGGATTCCGCAAGGTGCTGGTCTCGGAGGCCGACCACCCCTTCTGGGAGCACTGGTGGCCGCACGGGCACATCATCGGCTGGGAGCACTCGTTCATCCATGAGATCCACCACCTCCTGACCGCCATCGCCAGTGACGGCGACGTGGCGCCGCATGGAGCCACGTTCGAGGATGGGTATCGCGCCGCCGAGATCTGCGACGCGATCGTGCGGTCGAGCGATTCCGGCCAACGGGAGACGGTGACGTATCGCTGAGCGCGTCCAGCTCTTCGCGACCTGCCTCGGAGACCTCGTCTTCCCCGACGCAGTCGCGGACGCCGAGTCGCTGCTCAGCGAGGCTGGATTCGAAGTCGAGTTCCCGCGCAGCCAGGTCTGCTGCGGCCAGCCGGCCTTCAACGCCGGCCACCGGGCAGCCGCCCGCCGGGTCGCGCGTGGCTTTGCGCGTGCGTTCGGGCGCGAGCTGCCGATCGTCTGCCCCTCCGGCTCGTGTACTGCGATGGTGGCACACCACCTACCCGACCTGATCGACCAGTCGCCCTTCGAGATCTGGGAGCTCTCGGCGTTCCTCGCCGCGCGCGATGCTCCGGTTCCGCGGCTGAACGCCGGTCGACGGGTCGCCTACCACGACTCCTGCCACATGCTCCGCGAGCTCGGCGTCTCCGACGCACCCCGGAAACTGCTGGAAGCCTCGGGCGGGACGCTCGTGGAGCTCGTCCGCCCCGATCTCTGCTGTGGTTTCGGCGGCACGTTCTCGGTTCGTCAGCCAGAGATCTCGGTTTCGCTCGCGGACGACAAGCTCTCCGGGGCAGCGGGGGCGGACGCGCTCGTGACGGCCGATCCCGGCTGCCTCATGCAGCTCCGCGGGCGGTCGGAGCGAGTCGGCGCGCTGCAGGTGGTCCACCTCGCGACTGCACTAGCCAGGGGGGTAGCCGCTTGACGAGTCTCGCCAGACCGCCCGGAAGCTTCCGACAGATCGCCCGCGGGCAGCTCGCGGACCCCCAAGTGCAGGCGGCATTCGACGGCGTCACCGGCCGTCTCAAACAGCACCGGCTCGCGACGTGGAATGGGCTCGAGGACGGAGAAGCGCTTCGGGATCGCGCCTACGAGATCCGCATGCGCACGATCGACGACCTCGACCGCCACCTGAGCACGTTCACCGAGCAGGTCGAGTCGCGCGGCGGCCACGTCCACCTCTGCACGAGCGCCGCCGAGGCTCGGGAGGCAGTCGTCGCGATCGCCCGGGCTGCCGGCGCGCGACTCGTCGCGAAGTCGAAGTCGATGGCGAGCGAAGAGATCGGCCTGAACGCCGCGCTTGAAGCCGAGGGAATGAGGGTCGTCGAGACCGACCTCGGCGAGTACATCGTCCAGCTTGCCGGCGGCCACCCAGAGCACATCATCGTCCCGGCGATCCGCCAGACGGCGCCGGAGGTCGCCAAGCTCTTCGAGCAAGTCGAAGGCGTGCCCGTGTCACCGGACCTGCAGGAGCTCGGACGTGTTGCGCGCCGCCAGCTCGCCGAAGTGTTCCGGACGGCCGACGTCGGCGTCACGGGCGCAAACTTCGCCGTCTCCGAGACCGGCTCGATCTGCCTCGTCACGAACGAGGGCAACGCCGGCCTCCTGACGGCGCTACCCCCCGTTCACGTGGCGCTGCTCGGACTCGAACGTCTCGTGCCGACCCTCGACGAGCTGGGCGTCCTCCTCCAGCTCCTGGCGCGGAGCGCGACGGGGCAGCGGCTGACCTCCTACACCCGCCTCGTGAGCGGGACGGCGGGCCGGGGCGAGACCGACGGTCCGGAGGAATTCCATGTTGTCGTGATTGACAACGGAAGATCGCGGCTCCGCGAGACGCGGTACCGGGAGATGCTCGCCTGCATCCGCTGTGGTGCGTGCATCAACGTCTGTCCGGTCTACCGCAAGAGTGGCGGCGCAGCGTACGGGCCCGTCTACTCCGGGCCCATGGGAGCGATCCTTGTACCGCTTCTGACCGGGCTCGAGCGCGCCCCGGATCTGCCGCATGCCTCTTCTCTTTGCGGAGCCTGCACGGACGTCTGCCCGGTGAAGATCCCGCTACACGAGCTCCTCCTCGAGCTGCGCAAGGACCTCGTTGAAGAGCGGATCACGTCGACCCGGGAGCGGCTCGCCTTCACGCTCTGGTCCTTCGCCTGGTCGCGGCCGTCGCTCTACCGGCTCTCGACCGCCTTCGCCCGGATTGGACAGCGGCTGGCGCCGCGGATCGGGCCAGGCCGTGCGTGGAGCGCGGGGCGCGAGCTCGCGCCAATCGCGCGCCGCCGATTCCGCGACCGCCGATGAGCAGGGAAGAGCTCGTGGAGCGCTTCGTTCGCAACGCGGAGGAGGCGCACTTCCGCGTCCACCGCGGCGAGCCACCGGCGCTCGAGGGGGCCGGTGTCTCCGTCGCCCTCTACGGTCTCGCAGACACGGGCAGCGTCGTCATCGCGGCTTCGCCGAACGAGCCTCGCGCGCGTCACCTCGTCGGCGACGTCCACGTCTCCCTCCTGTCTGAGAATCGGATTCTCCCCGACCTTGCCACGCTCTTCGCGAGTCTCGAGCGTCCGCTTCCGTCCTCGCTCTCGATCGTGACCGGTCCGAGCCGGAGCGCCGACATCGAGCAGCGCATGATCGTCGGCCTCCACGGGCCCGCGGAAGTGCACATCGTCCTCCTCCCCGCGTGACAGACGTCGTCTGCCTCGGGATCCTCGTCGCCGACGTCATCGCACGACCGGTCGACCGCCTGCCCGAGCGAGGCACACTGGCGCTCGTCGACGAGATACGCGTCCACGGCGGCGGTTGCGCGCTCAACACGGCGAGCGCCCTCGGTCGCCTGGGCCTCCGCGCGGCCGTAGCAGGCAAGGTGGGGGTCGACCCGCTCGGCGACGTGCTCCTCGGCATTCTGGAAGAGCGCGGCATCGACCAGCGGGCGGTCGTGAGAGATCCGGCGACATCGACATCGGCGACGGTCGCGGTGGTGGGAGCCGACGGCGAGCGCACGTTCCTTCACCTCCCCGGCGCGAACGCGAGCCTGGGCGCCGATGATCTCGATCCTGAGCTGATCTTCTCGGGTCGGGCGCTCCACGTCGGCGGCGCGCTGCTCCTGGAGGCGCTGGATGGAGAGCCGACCGCCGCCGTCCTCGCAGAGGCGCGACGGCGAGGGCTCCTCACCTCGCTCGACACGGCCTACGATGCGAGCGGTCGCTGGAATCGCGTGCTCCCGTCGCTGGACGGGCTCGACCTCTTCACGCCGAGCCTCGACGAAGCGCAAGGGGTCACGGGCGAGCGGGAGCCCGGCCGGACGGCGCGGAAGCTCCGGGAGCTCGGCGTCCGCGAGGTCGCCGTGACGCTCGGCCCGGACGGCTGCTACGTCGCCGGTGAGACGTTCGAAGGCCACGTGCCGGCGCCGGTCGTCGAGGTGATGGACGGAACGGGCTCCGGCGACGCGTTCGCGGCTGGCTTCTTGCACGCGAAGCTCGCGGGGCTGCCGCTGGAGGACGCCGCACACCTCGCGAACGCGACGGGCGCCCTCGCGGCAACTGCGAGTGGTGCCTACGACGGCTTGCGGGGGCTCGAGGAAACGTCGGCCCTTGCCGGATTAGGCTAGCCCCGTGCAGGCCCGCCTCAATCGACTGTTCGCGGCCGACGGCAGATGCCTCGACGTGGCTGTCGACCACGGCTTCTTCGGAGAGCCGTCGTTCCTCGTGGGGATCGAGGACATGGAGCACGCGATCGCCACACTCGCGGAGGCGGGCCCCGACGCGATCCAGCTCTCGCGCGGCCAGGCGCCGCTGCTCCAGCGGATCCCCGGCCCGGCGAAGCCGGCACTCGTCCTGCGGACGGACATCGCGAACGTCTACGGCCGTGAGGGGGTCAGCCGCGAGTATCTCTGGAGCGAGCTGGTTGAGAACGCAGTCGAGCAGGCGGTCGCACTCGACGCCGCCTGCGTCGTCGCAAACGTCCTTCTCCTGCCCGGTCAGCCCGAGCTAGTGCAGGCCTGCGTCCGGAACGTGTCACGCCTGCGCGCGAGCTGCGATCCGGTAGCAATGCCGCTCATGGTCGAACCGCTCGCCATGAAGGCGGGCGAGACGGGCTACGGGGTCGACGGCGACGCGGACCGGATCGTGACGCTCGTCCGCCAGGCGGTCGAGCTCGGCGCGGACGTCGTCAAGGCCGATCCGACCGACGACCTGGACGACTACGAGCGCGTCGTCGAGGCGGCCGGCGGTCGGCCCGTGCTCGTGCGCGGTGGCGGCCGCGCGCCCGACGACGAGATTCTCCGTCGCACCGAGGCCGTGCTCGCCGGGGGAGCGGCCGGGATCGTCTACGGGAGAAACGTGATCCAGCACGAGGCTCCGGCCGCGATGATCCGAGCGCTCATGTCCATCCTCCACGAGGATGCCTCGGCGGAGGAAGCGCTCGACCGGCTCCGTGGCTGAGCGCCCCGTCCGCTTCGGGCTGGTGGGCGGCGGGCTCATGGGTCGGGAGTTCGCAAGCGCCGCGGCGCGCTGGGTTCACCTCGACGATCTCGGCGTCCGGCCGGAACTGGTCGCCGTCTGCGACACGAACCCGCAGGTGCTCGCCTGGTACGAGCGGCTGCGTCCGGCGCCGCGGCTCGTCTCCGACTGGCACGAGCTGATGAACGACGAGTCGATCGGAGCCGTCTATTGCGCCGTACCGCACCACTTGCACGAGGAGCTCTACACGGCGGCTCTCCGCGCCGGGAAGCACCTGCTCGGCGAGAAGCCGTTCGGGATCGACCTGCCGGCGAACGAGGCGATCAACCGCGAGATCGCCGCCCGGCCGGACCTGCTCGCGCGGTGCTCGTCGGAGCTCCCCTTCTATCCCGGCGGCCAGGAGGTCGTGCGCTTCGTCAGGGAGCGCCGGTTCGGCCGCGTGATCGAGGTTCGCTCGCTCTTCCTCCACTCCAGCGACCTGGATCCGGAGAAACCAATCAACTGGAAGCGGCGCGCGGCGCTGAACGGCGAGTACGGCTGTCTGGGCGATCTCGGCATGCATGCCCTCCACCTGCCGCTCCGCGCCGGCTGGGCGCCAAAGAACGTGCGGGCGATCCTGACGGACGTGGTGCCCGAGCGCCCGGACGGAGCCGGCGGCGCGGCGCCATGCGACACGTGGGACAACGCGGTCCTCCTCTGCGAGGCGGAGGACGACGGGCATGCGTTCCCGCTCCGGATCGAGACCAAGCGGATCGCGCCTGGCGAGACGAACACGTGGACGATCGAGATCGACGGCACCGAAGCCTCGATCGCGTACACGACCAAGTTCCCGAAGACGCTCCGGACACTGGTGTTCGAGCGGGGCATGCGGCAGGCCTGGCGGACGACGGATCTCGGATCCGTCTCTGCCTACCCGACCATCACGGGCGCAATCTTCGAGTTCGGCTTCTCGGACGCGATCCTCCAGATGTGGGCAGCGTTCCTCGACGAGCTCGCACACGGACGCGAGGGGATGCGCCAGCCCTTCTACTGCGCGACGCCGGAAGAGGCCACAGCCACGCACCGCCTGTTCACGGCAGCGCTCGAGTCACAGCGGGCTGCGGCGGTCGTCGACGTTTAGCTAGCGAGGGCGGAGGCCGAGGATTGCGCGCGCTTCGTCGGCCGTCGCCGGCTCCCGGTCGAGGAGCGGGGCGAGCGTCATCGCCTTCTCGACGAGCTCCGCGTTCGATGCCGCCCGGCGCTCCACGTCGAGCCGCAGGTTGTCCTCGAGCCCGACCCGGACGTGACCGCCCAGCATGAGCGCAGTCGCCGCGAGATGAAACTCCCCCGGGTAGCCGACCCCGGCCGCCGACCACGTGTATGCCCCGGCGCCGAAGAGCTCGTTCGCGGTGCGGCGCATGTGGAGGAGCTGCTCGAGGGTGGCGGCGTTCGCGCCCAGCACGCCGAGGACGAACTGGATGTGGAGCGGTGGGTCGAGCAGCTCCTGCTCGAGCAGGTGGGCGACGTTGTAAAGGTGACCGACGTCGTACGTCTCGAGCTCGGGCTTCGTCCCGGCCTCCCGAAAGAGCTCGGCGAGCCGGTACGTGTCGGCGAACGTGTTCCTGAAGACGTACTCGCGGGTCGATTCCAGATAGTCGATCTCCCAGGGCTCCATCTCGGGGCGGTGCCGGACCTGGAAGATCCCGAAGTTGAAGCTCCCCACGTTGAAGCTCGCCAGCTCGGGCCGGCAGGCGGAGAGAACACGCGCCCGCTCGTCGATCGTCATGCCGACGCCGCCACCGGTCGTCGGCTGGACGATCGCGTTGCACCGCTCGCGGATGCCCGCAATCACCTCTTCGAAGAGCCCCAGCTCGGCGGACGGCTTTCCGGAAGCCGGGTCACGGACGTGCACGTGGACGATTGCCGCTCCGGCCTCGTGGGCCGCGACCGCCGAGTCGACGATCTCCTCGACCGTCACGGGGATGGCTTCACTCTGGCCCGGGACAGTCATCCCGCCCGTGATCGCGCAGGAGATGAAGGCCTTGTTGCCCGGCACTAGACGGCGAGCACGAGCTTGCCGAAGTGCTCGCCGGCCTCCATCCGCTCATGGGCGGCGGCGGCCTCCGCCAGCGGCCGGACGCTGTCGATGATCGGTCGCCAGGTGGCCTTCGAGACGGTCTCGAGGAAGCGCTCGAAATCCCTGGGGCTTCCCAGCGTCGTCCCGAGCAGGGAGAGGTGCCGCAGGTAGAACGGACGGACGTCGAGCTCCGATTGGCCTCCGCCCGTCGCTCCCATGACGACGGCCCGCCCACCCGGCCGCAGGCAGCGCAGCGAGTCGTTCCAGGTCGTTCCGACCGAGTCGAGGACGACATCCACACCGCCGCCTGCGAGCTCGCGCACCGCTTCCGGCCAGTCACCGTCCGTGTAGTCGACCCCGCCCGCCGCGCCGAGTCCTCGGGCCCGCTCGATCTTCTCAGCGCTCGAGGAGGTGACGAGGACTCGGGCCCCGGCCTGGGTTGCGAGCGGGACGGCGAACGTCGCCACACCGCTTCCGGCGCCCAGAATCAGGGCGGTCTCCCCCTGGCTGAGGCTGGCGCGGGTGAAGAGGGCGCGGTACGCCGTCAAGCCTGCGACGGCGAGGGTTGCCGCCTCCTCCCACGACAACTGCGCGGGCTTCGGGTAGACGTTCTCGGCCGGGATCTTGACCAGCTCGGCATAGGTGCCGTCCTCGGGCCCGCCGAGGATGCCGAACTCCGGGCCGGAGGTTTCCTCTCGATCTCCCCAGCGCAGACCCGGGTGGATCACGACCTCCTCGCCGGTGTCTCGCCGGATGCCGGCCCCTTCGGAGCCTGGAGTCAGGGGCAAGGGGAAGTCCCCGTAGGCCCCCCGCCGGACCGCGGTATCGCGCCGGTTGACCCCCACGGCCCGGAGCTCAACCACGACCTCGCCGGCTGCCGGCTCGGGATCGGGCACTTGCTCGTAGACCAGGTTGGACGGTGGCCCGTACTCGTGGATGCGGACCGCCTGCATCAGCCCCGGTTCCAAACCTGCGTACTGCCTGCCGGCACCTCCTGGAAGTCGGGAAGCTCCTCGAGCGCCTTCTCAGGCCCGCCCGGGTTGTAGACCGCAAGCAGCCGCATTGTCTGCCAGCCCGTGTTCCGCGTCGAGTGAAACATGGCCTTCGGGACGTAGATCGTGTCGCCCGGATGCACCTGGAACGGCTTGCCGTCGTCGAGCATCTGCTCACCCTCGCCCGAGAGGACGTAAAGGATCTCTTCCGACTCGGGATGGTTGTGCCGGTCGTGGCCCTTCCCTGGCTGGAGCACGACCTCGCCGAACGTCATCCCCGCGCCCTCCGTGCTCTCGGGTGAGACGAACCACTTGATCGAGCCCCACTCGAAGGTGTGTGTCGGAAGCTCGTTCGGATCAACCGCCTGCACGCGTTTCCTCCTACGTCGAGATTGCCTTGAAGCGTCGCATGTTCTCCGTCATCGCGATCTCGGTCGGGAGACGTTCCATGCTCGAAGCGCCGAAGAACCCGACCACACCTCGTGTCCGCTCGAGCACGTAGGCCGCGTGCTCCGGCTCGGCGATTGGCCCACCGTGGCAGAGCACGAGGACGTCGGAATCAACCTCCCGGGCGGCGTCGTGCATGGCCTGGACGAGCTCCACGGACTCGTCGAGCGTCTTCGCCGTCTCCGCCCCGATCGTCCCAGAGGTCGTGAGCCCCATGTGGGGGACGAGGACGTCGGCGCCGGCCGCCGCCATCGCGCGAGCGTCCTCGGGCGTGAAGACATACGGCGCAGTCAGCAGATCGAGCTCGCGGGCTGCCCGGATCAGCTCGATCTCGAGTCCATACCCCATCCCTGTCTCCTCGAGGTTGGCGCGGAAGGTGCCGTCGATCAGGCCGACGGTCGGGAAATTCTGGATGCCGGAGAAGCCCAGGTCCCGGAGCTGGCGGAGGAAGACCGGCATGATCCGGAAGGGATCCGTGCCGCACACGCCGGCGAGGACCGGAGTCTGCGTGACGATCGGAAGCACCTCCGCCGCCATCTCGACGACGATGGCGTTCGCGTCGCCGTAAGGCAGGAGGCCGGCGAGCGACCCGCGCCCTGCCATCCGGTAGCGCCCCGAGTTGTAGATGATGATGAGGTCCGCTCCGCCGGCCTCGGCACACTTGGCCGAAAGACCCGTGCCCGCCCCTGCTCCGATGATCGGCCTTCCCTTTGTGACCTCGGCCCGGAGCCGCTCGAGCGCCTCCTGTCGTGTCATCCGTCCGCCCCGTAAAGCTCGTGTAGGCGGTCGGCCATCGCCTCCGCGAACGCCGGGTCGTTGATGTCCGTGTTCAGCTCGCGCACGTCGACCGAGTGGTCGAGATCCGCACGCAGCGCGGCGAGAAGCGCCTTGTCGGCGTCCGGATCGTAGAAGACCTGGCCCTCGACCGCGATCAGCGAGATGCCTCGGAGCGGGATGAACAGCGAGACGGGGCCCTGGGCGGCGTTCAGCTTGCGGGCGATCCTCCGTCCCAGCTCGGCGCACTCCTCGGGCGTCGTCCGCATGAGCGTGATCGTCGGGTTGTGCACGTAGAGGCGCCGCTCCCGGAACCGCTCCGGCACCGTCTCCATCGGCCCGAAGTTGACCATGTCGAGGGCGCCGAGCGAGACGACCTGCGGGATCCCGACCTCGCCTGCCGCCTCCAGGCGATCCGGGCCCGCGGAGAGGACGCCTCCGACGAGGTCGTCGGCGAGCTCGGTCGTGGTCGCGTCGAGTGCGGCCGCGATGAAGCCGCCTCGCATCAGCGCCTCCATCGATTGCCCACCGGTCCCGGTCGCGTGGAAGACGAGGACCTCGTAGCCAAGCTCCTCGAGCCGCTCGCGGGCCCGCGTCACGCACGGCGTCGTGACGCCGAACATCGTTGCGCCGACGAGCGGCTTTCCCGTGTCGGCGATCTCGATCGCTTGCGCATCGGCCATGCCCGCGATCGCAGCAGCGGCGTTCGTCAGGATGCGCGCGGAAATCTGGTTGATCCCGGCGATGTCGACGACCGAGTACATCATCGTGACGTCGACGGCTCCCACGTAGGGCCGTGTGTCGCCGGAGGCGACCGTCGAGACCATGAGCTTGGGGACTCCGACCGGCAACTGGCGCATCGCGTAGGTGGCAATGGCCGAGCCGCCTGACCCTCCGAGTCCGAGGATGCCGTCCAACCGCCCTTCGGCGCGAAGCCGCTTCACGATCTCCGCCGCACCGCGCGCCATCGTCTCGACGGCGGCGCCGCGATCGCCGGTTGCGGCAAGCTCGGTCACCTCGGCACCGGCGGCGCGGGCGACCTCCTCCCGGCCAATGTCCGGCTCGGCGAGCGGCTCACCCATGACTCCCGCATCGACGAGCACGACGTCAACCCCCTGCTCCCGAAGCCGCGATCGCAGGTAGTCGTACTCGACGCCCTTCGTGTCGAGTGTCCCGACGAGGACGACCGTCGCCACGGCTAGCCCGCGGTCGCCTCGACGCGTGTGACGCCCAGGTAACGCTGCTGGGCGTCCGGGTCGCTCTGGATCGCCGCGGCCGTGGTCTCGGTCGCGATCTCTCCAGCGATCATGACGAGCTGCCGCTCACAGATCGCGGTCGCCACGCCGAGGTTTTGCTCCACGAGCAGGAGGCCCATCCCCCCCTCCACGAGCTTCAGGCAGGTGCCGATCACCGACTCTATGATCGTCGGCGCGAGGCCCTCCGACGGCTCGTCCATGATCAGGAGCCGCGGGTTCCGAAGCAGCGTCCGGCCGATCGCGAGCATCTGCTGCTCGCCGCCCGAGAGCTGCGTCGCCGAAATGTTCCGCCGCTCTGCGAGGCGCGGGAAGAGGTCGTAGACGCGCTCTCTCGACCATGCCCCGTCACTCGAGGAGCCCAGCATGCGGAGATGCTCGTCCGTGCTCAGTGAGGGGAAGAGCCGCCGCCCCTGGGGCACGAGGCCGATCCCGGCGTTCGAGATCTTGTAAGGCTGGCGACCGATGAGCTCCTCACCGTTGAGGCGAACGGACCCCTTCACGTCGGGAACGAGTCCCATGATGGCGTTGCAGAGCGTGCTCTTGCCCATCCCGTTCCGACCGATGAGCGCAACCGGCTCGACGCCCATCTCGAAGGTGACGCCCTGAAGGATGTGCGCGGGCCCGTAATAGGCGTTCAGGCTTCTGACGGCCAGCAGCGGCTCACTCATCCCCGAACCGGCTCCCGAGATAGATGTCGTGCACCATCTGGTTGGCGCGGATCTCCGCCGGCGTGCCCTCCACGACCACGCGGCCGTCGTGCATCATCGTCACCTGCTCGGCGACCGTGAGTGCAATATCCATGTCGTGCTCGATCAGGATCAAGGTCACGTCGCGGTCGAGTGACATCAGAAGCTCTGTGAGCGCGCCCCGCTCGCCGCGCGAGAGCCCGGACGCGGGCTCATCGAGCATCATGATCTTCGGGTCGCCGGCCCGCGCCATCGCGACTTCGAGCTGGCGCTGCTCGCCATGTGAGAGCGAGCCGACGACCGTATCGAGGCGCGTCTCGAGACCCACATGCGCGGCGAGGTCCGCGGCGCGGGCGCGCATCTCCGCGTCCCGACCGGTCCGGACGGGCCGGAGGTGGCCCCTCTTCGCGCCGAGCACTGCTAAATAGAGGTTTTCCTCGACCGTGAGGCCAAGGAAGAGTCGCGACTTCTGAAAGGTTCTGGTCAGGCCGAGCTGCACACGCTTGCGCGCCGGGACGAGCGTGACGTTCTCGCCGAAAAGCTCGACGGTCCCGGCCGTGGGCGGGAACTCGCCCGAAATGACGTTGAAGAGCGTGGTCTTGCCTGCACCGTTCGGCCCGAGAATGGCGCGCCGCTCGCCGGGCAGGACGTCGAGATCGACGTCCCGCACGGCTTGCACGCCGCCGAAGCGCCGGCCGACCCCCCGCAAGCGGAGGACCGGCTCGGCACCTTCGGCGTTCGCTGCGACTGCCAGCGTCCTACCTCAGCCCGCCCACGGAGGCGGGTCACCCTTCACGCATGCAGGGTTCTTGCGATCAGGGGTTGGCGTATCGGCGCTGAAGGCGCCGCCGAAAGTCTGGTCGACTTCGGGGATCGCCTTCAGTGTCTTCAGGCCAAGGTCGCCGCTGTCGAGCTTGGCCACCTCGACGAGGTAGTTGCTGCCAACCGCGTTGCGGTTCTCGTCGAGCGTGATCGTTCCGTTGGGCGCCTCGAGCGTGAGGCCGCTCATGGCCTCGCGCAACTTCGCGCCGCCGTCGGAGATGTCGCCGTCAACCTGCTCGAGCGACTGCAGGGTCGCCTCCATCGCGTCGAAGTTGTTCACTGCGAAGAGGCTCTCGGGACCGGGGACGTCCGGGTAGGCCGCCGTGAAGTCCTCGATGTAGCTCGTGTACAGCTCGTCGGTCGACTGCGCGTCGACCGGGGATCCTGAGACCACGCCCTCCATGCGGGGTCCGATCTCCTTCAACACGACCGGGTCGATCGCGACCGAGCCGGCGATGATCTTGTCGGCGAGGTTGCCGCGACCGAGCTCCTCGTAGCCCTTGACGAAGGCGAGCGTCCCTGTTCCGCCGACGCCGAGGAAGAAGCCATCGAGGTTGGTTTCCGGAATTTGCTGGATGTACGAGGAGTAGTCCTCCTCGCCCAGGGGCGGCCAGATCCGCTTCTCGACGTTGCCGCCGAGGGAACAGAATTCGGCCACGAATCCCGCTACCTGCGTGTACGGGAAGTCGTAGTCGTCGGCGAGCGTGACGACGTTCCGCCACCCGAGCTCGTTGTACGCGTAGTCGCCGAGACCGGCCATCCACTGAGCTCCGTCGGTGTTCCACCGGAAGAAGTTCGGCGACTGCACCTTGAGCGTGGTGTCTTGTGCGCCCGAGGTGCCGTTCACGAAGGTGACATCCGGCTGGCTCTTCGAGTACTCGGCTACGGCAATCCCCTCCGAGCCCGAGAGCGGCCCGATCAGGATGTCCACCTTCTCCTGCTCGACGAGCCGCCTCGCCTCCTCGGCCGCCTTGTCGGGCGTCGCATCGGAGCAACCGAACACGAGCTCGATCGGGTGGCCCGCGACCGTAGCGCCGGTGACGCCGTCGCTCGGCTTCGAGCCCGCCGCCTCGCCGCCGCGCCGGATGAGCGGGATCATCGATCCGGCGACGGTGTTCTCGTAGAAGGGTGCGAACGGGCCCTCACAGTTCGAGAGATGCCCGATCTTGATCGCCTCGCCGCCGCCTGATCCGCCGGTGTCGCTGGAGGCGGCGCCGGTGTCGGTCGTGCTGGCTTCGTCGTCGCCGCCGCAACCGGCCGCAACCGCCGCGAGGGTGAGCACGAGGGCCGCGAACAGGGCCAGAAGCGTCCAGCGCCTCACCCCGCTGCCGCCGTTTCTGCCTCGACTCATTCGGTTCTCCTTTCGCTTTTCTGTCGGAGTCTCGTCGTTCGTCCCCCCCGGCTTCAAGCCGGCCTGCCAAAGCGTCGCTGTGACCGCCTGGTTCCTCCTCCTCTCGTCGTCATGGTTCCTCCAGGGCGGCCTGCGGCGGCTCGCCGCTCCCGCCCGAACGGGTCCGAGTGATCCTGCGCACGCCCTCTGTCACTCGGCCCAAGATGCCAACGAGCCCTCCAGGCGACAGCAGCACGATGACGAGGAAGACGATCCCGATCACCGTGTTGAAACGCGTGGTCTCGCCGCGGAGCTGATCGTCGAGAACCGTAAAGACGAGAGCGCCGATCCAGGCGCCTTCGAGACGGAAAAGGCCGCCGACGACCGCGATCACGAGCACGTCGATCGTCCGTGAGACATCGATCGAGCCCGGAGAAATCTGCGAGTTGTACCAGACCGAAAGCACGCCTGCGAGCGAGGCGATGAAGGCCCCGACACCGAACGCAAGCGTGCGATGGAGGTGAACGTTGTAGCCGAGCGCGCGCATTCGTGTCGGCTCGTCACGGACACCCTGGAGGGCGAGTCCGAAAGGTGTCCGGACGAGGTAGCGGATGCCAAAGTAGACGAGCAGGGAGACGATGAGCGCGGCGTAATAGAGCGGCGCCGGGTCCTGCCGAGGGTTCCCGATCAGGTCGGGCGCGCTCACGTTGTTGACCCCGCCGAAGCCCGAGAACTTCGTCACCTGGCCGAAGAAGTAGAAGACGATCACGGCGAAGGCGAGCGTGATCATGAGGAAGTAGATGCCGACGCTTCTGTTCGCGATCAGCCCGAAGAGGAGGCCGACCGTGGTGGCGATCAGGATTCCGACCGCGACGGCAGGCCACTCGGACCAGCCGGTGAAGACGACGAGATTCGCGACCACGAAGCCGGCAATCCCGAAGAGCGCGGTCTGCGCCAGCGAGACCATGCCGCCGTAGCCGGCCAGGAATATGAGGCTTGCGGCGACGATCCCGAGCCACAGGATCTTCGTGCCGAGGACGCCGTACTGGTAGTTCGTGAAGATGAGGGGCGCGAGAAAGAGGATGAGGAGCACCCCGGCTGCCACGCCCAGGCGGAGGAGCTGCGGGCGCTCGAGCCTCACGCCGGACGACCGAACAGGCCGAGCGGTCGCACCGCCAGGACCGCGATCAGTAGGACAAAGGTCAAGAGGATCGAGTAGTTAGACCATTGGGCTGGCAAATAAATGTCCGAGAAGGCATCGACGAGGCCGAGCGCGAGTGCTCCGATAGCCGCGCCGCCCAGGCTCCCCATGCCTCCGATGATCACGACTATGAGTGAGTTCAGGAGGAACGCGGTGTCGTTCCCCTTGTCCAGCGAGATCATGGTCCCGCCGAGGACGCCTCCGAAGCCGGCGAGGAACGAGCCGGCGAAGAACGCGCCTGCAAAGACGAGCTGGATGTTGATCCCGAGCGCCGAGACCATCGCTCGGTCGTCGACGCCGGCCCGGACGATCATGCCGACTCGAGTCCGGTGGATCCCGAGGAAGAGCCCGATGCCGATCGCGATCGCCGACGCCAGCACGACGAGGCGGAAGAAGCCGAAGTCGACGCCGACGTTGACGCTCGTGGGCCAGCTGGTCGGGGCCTTCAACTCCTCCGCGAGCCCGCCGTAGTGAGCCAGCATTTGGTCAGCGAGGATGACCGAGATCGCGATCGTGATCAGCGCCTGCCGTAGCTCCTGACCCTGGTTCCAGCGCAGGAAGAGCTGTTGCATGACGAGACCGATCACCCCGACCGCGAACGACGCGGCGATCAGCGGTAGGAACCAGTCCCAGAACGACGTCTCTGCGCTCGAGAACCCGAGCGTGCTGACCGAGGAGCCGCCGCCGAGACGCTGCTGGAGATCGAAAGCAAAGTAGCCGCCGAGCAGGTAGAGCGACCCATGCGCCATGTTGACGACGCGCATCAACCCGAAGATGAGCGTGAATCCGCTCGCGACGACGAAGAAGAGGCCCGCGAGCGTGAGACCCAGGAGCAGGACGCGGAAGAAGATCCGGGGCTCCTTCACTAGGGCCTCGTCCGCGAAGACGAGGACCCAGAGGACCACGAACAGCGCGAGCGCGGCGATGGCGATTCTGACGACGATCCGTGTGGGTGGCGTCGCGCGGAGTCGCTCCTGCCACGGAAGCTGGGTCGCAGCAGCGTGTGTCTGTTGACTCATCGCGTCGGGGCCGCTCCAAGGGGATCAGCGCTGATCCCGCGGGAGGCGCTGAACGTAACAGTCTGATCCCCCGCTTTCAATGGCTTTCTAGGGGTTTCTAACAATGGCTTTCGGAACCTTTCATGCAACGTGTCCAACTGCAACACCACGGCCCAGCCGCTCGCGTGAGAGCGGTAGGCAGGCAACCAGGAGGACCGCACCCGCGGCCGCGATCGCCCAGAGTGCCGCCGTGAAGGAGCCCGTCGCGTCCCGGATCGCTCCGAGCGCGAACGGGCTGACCGCGGCGAGCACGTAGCCGAAGCCAAGCATCAGGCCGACGACGGCACCGACCTGGGCGGGGTGCTCAGCTACGTCGAGCGGAAGCGTGAGGATCAGCGGAAAGAGCGTTCCGTTTGCCATACCGACGAGCGTCGCCCACACCCAGGCGCCGTTCGGCACCGCGGCCAGCCCGATGACGCCTAGGAGCATCGTCGCGGAAGCGGTGACCAGGTAGAGACGCCGCGAGCCGGCTCGGTCGGCGAGCCATGTGACCAGCAGCCCGGCCGGAATCGCCGCTGCGTTCATCACTGCGACGAGGGCGCCCGCCCTGGTCTCGGTCCAGCCGCGCTCGACAAACGAGTCGGCGAGCCAGGAGTTGAGGCCGTAGAAGATGATGCCGAGCAGTCCGAAGATGGCCGCCAGCACCCAGGCCACGCCGCTCCGGAAGGGCAGCCGCGGCGGCCGTGCGTCGGCTCGCTGGAAGCGCGGCTCCCGCCGCGTCAGCACGATCCACGCGACGAGAAGGCCGGCCGCGAAGCCCGCGAAGACGGCGAGTGTCCCGCGCCAGCCGCCGGTCGCTAGGGCAATCGGGACCGCCAGGGCCGAAGCGATCGCGGACCCGAGGTTGATCGCCGTCGCGTAGACGCCGGTCGCGAAGGCCGGGCGGTACGGGAAGCGCTCCTTGACTGCGACGGGAAGGAGCGCGCCGGCCAAGGCGATCCCCATCCCGACCGGAAACGTAAGCAGGATCACGAGCAGAGCGCCGGGCGCCACCGCCCGGGCCGCTCCGAAGACAGCGAGCAGCGCGAGACAGGCGGCGATGCCGTAGCGTGTGCCGATCCGGCCCGAGAGGTACGGCGCTGTCGGTGCGAACAGGCCCATGCACAGGACCGGAACAGTCGCGAGCAGGCCCGCAACAGCATGCGAGACGGCGAGATCCTCCTCGATTCGCGGCAGAAGGGGCCCGATACCGACGAGCTGCGGCCGGAGCGCGAGGGCGGCCAGGAAGAGCGCCGCCAGCGCACCGAGCCCGGCGGCTCGGGGCACTCCAGAACCGTCCGGGTGCACTAGGCGTCGATGGTGATGTAGAACGCGCGCTCGCGGCTTTCGAGCCGCGGGATCGCCTCGCCCTTGATGTGCTCCTCGAAATGGGGAGTGGCCATGTGGGCCTCGTAGCCGGCCTCGTCGGCGTACTGCTCGTAGAGGAAGAAGACGCGCGGGTCGTCAGGCGAGCGATGCGCCTGGTAGAAGAGACACCCGGGCTCCTGGCGCGACAGGGGGGCCATCGTCTCGAGGATCTCGAGGATCCGGTCCTCCTCTCCCTCCTTGCAGCGATACGTGGCGGCGACAACGTAGGCCATCTATCCCTCTCCCTTCGTTCCGATTGTGTTCCGGAGGATCCCGATGCCCTCCACCTCGAGCTCCACGACGTCACCCTCCCCGAGCCGGCGATCGAGCTCGATTCCCGATCCGCCTGCCGCCGTCCCCGACCCGAGCACCTCACCGGGATAGAGACGCTGCGCCTGTGAGGCGTAGGCGATCAGATCGGCGAAGGTGTGGTGCATGTTCGCGGACGTGTCCTCGCCCCACGTCTCACCGTTGACGCGGACCGCCATCCGGACGCTCGTTCCGTCGAGCTCGTCCGCCGTCACGATGCAAGGTCCCAGCACGTTGGATCCGTCCCAGTCCTTCGCCTTGGCGGGCCCCATCCCGATCGGCAGCTCCCGCACCTGAACGTCGCGCGCCGAGACGTCGTTCCAGATCGTCCATCCGAAGACGTGCTCGAGTGCGTGCTCGCGCGTGATGTCCGTTCCCTCGCGCCCGATCACCGCGGCGAGCTCCAGCTCGTGGTCAAGCCGATCCGTGTACCGGGGCCACGGGATCACGGCGTCGGGACCGATCACCGTGTCGGGCATCCCTTTGTAGTACGCCGGGACATCGAACCACTCCTCGGGGATCGGCCGCCCCAGCCGGCTGAGCGCGTTGTTCAGATGCCCCTCGAAGGTAAGAAAGTCCCGGAGCGAGCGAGGTCGAAGCGGCGCCAGCAGCCGCGCTCCCTCCACGGCCCTCGTCGAGGTGACCGGGGCTCCCGCCTCGATGAACGCGACCATGTCCCCGTCGAACCCGACATCGACGACGCCGTCGTCATCGAGCATTCCCACCCGCGGCCCCTCGCCGGCTTCGTACGTGACGAGCTTCACGCCGCCTCCTCCTCCCGTCGCTTGCGCCAGTACCGCTCCAGCCCTGCGTGCGACTGCCAGAACGGCGCCGCCTGTCTGTACGCCTCCGCCGTCTCTCGGTCCGCTCCAGCCTGAAGCTCCTCCTCAGCGGTGCGTGCGAACGCCTCCGCCGTCGCTCCGTCGCGCACCCGCTCGGCCCACGTCCTGAGCTGCTCCCGCATGAGCGCGAGGTGCTCCTGTGGGTCGTCGACCGGACCGAAATGTGTCAGGCAGAGGCGCGCCGGGCGTCGCTCCTCGATCGCGTCGAGGCTCGCCGACCACGCCTCGAGATCGATGTCGGGCGGCGGCGACGCGGGCGCGACGAAGGGAGAGGGCGGGATTCGGACTCCAGCAGCGTCCCCCGCGAAACACGCTCCGCCGGCGGTGAGAAAGGAGACGTGGTGCGAGGCGTGGCCGGGCGTGGGGAACGCCTCCAGCTCGAGAACGCGCTCGCCGACCGGCCGCACGCTCGCTTCCGGGACCGGTGCGAGCTCGCCCCAGAGGCGGTCGAAATCCTCGCCGTAAAGCCGCCGGGCGCTCCGCTCGAGACGGCTCGGATCGACGAGATGCGGCGCCCCGATCGCACTGACGTGGACCTGCAGCGACGGATTGCGACGAACCAGCGTTCCCGCGGCACCGGCATGATCGAGGTGGATGTGGGTCAGGACGAGGTGGCGGAGGTCCTCGATCTCGAGCCCGCGTTCTCGCAGAGCCTCCTCGAGTGCTCCGAGGCAGCTCGAGGGGCCACAGTCGACGAGTGCCGGCTCGTCGCCGGCAAGAAGATACGTCGCGATCACGCGCCGCCGCCCGGCGTGGAGAAGGTCGATCAAGTCTGCCATGGGTGAACGATGACCTTCAGGGCGCCGTCGACTCGCTCGGTGAACGTCCGCAGGGCCTCGGCGTACTCCGTGAGGGCGAAGCGGTGCGTGATCAGCTCGCCGAGGCGAATCTTGCCGGCGGCGGCCAGCGCAATCGCTTCGTGCATCTCGCCGGCAGTGGCGCGCACCCCCACGATCTCGAGCTCGTCCAGCACGATCTTCTGCATCGGGACCTGCGCGTCCTCGAGCGGGATGCCGATCACGGCGACGCGGCCGCCCCGGCGGAGCATGTCTGCGCACTGGCCGACGGCGGCAGGGTCGCCAGAACATTCGAGGGCCACCTCCGCTCCCAGGCCCTCCGTCAGCTCGCGGACGCGCTCGACCGGATCTCCCCCGGTGAAGTCGACGATCTCGTTGCCGAGCGCCTCCGCCTTCGCGAGCCGCTCGCCTCTTCCCACCACGATCACGCGACCAGCTCCGAGGGCCCAGGCGCATTCGGCGACGAGCAGGCCCATGACTCCGGGGCCGACCACGACGACGGTGTCGCCCGGGGCGTGCCGGCCGCGCTTCACCGTGTGCAAGGCGATCGCGGTCGGATCGAGCATGGCCGCCTCGTCCCAGCCGAGCGAGTCCGGAATCGGAAAGACGCTCGCAATCGAGTGCACGACGTACTCGGCGTAGGACCCTTGCGTGTAGTGGCCGTACTGACGGTGCACGGCCTCGTTCCCGTAGTTCTCGCAGACGTTGTAGCGACCCTCGACGCACCTGCGGCAAAACCCGCAGCCCGAATGGGAGGTCCCGGCGACCCTCGTGCCCGTTCGCCAGCCGAAACGCTCGGCACCCGGGCCTACCTCGACGACCTCCCCGGCCCACTCGTGCCCCGGCACGAACGGGAACTCCTTCGGCCAGAAGCCCGGGAAGTCGCCCCGGATGATGTGCGGGTCGGTGCCGCAGATGGCGACGGCGTGCACCTTGCAGAGCAGCTCGTTCTCGCCTGGCTCCGGCCGGGGTACGTCCTCGATCGAGAAGCGGTCGGGCTCGTGGACGACGAGCGCCTCCATCACGTCACCGCGACCGGGTCGAGCATCGAACCGGTCGCGCCCCGGATCTTGAGCGGCAGCGCAACGAAGAGGAACTCGTAGACCTCGTCGGCGGCGAGGCCCTCGAGGTCGAGGCTCTCCATGAGGTAGATGCCGAGCTCGATCAGGAGGTGCGTGTGAACCGGCTGCGGGTTCCGCGGCGTGCCCGGGTCGGGTGCGGGCTGCACCTCGTACGTCTCGGTGTCCGATCCCGTCGCGACCACGCGGCGCTCGGCCAGCCAGCGTGCGGCCGAGATGTCCGGCCCTGGCCCGCGGTGCTCGGCCATTCGGTGCTCATCTGGCCAGTGCGACATGTAGCCGGTGCGGACCAGCGCGACGTCGCCCTCGGCGGGCTCCTCGACGCCCTGCGAGCAGCAGATCGCCTCCAGCTCAGCCGCGGTGACAGGCTCGCCCTTCCCGAGGAACTCGACCCCCCTGTGGCGCGGCACGTCGAAGAGGACCCCTCTCGTCCAGATCGGCTCGAACTCCGACGCATCGCCGACCAGCGGCCCGAAGTCGCCGAGGTCGGTCTGCGCGGACCCTCCGTGCCAGCGATCGTCCTCGCCCACGGTCATGTGGGCGTGGGCGTCGATGTGGGCGCCCGAGTGGGTCGACGCGAGGACCAGCTCGCTCATGTAGCCAAGGCGGGCCTCGTTTTCCGGGCCCCACGGCTCCTCCCCGGCCGCCCGAAGCCCCTGCGGCGTTCGATACCCGAGCACCTCGAAGTTCGGATGGCCCGGAAAGAGCGGCATGCCCCGGAAGCGCTCCCGCGCGAGCGAATAGATCCTGCCCTGCCGGACCAGACGGGTCGCGTCGAGCACCTTGCTCAGAGGGACGCTCATGGGCCGACCTTTGGCCTCTGAGCCTGTGGACGGGGTGTGGGGGAACCGGGAGGTTCCACCACGTTGGACTGTAAGAAGGGGGCTCGCGGGGGAAACATGGTTTCCCCCGCGGGAGCGAGCCGGAGGCGAGGGACGGTCACGCAGCGGCCCTCCGGACCGCGTCGACGATCTTCACGTAGCAGCCGCAGCGGCAAAGGTTGCCTGCGAGAGCGAGGCGAATCTCCTCCTCGCTCGGCTGCGGGCTCTCTTCGATCAGCCGCTTCGCAGTCAGGATCATGCCCGGCGTGCAATAGCCGCACTGGAACGCGTGCGCCTCCACGAACCCCCGCTGGACCGGGTCTTCGCCGCCCAGGCCCTCGACGGTCGTCACCTGCCGCCCCTCCGCGAGCGGGGCGAGCAGCAAGCAGGTCGAGATCGGCTCGCCGTCCACGAGCGCCGTGCAGGCACCGCAGACGCCGATACCGCAGGTCGCCCGCACGCTGGTCAGGCCGAGGTCGCGCCGCAGCACCTCGAGCAGCATCTCGTCGGAGCGAGCGTCCACTTCGACACCCTCACCGTTCACGGTGAAGGCGATCCTCACGCGGGCACCTCCCGCAGGCCTGCACGCCGGTCGACTGCGTCCAGCACCGCCTCGGCGCTGATCGGGAGGTCGGTGACGTGGAGACCGAGCGACGCGAGCGCGTTCCCCACCGAAGGCGGCACGGGCGGCAGCGCCGTCTCGCCGAGACCGTGGACGTCCGCGCCGTCGCGCTCGAGGAGGTCATGGGTAAGGGCCACGGGCACGTCCATGAACGAGGGGATCTCGTAGTCGGAGAGATTCGCGTTCGTGACCTGTCCGTCTGCGATATCGACTGCCTCGAACAGCGTCGTCCCGAGACCCATGATCATCGAGCCCTCGTTCTGAAGCTCCGCGCCCGGCCGGTTTACGACCCGGCCCGCGTAGACGGAGGCGTGCAGGCGGACGACCTCGACCTTCCCGGTCTCCTCGTCGACCCGCACCTCGGCAGCGCCGGCGCCCTGGTGCCAGTGGTGGGAGGCGACCCCCTGGCCCGTGTCTGGGTCGAGCCCGCCCGGAATCTCCACCTCGCCGTAGCCACGACGACCGTTTTCCTTCAGGTCTCTGACCGCGTCGACGAGGGCACGGCCCATGATGTAGGTGGAGCGGCTCGAGGTCGTCCGGGTGTCGTACGGGACGAGATCGGTGTCGGGATCGGGAAAGCGAACGTTGGCGACGTCGACCTCGAGCAGTTCCGCCGCCAGCAGCGAGATGGCGCGGCGCGCACCCTGTCCCATCTCCGCAGTCGCGCAGCGGAGCGTGTAGGTGCCGTCGTCGGACGCCTCGATTGCGATTCCGGCCCGGCTCGGTGTCTGCATCCCCTTCATGAGCACGCAGAGACCCTTGCCCTGCCTGCTCTCGCGCCAGCCGATCGCGTCGGCGGCCGTCTCGAGGCACTCCGCGAACCGGACGTCGTGAAGCTCCTCGCCGGTCGCGTACCGATCGCCTTCCTGGAGGAGGTTCTGGAGGCGCAGCTCGAGGGGGTCGGCGCCGAGCCGCTCGGCAAGAATGTCCATCGCCCGCTCGGATGCCCAGACCGTCTGCATCTGTCCATAGCCCCGAAAGGCACCGTTCGGCGGGAGGTTCGTGTAGACGCAGCGCGACTCGACCGAGACGTGGGGAATCCGGTAGGGCCCAGGAGCAGCGAAGCCCATCTTCTGCGCGACTCCGGGACCACAGTCGGCGTAGGCGCCGGTGTCTGCCCAGCACTCGACCTCCTTCGCGAGGAGCGTCCCGTCGGCGCGAGCACCCAGCCGGACCCGGATCTCTGCCGGATGACGGTTGAGCGTCAGCCATTCCTCGTTTCGCTCGAGGATGGCACGGACGGGACGGCCCGCCTTGCGAGCCAGGCAGGCGACGATCGCTTCGAGACGGACGAACGTCTTCGCCCCGAAAGCACCACCCATGGGAGGACACACGATCCGGATCCGGTCCTCGGCGATGCCGAGGACGCCTGCGAGATCGGAGCGGAGGTTGAAGGGCGTCTGCGTCCCCGTCCAGACCTCCAGCCGCCCGTTCTCCCACTGCGCCACGCTGGCATGCGGCTCCATGTGCGCGTGCTGCGCACCGGCCGTCCTGAAGGTCTCCTCCACAACCACGTCGGCCTCGGCGAAGCCGGCTTCGACGTCGCCTTGACGGAGTCGGAAACGGTGACAGACATTCGTCCCTTGCTGCGGCCGGATCCCGAAGTAGGCGGCATCGTTCTCGGAGACGTTGTGACGGTCGTGAACGAGCGGCGCGTCCTGGCCACATGCCTCGACCGGGTCGAACACGGAGTCGAGCTCCTCGTAGTCGACGTCGATCAGCGCGAGCGCCTCGTCCGCCTCGCGCAGCGTCGCGGCGGCGACAGCGGCGACCGGATCACCCGCGAACCGGGCCCGGTCGCACGCAAGCACGGTCTGATCCTTGATCTGGGCCCCGTACATCCCCAGGTCCGCGACGTCGCCAGGCGTGAGCACGACGATTCCCGCAGGGACAGCGGAGGTGTCGACGCGCTCGATCCGGGCGTGCGGGAACGGCGAGCGCAGGATGCGCGCCTCGAGCATCCCTTCGAGC
>Ga0307318_10000060_pt1 | contig 31869 bp, 36 predicted proteins | sample ER_DNA_367_FD_194500 | JGI IMG/M metagenome (GOLD analysis project Ga0307318, IMG submission 194500) | Bulk soil microbial communities from the East River watershed near Crested Butte, Colorado, United States - ER_DNA_367 | ecosystem: Environmental > Terrestrial > Soil > Floodplain | place...
CATGGCGGAGTCTGATCAGCAACACACGACACTGAGCATCCCAGGAGGATCACCATGACGAGCACCGACTGGACAACCGACATCAAGGGTGCCGGCCAGTACGCCGAAGTCAACGGCATCAATCTCTACTTCGAGACTCTCGGGACCGGGCGCCCACTGATCTTGCTGCACGGCGGGCTGGGATCGGGCGAGATGTTCGGGCCGATTCTTCCCGCGCTCGCGGAGCAGCACCAAGTCATCGCCGTCGACCTACAAGGACACGGCCGCACGGCCGACATTGATCGACCGATCGACATCCGACTCATGGCGGACGACATCGCGGCGCTCATCGACCACCTCGGGCTGGACAAGCCGGACGTTGTCGGCTACTCGCTTGGTGGTGGGGTGGCGTTCTTCACCGCGGTGAAGTACCCGGAGAAGGTCGGCCGGCTCGTCATGACCTCGGCGAATATCCGGCGCGACGCGATACCGGCGGAGATGCTCGCTCAGCAGGCCCAGGTGAACGCGGCCGCCGCCGAGTTCATGAAGGACACGCCGATGTACAAGCTCTACCAGCAGGTTGCGCCGCGCCCCGAGGACTTCCCTCGACTTCTCGACAAGATCGGCGAGTCGATGGCCCAGGACTTCGACTACACCGAGGAGGTTCGCAGCCTCCAGGTGCCAACGATGATCGTCGCAGCCGACGCCGACATGGCACCACCGAGCCACTACGTCGAGATGTTCAAGCTGCTTGACGGCGGTCTCCGAGACGGAGGCTGGATGGGCGAGGGACGGCCGAAGGGTGGTCACGCGCTCGCGATCTTGCCGGGCCTGACCCACTACAACATGGCCCATTCGCCGCTCTTCGCCGCGGCCACCCTGGCATTCCTCGACGATCAGCGGAGCTGACGCCCGCGCATGCCCATTGCCGTCACCGGTGCCACCGGCCACTTTGGACGTCTTACCGTGGAAGCGCTGCTGCTCCGTGGCGTGCCAGCCGATCAGATCATTGCCACGGGCCGTCGCATCGAGAACATCAGCGACCTCGCTGACCGCGGGGTTTCCGTACGCCGCGCTGACTACTCCGACGAGGCGTCCCTCCGTCAAGCCTTCACCGGCGCAGACCGGTTGCTCTTGGTGTCGGGCACCGAGGTAGGGCAGCGCATCAAACAGCACACCGCCGTCATCACTGCCGCGAAGGCCGTGGGCGTGCAGTTGATCGCCTACACCAGCATCCTCCACGCCCCCACCTCGACACTGCTCATCGGCCAGGAGCACCGCGCCACCGAGGCGGCCCTCGCGGACTCCGGCGTTCCGCATGTCCTGCTGCGCAACGGCTGGTACATCGACAACTACACCGCGCAGCTGTCCGCATACCTGCAGCAAGGCATCGTCAGCGCCGCCGACGCCGGACGGATCAGTGGCGCGACCCGCTCCGATTATGCCGAGGCGGCCACGGCTGTTCTCGCCGAGGACGGCCACGCCGGCGCGGTCTATGAGCTCGGCGGGCCGGCCTTCACGATGCCTCAGCTTGCCGAGGTGGTGTCGGCGGCGACCGGACGAACTGTCTCCTACTCTGACCTGCCGGTGCAGGAGTACCAGGAATTCCTCGTCAGAGCCGGGTTGCCGGAAGCCGTAGCGGCGTCACTTGCCGACGGTGACCGCGCCGTCGCCGAAGGCGAGCTCTACGTCGACACCGCTGATCTTGAGAAACTGCTTGGTCGGCCAGCCACGGCCCTGCACACCGCTGTCGAAATGGCCGCCCGAGACCTCGGAATCTAGGCGGCCGGAAAACACACGGTGCGCGCCGATCCGTACCATCGGTCCATGCAGCTGCGCCGCAAGCGCTTCGACAATCCCGACGAAGTCCGCACCGTCGAAAAGGCCCGCATCGAGCTGGTTGAACTGGGAGAGTTGGCCGTCGGACGCGCCATATTCGAGCCAGGCTGGCGCTGGTCCGACCATGTCAAGCCGATCGTCGGCACCGAGAGCTGCCAGGTGCATCACCTCGGCTACGTCGTTTCTGGGCATCTGCACATCGAGATGACCGACGGCGCCTCGCTCGAGCTCAGGGGCGGCGATGCCTTCGAGATCCCGCCCGGTCACGACGCGTGGGTCATCGGAGACGAGCCCTGGGTCTCGGTCGACTGGGCTGGTCGCCGTCTCTTCGCGAGACCGCCGAATGAAATCTCCGACCGCATCTTCACGACTCTCGTCTTCACCGATCTGTCCGGATCGACCGAGATACTGAACCGACTCGGCGACGCCAAGTGGCGACTGTTGCTGGCCGACCACAACGAGGCGGTACGCGCCGAAATCGAGCGCTTCGGCGGACGCGAGGCGAAGACCACCGGAGACGGCTTCTTTGTGCTCTTCGACAGCCCGGCCCGTGCGGTACGCGGGGCGGCAGCCATGATCGACGCCGCTGCTGCCCATGGCCTCACCGCTCGCGCGGGGGTCCACGCCGGTGAGGTCGAACTCGAGGGCGAGGAGGTGCGAGGGATCGCGGTCCATGCCGCAGCACGCATCCTCGGTGTGGCGCAGCCGGGCGAAGTCCTCGTCTCCACGACCATCCGCGACCTGCTGTCCGGCTCTGGGCTCGAGTTCGCAGACCGGGGCGAGTTCCAGCTGCGCGGCCTCGACGGGCGTCGCAGTCTGGCGGCGCTGGTCCGCTAGAGCCCTATGCCGAGGCGTCGCGGTGGGGGCTCACTCCTCGGGTGACTGCAAGCGGGCCCGCTTGGGCCAGCCGTCAAGAACCAAGGTCATTCCCGAGCCAAGCAGCCACACATCCTTCGCAAGCCCAAGTCCCTCTTGCGTGGGTCTGATGCTTCCCTCCTGCCGCATGCCTGGCGTCTTCAGGTACAGCTGAACTAGCCCAGCAGAGAATCCCACCAGCGCGGCGCCCACTAGGGCCGAGGGCACGAACGGGATCAGCAAGGCCGCACCGAGGGCGATCTCGCCAGTAGACAAGATGCGACCGAACTGCTCCGGCGGGATCTTCTTCAGTGCCGGGATCGCGTTGGACGCCATGCCGTGCAGTCCGTCGGCGGCTTCGCCCTCGAGATTCTGCTTGGACAGGCCGGAGTTCAAGATGTACGCCCCGGTGGCGACGCGCAGCGGTATGTGGGCCAGCTTCATTCAGCACTCCTTGTGGTGGGCATCGTCACGTCGGCGACAATCCGGCGGATCTCCGGAAGGACAGCAGGGTAGATCTGATGACCACCCGGATGCGGCAGTTCTACCACCTCAGCACTTCGCTCCCGCAACTGGCTGGCCAGCTGCTGCGTCACCCCTGCCGCGATCATCGGGTCCCGATCACCGTTGGAGATGATCACCAAGGTTCCGCCCAGATCGACAACTGGGGGGTCGGCGTACGGAACCATGGCGGCCAGCAGCACGGCGCCAGCCAGCAGTCCCGGCCGTTGCAGCAGCAGTGCCGAGGCGATGTTGGCCCCGTTCGAGAATCCAACGGCGACCAGCGACCGATCCTCGATCCCGTACTCCACGCTGGCAGTCACAACGAACTCGGCGAGCTCCTCGGCCCGGCGCCGCAGGTCGTCCTCATCGAAGACTCCCTCGCTGACGCGACGAAAGAACCGCGGCATGCCGTTCTCCAGTACCGTCCCGCGTACCGAGAGCACCGCTCCACCAGGCGAAAGATGATCACGTAGCGGCAGCAGGTCGTACTCGTTGCCACCGGTGCCGTGCAACAGCAGCAGCGGCGGGCCAATCCTCACTGTGGGCCCAGTCCGGGCCGGCGCAGGATCGTCGGCGGGCAGGAAGACATGCGGCCGATCGAGACGCGTCTCGGCGTTCACGGGATGTCCATGTCGAGCTGTAGCGGCGGCAGCGCGGCGGCGATTTGTTCGCGGTTGGGTTCCAGCCAGGGCGGCAGTTTGAGGCTGCGACCGAGCTCGAGCAGCGGCTCATCGACCGCGAAGCCTGGCACGTCGGTCGCGATCTCGAACAACACGCCGCCCGGCTCGCGGAAGTAGATGGACGTGAAGTACTGCCGATCCATGATCTGGGTCACCTGCACCCCGTGCGCTCTGAGCTCCTGCTGCCACAGCGTCTGGGTCGCCAAGTCCGGCGCTCGGAAAGCGACGTGATGGACCGTGCCGCCGGCTTGCCAGCCTCGGTCACGAACACCGGCAAAGACATCGACCAAGGTGCCCGAGCTGCCGCCGGCCATCCCAAAGCGGGATCGGTCCCCCTCCTCGCCAGCCAGGCTCATGCCCAGCAGCTGAGTCAACATTGTGGCCGAAGGATCAAGTTGTCGCTCCGACAAAGTGATCGCATGCAGGCCGCGGACCGCATGCTCGGCAGGGATGTCAGCGACCCCGTCCCAACCGGATCGATGATCACCAACCGAGGCCACCAGATCGACCACCATGCCATCGGGGTCGCGGAAGGTGAGGACCTCTTCCTCATCGCGCGTACGTGGGGCGTCGCTGTCAATGCCCAGCGCCTTGAAGCGTTCATGCCACCAGCCCAGCGAGGATCCCGGAACGCTGAACGCTGTCGCCGTCGTCATCCCGGCACCCTGGCGGCCCTGCGGAACACCCGGCCAGGGAAAGAAGGTCAGCAAACTCGAGGGGCTGCCCTTCTCATCTCCGTAATACAGGTGATAGGTGTCCGGGGCGTCGAAGTTGACCGTTTGCTTGACCAGGCGGAGCCCGAGAGCTCGGGTGTAGAAGTCCACGTTGGCCTGCGGGTCGGTGGCTATCGCGGTTACGTGGTGTAACCCGTGCGGGCTGACCTGCGTCATGATGATCAGTTCCTCTCTGGCAGCGGTCTCTTACCCAGATACGCCTGCTGCACTAGGTAACGAACATCTTCCTCGGTGAAGGCTCGTGGGTTGGAGACCGGGGCTCCGGCGACGGTCTTTGCTACCGCGTTGACGGCCCCGAGTTCGAAGCCCAGATCGGCCAGGGAGGTCGGTGCCTTGAGCTGGTTGGCGAGCTCGAACAATGCGGGACCGACGGCGTCGGGCCCGCCTACGCCCAGGGCCGCAGCTGCTCGGTTGAACGGGCCCGGTGCCGAAGGCGCGTTGAACGCGGCCACCTGCGCCAGCAGGGCGCTGTGGACACCGGCGTGCGGCAACTGATATGCGCCGCCAAGCACATGGGCGAGCTTGTGGTGCAGACCCATTGTGGTGCTGCCGAGAGCCCAACCGGCGAGCCAGGCGCCTCGCAGCGTCTCAGTCCTAGCCTTCAGGTCGTCCGGCTGACTGACCGCACGAGGCAGCCCGTCCGCCAACGCGTGGATGGCTTCCTCGGCGACCTCTGACGACTGCTGGGTGCTGTCGGGCGCGTAAAGCGATTCCACCGCATGCGCCAAAGCATTCATGCCGCTAGCGGCTGTGAGTTGAGGCGGCATTGAGATCGTGAGGACCGGGTCGTAGACGACGATGCGCGGTAGCACTTGCGGATCGCGACCGGTCGTCTTCTTACCTTGATCAGATTGCCCCCAGATCGGGGTCATCTCGCTGCCGGCGTACGTGGTGGGCACGGCAAGGATCGGCAGTCCGGTATCCCGAGCGACCGCCTTCGCGAGTCCGGTTGCCGAACCGCCGCCGATCGAGACGAGTACGCCGGCCCTTGCCTCCTGCGCCGCTTCGACGGCCCGCGCGGCAACCTCGACCGGGACATGCTGCACCACCTCTGCGATCCGCCAGACAAGATCATCACCGAGCCACACGCTCACCGCTGCTGCGGCGTCAGCTTCATGGCGACCGGAGATGATCATGATCCGAGTGCCGAGCGCACGAGCCTCGGAGGCGACTTGTGCAAGGGTTCCCGGCCCGAACACGATTCGGACCGCGCGGTTCTCGACGACGGGAGCCGAGTAGATGAACGGTTTTCCGTTCGCTCCCGGCGGCCTCACCGCAGCAGCGTAACGGCGACTACCACTGATGCGCCTCGGGCACCCTGGCGGGGTGCGTATTCACCTCGACACGGACTTGGGCGGCGACACCGACGACGCGTGCGCGTTGGCTATGTTGCTCGGCTGGCCCGATGTCGAAATCACAGGCATCACCACCGTGGCCGATCCGGGAGGCCGTCGGGCGGCGTACGTGGCGCATCTGTTGCGCCTCGCTGGTCGCGTCGACATCCCTCTGGCTGCCGGCGCGGAAATTTCGTCAACGACGCTCAGGCGGGCGGATCCCGTCGAAGATGAGCGGCATTGGCCCGTAAGCATTACTCCTCGGCCGTCGCCACCAGGTGCTGCACTGGATCTGCTCAGCAGCAGCCTTGACGCCGGGGCGATGCTCGTCGCAATCGGTCCGTACACCAACCTGGCCCTGCTCGAGATCGCCCGCGCGGGCAGCCTGGCCCGGCAGCCGGTTGTCGTCATGGGTGGCTGGGTGCAGCCGCCCGCACCAGGCCTCCCGGAATGGGGGCCGGACATGGACTTCAACGTGCAATGGGACACCCGAGCCGCTGAGGTGGTTGCGGCAACTGCTCGGCTGACACTGGTTACGCTCCCCGCGACAATGAACGCGCACCTTCGCCGTGCCGACGTGCCCCGCCTGCAGGCTGCTGGACCGCTTGGACAGCTGCTCGCTCGGCAGGGCGAGGCGCACGGACAGACGAATCAGATGGAGAAGCTAGGCCGCGAATACTCCGGGTTGCCGGACGACCTGCTGAACTTTCAGTACGACCCCGTAGCTTGCGCCGTGGCACTCGGCTGGCCGGGGGCAACGGTTGAAGAGATGCAACTCCAACCCGTGAGGAAGCAGGAAGTGCTGTCCTTCCAACTCCATCCCGAAGGCCGCTCGACATGGGTAGTTCTTGGCGTGGACGGTACCGCGTTCCGTGAGACGTGGCTCGCGGCAGTTGAGGCAGCGTCTAGCTGATCATGCAGTCAATGCACTCTCGTTGGCGAGCTCACCCGCCCGGCCACGACGTCCTCCCACGCATGCCGACCAACGGCCCGGTCCGGGGCGAGGTTGGCGCCAGCTTGGAAGACGCGGTTGGCATTGCCGGGGAGCCAGACAGGCAAGATCAACCGGTGTTTGCCGCTTGCGTGGAGGTAGGAGCGGACCAGCTCAGCCATCTCGTACACACGCGGCCCGGCCATGTCGGGCACCAGCCCGGAGGGCGTACCCAGTGCAAGCTCGACAAGGCGGTCTGCCACTTCTCCAGCGTCGATCGGCTGGAACCTCCACCCAGCCGGGACTGGTATCACCGGCAACTTGGCCATCTGCTGCACGAGCTTCACCATCGACTCATGGAACTGGGTGGCGCGCAGCGTCGTCCAGGGCAAGCCCGACTTGGCCACGACCTGCTCAGCCGCAAGCTTGGAACCGAAGTAGCCGAACATCGCACGATCGATGCCGCTGATGATCGGAATCTTGTCGGCCCCGACGACCGAGATGTAGACCAGATGCCGCGTCCCGGCCTGGGAGGCGGCCTGAACCAGGCGCCGCGTCTCGTCCTCGTTGCCCTTCTTACGGCCCGCGAGATGCAGGATGATCCCGGTTCCCGCCACAGCCGCTTCAATCCCCTGGCCTGTGGCCAGGTCACCAGTCATGAACTCGATACCATCGGCGCTCTCGTGGCTGTGCCGACTGAGCACGCGGACGTCGAACCCGGCAGCTTGCAGCCTCGGGACGACCAGCCGCCCTAACGTGCCGGTGCCGCCGGTGACCAGAACTTTCATCGCGGTTGTCTCCTTGTCACATTGGTGGTGTTTGGGGGGTCACCTTCTATGACACGGAGCAACGAGACGATGTGACGGATGGACGAAAACGAATGGCTGGCAGACCGCTTCGAGGAGTACCGGCCCCACTTGCGAGCGGTGGCCTACCGGATGCTCGGCTCATTGACCGATGCTGATGACGCCGTCCAGGACACCTGGCTCCGCGTCACCCGGGCAGACGCGAGCCAGGTCGAAAACCTCGGCGGTTGGCTGACCACGATCCTTGCCCGCATCTGTCTGAACATGTTGCGGGCACGCACCACTCGACGCGAGGAGTCTCTCGACGGCCACATCCCCGATCCCCTGATCAGTCCCGAGGGAGCGTCGCAACCTGAGGAGGAAGCGTTACTGGCCGACTCTGTCAGCCTCGCCCTCCTCGTCGTGCTCGATACCCTCTCACCGGCAGAGCGGCTCGCTTTCGTGCTCCACGACATGTTCCAGCTCCCCTTCGAGGAAATCGCTCCGATGGTCGGTCGATCTCCCCAGGCGGCACGACAGCTGGCCAGCAGGGCACGGCGCCGTGTCAAAAGTGCCGACATACCGGCTCCCGATCCTGATCTTGCTCGGCAACGGCAAGTGGTGGACGCCTTCTTCCGAGCGGCACGTGGCGGCGATTTCGACGGCCTTGTCGCACTGCTCGATCCCAACGTGGTACTGCGCTCCGACTTCGGCACCAGGCGGCCCGCCGCCACCAAGATCACTCACGGCGCGGCGGCCGTCGCCAGTCAGGCACTTCTGGGCGCGGTCCCGGGCGCCGAGCTGCACCCGGCCTCGGTGAACGGAGCAGCCGGAGTGGTGATCACCGTACGCGGACGGCCCTTTGCCGTCATGGGTTTCACCGTCGCCGACGACAAGATCATCGAGATCGACGCGATCGCCGATCCTGACCGCGTCCAAAGGATCGCCGCGGACGTACTAGGCGACGAATAGGTCGCCGACGCACATCTGTTTGATCGTTTTGGGTGCCAATCTCGGGGTAGGTGCAGCTAGACCCTTGAAAGCGCCGCGACAGAATGAAGGAGAGCGATGACCAGCAACCCGGAGTTTGGCAACGTCACCGGGACGAAGGACAAGGACTACGACATCATTTGGTTCACCGAAGCCTGCCTGAGCAATGTGTTGCGCCTGGAGACCTACATCGAGGACGCGGCCCTTGCCGGCGATGATGAACTCGCTGACTTCTTTCGCCGAGCGCAACACGAGAGCCGTAAGGGTGCCGAGGAAGGGAAGAAGTTACTGGCTAAGCGCCTAGCGAGGCAGTAGGAACGTATCAGGAAAGGATCTCTCGATGGCCGTCACCAGCTTCCAGGACTTCGGTCTGGCCGATGCCGACCGTGAGTGGGACGGCGACGCGGCCGACAAACGCGTACGCAAGTGGGCCGGCGCTGAAGATGAGCCGAACCAGAAGTACCGCGACGCATACGTCTGGTACGACGCGGACAACAAGGACAACTTCACCGCGTACAAGCTGCTGATCTGCGATCTCGTCAACGGCAAACTCGTGGCCGTGCCGCGCGCGATCATGGCGGCCGGCGGGGTTCTCCAGGGTGCTCGCGGCGGCGTCGACATTCCGGATTCGGATGTGGATCGAGTGAAGAGCCACCTTGCGAAGTACTACCGCAAGATGGATCGCACGCCTCCTTGGGAGGACTGAGACCGCCCACCCTTCTGACAACGGGGCGGATTGTGCCGCATAGTCGCGGCACAATCCGCCCCGTTGTTCGTTGTGGTCAGGCGAGGTGCAGGTCACCCTCCGAGGCAGCGCTACAGCGCCGGCAACGGAGGAACGCTTCGAGGTATCCGCGTGCTGCCAATGCGCAGTAGACCTGGAATGCCACGCCGCAGGGCCGAGCGGCGAGGTCATATGACCCGTACCGAAGCGTGAGTGCGTCCACTAATGCGTGACGGTTGTCCCGATCCATGTCCCGGAACCGACCAATACCATCATGAGCGGCACGGCCATCGAGCTCCACGATCACTCTGAACTCCTCATAGTCGACATCGGTCTGGTAGGGAAGACCTGACCTCGACTGCTGTCGGTCGCCCCTTGGCAGGCCGTGCGGACGCTCGACGTCGCGCAGATACCGCAGCTCGATTGGCGATTCGGCTCCAACGTCAACGTCGGAGAGCAGGTCGCGTAGTAACGCGCGATGCCGGTGCCGCGCCCGCTCGTCAAGCTCTCGGCGAAGCCTCCTGACCGTCGTCAGTCGTCGCTGTACCGCAGTTGTGATCAACTCCACCACCTCGCCGGCGTCGCGAGTATCGGCCAAGTCGAGCACGGCGCTCTCGACCGTCAGCCGCGGAGGATCCTTCACCGCGCGCGTCAGGCGTACTCCCGGCGTCTCACGGATGAAGCGCCATGGACCGTCAACCTCGACGCGCCGTTCCCGAGGTACTAACACGTCGAGCGGGTCCGGCGCCTCGGGAAGCAGTTGGTGCAAGAAACCCGACGACTCCGGACCGAGCCGCGCGAATTGACCACCGAGCAGGACGCCGGCCCAGGCCAGCGAGTCCCACGATGGCTCCAGTGGAACCGTCAAGAACACTCCTCGCGCGAGTCGGCGCCATGCTCCGGACTCCACTAGACGGCAGATGCTGTGGCGGCTTAGCCCGTGGCCGAGAGCCTGATCGCGCGTCACCACATGCGCCTGCATCGCTGCCAGCTGGAGCAGGCGGTCGGATACGTCATGTCGTCGATGCACGTCCTGAGCCTGTTCAGATGACCTCCAGATCGTTCGGCTCGCTCAGAATCTGTGGACTATCAGGCGCCATGACGAAGTCTGTGGACATCGACCAAAGTGCAGCGGGGCGGATTGTGCCGCGACTACGCGGCAAAAGTCTCCAGATGTCGTGATCAGCCTGGAATCTTTACCGAGAGGCCTGCGGCTGCGAGCCCGCGTAGCGCATCTTCAACAGGCAGCGGGCTCCATGGATGCCGGGCCCGGGGCAGTTGATCAAATACCTGGCCGTAGCGGCCGAGAGTGCCGATGTCATGGGGGAAGCGTTGAAGATCGAGCCCATCGAAGTGCACCGCGGCACCATGTCGACGGACCACCGCGCCAAATTCCTCCGGCGTAGCAATCCCAGGCGACTCTGTGCCGTGCTCGAACAAGAACACGTTCACGTCCCGATAGGGCTCCGCCTTGTCCAGATACTCCTCAAGCGCCTGCAATGCCGGCTGTACGGCGAAGTGGATCCAGAACGGCACCGCGGCGGCACAAAGCGTCTGCCACGGGTCGCCCAGAATGAAGCACGGTACGACGAGGCGATTTGCTGGCTCGCCGCGAGCGCGATACCAGTCGCGCATTAACGTCGCCGCCGCGCCGGCGGGCGCCTGCGGGCCGTCGTAGCCGATCTCGGTGTAGCGATGTCCCCGCTGGGCGCACCAGGCCTGCACGTCATCGCGGAAATCCGGGTCGAGTCCCCACTCGGATTCGGCCGCCTCATCGTCAGGCGCCGGCGTGTGCGGTCGCGCAAGGTACCCGTCAGGAGGCGTGCCGCCACGGCCGCCGGCCTGGAAGATGTGTCGCGGGCCGACCCGGGTAACCGGCCAAGCGGAGCGATCGTGAACCACTACCACGGTCCCGTCAGGAGCCAAATGGTTGTCGACGAAGTGTGCGTACGCCTCGGGCAGCCGGCGCCATTTGACACGGAAGTAGCTCATCCGCTCAGCCATCAAGACGTCTTGCAATTGATCATGCATATGGTGCAGCACGATGTCGGGATTGCGCTCCAGCAACGCTGGCGCTACCGAACGACCGAAGTCCATCGCCTGATCCGGGCGGTCGGTGTCGCCGACGTGCGCGACCGGCACCAGCACGGTGTCAGGCAGCCAGGGCACCTGCATCGCCGCCGCAAGGTGAGTCAGGGCACCGTTGCTGGACCCGAGCAAGACCGCCGGGTAGCGCCGCTTCCGGTAGCGATCAGCGAACGAACCCGCAACCGCGGCCAAGTCCACATCGCCCAGCCGCCCAGGATCGATGCCTTCCGCGGCGCCGATCCGGGTATAGATGCCGCGCAGCACCGACCACGGCAGACGGCCAGCGGCGCGTACGGCAAGTCCGGCCGCGGCTGAGCTACCGAGGTGCGGGAAGGGCTGGCCATTGAGGGCGGCAACTGTGGCCGCGTGCAGCACACTTGCGGAATCGAAGGACGCGACCACCTGTTTGGGATCCAGATCGCTCACGCCGCCAGCCTCGCAGACTGTCTGCGGCTCGCGCCCGGTCGGGCTCCACAGATGCTGTCTTCCTCCCGCGCTCGCACGACGACCCGATGCGCGGGCTCGCTTGTTCCCAGGGGTCGTGCTCGCTTAGTCGTCCAGACAGCATCCGTCGCCCTCCCTACCCGACGCTCGCCCGCTCGCTGCAGCTCGCGCCCGGCGCTCAGCTCAGCAACTGATCAATAAACCGCAAGAATCTGGCCGAGTCCGCCTTGGGCCAGGAATGGCTCACCCCTGGCATCAGTACCAGCCTGGCGCCGTTGATCTCGGCCAGTGAGGAGGCGTACGCGTGCGTGGTGAGTGGATCGTGCTCGGTGTGGATGATCGTCACCGCGGCCTGCACCTTGGGCAGGATGTCTTCGAGGTGCAACGCGATGGCCGAGGCAAACCCGCGAGAGATCCGCGGGATGCCGGCTCGGGACCAGTCCGGCAGCTGGCTGAAGAAGGCGGCCTTGTCGTGCGGATCGCCCCTGACAAACACCATCAACTGCTTGATCATGGAACGGTATGCCGGATCGATGGTCGGGCTGACTAGCACGACGCGTTCAACCAGGTCCGTCAAAGACGCTGCAACGGCTGCCGCCTGAGTGCCAGCCGACAGACCGATCAGCACGTTCACCGGAACGCCATCGCGATCAATATCCGCCGCCAGGTTGCGGCCGTAACGCTCAAGATCATGTTCCATACCGCGCCACGCCGGCGGTGACAGAAGTCTGGCGTCATACCCGTTGTCACGCAGGTGCCGCACGGGCAGCTCGGCATACGCGTGCACGGCCAGTCCCGGTACCACAATTACGCGGGCCACGCGTACAGTCTCCGCGCTCCAGAATGAGGTCATGGAATCCGTCGGCTCATTAACGCAATCCCCTGTATCTGAGGTACTCACGCTGGCCAGACGATTCGAGCCAGTGCTGCGCTACACCGAAGGTGAGTTGTTCCTTCCCATGCCGGTGGAACGTTACGTTGAGGCGGCCGCTTTGTTCCGCCGCGTACCGGGGCTAAAGGCGCCCGAGCTGGTTGCACCAGCTACCAAGATCAACCTGTCCACCTTGGTCAGCTACGCCGGCCACGGCGGCGGCACAGATCTGGAGCTCCACTTCGTCGACAAACCCTTGAGTCGGCGGGCGTACCGCCACTGGCGGCGTCGCCCAGATCGCCCACGGTTCCAGGGTGGAAGCCCTTTCGCAATGGTCGGCCTGTTCGGTCGCCTCGTCGATTCGATCATGCGTTTCTCCTTGATCGTGCGAGGCAAAGTTCCCGGCGGCTTCGCAGCGGCGGCCCAGGTGCGCTACCAGGAGGCGGGAAATCTGGCACCTACCTACTACGTGCGTGCTGTTCGCGACGCTGGATATCGGGTCCTGCAGTACTGGTTCTTCTACGCGATGAATGACTGGCGGTCGACGTTCAGTGGAGTTAACGATCATGAGGCCGACTGGGAGCAGATCACCCTCTTCCTGACCGAGCCCGACGATGGCCGCGACCCGGAGCTGGCCTGGGTGGCCTTCTCCGCTCACGACGAGGTGGGAGATGACCTGCGCAGGCGCGTCGACGACCCTGACCTGCAACTCGTCGAGGGAACCCACCCGGTCGTTCACGCAGGAGCTGGCTCGCACAGCGGCGCCTATCTGGCCGGGGACTACATCGTTTCGGTGTCTCCCCCGGCGGTTGAGAAGTTGACGCAGCGGTGGCGCCGCTTCACGCGTATGATCACGCCCTCAACGAGGACAACCCGGGAGCGGCCGGGGATTGGTCTCCCCTTCATCGACTACCGGCGTGGAGACGGCCCGTCTGTCGGACCGGGCACAAAGCGCACCTGGACGGCTGTCCCGATCGACGACGAGACCGCCTGGGTGCGGGACTACCGGGGCCTGTGGGGATACGACACCCGCGACCCATTCGGTGGTGAACGGGCCCCGGCCGGGCCGCGCTACGAACGCGACGGGTCCACCCGGCTGTCATGGGATCGGCCAGTGGCCTGGGCCGGCCTTGACAAGGTCCCGCCGACTCGAGCCGATGAAGTGACCGCGCTGCAACGCCGCGCGGACGGCGTCGAACTCGAGCTGGGCGCTGCGCAGGTACGGCTGGCTGACGAGATTGACCGGTTGCGGTCACTGCATGAAGGAATACGCGCGCTGGCCGCTGAGGGAGCTCCATCCGCAGCAAGCTACGTCGCTGCGCAGACAGCGGTCGCCGCCACCCGGGACGAGATCGCGAGACTGTCGGCCGAGCAGCTAGCAGTGTCAAAGGCTCTGGTGACGCCCATGCCGCCAGAACCTGTCCATGCCCATCTGCGGCATCGCGCGCTACCTGACCAAGACGTGCTACGCCCAACACGCTGGCCATTGCGTCTCTGGGCCGCCATTTCGGTGTCCGTACTGCTGCTGGCGGTCGCCACACTCATCATGTACGGCACCTCATTGGGGGTAACCGGAGTTGTCGGGATCGTTGTCGTCGTTGCGGGCATCGAGGCTTTGATCCGCGGCCGGCTGCTGCCGTTCCTGGCCGCAGTCGTGGTGATCGTTCTGATACTCACTGGCGTCTACCTCGCGGTGACCAATATCAGAATCGCCATTGCCAGCGCACTCGTCCTGGCGGCGTTGGCCTTGTTGCTATCGAATCTGGCGGGCTTCTTACGGCGGCGATAGAAGATTTCGATCGAGGTGTGGGTATGTGCCGCCGGTCGTCCCCTGCTCGAGCCGCAAGCGACTCTCAGGTGCGGCGCGGTGGTGTCCTGCCCGCCTGCCGGCGCAAGGTTGCTCCGTAGACTGCCGCCTGTGTCCGCCGTTGCATGCCCAACTTGGTGAGCAGGCCCGATACGTAGTTCTTGACAGTCTTCTCTGCCAGGAACAGCCGTTCACCGATTTGCCGGTTCGTGCACCCGTCAGCGATGAGATCGAGGATGTCACGCTCCCGCGCGGTCAGGCTGTCGGCCAGCGGGTCAGCCACCACGGGATTCCGGAGCCGGTCGAGCAACTTCTCGGTCATTGCCGGGTCGAGCAGCGACCGCCCTGCCGCGACCTGCCGGATGCCCTCGACCAGACTGTTGCCCCCGATCTGCTTGAGCAGATATCCCGACGCCCCCGCCATCACCGCGGCGAACAGCGCCTCATCGTCGTCGTAGGAAGTGAGTATCAAGCACCGGACATGCTCGTGGGAGGAGCGGATCTCCCGGCAAACGTCGATGCCGCTGCCGTCCGGCAATCTCGCGTCCAGCAGGGCGACATCCGGCGCGGCGGCCGGGATGCGATGCAAAGCATCAGCGGCGGTCGCGGCCTCACCAACGATGATCAGATCATCGGTCGCCGTGAGGAGGTCGGTCAGCCCGCGCCGAACCAATTCATGATCATCAAGGATGAAGACGCGGATGGGCCTGTCGCTGGTTACAGGTGTAGCGGGATCGACCATTGCAGCCGGAGGCCCCCTTCTGGTGAGTTGCCGACATCGAGATAGCCGCCATGCCGCTCAGCCCGTCGGTTCAGATTGGCCAAGCCGCTGCGTCGGGTGCTTGGACCAAGACCTATCCCATTGTCGATGACGGTAAGGGCGAGTCGCTGGCTATCGGCTTGGACGTAGACCCGGATCTGCGCGGCCTGAGCATGCTTCGCAACGTTGGTCAATGATTCCCGCAGCACGGCCTCGACATCGGCGATGATCGCCTCGTCCGCGATCGTGTCGAGCGGTCCGACGAGCTGTACGTCTGGGCAGACTGGCAGCAGCGGAGCGAGTTGATCGACAACCGCTAGGGCGGTGCCGCGGAGCGATCGTGACGATTGTTCCTGGAGCGCGAAGATCGTGGTGCGGATCTGCCGAATGGTGTCGTCGAGCTCGTCAACGGTGCGCGTGAGGCGCTGATCAACGGCCTCGTCGTCCACGGTCGCGGCAATACTTTGCAAGCTGAGACCAGCGGCGAACAGCCGCTGAATCACGTGGTCGTGCAGGTCCCGCGCAATACGGTCCCGATCCTCCAGGACACCGAGCCGCTGCTGGTCGGCTCGAGCATCGCTGAGCTCCAGGGCGATGGCAGCCTGACCGGCGAAGGCCTCCGCCATGTCGAGGTCCGCGTCGGTGAAGGGCGCGTGCGGGATGATCCGGCCCGCCACGATCGCACCACGCGGACCGGTTTCGCCCCTGAGCGGAAGAGCCATCGCCTGACTCACCGGGACGTATGGACGCAGGTGCAGATAAATCTCCGGCTGCTGATCCACGGCTTCCACTCGAACGCCATGACCCTGCTGCATGGCCTGCCACGCGATGCTGCCGACCTTCGGGTAGCGAAGTCCGACGAGCTCGCGTTCGGCCGCACCGGTGGCCACTACTACCTCTAACTGGCGGGGGTCATCGTTGGTCGGTCTCAGCAAGGTGACCACATCGGCTGAGGCCAGGCGCTTCACACTCGTGGCGATGCGGTGAAGGGTTTCGGAGTAGTCGGCTTCGGGGTCGAGCAGTTGGCGGCTGATCTCGCCTGAGGCCCTCAGCCACTCCTGTCGTCGACGGGACTCCTCGTAGAGTCGTGCATTCTCGATCGCAACCCCGGCTGTCGCGGCCAGGGCCAAGACAAGCTCCTCGTCCTCAGCGGTGAAAGGGCCACCATCTATGCGGTCGGTCAGATAAAGGTTCCCAAACACGGCATCTCGGCTGCGGATGGGAACGCCGAGAAAGGTCGTCATCGGTGGATGGCCGTCCGGGAAGCCCGACGACCGCGCGTCGTCGGTGATTCGGGTCAGCCGAATGGGGTTGGGATCTTCGATGAGTGCACCCAGTACGCCGCGTCCCTTCGGGAGCTCGCCGATTGCCTGGACCGCATCGTCGTCCAGTCCCACATGCACGAACTGCTCGAGCAAGCCATCGGCGCCGATGACTCCCAGTGCCGCGTATCGGGCGCTGGCGACGTCTCGCGCCGTGTCGACAATGCGGTGCAACACCGCTGGCAACGACAGCTCTTGGACGATTGAGCGATTGGCATTCAAAAGGCGCCGCAGCCGCTCCTGAGCATTCATGACCACCGACGCTTGGTCGACGAGGTGGCGCGTCAGCTGCTCGATTGACAGCCCGAGTTCACCCATCAGCAGCTCAACGGACAGCCGTGGATCTCCGTCGGGATCCATCGAGTGCTCAGGTCCCGGGTCGCCGTCGCCGTCCTTAGCCGCCATCTCGCAAGACAGGCTACGTCGAGCGGACTATCTGTCGCGAGGCAGCTGGAGCGCCGCACGGCGTTCTCGACTGTCACGTGGGCCGGCGTACGACCCGGCCGGAGACGCGGTCAGGCCGGATGCAGATGAACAGGGTTCGATTACCCCCCGCCCATGGGACCAAAGAGTCCGCAGCCCACAGATCGGCCAAGGCGTCGGGCTCGCTCACGGCGCTGGTGCGTCCATGCAAAACGATGCTCCAGCCGCTTCGTGTTTGCTGGTCGAGCTCGTCCACTTCAAGCGCAACCCTCGTCGGCTGAGCCAGCTCCGAGAGGAGCCCGTCGGGGGTGGTGCGGAAGTAGACGGAGCCCTGGTGCATGGCGTACGTGACCGGCAAGATCTGCAGCAGGTCGGCGGCCTGCCACGCCACGCGTCCCAGATGATTGGACTCGACGAGATCGAGGCATTGGTCCCGGGCGATCGCTTCGAAGTGGCGCTCCGACCTGTCATCGGAGTCGCGTCTTCCGGCTGTGGATGGGCTGATCATTGAGCTGCGCTCCTCCCTAAATCTCTAGGACGGGTGGACCCGGCGGCCGGTCATCTTCGTCAGCGGCAGTTGCACGACCAGCGCTCGTCTGCCCTCCGGCCAAGGCTGTGGCGACTGCCCGACGTCGAGGAGCAGCAATGATTCTTCGTCGAGAGGCTGGGCATTTCCCACGACCAGAACGCTCCATCCCGTCTGAAGGAATTCGTCGACCTGGTCAACCTCGAATGCGATCGGATGATCGAACAGCTGGTGGGATGCCTCGCTGTCGATGCCCGTACGGAAGATCAAGGCTTCGCCGACCAATGTGTAGTTCATCGGCACGATGCGAGGGCCGAGGTCAGTGCAGTACCCGAGTCGGCCGACATTGGTCGAACCGAGAAGGCGGCGGCACTCCTCGCGGTCCAGGGTTTCAAGGTGTCCACCACGGTCGAGCAGTGACCATCCCGCGTTATCAATAGTCATGATCAACCTTCCCAATGGATGATCTAACTGTCTCGGTTCCCCCGGCCCGACGCACGGGCCGAAGGAGACTCCTGAGGCGGGACCAAAGTCCTCCTAGCGCTGGCCCCTCAGCCGCGTTGAATCTGGATACGGCGCGATACTGCCTCCGCCGAGGGCTTGGGCATCCGGATCTCTAGAACACCGTCCTTATAGGTCGCGGAGACCACCTCAGGAGACGTGCCTGCCGGAAGCCTCACCTGACGGACGAAACTGCCGTAGCGGAACTCACTGTGAAAGCCCTTGTCGAGCTTCTCGCGGCTGCTTTCCCGACGCTCCGCCGCGATCGTGAGAACGCCATTGTCGATCGACACATCGATGTCACGGTCGGGATCGACCCCAGGTATCTCAGCCTTGACCACCAGCTGCTCGCCATCGATGAATTCTTCGACCTTGATGTCTCGGAACGGCCAGTTCATAGCCCCGAAAGGCTGCCAGCCACCCCACAGGTCCGTGAGATCTCGCGGCCAGCGGGTCATCGTGCCCTGGCCCTTGCTCTCCTTCGATTCGCCAGCTTGAGGCTGCGTGTCGCCAGCCTGAGACTGCATGTCGTACGAGGGCTGAGGCTGCGTGTCGCTGGCTTGAGGCCGCATGTCGCCGGCCTGAGGCTGCGTAGTCATCGGATCTCCTTTCCTGTGCGAGCCTTTCTCGCCCATCTATCCACCATGACGCGACATGTTCGATACCCAAGACAGATACCCAAGACGGGCGACTCAACACATCAGCATTCCGGTGAGCTGGGACTCTAGGGGACTGCAGAGTCGCTCGACATCCGGACAGGTTTCCGGATCGGAGGTCACGGTGATCATCAAGCGATTGTCGTAGGACAGGGCGGTGAAGGAGACAGTGACATTGCCCGTCGCCACGCTCAGCGGCACGACGTCGAGCACCCGGCAACCCAGGAGGCTGAGCGGTGCGTTCGGGCCGCGGAGGTCGCTGACAAAGGTGTGCACGAACGACTGATGGTCGATGAAGTATTGGTACAGGCCAAACCGCGCAAGGAGCCGAAACACCGGGCTGAGGACCGCCGTTGAAGCTCCCCGCTCATGCTGCTTCGCAGCCCGCATGATCCCTGATACCGCGGCCAGGCGTTCGGAGAAGGCCCCGGTGACTGGCAAACTCACCGGGATCACACCACTACGGTTTCCGAGTTGGTCGGGTTCCGTACGCGCCCGTGCGGCGAACGGTACCGAGACCACGAGGGTGTCCAGCTCTTCGCCGCGCTCGGCCAACAGCTGGTGGAGCGCACCGGTCACGGCTGTCAGGACAAGATCATTTACGGTGGCGCCGTGGCTGTGGGCGAGCGCGTGAACTTGGTGCAGGTCGGCAACGATCGTACGCAGCCGCCGGTGCGGTCCGGTGGGCTTGTTCAGGGAGCACAGCTGGGCGCGCCGAGACAGCGACGGGCCAAGTTCGCCGAACGCGGCAGAGAGCCGGCCAAGCGCTGTCGGCAGCCGCCGCAGTGAGCGAATGCGGCCTCGCCAGGCATCCTTTGCCAGCGCGGCTCGGCTGGGGCGCGGTTGTGGATCGGCTGCCCGCGGAGGCGTTGATGAGCCGTCGAGGAGCCCGCCGAGAACGGCCAATCCTGCCAACCCGTCTCCCACGACGTGGTGCATGACGAGGACAACGGCCGCGCGCCCGCCAGTCAGGGCAGGAACAAGAACGGCGGCCCACAAAGGCCGGTCCTCGGGCAGCGGCTTGGTGACCAGGTCGGCGGCAATATCCAGCACGCCGGCATCGTCGATCTCTGACCGTTGTTTGGACACCCTCAGGTGATCGTCAATGTTGAAGCCAGGGTCATCGACCCAGACCGGCCGTCCGCAGCCGAGCGGGACCTTCTCCAACCGTTGTCGCAGACGCGGGACCGCCGCGACCCGCTGCTGCAGAACCGTTCGCAAAGAGCCGAGGTCCAGCCCGCCGCGTACATCCAAGATCAGCACGGCGCCGACCTGCAGAGGTGGCGGGTGCCGCCTTGAGGCGAGCGACATCAGGTCCTCAGAGCTCACCCTCTCAAACATCGTTTTCATACTCCGGCGTAAAGTCGAAATCTCCCAGGGCCGAACGCCGGAAGGATTTTGGCCACTTTCCGGACTCTGCAGGACTTTAGACCCTTTGTGCGACCAACGCGGCGCGCGACCCTGAACGGCGGGGCGGGGAAGGCCGGCGACCACGCAGCCATCTTCACCGCCCCCGATGCAATGAACGGAGTCAGGCCATGACCTCACCACAAGACGAGAAACCTTCCACCGGCAATTTCGTTGAGCTGTCAGAGGCCGAGTGCAAGCAACTCTTGGCGCAGCACGCTGCCGGCCGGATCGGTTTCATGGCCGGCGACGGTCCGCAGATCTTGCCAGTGACCTATCAATACCGCAACGACAGCGTGATCTTCCGTACATCACCCTTTGGCGCTCTGGCGGGACTCGTCCGGCGAACCAGTGTCGCCTTCGAGATCGACGGAATTGACGAGCAGAACAAGTCGGGCTGGAGCGTTCTGGTACAGGGATTCGCGGAGGCGATGGCGCACGACTACCTGCTGACAACCGCCTGGGAGACAGGCCCGGTGCCCTGGGCGGACGGGGTCCGGAACCTGTTCATTGAAATCAAGCCGCGCAAGATCAGCGGCCGCTCGGTCGGGTCGGTCTCCCGCGACTGACCGTCGCCGACGCTGCGTGACCGAAGCTTGACCGATCGATCTTGGTGGGGCTGGCGCTGCCGCGCTACGCCACGTTCGCCCACGGCTTGAGTAGCTCCAGGAGCCAGCCTCGTATCGGGAACTCCTGCCTTGCCACAACAGTCGCCGGCGCGTCCTGCAGGGCGCTCTCCCAGGCCATCGCACGAGTCAGGCAGCCGGTGCTCCGGGCCAGCTCCATCCAGCGCAGCAGCTCCTCGCGGCTGCCCAAGCCGGTGAAGGGCTCCAGGTAGGCGTCCTGAATCCGCAGCAGATGCGGGTCATCCATCCGGCGATCCTCGCGCAGCGCCCCTGCGTGGAAGGCGATCGAGTTCAAGGTGGCAAGCATCGTTCCGAAGGGGTGCCCAACGCACGCGTCACCCCAGTCAATAATCCGGACCGACGACAGGTCGTCCGCCTCCCCTGGCCAGCACACGTTGTTGGAGTGCAGGTCATCGTGCTGCAGGCTGTCCGGCACCGGCGATGCGGACAGTTCAGCGCACCGGTCGTCGTAGCTGGGGAGCAGGCTGTCGAGCGCGGAGGCTTCCTCACGGGTCAGCCCGCCATCCTCGGCGGGCCGGACCGCGAGTTCGTTGAGCAGCCGCCGGTACTCTAAGGGCAGCTGTACGGGACCCCGGTCCGGGATCCCAGTGGTCAAGAGGCGGAGTCTGTGCTCGGCTAGGAAAAGCTGCGCTTCGGCGTATCGAGGTAGCAGTCGTTCCCAGTACCTCCCCAACGCGTCCGGCTCAGCGATCGATCTGAGCGCCGGGCCACCGTCCCTGGTGAGCGACCATGCCCGGGCGTCGTCGTAGGCAAGCACCTCCGGCGCCAGGCCCGGACGGAGTTGGCCGAGCAGGGCTACCAGCGCGGCTTCGTACGCCGTCCCCCGGGCGTTCACCTTGAACCAGACGCGACCCTCGGTCGTCTCGAACCGGATGGTGGTCGACCAGACACGGACATGCGACTGCTCCCACTCGCCAGTAGGCCTGCTGCCGCGCGGTGCGAGCTGCTCACCAATCCAGGCCCTTGCCTCCTCGACGAAGGCGCTGCTGGTCCACAGCGCCACCGCATCTGGGGCCGTCCGCTCAGCGCTCAAGGAGTGCCTTGAGGGTCGCCAGGTCCGTCCGGATCGCCGTCGCGTCTGCCTCATAGTCGTCGTCCGACTGGTCCGGCCGGCGGAGAAGGGTGAACACCACCTCGCAACCGGCGCCGTGGCCAATCACCCGCATTGGGTTGTTGAACGTGGTCCCATCGGACAGCTTGACCTCGTGGTCGACGACGAAGTACGGGTTCTCCGGCACAAAGGTCACCTCGACCTCACCCATCGGTGACTCGGCGAACCAGCGCCCGTCCCGCTGCTCGATCGATCCACTGAGCCCCGCCGCCCAATGAGGAAGGTTCGCCGGTTTCGCAACGTACGCGTAGACCTCGGCAGCCGGCCGCTCAATGTAGGTGCTGAGGTGTTGCGACTCGCTCATCCCCCGACCCTAGACTCGGAGCGCTGCTCTCGCTCCGCTTCATTTGCTTGGTCTCCGCATCATTCTGGAGATAGTGCGAGTCCAAGTAATCGACGCGGAGTGGTGGGAGAGCGTAGCTCAGGCAAAGACCATGCGGGCAATTTGAGTGGACGTGTCGAAGTTCTCGGTTAACAGATTCTTGGTCACGGCCAGCGACGTGCCGGTCGCGGTATCAGCGCCGGCCCAACTGCCTCCCGCGCCGCCCATCCCGAACGTGGTCTCCGAGTGCTCCTCAACAAACGGCGCGCCCATCGCGTAGCCGAGACTCCATCGCACCTCGTTCCCAAAGACCTCATCTTGGCCTTCGACTGCCATCTTTGAAGCCGCCGCCAGCCGCTCCGGGCTGACCAGCCGGACCCCATCGACCTCGCCAATCAGCGCCGCGTACATCTTCGCGATCGCTCGTGCCGAGGTCTTTCCGCCTGCAGGAATGTCCGCACCGATCGCTTCCGGGTTGTTGCCGAAATCGGCGGTTGGGAACAACGACATGGGCGCAGCGCGGAACATCGGCAGATCATCGGGCAGCTGCATGCTGGACCAATCGACCTCACTTGGCGCACCGACCAGCGTCGCCAAGGAGCCTCGCTTGTCCTCCGGCATTCCGAAGAAGATCTCATCGGCGAACTCGAGCGGCGCAGCGAGCCGGTTACGCAGCACGTCAGCCAGCGGCAGGCCGGTGCTGCGACGTACGATCTCGCCGGATAGATATCCGAACGTGTAAGCGTGGTAGCCCGTCTTCGTGCCGGGCTCCCACCACAACTCGGCATCCTCAAGAGCGCGAGTCATCGTCTCCCACGTGCAGAGATCTGAAAGCGTCGAGCTGAGCGGGATTCCCGGCACACCGGCGGTGTGGGTCAGCACGTGCCCTACGGTGACGCCCTCCTTACCGTGCGCACCGAACTCCGGCCACAACTCCACAACGGGTGTGTCGTATCCGAACGCGCCTCGATCGACCTCCTGATGCACCAGCGTCGACATTGCTCCCTTACCGATAGAGAAGTTGTAGAAGACGGTGCCCGGCGTGACCGGCGGTCCGTCCGGAGCGACCACACCGGCCACCGCATCAACCACCTTGACGCCATCGCGGTACGCCACAGCCTGAATGCCCAGTTCCGCCCCGCTGGCTACCAGCTCGTCCAGCGTCTCCTGTACCTGCTCCTGGATGTCGCTCATGGAATCCCTCCTAAGGGTGCTCATCCTTTCTGACTGCGTTTGGCGCAGGAATTCATCGGCCCGCTTGTGCTGCTGGTCGCGACTCGAGCCACGACATGTGGACAAAAGGCGGGGTGCCCGGGCATTGACGAGGCAGTATGACGGAGTGGCCGCGACGCCGCTGCCTGGTCGCACTACGCAGACTGCAAGCCGTGCGTCGCTTGGCCGCGCTCAGCTGCAGGTGCGATGGGATCGAGTGAGCGTGCTCGTCGCACTGGTCGCGGTGCTCACCATGGTGCTCGCCCACACCATCGTCGTTGCAGTCCGTGATGACCTACGAGCTCCAGAGATCAATCCAGCACCCATTGAGGCCGCCGACCAGATGGTCGACACCCCGCAAAAGTGCCCCCCGCCCACGAGCGGCATCATCCACACTGCCCCGCCCATCCGAGCCGAAGCCGGTGCTTCACCACGGACCGTGGCACTCACCTTCGATGACGGTCCAGGAGCGGCGACGCCGCACGTGCTCGATGTGCTGCAGAGGGCTGGCGTGCATGCCACCTTCTTTGTCATAGGTCAAGACGCAGCCGCCAATCCAGAGATGCTGCGAAGAATCATCGCGGGCGGCCATGCGCTAGGAGATCACTCGTGGTCGCACCACATCCCGAAAGCGGCAGCCGGTTGGAACCGCGGCAAGCTGGCCCGGGAGATTGAACACACTCGTCGCACAATCGTCGATGCCACAGGGCTCGAGCCATGTCTGTTCCGTCCGCCAGGCGGAATCGTGAAGGGCGCGGGGTCTGTGACTCACGCCGCCGGTCTCTCAACGGTCTTGTGGTCGGTTGACACACGCGACTGGTCAGTCCCGTCCAAAGGCGCCAGCACGTTCGCGAGTGTCATCCGGAAGCGAGCCGCGCTCGGGCTCACCCAGGAGCATCCGGTGATCTTGCTTCATGACGGCGGCGGCAATCGCGCGGCGACGGTCGCCGCTCTCCAAGAGATCATCAATGACTACCGCGCCCATGGATACCGATTTGTCACCTTGAACGAGCCGAGGTAGCAAGTGCAATTAATCGCCTTTGTGTTCTAATAGATGTGTGAGGTTTGAGGCGCGACACATCGGCAGCGGGCGGTGGGGCGTCTACGACGGAGGCGTGATGGGCTGGCGCGCTGTCGATCTTGGCGAGGACGAGGCTAGCCAGATGGCGATGGATATGGATGTCGTCTACAACCAGTACGGGCAGCGGACACCAGACGAGCGGCGCGAGGTGCGGCCGCCGATGGAGGTTGAAACGGCAACGTGGTCCGCAGCGGGCACTCTGGACTATTGGGTACGCGAGCGCGGCGAATGGTGGGGACGCGTACGCGGGACGGATGGACGCCCGCTGTGGATCAAAGCCAGAGATCTGAGGCGTACCGATCAATAGGCCTTCGGTCAAGGCGTTTCATGATCACGATGTTCACTCACGCCCGGTGGTAGCCGCCAGCAGGCGGCGAGCGCGGCGGCCGAGATCGTTGAGATCGACCCGCCCAGCCTCCGCTGCGGCAGCCAGCCGCGATGCCAGATCCAGTGCCTCATCAATCAACGGCGCCTCTGTCGCGACGGCCTCCTGGCCCATGTCACGCAGAATCGTCACCTCGGTGCGCGCGGCGATGATCGGATCCTTGATGCCCTCAATCCAGACCTTGGTGCGGTGGCCGTCCCCTCGGTCCTCTCCCAGCAGCGGCTCCAGCGCGTAAATGCGGTCTGATCGCGCGAACTTCCCGAAGCCGAGTGAGACCATGCGCGGTTCTGACGCCACGATCCGATCATGTCAGCCCGCATCCCGGCATGTCACTCGGGACTATGCCGCAGTGGACGCGTCTCAAGCCGAGTGAGCTCGATCGGCCGACGAGGTCGTCCTCAGCTGCCACCATTTGTTCAAACGGCCTACGAACCCCCTCGTGATCAGTTAGTGTGATTCGCGTTTCTGATCACTGCCGAATGGCATTGTCCAGCGCGACACGCCGACATTTTGGGGCGGTCTTCACCGCCTTGGGGCGCCGTATGATCAAAACTGATCACATCAGTCACATGCTTCACTCCATCACCGTCGAGCAGGGGGATTCGACATGACCTTTACCGCGGAGCCCAAATCTGACAACCGCGTAGACCTGTGGACCCAGGTGAGCGTGGCCGGGGTCAAGTATCTGCGCCTTCCGCTGCGCAGCCGATGGCTGGACGCGACTGATGATCTGGTGCTGGCACTGAAGGAGAACCTCAAGCTGGCTCGCCCTGGCGACACCATCGGTGTGAGCGAGAAGGTTGTCATTCTGCTGACCGGCCGGACGGTGGACATCAGCACCGTGCAACCTGGTCGGCTAGCTCAGTTCCTGGCCGCTCATGTCCGCCCGCGCACCGATTCAAAAGGGCTAGCGGTCCCCGAGAAGATGCAGTACGTCGTGCGTACTGTCGGCTTGAGGCGGATCATCCCCGCGGCAATCGGCAGTGCCGTAACTCGGCCGTTTGGGGTGCGGGGGACGTTCTATCGGCTGGCTGGATCCGTCGCCCGAGATGTTGACGGCGGGCGCCCGCCGTACGAGCACGTGATCTTCCCACCCTTGGATGCCAAGGTCGCGCAGAAGATTTGTGCCGATCTCGAGCGGGCGCTGGACATCGGCGTCAGCATCGTGGACCTCAATGACTTCGGCGGCTCAATCCGCGCAGTGTCTCCACGATCGCTGTCTGAGGAGACGCTGTCAGCCGTGCTCAGCGACAACCCGTTGGGCCAGCGGCTTACCAGCACGCCATTCGTCCTGGTTCGACCTGCCTGAGCGAAGCTCAAGCCCGTTTGACTGGAGCCGGAACGCTCATCGTCGCCGGCGCGCGACCACGTCGATCGCGTCGGTGAGTAGGCGCCGTTCCGGCGCACGCAGCGCATACAAGATCCCGATGAAGACCCCAAGCAGGGTCAACCCCACCGAGGACACCAACACCAGCTCGCTGACCAGGCCCGTACCTACAACGGGAGCGAGCAGGCGGTAGACCACAGCGCCGGCGGCGGTGCCTGCTGCGGCCGCAAGGGCCGTCCGGCCTACGATCACGGGCAACGACCTCAGATCGACGGCGTCGTGGCGCCGGCCGAGCAGCCAGGTGTTGGCCACAGCCGCGAACAACACCGACAGCGAGGTCGAGGCGGCCAGTCCGGCGATTCCGAAGGTGAGACCAAGGGTGAAGTCGCCGACCACGTTGATGGTCATGGCGAAGACAAACACCAGCACGGGCCGGCGCGAGTCGCCGAGCGCATACGAGGCACGCACCACCATCTCGCGCCAGCCGAGAGCGAGTAGAGCGGGTGCGTACCACAACATCGCGGTCGCCGTCCGCTGTGTGTCGGCGGGGGTGAAGCTGCCGTGTTCGAAGAGCAGAGCGACCAACGGGACGGCGCAGACGATCAAGAAACCCCATACCGGCATCAACACCGTGGCCACCGTTGCCAAGCCGCGACCAACGAGCCGCCGCATCTCCACAAGATCATGGCGGCCGGCGGCCGCACCGAACGCCGGATAGAGCGCAGTCAGCAGCGATGCGACGAGTAACGTCTCCCCGAGCGAGATGACCCGCCAGGCATAGCTCAACGCCGAGATGGTTCCCTCGCCGACCATCGAGCCCACGGCCCGGTCGACCATGGTGTTGGCATTGCCGAGGGCGCTGCCGACCAGCAGTGGCGGAATCAATCTGGCGATCGTTCTGAAGCCCGGATCCTTGATGTCGAACGATGCGCGCAAGCGCAACCCCAGGGCACGAATCGGGACCAGCTGGCACAGCAACCGGGCTCCGGAGCCGACGACGAACCCGACCGCGAGGGCATAGACGCCGTAGCGAGGGCCGAAACCGACTGCCGCCACAATCATGATCAGGTTGAATGGCACGCCCTGCATCGCAGACCAGAAGAAACGACGATGTGCTTCCGCTGCAGCCGCGAGCAGGTTCGTGCCCGATATCAATACGGTCGCAATCAGCACGATGCGCGTGAGCGAAGCGGCCAACTCTGCCTGTGCACCCTTGAAGCCGGGCGCCAGCACGGCTACCACCGAACTCGCGGCCAGCGCCATGATCAGCGAGCCGAGGCCGAGGACCAACAGCGTCACCGTCAGTACGACGGACAGGGTGTGAGCTGCCTTGTTGGAGTCGCCTTCTGCACTGTTCTGCGCGGCCAGCACCGGCACGGTCGCTTTCGCCATTGCACCGGCGACCAATGCCAGCACCAGATTCATCAGCCCCTGGGCCACCAGATAGGCATCGAGTTGAGCGCCGGCGCCGAACACACCCGCTATCACGACATCACGGAAGAAACCGAGAACGGCCGAAAAGGCGGTCAGTCCGGTCACCAGCGCAGCCGCTTGGGCGATCCCCGACCGTGCCTTCACGCTTAGCAACATAATGCAGCTAGGACGCTTCTACGGGCCGCGAACACTGGGTGGAGCGTGGGGCCAACCGAGAGAGTGGTCACAAACCACAAGGAAATCGGCGCAGCTGATGGGGTCTGCGACCACTTAGCCGAGTACTGCTAGCCGCGGATGTCGTCGTCCTCGCCGTAAACCACGGTTTCCTGCTCGACCAGATCGGCGTCGTCCACCTCGCGGATGCCTCGGCCGATGTTCGCAGGCACGGCGTCCGACTCGGCCTCGGCCAGCGGGTCGACGTCGGTTGCCTGTTCGGCCCAGTCTGCCTCGGGCACTTCAGTGGGCGGGCTGTCAGGGCTGGAAGTGGTCATGGCGCTCCTTGACGGTCATCTTTGTCGATCAAGGTCTGATTCTCACCTTATGCCTCGCCAAATAATCCGATTGCGCAGCCCACGACCGGTGCCTAGTCTGATCAAGGACTACATCACCGAAGCGATGTACTGATCACCACGAGAGGAGGTGCTTGCCTTGTACATGATCATGATGACTCCGAAGGCGTGGCTTAGCTGTGCTCACGCCGATTGGCTGAGCGCGCCTCTCGACCACGTCGCGTAGCGCGCCTCTCGACCACGTCGCTTAGCGCGCCAGTCCACTCCGGAAACATCCTTTTCGCTCAGGTGCATGGGCGCTTGTTGTGCGCCCTCCACCTAGTCGACTACGCCCACATCACTTGCCTGCAAGGAGAAACAGCCATGTTTGACGATGAGTACCGACGGCAGCAACAAGTCCGCCGTGAGGCTGCGGAGCGCTACGCCCTCATGGTGGCGATAGCGGTGCGCAAGGCTCCGGCCAAGCGCGTACGCCAGCAGCGGCGCGCTGTCCGCCGGGCACGCGCATCCGTTGCCAAGCCCGCATGATGAGCGAGCGGCCCGTGTTGGAAACGCAGGTGCGCGTGCGTTTCCAACACGCCGGGGCCACACCGAAGCATCGATTAGCGGCGCCGGCGCGCCGTCCCGAAGATGCTACGGACGATCTCCGTCCCGGCCGTTCGTGCGAACTGCTTGAACGCACTCGAACCGGTGATCTGCTCTACCACTGACTTCTCCCGGCGCTGCGTGCTGCGCGATTGCGACCGCGCGCCCGCCTGCGCCTCACGCTCAGCCTGGGCCTGGCCCTTCGCCCGCTCCTTCGCTTCCGCATCGGCCCGAGCCGCGGCCTCCGTCTCCAGACGCTCACGCTCGGCCGCCTCGGCTCCCGCCTGTAATTCGCGGGCAAGTTTCTCGTACGCCGAGTCCCGATCAAGCGGCTGCCCGTACTTGGCCATCAATGCCGATGCCGCGATCCCCGGACGCAGCACCTCGTCTGGCGTGGGGGCCATGAGCGACTCAGGTGCCCGCATTCGCGTCCAGGCGACGGGTGTCGGTGCGCCGTCGGGATCCATCACCGTGACGACGGCCTCGCCGATGCCGAGCTGCTGCAGCACCTCACTCAAGTCGTAGTGCGACTTGGGAAAGGTGGCGACGGTCTGCTTGAGAGCCTTGGCGTCGTTCGGGGTATGGGCGCGGAGCTGGTGCTGCACCCGCGACCCGAGCTGTGCCAACACGTCCTCAGGCACGTCTTCTGGCGTCTGCGTGACAAAGAAGATGCCGACACCCTTTGAGCGAATCAGCCGCACAGTCTGCGCGATGGCGTCCAAGAAGGCCTTGGACGCGTCGTCGAACAGCAGGTGCGCTTCGTCGAAGAAGAAGACCAGTCTCGGCTTGTCGACGTCCCCGACCTCAGGCAGCTCGTGGAACAGGTCGGCAAGCAGCCACATCAAGAAAGTAGAAAAGACCGCAGGCCGGTCCATCAGGTTCGGCAGCTCCAGCAGCGAAACCACCCCGCGCCCATCCCGTGTCACGCGCAGCAGGTCGGCGGTGTCGAACTCGGGCTCGCCGAAGAAGGCGTCGGCCCCCTGGTCGGCGAATGTGATCAAGGTACGCAAGATCACGCCCACCGTGGACGTGCTCAGGCCACCGATGTTCTTCAGCTCCGCCTTGCCATCATCACTGGTGAGATAGCTGAGCACCGCCCGCAGGTCCTTGAGGTCAAGCAAGGGCAGCCCGGCCTGGTCGGCGTAGTGGAACACCAGACCAAGTGACGACTCTTGCACCTCATTGAGTCCGAGCACCTTTGACAGCAGCACCGGCCCAAACGAGCTCATGGTCGCCCGCAGCGGCACGCCGTTGCCTTGACCGCCGAGTGCAAAGAACTCGGTCGGACAGGCTCTCGGCTGCCAGTCCTGGCCGATCTTCTGGGTACGCGCCAGCAGCTTGTCGTTCGGCTGGCCGGGCGAGGCGATGCCGGACAGGTCCCCCTTGATGTCCGCGGCAAAGACCGGCACGCCGGCAGCCGAGACCTGCTCGGCCATCAATTGCAGCGTCTTGGTTTTGCCGGTGCCGGTGGCACCAGCGACCAGCCCATGCCGGTTGAGCATGCTCAGCGGGATGCGGATCACCGCTTGTGGAATGGCTACGTCGTTTTCCATCAACACGCCGAGCTCGATGGCTGGCTCGTCGAAGGTATATCCCTGAACGATTCGTTGCACATCTTCGGAGAGTTGCTCAACAACGGGTTCAGTCATGTGCCAAATCGTAACGACGCACCATGGAGTTGCTCTCCCAAACTTGATTAGAGTGTCACAGTGATTTTCAAGCGCGTCGGAGACGTACGCCCGTACCCAGATCATGGTTACGTCCAGAAGCAGTGGGCGGCCATCGCCCCGCACCAGGTGCGCTTGGACCAGCTCGTTACGACGAAACGGACGTTGGACCTGGAGGCGCTCCTCGAAGAGGACTCAACCTTTTACGGCGACCTGTTCGCGCACGTCGTGTCGTGGCGCGGAGAGCTCTATCTCGAGGACGGGCTGCATCGAGCGCTGCGGGCGGCCCTCCAGCAACGGCAGACCATGCATGCGCGCGTGCTTGACCTGAAGTAACGCCGAACTCCAGGTAGGCTCTCACCGCAACGGGGGGTAGTCGGGCACGGGAGGAGCTCGGGGAACTCACGCATCGGGGCCGCTGCGGAGGTAAAGGAGTTTCGACGTTGATCGGTCGGATCTTCCGTGTGATACGAACCCCGGTCACGCTCCTGATCTTGTTCGGCGTGCTCTTGTACGGAGCTTGGTGGGGCTACAACAACATCATCAAGCCAATTCCGCCGCTGCCGCCCGAGCCGTGTGTCGAGCAGAGTTTGCCCAAAGGTCAGCTGAACGCCAGTCAGGTCGTTATCAAGGTGTACAACGGCGGCGACCGCAAGGGTCTGGCGGCCGATGTGGGCCGAAACCTGCGAAGCAAGGGTTTCCGAGTCGTCCTGACAACCAACACTGTAGAGAAGATCCAGAAAACCGTCATCGTCGGCGCGGATGTGAACAATCCTGAGGTGTTGTTCGTCAAGTCCTTCTTCAAGGAGGCGAACATACGCACAGACAAGCGGGTTGACCGAACGGTGGACGTGCTCGTTGGCAACAAGTACGGCGGCTTCAACAAAGGGGCCAAGACCACGTACCAGGTCGACACCAATACGGTGTGCCTGCCCTCCCAGACGGCGAGCCCAACCCCCGAAGCGCTGGGCGGCTGATCGAGGCTGCGGCCGTTGTTTCAGTGCAGGTCGGCAGTCCGCTGGCAGAGACAATCGGAAGCGGTGCCCACACGGCGGGGTGCATAGAGAGGCTTCGACGAGGCGAGAGCGCCGGAATTCCTGACTGCATGCGAGGGGCGCAGCACGCTACCCTCGGCGAAGCCTTCCCCCTTGATGCGTCACTGGGAGGATGAATGACGACGTAGCCCGATGAGAACGGCATTGTTGTTCAGCTGGTCAGCAACCGCAGGATGAGGCAAACGAGGTCATCAGACGCCTTGGACTGGGCGGCATCGAGCCACCGCCTGTCAACGCCGAAGGCGTCTCCGATTCCGAGGAGAGAATCGACACGCGCTCGATTCTGCAACGACGATTGGGTGTTGCGCGATGGACAAGCGGTTAGAAGGCTAGGTTCAGCTGATGTCGACGATGACAGAGCGGTTGCTGGAGGC
>Ga0307318_10000062_pt1 | contig 31585 bp, 28 predicted proteins | sample ER_DNA_367_FD_194500 | JGI IMG/M metagenome (GOLD analysis project Ga0307318, IMG submission 194500) | Bulk soil microbial communities from the East River watershed near Crested Butte, Colorado, United States - ER_DNA_367 | ecosystem: Environmental > Terrestrial > Soil > Floodplain | place...
AGAGCGCCGCCGCCGTGGGCCCGCTGCTCGGCGCCGCCATGGGTTCGGACCGGTGGCCGGAGGCGGAGCGGGCGCTGGTCCGCGCCTATCGGGAGGTGGCGGACCGCCACAACCGCCTGGCCCTGACCGAGAGGTGCTCGGCTTCCGCCCCGGCCTGTGCCGCCAGGTCGGCCGGATCTACGACCGACTGCCCTCGCCCCCGCCGTCCTGGTGGCCCGGGACGGGCCGGGCTCAGATCGCCGACCAGCCGCCGTCGGAGGGCAGGATCGTCCCGTTGACGTTGCTGGCGTCATCGCTGAGCAGCCAGGTGATGGTCGCGGCCAGCTGGTCGGCGGTCGCCACCGGCGGGATCGTGGTCTGCATGATCGGCCCCAGGACGCCGGCGGCATGCTCGGACCTGAAGGGCGCCTCGATGTTGGTGGCCACCGGGCCGGGGGCGACGGCGTTGGCGCGGATCCCGTCGCCCTTGTAGAAGACGGCGGTGCTCTTGGTGATGCCGTTCACCGCGTGCTTGGAGGCGGTGTAGGCGACCCCGGAGGCGGAGGCCCTCAGGCTGGCCTCGGAGGAGACGTTGACGATCGAGCCGCCGCCGGCGGCCAGCATCACCGGCAGCACCGCCCGGGTCAGCCGCATGACCGCGGTGACGTTGACCGCGAACACCCGCTCCCAGGTGGCGTCGTCGACCTCGGCCGGCGGCAGGAAGGCGTCCATGATCCCGGCCACGTTGGCTAGGGCGTCCACCCGGCCGCCGGCGGCGGCCACGACCGCCTGGGTGCCCTCCTCGGTGGCCACGTCCCCGGCGGCCGGGACCAGGTCGAGGTCGGGGAACTCGGCGGTGAGCTGCTCCAGGCGGTCGGCCGCGATGTCGGCGATCACGACCCGCGCGCCCTCGCGGGCCAGACGCAGCGCGGTGGCCCGCCCGATGCCGGAGCCGGCGCCGGTCACGATGGCGGTCCGGCCGGCGAAGCGGCCCGGCGTGAACGGCGGCCGAGGGTCGGTCCGGGCGTCGGCCTCGGCGGGGAACTCGCTGCTGCTGGACACGGTGGCGTCCTCCCTGACAGGGGATGGGAGCTGACGCCGCCAATTACAGCATTTCCCTACCGGCTTTCCCGGTGCCGCGCCGATGGATACGCTCGGTGGTGAGGCCCAGGGTCGAGGAGGAGGCAGGGGCGATGGCGCGACAGCTCCGGGGGCTGCACGGCGGCCGTGCGCCGCGGGAGCCGTGACCGCCTCCCGGGTCGAGGTCCGCAGGGGCACCTACCACGACTCGGTGACCCTGATGCAGGTGTCCCGGCAGGCGGGGGAGCTGCCCGGGGTCGAGGCGGCCGCCGCCGTGGCCGCCACCCCGGTGAACCTGGAGCTGCTGGCCAGGCAGGGGTTCGCCGTCGACGGCGGCGGGCTCGGGCCGAGCGACCTGGTGGTGTGCGTCCGCGCGGCCGACGAGGCGGCCGCCGACCGCGCCCTGGAGCAGGTCGGGGCGCTGCTGGCCGGGGCCGGGCGGGGTGCGGGCCCGGGGGCGGGCACCGGGTCGGGCAGCGCCCCGCCTCGGTCCCTGCGGGCCGCGGCCCGGCGCGACCCCGACCTGAACCTGGCCGTGCTGTCGGTCCCGGGCCGGCACCTCCACTACGAGATCACCGAGGCGCTCCGGGCCGGGCTGCACGTGTTCTGCTTCTCCGACGGGCTCGACCCGGCCGCCGAGGCCGCCTGCAAGCGGTTCGCGGCCGGGCGTGGCCTGCTGCTCATGGGCCCCGACTGCGGCACGGCCATCCTGGACGGGGTCGGCCTGGGGTTCGCCAACGCCGTCCGCCGGGGCCCGGTCGGGGTCGTCGGCGCCTCCGGCACCGGCATCCAGGAGGTGACCTGCCTGCTCGACGCGGCCGGGGTCGGCATCTCCCACGCCATCGGCGTTGGCGGCCGCGACCTCTCCCCCGAGGTCGGCGGCATCATGACCCTGCGCGCCCTCGACCTGCTGGCCCACGACGACCCCACCAAGCGGCTGGTGGTCATCTCCAAGCCCCCCGATCCCCAGGTCGCCCGCCGGGTCGCCGACGCCGCCGCCACCACCGGCAAGCCGACGATCCTGGCCTTCCCGGGTCTGGACGCCCCGCCACCCCTACCGCCCGGGGTGGGGTTCGCGAGCTCCCTGGAGGCCGCAGCCGCCTGGGCAGCCGGGACCTCCCCGGCCTCCCCGGCCGGCTCCCCCGCCGTCACCCCGGGGGCGATCCGGGGGCTGTTCAGTGGGGGGACCCTCTGCTATGAGGCGATGGCGGTGGTCGCCGGGGTGGTGGGGCGGGTCGCCTCCAACATCCCGCTGCGGCCCGAGTGGCGGCTGGCCGACCCCAACCGGAGCGAGGGCCACACCTTCGTCGACTTCGGCGACGACGCCATGACCGAGGGCCGGGCCCACCCGATGATCGACCCGGGGCTGCGCAACGAGCGGTTCCGGCGGGAGGCGGCCGACCCCGGGACCGGGGTCGTGCTGCTGGACGTGGTCCTCGGCCACGGGGCCCACCCCGACCCGGCCGGCGAGCTCGCCCCCCTGATCGAGCAGGCCCTGGCCGCCCGTCCCGGCGGGCTCTCGGTGGTGGTGTCGCTCTGTGGCGCCGCCGCCGACCCCCAGGGCCTCGACGCCCAGGCGGCCACCCTCCGGGCCGCGGGCGCCCAGGTCACCCGCTCCAGCGCCCAGGCCGCCCGCCTGTCCCTGGCCGCCGTGGGTCTCGACCGCGCGGCCGCCCGGCCCACGCCGGTCAGACGACAGGCGCCCCTGCCGGGCGGGCTGGACGGGATGACGTTCCGGCCGGGGCCCGGGCCTGGCGGTCCCGGCGGGCTGGGACGCCCCCGACCGGCCCGGCCGGGCGGCGAAGGCGGCGGGCGACCGTGAGCGGGCTGCTGGGCCGGCCGCTCAAGGCGGTCAACGCCGGGGTGGAGCTGTTCGCCGGGGAGCTCGAAGGCCAGCAGGTCCAGGTGGAGCGGGTCGAGTGGCGGCCCCCGGCGGCCGGGGCCGAGGAGGCGCTGGAGCGGCTGGCCGCCCGGGCGGAGGAGACCGCCGCCGCCAACGACCGGGCGGTGGCGGCCATGCAGGCGGCCGAGCCGCGGGTGGTGGGGATCGGGCGGGCCGGCGACCTGCTGCCCGACCTGGACGAGCGGACCCTGCTGCACGCCGGCCCGCCGATCGGGTGGGCCGGGATGTGCGGGCCGCTGCGGGGGGCGGTTATCGGGGCGGCCGTCTACGAGGGCGTGGCCGCCGGCCCCGAGGAGGCGGTCCGGCTGGCCGAGCGGGGCGGGCTGCGCTTCGGCCCCTGCCACGAGCGCGGTGCCGTCGGCCCCATGGCCGGGGTGGTCAGCGCCTCCATGCCGGTGTGGGTGGTGGAGAACGCCGCCTCCGGCAACCGCGCCTTCTGCACCCTCAACGAGGGCCTGGGCAGGGTGCTCCGCTACGGCGCCTACGACGACCAGGTGCTGGACCGGCTGGCCTGGATGCGCGACGTGCTGGCCCGGGTCCTGGCCGCCGCCCTGGCCCGGCTGGAGGAGCCGCTCGACCTCCGGGCCCTGATCGCCCAGGCGCTCCAGATGGGCGACGAGGGCCACAACCGCAACCGGGCCGGGACCTCGCTGCTGCTGCGGGCGCTGCTGCCGGCCCTGCTGACCGTCGAGGAGCCGACCGCCGACGTGGTCGCCGCGGCCGAGTTCATCTCCGGCAACGACCACTTCTTCCTCAACCTGGCCATGGCCGCCGGCAAGGCCACCGCCGACGCGGCCGCCGGCACGGCCGGGTCCTCGATCGTCACCGCCATGGCCCGCAACGGCACCGAGTTCGGGGTCCGCCTGGCCGGCACCGGCGACCGCTGGTTCACCGGCCCGGCCGGGGTGATCGACGGGCTGTACCTGCCCGGGTTCGGTCCCGAGGACGCCAACCGCGACATCGGCGACTCGACCATCACCGAGACCATCGGGATCGGCGGGATGGCCATGGCCGCCGCCCCGGCCATCGTCCGCTTCGTCGGCGGCACCCCCGAGGAGGCCATCGCCGCCACCCTGGCCATGTACGACATCACCTGGGCCGAGAGCGCCTCCTACCAGCTCCCGGCCCTCGGCTTCCGCGGCACCCCCCTGGGCATCGACTGCCGCGAGGTCGTCCACACCGGGGTCCTGCCCACCGTCAACACCGGCATCGCCCACAAGGACCCCGGCGTCGGCCAGGTCGGCGCCGGCCTGGTCGAGCCGCCCATGGAGGCGTTCGTGTCCGCCACCCGGGCCCTGGCCGCCACCCTGGTCCCGACCGAGCCTGGGGCCCCGGCCGGCCCCGTCTGAGCCGGGACGCCCGTGCCCACCCTCCCCGCCCACCTCGTCGCCACCCCGGTCCTGGAGCGCCTCACCGGCGAGCCCTCCGGCGTGGTCCTCGGCGCCGGCGCCACCGCCGCCTGGGTCGACCTCGACGGGTTCGTGGTCGCGATCACCACCCGCGAGGTCCCCCTCCTCCCCAACGCCGTCGCCCTGGCCACCGGGTCCACCGGCTCCCAGAGCCTCCAGCGGTCCGGCATCGTCCCTGGGAGCGCCGCCCAATTCGCCCCCGGCCGGATCGACCTCGGCACCCTCCGAGTCACCTGGGACCCAACCGCCCCCCCAGCCTGGGACCCGACGGTCCCCCCTCCCCGCGCCCCAGCCGTCGAAGCGGTGGCGAACCGCGGAGCCGCCCTCCTCCGCGCCCTCGGGATCGCCCTGCCCCCGGCCCGCCAGCTATCCGCGGCCTGCAAGCCACCTGTGGAGAGCCCCGAGCTCCCTCCTCCCGGGTCGGCGACGCTCCCTCTCCTGGAGCCGGTCGCGCTGGTTCGCGAGCTGGCCCGGGTCGGGCTGGCCACTGCCGCCGACCCCGAGGGGGCGGCCGGGCTGGTCCTGCTGTTGCGGGCCGTGCGGGAGCGCGACCCGGAGCCCGCGGCGGGGGCCGCGCGCGGGTTGCTGGGGCGCGGGCCTGGGCTGACTCCCGAGGGGGACGACCTGCTGGCCGCGGTCGCTGGGACGCTTGCCGTGCTCGGGCCGGCGACCGGGCTGGACGGGTCGGGACGGGACGCGCTCGTCGGCGCCCTGGCCCCGAGGCCTGGGCGGACCACCGCCCTGTCGGCGACCCTGCTCGAGCTGGCCGCCCGGGGCATGCTGGCCGAGCCGGCCGGGCGGCTGCTCGACCTCGGTCCGGGCGCCGAGGCGGCCTGGCCGGCGGCCCTGGCGCGACTGGAGCGGCTGGGCCACGGCAGCGGCCGGGCCTACGCGGCCGGGATCGCCGCCGCCGCCAGCCTGCTCGCCGCCGGTTCCCCGGTCGGGTAGCGTCGAGCCTTGGGTGGACGGTGACCGAGGAAGGGAGACGCGCCGTGGGGTTCGAGTCGATGCGGGTGCTCGACCTGTCGCAGGACTTCAGCATGCACACGCCGGCCTTCGCGAGCTACGACGGCCCGTCGATCAAGTGGGTCAAGCGGCTGGCCTTCGACAAGGTCGGCGGGCAGGAGATCACCTCGACCCTGCACGTGGGCACGCACCTGGACGGTCCAGTGCATTTCTGGTCGGCCGGCCGGACCATCGGCGAGCTGCCCCTGCCCTGGCTGGTCGGGTCGGCCGTGGTGGTCGACCTGGAGCGGATGGGCGTCGGCGACTACCAGCTGTACGGCCCCGAGCACTTCGAGCGCTGGGAGCGGGAGACGGGGCTGCGGGTCGAACGCGACGACATCCTCATCATCCACACCGGCTACCACCGCTTCTACAACGAGAACTGGGTCGACCGCGGCCAGGTCGACGAGACCCGCTACTTCGTCCGCCACCCCGGCCCGACCCGCGAGTTCGCCGAGTGGGTGCTGGACCGCGGGGTGCGCTGGCTGGCCGTGGACGCCGGCAGCGCCGACCACCCGATGAACACCGTCATCCGCAAGATCCGGCCCGACGAGGCCGAGGACGCCGAGGCCGCCCTGGGCCGCCCGCTGGACGAGCTGTTCCCCCGCCAGGACCTCCAGATCATGCACACCCTGCTGTTCCCCCACGACGTCATCCACATCGAGAACCTGGGCGGCCAGATCGACGAGGTGCTGGACCGGCGCATCCACTTCGGCTGCTTCCCGTGGAAGTTCGTCGGTGGCGAGGCCGCGTTCTGCCGCGCGGTCGCCTTCCTGGAGGAGTGAGCACATGAGTGGGACCGAGCACGCGATCCGCTTCACCTATCTGTCCCAGGAGGACCTGCTGGCGGCGGGCTGCCTCGACTTCCGGCTGGCCATCGAGGCCGCCGAGTCGGCGCTGCTGGCCCACCGCAACGGCGACGTCCTGTTCCCCGAGAAGATCGTGCAGATCTTCAACCAGGAGACGCAGGAGCGCATCAACTGCCTGCCGGCGACGCTGCTGCTGGAGAAGGTCTGCGGCGTGAAATGGGTGTCGGTCTTCCCGCCCAACGTGCCCAGGTTCGGCCTCCAGAACCTCACCGCGCTGTTCATCCTCTCGGAGATCGAGAAGGGGTTCCCGATGGCGGTGCTGGAGGGGACGCTCGCCTCCAACATCCGGGTGGGGGCGATGGGGGCGCTGGCCGCCAAGCACTTCGCACGCCAGGACGCCCGGGTGATCGGCTTCATCGGCAGCGGCGAGCAGGCCAAGATGCACCTGCTGGCCATGAAGACGGTGCGGCCGACGTTGACCGAGTGCCGGGTCTCGGCCAAGACCGCCGAGGAGGAGCAGCAGTTCGTCCGCGAGCTGGCGGCGCTGGTCCCCGACATGGAGCTGGTGGCGACCGGCACCGACGGCGCCCGGGCCATGGCGGGGGCCGACATCCTGGTCACCGCGACCAGCGCCCAGGCGCCGCTGCTCAAGGCCGACTGGATGAAGCCGGGGACCTTCTACAGCCACGTCGGCGGCTGGGAGGACGAGTACGCGGTGGCCAGGCAGTGCCAGAAGATCGTGTGCGACGACTGGGAGACGGTGAAGCACCGCACCCAGACCCTGAGCCGGATGTACCAGGACGGGGAGCTGCTCGACAGCGACATCCACGGGAACCTCGACGAGGTCGTGGCCGGCGACAAGCCGGGCCGCGAGACCGACGACGAGCGCGTCTACTTCAACGCCGTCGGGCTCGCGTTCGTCGACGTGGCCATCGCCCTGGCCATGTACCGGCGGGCCGTCGACGCGGGCCGGGGCCGGGAGCTCACCATGCAGGAGACGACGGTCTTCGACCATCCCAGCATGGCCGAGCACATCCGCTGGTGAGGTCCTCGCCGGCCGGGGCGGCGGTCTGCCGCGCGGCCACATTCTGGAGGAATGGACCGCGCGGCAGCCGCCAGGCGGGCGGGAGGGGGGGCGTTAGCCGCCCGCCGTGCCGGTGAAGTAGGTCTGGGCCTTGGCCCAGGCGTTCTGGCCGACCGACGCCCCCAGGTCGCGGCCGTGCAGGTCGGCGTCGGGGAAGTGGATGCCGCCGTAGCGGCGGGACATGCCGGCGTCGTCCCTGGCCGAGCTGAAGGTCGGCCAGATCAGCGGGGTCGGCAGCAGCGGGGTCGCCCCGGGCTCGATGAACGAGCCGCCGGGCCGGACCGTCACCCTGGCCCCGAACAGGTCGCTGCCGGTGAACTGCTGCAGGACCCGGGCCCCGGCGCCGCTGAAGGTGGAGTGCCCGGACACGTACTCGGGGAACGGCGGGGTCGGGAAGGTGGTCGCCTGGTAGGGATGCCACGTCTCCCCTCGGATGAGCCGGGCGCCCTTGTAGGGGCCGGCCCAGGCCAGCACCAGCTTGCCCTTCATGCGGGTCCGGACCGCGGTGATGGGCCGCACGTAGTCCCAGTGCAGCTTGGCGTTCCAGGCGGCGATGCTGGCGTCCAGCTCGGCGTTGGCCAGGGCGAAGGTCAGCTTGGCGCTCTGGTCGAGGTCGTAGCCCCTGGCCCGGCAGGCGGCGGCCCCGAACAGCAGCCAGTGCCCGGGCGGGGTCTCGCTGTGGGGGCCGTCGGCCCAGTACTCGGCCCGGACCTTGGTCAGGTCGGTGAGGGTGGCGCTCATGGTCAGGGTGTCGGTGACCTCCTCGTCCAGCAGCCCCAGGGTCTTGTAGGTGGGGCCGGCCGGCAGGAACTGGTCGTGGGAGGTCAGGGCGAACGGGGTGACCAGGCCCCACTGCGGGGTCAGGTACTTCTGGACCACGGTGGTGCCGCTGGCGTCGACAAAGCGCAGCGGCTGCCAGCGGAACGGGGCGTTGACCTGGTCGGGGGTGTTGACCGGGACGTAGCCGGTGGTGTCGGCATAGCCGTTGGCCTGGTTGGAGCCGTCGCCGGCCCGGTCGGCGAGCACGGCCGCGGCGGCGGTGTTGCCGACCCCGGTCGGCGAGGCCGGGTCGGTGGTGGTGTCATCGGGGTCGTAGCCCATGGCCGACAGCAGCCCCCGGAAGTCGCTGGCCCGGGACGGGAACAGGTTGAGCAGGGCCCGGTAGGCGGCGTAGCTGACGGCCTGGCTCTTGTAGGCGTCGTTGCGCTCGGCGGCCGGGCGGCGCAGCGACCCGCCCAGGCGGGTCCCGACCGCGGTCGGGTCGTAGGCCGCCCAGGCGTCGTACATGGCCGTGTGCACGATGGCCAGGGCGCGGGCGTTGATGGTGGGGCCGGTCTTGAGGGCCCGGATGGCGGCCAGGGTCTGCTCGCCCCAGCGCAGCACGGCGTTGTCGTCGGCCCGCGGCCCGTAGCTGTCGAGCGGGTACAGCGGCCCGGGGCCGAGCGGCAGGGCGGGCAGCGGGAGCCGGACCTCCAGGCCAACGTCCGCGCCGACATCGGCGGTGGCGGTCGCCACCACGGTGCCGCACAGGGCGACGACCAGGCTGAGGACCAGGACGAGTCGGCGGCTCACGGCGATGCCCCCCTCTTGCGTACGGTCGTTTGACAGCGCGGGACCATACCAACCACGCGAGCCGCCGGACAAACCTGTCCGGACAGTACTATTGCCGAGTTTCGGCTCCCTGGCCTGGGGGAACCGCGTCGGGCCGGATTGAGGATCGGGGCCGGCGGTGCCACCATGCGGGGCCGGACCAGCCGACACCAGGGAGCCGCCACCGTGGCCGACGCCGTTCCGCTCGTCGACGTCCGGGCCGCCTACCTGGCCCAGCAGGCCGAGCTGGACGCGGCCGTGGCCGGGGTCGTGCGGTCGGGCGGGTTCATCCTGGGCCCGGAGGTGGCGGCGTTCGAGACCGCCTTCGCCCGCTTCTGCGGGGCTCGCCGGGCGGTCGGGACGGCCTCGGGCACGGCCGCGATCCACCTCGCCCTGGCCGCCCTCGGGGTCGGGCCGGGCGACGAGGTCGTCACCGTCGCCCACACCTTCACGGCCTCGGCCGAGGCGGTCGCCCACGCGGGCGCCCGGCCGCGCTTCGTCGACGTCGACGAGGCCACCGGCGGCATGGACCCCAAGGCCCTGGCCGGGGCCGTGGACGGCGCGGCCGCGGTCCTGCCGGTCCACCTGTACGGCCTGCCGGTCGACCTGCCCGGGGTCCTGGCGGTGGCCGGCCAGGCCGGCGTGCCGGTGGTCGAGGACGCCGCCCAGGCGCATGGGGCGACGCTGACCACGGCCGGCGGCGAGGTCCGGCGGGCCGGCTCGGTCGGCCGGCTGGCCGCCTGGAGCTTCTACCCGGGCAAGAACCTCGGCGCCTTCGGCGACGCCGGCGCGGTCACGACCGGCGACGACGAGCTGGCCGAGCGGGTCGCCCGGCTCCGCGACCACGGCCGCACCGCGAAGTACGAGCATGCCGAGGTCGGCTGGGGCGAGCGCCTGGACGCCCTCCAGGCGGCCGTGCTCCGGGTCAAGCTGGAGCGGCTGGAGGCCGGCAACGCCGCCCGCGAGCGCCTGGCCCGCCGCTACGACGAGGCCCTGGCCGGGGTGGGCGACCTGGTGCCCCCGGCCCGGGTCGAGGGCCGGGCCAGCGCCTGGCACCTGTATGTCGTCCGGACCCGGCGGCGCGACGAGCTGCTCGCGGCCTGCCGGGCCGCCGGGGTCGGGGCCGGCGTCCACTACCCCATCCCCCTGCACCTCCAGCCGGCCTGGCGGCACCTCGGCTACGCCCGCGGCGACCTGCCCGTCACCGAGGCCTGGGCCGCCGAGTGCCTGTCGCTCCCCCTGTACCCGGAGCTGGCCGAGGCCCGGCAGGACCGGGTGGTCGAGGTCGTCAGCGGGTTCTTCGGCGACCGCTGAAGCCCGCCCGGGCAGGGTGCTTTGACCGGTCTGTCCGCCCGGGAGGTGGTCGGGTGCCCCCGGGCTTGGCATGATGCGAGCATGCGCACATGCGTGAGGCAGCGGTGAGCGAGTCCAGGGAGGCTCTGGTCTCGGTCGTCGTGCCGGCCAACAACGAGGTCGCCACCGTCCCGGCGCTGGTCGAGAAGACGGCCAAGGTGTTCGCCGACCTCGGCCGCCCGTGGGAGCTGGTCTACGTCGACGACGGCTCCGGCGACGGCACGGCCGCCGCCGTCGAGGCCGAGGCCGCCCGCGAGCCCAGGGTCCGCCTGGTCCGCCAGCGGCGCCGCCTGGGGCTCACCGAGGCCCTCAACCGCGGCTTCCGGGAGGCGCGGGGCGAGATCATCGTGTTCCTCCCCGCCGACCTCGAGTCCGACCCCGAGGTCGACGTCCCCCTGCTGCTCGGCCGGCTCGACCAGGGCTACGACGTCGTCGCCGGCTGGCGCCAGGGCCGCCGCGACGGCAAGCGGGTCGCGAGCAGGATCGCCAACCTCGCCTGCCGGCTCCTGTTCGGCCTCCAGGTCCACGACCTCAACTGGATCAAGGCGTTCCGCCGTGAGGTCACCGACGACCTGCACCTCCGCTCCCAGTGGCACCGCTACATCCTGGTCATGGCCCACAACGAGGGCTACCGGATCGGCGAGGTCAAGGTCCCCTACCGGCCCCGCGAGGCCGGCCGGTCCAAGTTCGGCCTCGGCCGCCTGCCGGTCTCGGCCATCGACGTCGTGACCCTCAAGTTCCTGCTCACCTTCCAGCGCAAGCCGATCATCTTCTTCGGCGGCCTCGGCTCGGCCCTGATCGGCGCCGGGCTGCTCGTCTGGGCCTACCTGGGCTGGCTGTTCCTGGCCACCCAGACCCAGCGCCGCCCCCTCATGCTGGCCGCCGGCATCGCCATCGTCTCCGGCCTGCTGATCGTGCTCGTCGGCTTCCTGGGCGAGCTGGTGGTCAACGTGTCCGAGCGGGTCGAGCGCCTGGAACGGCGGCTCCAGCGCGACCTCGACCCCGACCCTTGAGCGCCAGCCCTTGAGCGCCACCGAGGCCCCTCCCTCCGGCTCATCGGCATCCAGCCCCACCCCCGCCGCGCCGGACCCCGGGCCTCCCCGCGGCCGGGCCCTGACCTCGGTGGCCGTCGCCCTGGCCAGCCTGGCCGCCTTCGTCGTCCTGACCTGGCCCCTGGCCCTGCACCCGGACCACTTCTGGACGATGGCCGGCAACCGCGGCGTGGCCGCCGAACCGAACTTCGTGGCCCGCCCCGGCGGCATGCACGGCGGCGACCACCTCCAGAACGTCTTCATCCAGTCGGTGATCGTCGACAACGCCCGCGCCCTGCGCAGCCCCTACCTCGACCTGCGCGAGGGCGCGGCCGGCCCGGCCCCGCTCAAGACCACCTCCCTGGACGTGCCCTGGACGGCCCTGCTGGCCGTCACCTGGCCGCTGGTCGGCCTGGTCCCGGCCTACAACCTCTCCCTCGCCCTCGCCTCGGTGGCCACCGGGCTGGCCGCGTTCGCCTGGCTGCGCCGCCACACCCGCTGGCCGCTGCTGGCCGCGGCCGGCGCCCTCGCCTACGCCTGCAGCCCCCACCGGATGTTCCAGCTCACCAGCCACTTCAACGCGGTCATGTGGTGGGCCTTCCCGGCCGCGCTGCTGGCCTTCGAGACGATGATCGAGCGGCGCCGGGCCGGGCGGCCCTGGCGCTGGCCGGCGGCCGGCCTGGCCGCGGTCGTCCTGACCGTGGCCGCCGGCGGCGAGTTCCACCTCATCCTCTACATGACCGGGCTGCTCGGGTTCCTGGTCGTCTGGACGCTGGTCGCCGGGCTGGCCGGCCGGGGCCGGGTGCCGTGGGGGCCGCTGGCCACGACCGTCGTGGTGGTCGGGGTGGGCTGCGCGTACGTGCTGCTGGCGTTCCACCTCGTCTTCAAGGGGTCGGTGGCCGGCGAGAACGGGAGCTGGCAGCAGGTGGTGCTCTACTCCCCCAGCTCGGTCTGGGCGCTGGTCCGCAAGGCCTTCGGCACCCAGGGCGAGGGGCTGATCTACGTCGGCTGGCCGCTGCTCGTCCTGGCCGGGCTGGGCCTGGTCGCGGCCGTGGTCCGGCGGCGGGCCGTGCTGGCCTACGCCGTCCTGGCCGTCCCCCTGGTCATGCTCACCTACGGGGCCCGGACCCAGGTCGCCGGGGTCCGGGTGTACCGGTACCTGTTCGACCACCTGCCGCTCCTCTCCCTCCAGCGGGTCCCGGAGCGGCTGATGGTGGTCACGGCCCTGGTCCTGGTCCTGCTGGCCGTGACCGCCCTGGACGTGGCCGGCGAGCTGCTGGCCGGGCGCCGCCGCGCCCTGGTGGCCGCGGGGGTCGTCCTGTCCCTGGCCACGGTGGCCCTCCTGGCCGACTACCGGGTGTCCAGGAACCGGCTGGAGCCGGACCGGGCCGACAACCGGGTGGTGGCCGCCCTGCGCGCGGCCGGCGACCGGGCCGGGCCGGTGCTGGGCGTGCCGATCATGTCCCAGGCCGTCACCTGGAACTCGTCCAGCACCTATCTGGCGGCGCAGAGCCGGCGGCGGACGCTGAACGCCTACAACCAGACCCCGGCCCCCTGGCAGGCCGACCGGGTCGCCCGGCTGGACCCGCTCAACCACGGCCGGGCCGCCCCGGCCGCCCTGGAGGTGCTCCGCCAGACCGGCACCCGGCAGATCGTGGTCATCGACGAGCCCCGGGTCTTCGCCCCCGGCGAGTGGCAGGCCACCGTCGACGCCCTGGTCGCCAGCGGCCGGTTCCGCCTCGTCACCCGCGACGGGCCCCTGGCCCTGCTCGAGCTGACCGGCTGAGGCCGGTCGTCAGAGGTCGCGGCGCCGGAAGGCGGCCACGGCCAGGGCCAGGCAGGCCACCGGGTAGGCGAGGGCCCAGGCGAGCATGGCCGGGGCGATGGGGGCGGTGGAGGCGAACGGCAGCCCGACGTCCTCACCGCCGGCCAACGAGCCGGCGACCAGGAAGCTGGGTGGGAGCACGTGGAAGGAGGCGCCGCGCCAGACGGCGTCGGCCGGCAGCAGCAGGCCGACGGCCGTGCCCAGGTTGGCCATGAGCTCGTTGCCGGGCGGGATCGACCCGATGAACCCGATGATCCCCCCGAGCCAGGCCAGCCCGAACAAGGCCAGCATCACGACCCCGTTGGCCAGCGTCGGCAGCACCGTGCTGCCGAGCAGGCTCACCGCCAGCAGGATGAACACCTGCAGGACCATCAGCCCGACGGCCCGGGTGGCGTCGCCCGGCTGGTAGCCGGCCACGATCCGGGCGCAGAGCAGCAGCGAGCCGCTCATCACCAGGACGTAGGCGGTGAGCAGCCCGGCCAGGGCGAGGAAACGCCCCAGGAGATACTCGAGGCGGCTGAGCGGGCGGGCCAGGACGGCGTGCAGGGCCCCCGAGTCGATCTCCGGTGACACCGAGGCCACGCCCAGGAACAGGCCGAGCAGCGCGGCCAGGAACTGGACCCCGTAGAGGCCGAGGACGACCAGGATGGTCGACATGGCCAGCAGCTCCTCGCGCACGTCGAGGGCGCCGGCCGGGCCGATCCCCTGGGCCTGGGCCGACAGCAGGCTCCGCTCCTGGGTGTGGTAGAGGAGGGTGAACCCGACCGCGAACAGGGCGACGAAGGCGACGCTGAGCACCACCCCGGCCAGCAGCAGCCGGCGGCGGCGGGCCTCCAGCACCGTCCAGCGGGCCACGACCAGCATGCTCACCCCTCCCGCACCTCCCCGACCAGGTCGACGAAGACGTCCTCCAGCGACCGCTGCACCGGCACCAGCCCGTACAGCCGGTAGCCGGAGGAGACCAGCAGCCGGGCCAGGTCGGGGGCGACGTCGAGGCTGTCGACGGCCAGGGTGACGGCGGTGCCCTCGGCCCGGACGACCTGGCCGTGCCGGCTCAGCAGGGCGAGCAGCTGCCGGTCGACGCGGTCCAGCAGCACCCGGAGCTGGGCCACCGCCCCGGCCAGGTCGTCCAGCGGCCCGCTGGCCACCACCCGCCCCTGGTTGACGATCGCCACCCGGTGGCAGACCGCCTCGACCTCGGTGAGCAGGTGGGAGTTGAGGAACACGGTGACCCCGCCGGCGGCCAGCTCCCGGACCAGCTCGCGCACCTCGCGCCGGCCCACCGGGTCCAGGGCCGAGGTCGGCTCGTCGAGCAGGACCAGGTCGGGGCGGTGCAGCAGGGCCAGGGCGAGGCCGAGGCGCTGGGTCATGCCCTTGGAGTAGCGGCGCACCCGCTCGTCGCCCCGGCCGGCCAGGCCGACCCGCTCCAGCAGCTCGGGGATGCGCTCGGCCCGCTCGCCGGCGCCGACGCCGGCCAGGCGGCCGTGGAAGTCGAGCAGTTCGGCCCCGGTGGCCCACTCCTGGAAGCGGAAGTGCTCGGGCAGGTAGCCGACCCGGCGGCGGGCGGCCGGCTCGGCCGGCGACCGGCCGAACACCAGCGCCTCCCCGCCGCTGGGCCGGACCAGCCCGAGCAAGACTTTCATGGCGGTGGTCTTCCCGGCGCCGTTGGGCCCGAGGAAGCCGAAGACCTCCCCGGGCTGGACCGTCAGCGTCAGGTCGTGGAGGGCGACCCGCGGCCCGAAGGCCTTGCGCAGCCCGGACGTGGCGATCGCCGGGACCGGATGCCCGGTCCCGGCGATCGCCCCCCCATGCTCAGCCGAGGCTGTCCGCGACATCACGTGCCTCGTCGGCCCCGAGGACGCCGGCCACGCCCCAGATGTGCCCGTCGCGTTGCCAGAGCAGGGCGTGCAGCCGGCCGGTCTGGTCGGCGAAGCTGAGCCCCTCGGCGCCGTTGACCGTGGCCGGCCGCGACCGGACCTGGTCGGTCGGGACCGGGATGGGCAGGGTGGTGCGCCAGTCGCCGATGGAGCGGAGCTGGGCCACCGTCTCGGCCGGCAGGCCGGGCAGGCCGAGCACGACCTCGCGCAGCTCCTCCAGGGTGGCCCCGCCCTCGGTGTCCACCCCGAGCATCCCGGCCTTGCCGACCAGCACCGCCGGCCCGCCGTCGCGTCCCGCGAACTGCTGGACGACGACCGTGGGGACCCGCACGACCAGCTGGGTGCCGTCGAACCGCTCGGGCAGCTGGGCGTCCGGGCGGCCGTGGCCGCGGAGGTAGGCCAGGGCCCGGTCGCGGTCGAAGGTGATGCGGGCCTCCAAGGCCCGGCTGACCAGGATCCGGCTGGGCGTGCGCTCGACGCCGCGGGGCAGCGCCGAGGGGTCGACCGCCGGCACCGCGAACCCGGCCAGCCGGCCCGCCTCGGCCAGGTCGGCGGCGATCTCCGGGTCGTCGAGGCCGGTCACCTGGTGGGGGTCGCCGGTGAACACGCCGGAGTCGACCAGCCCGGTGAGGACGTCGCCGACCTGGTTGGCCTGGCCGGCGTCGAGGGGGACGGCCTGGAGCCGCTGGCTGCGGAACTGGCCGAGGAAGCTGGCGGCGGCGGCCCGGCCGTCGGGCGTGGCCACCAGCCCGGTCAGCACCAGGGTGGCGACCAGCGCGGCCGCGACCGCGCGGCCCCTGGTGCCCAGCCAGGCCGGCCGGCCGGGCCGGGCCAGCGGGATGGGCGCGGGCGCCGGGTCGGGCCCGGCGGAGGCGGGGGCGGCGGCGGTCGCCGTGGCCGCCCGGGCCGTGGCCAGCCGGGCCCGCCGCCGCTCGAACCGGGCCAGCGCGGCCTCGACGGCGGCCGCGCCCGGCGGGGCCTCGGGGGCGGTCAGGGCGATCGCCGGGGCGGCCAGCTCGGCGTTGCGCTGGAGCTCGGCCACGGTGTCGGAGCAGGAGGCGCAGGCGTGCACGTGGTCGTGCAGCGCCGTCGCGGTGGCGCCGTCGGGGGCGTCGTCGATGGACGCCCGCAGGGCACCGAGATCAGGGCAGGGCATCGTAGGCTCCCGGGTCGGCGTCGTCGCTGTCGAGGTAGGCGTCGCGGAACGCCCGCTCGCCGCGGGCGAGCAGGACCCCGACCGAGCCGACGGCGAGGTCGAGGGTCGCGGCGATCTCCGCGTAGGAGTAGCCGGCGTGACGCAGCAGCAGGCAGGCGCGCTGCCGCTCCGGCAGGGAGGCGAGGGCCTGGCGCACCGCCCGCTGCTGCTCGGCCCGGAGCACGTCCAGCAGCGGGGTCGCGGCGGTGTCGGTCTCGTCGTCGGCCCGCTCGGCCCGGCCCGCCCGGTCCAGCCGGTCGCCGGCCCGGCGCTGGCCCCGCAGCCGGTTGTAGGCGGTGTTCAGGCAGACCCGGCGCAGCCAGGCCGCGACCTCCTCGTCGGGCCGGTCGAGGACCGCGTGCCCGTCCAGCTTGAGGAAGGTCTCCTGGACGACGTCCTCGGCCTCGCCGTGGTCGCCGAGCAGCCGGTAGGCGAGCCCGTACAGGTCGCGGTACCGCTCCCGGAACACGGCGGCGAACCGTTCCCGGGCGCCGGTCCGGGTCCCAACCTCATCCCGCACGGCACGCACCAACCGCTCCTCCAAGGTCGTGTGTGGCCAAGGTACCTCCTACCCGCTCCAACACCGCCGGGCGCCCTCGTCTTACACCGGGGTCCGGCGGCGGGCGACCAGGTGGGCGACGGCGGCGCCGGCCAGCTCGACCAGCATCATCCAGAGTCTCGAGATGAGGGCCACGACCAGGGCGGGGCCGGCGGGGAGGACCGGGGCCAGGGCGACGACCAGGACGCCCTCGCGGACGCCCAGGCCGGCCGGGGTGAGGAGGGCCAGGAAGCCGACGGCGTAGGCGGCGGCGTAGGCGGCCACCACCACCGGGATGTCGGTCAAGGCCAGGGGGTAGAGGCTGGCCACCAGGGCGGCGAAGGCCAGGCCGGTGACCACCCAGTAGGCCGCGTAGCCGACGGTGAGCAGGGCCACCGTCCCCGCCGAGGGGGTCACGTCGGCGGGGTCGAAGTCGGGCAGGCGGCGGCGGGCCAGGCCGAGGAGCTGGCGGCGGAAGATCGCCGCCAGGGCGGCCGCGACCAGCACCACGACCACGCCCAGCAGGGCCGGCCGGCCCAGCCGGGCCCGCTCGGCCAGCAGCACGGGCAGGCCGGTCAGGAGGGCCACCCCGACCGAGAGGACCTGGGTGATGGCCATGACGGACAGGGTGGTCCGCCGGGCCACGCCCTCGCGCCTGGCCAGCTCGACCGCCCCGACGTAGCTCCAGACGTTGCCCGGGACGTACCTGGCCAGGTTGGAGAGGAACCAGATGCGGGCCCCGGCGGCCGGCCGGGTCCCGGCGGCCCGGTGCAGGGCCAGGCCCCACAGCCAGGCGACCAGCACATAGGAAAGCGCCAGCAGCACCGTGGCCAGAACGAAAAGACCCGGCTCCAGCCGCCAATTCAAGGAAATGACGTCGTTCCAGCGCGCGGCCAGGGTGGCCACGAAAAAGCCGGCGACCACGGCCAGGACCGCGACCGTCAGCCAGCGTGAGCGCCTCCTGGCAGCGGGAGGCGAAGAATCGGCGTCCACAGCCGCGCATCCTAGCGGCCCGAGGCGTTTGCCTGCCCCGCCCTTTTCCATTACCGTCATGGCGCTCCGGCATCCCTTTTGGCTCCGAGGAGGAATCCGCCCTGATGGCAGTCAAGGTCGTCCACGTGTCGGACATTTCCGGCAAGGAGGCCGACGAGCAGTCGCTTGGACGGCTCGTGGTCCACGAGCACCCCGAGTACGCCGACCTGCCGGTGACGCTCGAGGTGCTCCCAGAAGAGATCGAGTCGCTCCAGGGCGCCAGCCGCTTCGTGACCGTCGAGTGGATCGCCCCCGGCGCCCGCAAGGGTGAGCGGCTGGTCGTCAGCCTGGATGAGTTCAACCTGCTCGCCGGGGCGGGCGTGATGGAGTCGGCCGTCCAGGACGCGCTCATCGCCAAGCACCGCGACCGTCCCCGCTCGGGTGGCGGCGGCGCCGGCGGCGGGTCGGCGGCCGGCCGCTCGGGCCGCGGCAAGGTCAACTACGCCACCCTCGAGCACGCCGGCGAGCCCCACCGGGGCCGCATCACCGAGGCCGAGAAGGAGCTGGTCCGCAAGAACCTCGACCAGGTCAACCGGCGGCTGCGCGAGGCCGGCCAGCGCGAGATCGACCCCAGCGACCAGGCGATGCGCGACCGCTACGGCCTGGTATAGCGCGTCCGGTGCCGGTGCTGGTCGGGACCTCGGGCTGGCAGTACCGGGACTGGCGGGGGCGGCTGTACCCGCAGCGGCTGGCTCAGGGCCGCTGGCTGGAGCACTACGCCGAGCGGTTCGCCACCGTGGAGTCCAACAACGCCTTCTACCGGCTGCCCGAGCCGGCCACCTTCGCCGCCTGGGCCGAGCGGACCCCGCCCGACTTCGTGATGGCGGTCAAGGCCAGCCGCTTCCTGACCCACGTCAGGCGGCTGCGCGACCCCGAGGAGCCGGTCGGCCGCCTGCTGGACCGCGCCCGCCACCTGGGCGCCAAGCTGGGGCCGGTGCTGCTCCAGCTGCCCCCCACCCTCAGGGCCGACCCGGGCGCGCTGGAGCGGACCCTGCGGGCGTTCCCGGCCGGGGTCCGGGTCGCGGTCGAGCCCCGACACGACAGCTGGTGGACCGACGAGGTCCGCGACCTGCTCGGCGCCTGCGGGGCCGCCCTGTGCCTGGCCGACAGCCCCCACCGCCACACGCCCGTCTGGGGCACCGCCGACTGGACCTACCTGCGCCTGCACGAGGGCACGGCCCACCCTCGACCCTGCTACGACCGCCAGGCCCTGGCCGCCTGGGCGGGCCGGCTGGCCGACCTGGTCGGCCCCGACGCCGACGCCTACGTCTACTTCAACAACGACCCGGGCGGCTGCGCGGTCCGCGACGCCGTCTGGTTCGCCGAGGAGGCGACCCGGGCCGGCCTCCACCCCACCCGGGTCCCGTCCCCCGACGAGACCCCGGTCGGCTGACGACCCTCCGGACGCCGCCGCGCCGGCCATCCACAGGCCGGTCGGCAGGCCCCGGTCAGCGGCGGCGGAGGAACTCGGCCCGGGTCCGCTCCATGTCGGCCCGGAAGTCGGCGATGATGGCGGCGGTGTCGTCGGGATAGGCGGTCGCCTCGGCCAGGTACCGGGCGCCCTTCTCGGACTCGGAGGCCTCGGCCAGGACGGCGGGGTCGACGCGGATGGGGGCGCCGGCGAGCAGGGCCAGGTTGAGGATGTCGCTGGGGCGGGCGTCGAGCTCGCGGGTGCCGGCCGGGCCCTGGACCACGGCCACGCCGTAGAAGGTGCCGTCGTCCAGGCGGGTCACCCTGGCCTCGGCCAGGCGGCCGCCGGTCGCCTCCAGCAGCGAGGTCATCAGCTGGTAGGCCATCGGCCGGGGCAGCTCGGTGCCCTCCAGCGCGAAGGCGATCTGGGTCGCCTCGAACCCGCCCACCCAGATCGACAGCCGCCGCTCCCCCGCCTCCTCGGACAGCAGGATGGCCGTCTTCTCGGGCCGCTCGCCGTCGCCCGGCCGTCTGCGGACCTCGGTCACCCGCATGGTCACCGGACCGGTCGTCGTCGCCGCCATGTCGTCCTCCCTCCACCATGCCGCCAGCTCCTCCCGGAGGGCGGCTCTGCCCTTGTGCAGCCGCGTCTTGACCGCCCCGACGCCGATGCCGAGCGCGGCCGCGACCTCCCGGTGGGCCATCCCCGCCAGGTAGAACAGGACGACCGCGGCCCGTTGCCCGGCCGGCTGGCGCCCGACCGCGCGGCGGACCCGGCGGGCCGCCTCGGCCGCCTCGGCGGCCGCCGCCGGCTCGGCCGGCTCCCGGTCGGGCAGGGCCCGCCCTCCCGTCAGGGCGGCCAGCGACCAGTCCTCGCGGGCCTGGTCGCGCCGCCAGCGCCGGCAGACGTTGAGGCCGATCCCGCCCAGCCAGGCCCCGAACCGCTCCGGCCGTTCCAGCCGGTCCAGGCCGAGCATGGCCTGGAGCACCGCCTCCTGGGCGGCGTCCTCGGCCAGCCCCCGGTCCCAGAGCACCCGCCGGCACAGCCCGATCAGCATCGGCCGGTGCCGGCTCACCAGCTCCGCGAACGCCCGCCCGTCCCCCTCCCGGGCCAACCGCACCAGCGCCGCGTCGTCCATCAACCGAGTAGTCGCCCCTCCCCCGCCCCGGGTTACCCGGGTCAGAGGCCGACCGAGCGGGCGATGAGGATGCGCATGACCTCGCTGGTGCCCTCGCCGATCTCCAGGACCTTGGCGTCGCGGTAGAAGCGGGCCACCGGGAACTCCTCCATGTAGCCGTAGCCGCCATGCACCTGGACGGCGTCGCGGGCCGAGGTGACGGCCGCCTCGGAGGCGTACAGCTTGGCGATGGCCGCCTCCCGGCCGAACGGCTGGCCGGCGTCGAGCCGGGCCGCGGCCCGCTGCCAGGCCAGGCGGGCGGTGTGGGCCCTGACCTCCATGTCGGCGATCTTGAAGGCGACCGCCTGGAAGCCGGCGATCGGCTGGCCGAACGCCTGGCGCTCGCGGGCGTAGCGGGTGCACTCGTCCACGCAGCCCTGGCACAGGCCGGTGGCCAGGGCGGCCACGGCGATGCGGCCCTCCTCCAGGGTGCGCAGGAAGTTGCCGAGGCCGCTGCCGCGCTCGCCCAGGGTGTTGGCCACCGGCACCCTGGCCCCCTCGAAGACCAGCTCGCGGGTGTCGGAGGCGTGCCAGCCGACCTTTGCGTAGGCGCGGCCGACCCGGTAGCCGGGGGTGCCGGCCGGCACCACGATGTTGGTGATCTCGTTGCGGCCGTCCGGCCGCTGCCCGGTCACGGCCGCCAGCACGACCATGCCCGAGCGGTCCAGGCCGGCGTTGGTGATGAACGCCTTGGTGCCGTCGATCACCCACTCGTCGCCGTCGAGGGTGGCCCGGGTCCGCAGCGCGCCGGCGTCCGACCCGCCGCCCGGCTCGGTCAGCCCGAAGGAGGCCAGCTGCTCCCCGGCGGCCAGCGGGCGCAGCCACCGCCGGTGCTGCTCGGGGGTGCCGTAGCGCCAGATCGGCATGGCCCCGAGGCCGACGGCGGCCTCCAGGGTGATGGCGACCGAGGAGTCGACCCGGCCCAGCTCCTCGATGGCCAGGCACAGGGTGGTGTAGTCGGCGCCCATGCCGCCGACCTCCTCGGGGAACGGCAGCCCGAACAGGCCCATGCCGGCCATCTGGTCGAGCACCGCCGGGTCGAGCCGCTCGGCCCGGTCCATGGCCTCGGCCCGCGGCGCCACCACCTCCTCGGCGAAGGCGCGGACGATCTTGCGGAACTCCTCCTGCTCGGGTGACAGCTCCAGGTCCATGGGCGCTCCCAGGTCGGGCGGCGGATCGGTAGATTTGCGCGCCTTGTGGGCGCCCCGCCATGCTAGCTGTCGTCCGACGGCCGGGGGTCGTACTCGAGGCCGAGCAGGGCCAGGTCGTCGTCGTGGCGGCCGTCGGCGTGCCGGTCGACCAGGTCGACCAGCCGGTCGAGGGCGGTGGTCAGGGACTCGGCGGCCACCGCCTCCTCGAACACCGAGCGGTCCAGGAAGGCGCCCTCGGCGTTGCGGGCCTCGACCAGCCCGTCGGTGTAGCAGACCAGCCGGTCGCCGGGGCGCAGGTGGCCCTCGTTCTCGTTGGCCTGGGTGCCGAGCCCCAGGGGCGCCGCCACCTGGACCAGCCGGGGGCCGGCGCCCAGCGGCGCCGGGTGGCCGGCCGAGGCGAGCAGGATCCGGCCGTCGGGGTGGAGCCGCCCGGCCAGGGCGGTCACGAAGTCCTCGTCCCCGCCCTCGCGGGCGACCAGCCGGTCGAGGCGGTTGAGGATCCGGGCCGGGCCGGCCCCCTCGCCGGCCAGGCTGCGGAAGGCGCCCTTGAGCACGGCGGCCAGCGAGCTCGCCTCCAGGCCCTTGCCGCGGGCGTCGGCCACGATGAAGGCCAGCCCGCGCTCGTCCAGCTCGACCACGTCGTAGAAGTCGCCGCCGACCTGGGCCAGGCCGCTGGCCGACTGGTAGCGGACCTCGACCTGGAACCCGGCCGCCCGGCCCGGCGGGGTGGTGAGCAGCAGTGCCTGGACCTGTTCCAGGACCTCGGTCTGGGCCCGGACCCGCTCGGAGCCGGAGATGGCCCGGGCCCCGAGGGCGGCGAAGTCCTCGGAGGCCTCCAGGGCCTGGGCCGACAGCCTGGGGTCGCGCCTCCAGGCGAGCACGATGGTGCCGAGCTGCTCGCCGGCCCGGTCCAGCAGCGGCAGCCACAGCAGGCTGCTGAGGCCGCGCGCCTCCAGCATGGGCGCCTCCGGGTCGGTCGAGGCGCGCACGCTGACCCGCCGGGCGACGGTCATGAAGGCGGCCGGGTAGCTCACCCTGGGCAGCCGCAGCGGCATGGCCGGGACCTCGGGGTCGCGGGCCTGGGCGACGGTGACCATCTGGTCGCCCTGGCGGCGGTAGACCGCGGCCGCGTTGGCCGCGAACAGCGTCCGGGCCGAGCGGGCGAGCAGGTCGTAGGCCGCCTCCGGCTCCAGGCCGGAGGCCAGCGACCCGGCCATCCTGATGGTGTCCGCGGCCCGCTCCAGGGCCGACTGCTCGCGCCGGGAGGCGCCCCAGTTGACCAGGGCGAACAGCGTGGCCAGGCCGACCAGGAGCAGGCGGATGAAGATCTGGTCGCCGGCCTCCTTGTCGGTGTAGAGCCCGAGGGCGGCGGCGGCGACCAGGCTGACCAGGCCGACGGCGATGACCTGGCTGCGCCTGGTCGACACCCGGCTGGCCAGCAGCGGGGCCAGGACCAGGAACCCGCCCACGATCACGTGGCTGGTCAGCAACTCGACCACTGCGATGAGGGCGATCAGCAGGTACGGGAGCAGCCAGCCACGGGTCGCCGCGGCCACCCGCGTCCCGACCGTCACCGGCCTGGCCGCCTCCTGCACGTCCTCTCCTCCCACCTGGCCTGCCCGACGGAGCCTGAACGATCCAACAGCCCACGACAAGACGGAGCTTCCTCTAGGATGACCGCTCTGACCGGTCCCGAGGAAAGGCGACCTGGGCATGCGAACGCTGGTCACGGGCGGTTCCGGCTTCATCGGCTCGGCGGTGGTGGACCGGCTGGCCGGGGCCGGGCACCAGGTGACGGTGCTCGACGACCTGTCGACGGGGCGGCGGGAGAACCTGGCCGACGCGCTCGCCTCGGGCCGGGTCGAGCTGGCCGAGGCCGACCTGGCCGGCCCGGAGCTGGCCGGGGTGGTGGCCGAGGCGCGGCCCGAGGTCGTCTACCACCTGGCCGCCCAGATCGACGTCCGCCACAGCGTCAGCGACCCGCTGCACGACGCCCGGGTCAACGTGCTCGGCACCATCGCCCTGGCCAAGGCGGCGCTGGAGGCCGGCTGCCGGCGGCTGGTCTTCGCCAGCTCGGGCGGGACGGTCTACGGCGAGCCCGACCCGCCGGACCTGCCCATCGACGAGCGCTACCCGCCGCGGGTCACCAACCCCTACGGGGTGTCGAAGCGGTCGGCCGAGGACTACCTGGCCAGCTTCGCCGAGCTGCACGGGCTGGAGCCGGTGAGCCTGCGGCTGGGCAACGTCTACGGGCCCCGGCAGGACCCGCACGGCGAGGCCGGGGTGGTGGCCATCTTCTGCAACCGGCTGCTGGCCGACGAGCCGGTGACGATCTTCGGCGACGGCCGCCAGACCCGCGACTACGTGTTCGTGGAGGACGTGGTCGACGCGTTCGTCGCCGGTGGCGGGCACCCCGACGCCCCCGGGGCCCGGGTCAACATCGGCACCGGGGTCGAGACCTCGGTCCTGGAGCTGTACGACGCCCTGCGGGCGGTGGCCGGCTTCGGCGGCGAGCCGGAGTTCGCCCCGGCCCGGCCGGGCGAGCTGGGCCGGATCGCCCTGGACTGCGCCGAGGCCGCGCGGGTCCTCGACTGGACACCCAAGGCCGACCTGGCCGACGGGCTGGCCCACACCTGGGCCTGGGCGTTCCAGGAGGTCAACGCGGGAAGCGTCGGCGGATGAGCCGGCGGTGAGCCCGCTGGTCCGGGTGGAGGTGGCCGATCGGGTGGCCACCGTCACCCTGAACCGGCCGGAGGCGCTGAACGCCATCTCGACCGAGCTGGCCGTGGCCCTGGCCGAGGCGGTGGAGCCGCTGGCCACCGACCCCAGGGTCCGGGCGGTGGTCCTGACCGGGGCCGGCGACCGCGCCTTCTGCGTCGGGGCCGACCTCAAGCAGCGGGCCGGCTTCGACGACCACGGCTGGTTCGTGCAGCGGGAGGCGTTCCGCCGCGGGTTCGCGGCCGTGCGCCGCTGCCCGCTGCCCACGGTGGCCGCCGTGGCCGGCTTCGCCCTCGGCGGCGGCACCGAGCTGGCCCTGGCCTGCGACCTGGTGGTGGCCGCCGAGGACGCCACCTTCGGGCTGCCCGAGGTCCGCCTGGGCCTGGTCCCGGCCGGGGGCGGCACCCAGCTGCTGGTGCGGCGGGTGGGGCGGTCGGTGGCCAAGGACCTGGTGCTGACCGGCCGGCGGGTCGGGGCCGAGGAGGCCCGGCGGCTCGGCCTGGCCGACCGGGTCGTCCCCGCGGGCCAGGCCCTGGCCGCGGCCACCGCCCTGGCGGCCGAGATCGCCGCCAACGCCCCCACCGCCGTCCGCATGGCCAAGTGGGCCCTCGAGGTGGGCGCCGACCTGTCCCAGGAGGCGGCCATGGAGGTCGAGGACCAGGCCTGGCGCCGGGCGGTGCTCTCCGACGACCGCCGCGAGGGCATCGCCGCCTGGGTCGAGAAACGCGACCCCCGCTGGCCGGAAGGTTAGCGGCGGGCTTCCTCGCGGGCCAGGTTCAGCTCGAACCAGACCGTCCAGCCGTCGGGGTCGCCGTCGACGCCCCAGCGGTCGGAGAGGGCGTCGAACAGGTCCAGGCCCCGGCCGGTCATCGACTCGATGTGGTGGACGCGGCGCCGGGGGCCGGTGGGGCCGCCGCCGTCGTGGACCTCGACCCGCAGCAGGTCGTCGGAGATCAGGTACTCGACCGAGAAGGTGCCGCCGTCACCGGAGGCCGAGTGCAGCACGGCGTTGGTCGCGGCCTCTGAGACCAGCAGCCGGCTGACGTCGCGGGCGGGACCGCCGTCGTGGATCGCGGAGGTGACGAAACGACGGGCCGCCGCGACCTGGTCGGCGTGCCCGCTGAACTCTCGACGTCCCTGCGCCTGCAACATCCCCGCTTTCGACACCGGAGACGAGCTCCTATGTCGCCCCTCCGGCGTCCACCTCGACCACCACCTGACCGGCGGCAACCGGTCCGCCAACCGCGGATGTTACCCCGATCACGGTGCCGGAAAACGGTGCAAGCAGCGACGTCTCCATCTTCATGGCCTCGACCACGGCCAGCAGGTCGCCCTTGGCGACGCGCTGGCCAGCGGTGACCTCCACCTTGGCCAGGGTCCCGGCCAGGGGCGAGGCCACCAGCCCGCCGCCACCCCCGGCCCCGCCCTCGGGGGCGCGGGGGCGGTGCCGGTACAGCCGCACCGGCCAACTCCGGCCGCCGACGTTCACCTGGAAGTCGGCGTCCGGCTCGGGGGCGGGCGCCGGGGCCAGGTCGCCGAGGTCGACCGCCTCCTCCAGCCAGGTCGTCCAGTGCCGGGCCGCCCGGAAGTCGTCGTGGCCGAGGACCCGGGCCAGGGCCGGGGTGGTGGTGGCGACCCCCTCCACCGCCAGCTCGTCGAGGGCGGCCCGCATCCGGGCGATCGCCTGGTCACGGTCGGGGGCCCAGGCGACCAGCTTGCCCAGCAGGTCGTCGTAGTACGGGGAGACGGCGTCGCCGGCCTCGTAGCCGGCGTCGACCCGCAGCCCGGGGCCGCCCGGCCAGCGCAGGGCGGTGATCGTGCCCGGGGTGGGCAGGAAGCCGCGGGCCGGGTCCTCGGCGTTGACCCGGCACTCGATGGCGTGGCCGCGCACGGCCACGCCGTCCTGGGTGAGGCCGAGCGGCTCGCCGGCCGCCACCCGCAGCTGGGCGGCCACGATGTCGACCCCGGTGACCTGCTCGGTGATCGGGTGCTCGACCTGGATGCGGGTGTTCATCTCCAGGAACCAGGCGCCGCCGGACTCCGGGTCCCAGAGGAACTCGACCGTCCCGGCGCCGACGTAGCCACAGGCCTTGGCCACCGCCACCGCCCAGGTGCGCAGCTGCTGGCCGACGCCGGCCGGCAGCCCGGGCGAGGGCGCCTCCTCGACCAGCTTCTGGTGGCGGCGCTGCACCGAGCAGTCGCGCTCGCCCAGGTGGACGATGCCGCCGTGGGCGTCGGCCAGCACCTGGACCTCGACGTGGCGCGGCCGCGGGAAGAACCGCTCCAGGTAGCAGGCGCCGTCGCCGAAGGCGGCCTGGGCCTCCCTCGTGGCCGCGGCCAGGGCGGCGGCGGCCTCGCCGGGGCCGGCGACGACGCGGATGCCGCGGCCGCCGCCGCCGGCGGCCGCCTTGACCGCCACCGGCCAGCCGGCGGCCTCGCCGAAGGCCACCACCTCGGCGGCGTCGGCCACCGGGTCGGTGGTGCCGGGCACCGGCTCGACCCCGGCGGCCAGGACGGCCCGCCTGGCCGCCAGCTTGTCGCCCATCTGGGCGATGGCCTCGGGCGGCGGCCCCACCCAGACCAGCCCGACGGCGGCCACGGCCCGGGCGAACCCGGCGTGCTCGCTCAGCAGCCCGTAGCCGGGGTGGACGGCCCCGGCGCCGGCCTCGGCCGCGGCGGCCAGCAGCTTGGCCTGGTCCAGGTAGGACTCGGCCACCGCGGCCCCGCCGATCGGCACCGCCCGGTCGGCCTGGCGCACGTGCAGGGCCCCGGCGTCCGGGTCCGAGTACACCGCCACCCCGACGAGGCCCAGCTCCCGGCAGGCCCGCAGCACCCGCACCGCGATCTCCCCCCGGTTGGCCACCAGCACGGACCGGAAGGGGAGCTGATTCATACCGGGGGGACCCCGTGGCGGCGGCGGGTGAACTCGCGGTCCTTGCCGGCGGCGGCGGCCAGCCGGCGGGCCAGCTCGGCCCGGAGGTCCTCGGGGTCCACGACCGCGTCCACGACCAGGTCGGCGGCCAGCCGGACCAGGTCGACGTCCTCGCGGTACTCGCGCTGGAGCCGCTCCACCTCGGCCGGCCGCTCGGCCTCGGGCAGCGCGGCCAGCTTGTTGTAGTAGACGGCGTTGACCGCCGCCTCCGGCCCCATCACCGCGATCGACGCGGTAGGCAGGGCCAGGGTGGCGTCGGGCTCGAACCCGGGGCCGGCCATGGCGTACAGCCCGGCCCCGTACGCCTTGCGCACGACCACGCAGATCTTGGGCACGGTGGCCTCGCTGACCGCGGTGATCAGCTTGGCCCCGTGGCGGATGATGCCCTGGCGCTCGACCTCGGTGCCGATCATGAACCCGGGCACGTCGGCCAGGAACACCAGCGGCAGGTTGAAGGCGTCGCACAGCCACACGAAGCGGGCCACCTTGTCGGCCGAGTCGACGAACAGCACCCCGCCCTTGTGCAGCGGCTGGTTGGCCACCACGCCCACGGCCCGGCCCTCGATCCGGCCCAGCCCGCAGACCACCTCGGGGGCGAACTCGCGCTTGATCTCGAAGAAGCTGCGCTCGTCGAGCACGGCCGCGACCAGCGGGTAGACGTCGAAGGGCTGCGACTCGTCGGTCGGGACCAGGGGGGCGACCGGCCCGGCATAGGCCGGCCCGCGTGGGGCCTCGGCCGGCGGGTCGCCCCGCCAGCTCCCCGGGAAGTAGCTCAGGTAGCGGCGGGCCGCCTGGATGGCCTCGTCCTCGTCGGCGCAGAGCAGGTCGCCGCAGCCCGAGACCCGGCAGTGCATGGCCGCCCCGCCCATCTCCTCCAGGGTGGTCCGCTCGCCGATGACCATCTCGGCCATGCGGGGCGAGCCCAGGTACATCGAGGCGTTGCCCTCGACCATGAACACCACGTCGCAGAAGGCCGGGATGTAGGCCCCACCGGCCGCCGACGGGCCGAACAGGCAGCAGATCTGCGGGACCCGGCCCGACAGCCGGACCTGGTTGTAGAAGATCTTCCCGGCCCCGCGGCGGCCGGGGAACATCTCCACCTGGTCGGTGATCCGGGCCCCGGCCGAGTCGACCAGGTACAGCATCGGGACCTCGTGGCGCAGGGCGTACTCCTGGACGCGGAGGATCTTCTCCACCGTCCTGGCGCCCCACGACCCGGCCTTGACGGTCGAGTCGTTGGCCATCACCGCCACCGTGCGCCCGCCCACGGTGCCGGTGCCGGTGACCACCCCGTCGGCCGGCAGGTCGCCGGCCAGGGCGTTGGCCAGCAGCCCGTCCTCGACGAAGCCGCCGGCCGCGTCCAGCAGCCGGGCCAGCCGCTCCCGCACGAACAGCTTGCCCTGCTCGCGGGCCTTGGCGTGGTAGCGCTCGGCCCCGCCGGCCCTGGCCTGCTTGGCCAGCGCCCGCAGCGCCGGTTCGGGCCGTTCCCGCGTTGGCTCGGTCACCCGACGATCCTACCGGCTACATCCGGTCGAGGAGCTCGCGCTTCATCCGCTGGAACTCCTCCTCGGTGACCGCCCCGCGGTCGCGCAGGTCGGCCAGGCGCTCCAGTGCGTCCAGGGCGCTGGGGGACCGGGTCGGCGGGGTCGGGGTCCGGTCGCCGACCACCGGGTGGGGCTGGGTGGTGGCGTAGCCGGCGCGGCGGCGGTCGTTGGCCTCCATCTGCCGGTAGATCTCCAGCTGCACCGCCTCGGGGTCGCGGATGTTGGAGAAGCGGGACTGGCCGTGCTCCCCCGCCGACTCGAGCAGCAGGTCGCCGGCCCCGATCAGGCGCTCGAACAGCGACTGGGAGAAGGTGACGTCGTTGATCCGCTCCAGCGGGATCTCGCGGCCGAACTTGGCCACCACCCCGGAGCGGAAGATCAGCCGCTCGGTGGTGAGCACGAAGTGGGTGGTCGACCAGCGCAGCACCCGGCCGACCACGGTGGCCAGCAGCACCACCACCCCGAGGACGCCGACGGCCAGCCGGGCCGGCTGCTGGAGGTCGCCGGCGGGCATGACCACCCAGGCCGCCCCCACCGCGACCACCACCAGCAGCGTGAGCAGCACGGGCACGACCAGGGTCAGCCAGTGCGGCCGCAGGTCGTAGATCAGCTGCTCGTCCTCCGACAGCAGCCGCTCCGGGAACGCCAACCTTCCCTCCATTCGAGGCCGCACCGTAGTCGATTCGCAACCGGCGCCATGGATGGTAGACGTCACCGGGCCGCCGTGGCCCGGCTTCGGCGCTGGGGGCCAGGACGATGCGACGCCTGACGGCGGGTCTGGCTGCCGTCGGCATGCTCTGGGTGCTGGCCGGCTGCGCCGACCCGGCGCGGGAGGCCGCCCGGCCCACCGGCGTCCAGCCCGCCACCACCGCGGCGGCCCAACCCGGGGCGGCCCGCCCGGGGGCGGCCGTCAAGCAGCGCGACACCCACCTCAGCAGCCGGCAGCTCAACCTGGCCGTCTACTACCCACGCACCTTCAGGGGCCGGCGCTACCTGGCCCCCGAGTGGCACCCGGTCCCCTACACCAGGGCGGTGGCCGCGGCCGCGGTCGGCGAGCTGCTGGCCGGCGAGCCCTACTGCCCCGGGTCGCGCCCGCCGTTCCCGGCCGGCGCCAGCCTGCGCGGGATCGGCATCGACGCCGGCACGGCCACCGTGGAGCTGTCCCGGTCAGCGTTGCCGGCCGCCGGGCCGGCCAGGCGCTGGCCGCTCCAGGCCCTGGTCCACACCCTGACCCAGTTCCCCACCGTCCAGCGGGTGCTGGTCAAGGTCGGGGGGCGGACCGTGGCCGGGCCGCTGACCCGCGACCCGGCCATCCCGCTGGCCCCGATCGCGCTGAGCGAGCCGGCCGCCGGCACCCTGGTCAAGGGGGACCGGCTGGTCGTCGAGGGCGAGGCCAGCGTGTTCGAGGGCACGGTCAGCCTGCGCCTGCGCGACGACCGCGGGCAGGTCATGGCCCAGGGCTACGCCACCGCCGCCGAGGGCGCCCCGGGCCGCGGCCAGTTCTCGGGCGCGCTCACCTTCACCCCCCCGGCCGCCTCCCACGCCTGGACCGTCGAGGCCTTCGAGGTCAGCGCCGAGGACGGCCAGATCCTCTACCTCGTCAAGATCCCGGTCTGGGTGGGCCGCTAGCCCGGCCGGAGATGCTGCACGTCGCCCGCCAACACCTCGACCCGCGACCCCGAGGCCGTCTGGACGACCAGGCCGCCGCTGGGGGTCAGGTCGACGGCGGTGCCGACCACCGGGTCGGCGCCGATGCGGTCGGCCCGGACCCGGCGCCCAACGGTGACCAGCCGCTCCCGGTAGGCGGCGAGCACCGGGCCCGGGCGGCCGGCGCACAGCTCGGCGTAGCCGGCCAGGAACCGCCCGGCCCAGGCGGCCAGCAGGGCGGCCCGGTCGACCGGGGCGCCGGCGGCCAGGCCGACGCTGGTCGCCCGCTCGGCCACCTCGGGCGGGAAGTCGCCCGCTCCCTGGCCGACGTTCACGCCCATGCCGAGCAGGACCGCGGCCAGCCGGTCCCCCTCCAGGTGGGCCTCAGCCAGCAGCCCGGCCGCCTTGCGCCCGCCCAGCTCCAGGTCGTTGGGCCACTTGAGGCCGGCCGGGACCGGCCCCGGGGCGACCGCGTCGACCGCCTCGGCCAGGGCCACCCCGGCGGCCGCCACCGTCAGCCAGACCGCCTCCCGGGCCAGCGGCGGCCGCAGCACCACCGACAGCAGCAGCGAGCTGCCCGGCGGGGCCACCCAGGCCCGGCCCAGCCGGCCCCGGCCCTCGGTCTGCTCCTCGGCCACCACCGTGGCCCCCTCGGGGGCGCCGGAGGACGCCAGCTCGGCCGCCCTGGCCATGGTGGTTGGCACGCTGGCCGCCACCTCGAGGGGGCTGAAGAACCCGGGCAGGGCCCGCCGGACCCAGCCGCCGCCGGTGACATCCATGACCGGCGCAGCCTACCGCCTACAATGCCCCTCGATCAGCGGGCGGGCAGGAGAGGACGGGCCAGGTGGCGCCACAGCAACCCAAGTCGATGAAGGAACGGGTCGAGGAGCTGCGCTCCCGCAAGGAGCAGGCGCTGCACGCCGGCTCCCAGCAGGCGGTGGAGGTCCAGCACGACAAGGGCAAGCTCACGGCCAGGGAGCGGATCGACGGGCTGCTCGACCCGGGCTCGTTCGTCGAGACCGACATGCTGGCCACCCACCGCTCGACCGCCTTCGGCATGGACAGGCGGCGCATCCCCGGCGACGGGGTGGTCACCGGCTACGGCACCATCGGCGGCCGCCGGGTCTGCCTGTTCTCCCAGGACTTCACCGTGTTCGGCGGGTCCCTGGGCGAGGTCATGGCCGAGAAGATCTGCAAGGTCATGGACCTGTCGCTGAAGATGGGGGTGCCGTGCATCGGCATCAACGACTCCGGCGGGGCCCGCATCCAGGAGGGCGTGGTCGCCCTGTCCGGCT